>JAEEGH010010961.1_pt1 | contig 20661 bp, 14 predicted proteins | sample 9134181 | NCBI WGS metagenome assembly JAEEGH01 (sample SAMN16246544, study PRJNA631951) | gut metagenome | biome: gut microbiome; feature: rumen; material: DP-attached | host: Bos | place: Iran: Karaj | collected 2018-10
ATGTGACGGGGAGACGGGCGTACCATTTGACCAGATGGCTACCGTCGGTGTGAACTACTTCATGAAACTCGGTCACATGGTCGATGATAAGATGCACGCACGTTCGATCGGTCCGTACAGTCTCATTACCCAGCAACCGCTCGGTGGTAAGGCGCAGTTCGGTGGTCAGCGTTTCGGTGAGATGGAGGTTTGGGCTCTCGAGGCCCACGGCGCCGCTCACGTATTGCAAGAGATCCTCACCATCAAGTCCGATGATGTAACAGGTCGTGCACGTACCTACGAGGCAATCGTCAAAGGTGAGCCGTTCCCGACTCCGGGTCTGCCCGAGTCGCTCAACGTGCTCCTGCACGAGTTACAAGGTTTGGCACTTAGTATCAACATGGAATAATTTTGGAGGACTAATATGGCTTTTAAACAAGATAATAACAAGAAAACCGGTTTCACCAAGATCACTATCGGTCTGGCTTCCCCGGACGAGATCATGCAGATCTCCTCGGGTGAGGTGCTCAAACCGGAAACGATTAACTATCGTACCTACAAACCCGAACGTGATGGTTTGTTCTGTGAGCGTATCTTCGGTCCTACCAAAGATTATGAGTGTCACTGCGGCAAATACAAACGTATTCGTTATAAAGGTATCGTCTGCGAGCGTTGCGGTGTTGAGGTAACAGAGAAGAAAGTGCGTCGTGAGCGTATGGGTCACATCAAACTCGTCGTTCCCGTGGCACATATCTGGTATCTCCGCTCCCTGCCGTCTAAGATGGCAGCGCTGCTCGGTATCCCGACCAAGAAACTCGACACCGTCATCTACTACGAGAAATACCTCGTCGTTCGTGCCGGCGCACTCGAGGGTCAGGAGATCGGCGAGAAGCACGAGAACGATAAGAACAGAATTCCTATCGAGAACTGCATGTTGCTCGATGAGGATCAGTACCAGCAGGTAATGGCTATCCTCCCCGAGGGTAACGAACTGTTGGAGGATACCGATCCGAATAAGGTCATCGTCAAGATGGGTGCTGAGGCCGTTTACGACCTGCTCTGCAACCTCGACCTTGACCAACTCTCCTACGACCTCCGTGCTACGGCTGACAAGGCTACGTCCGCACAACGTCGTCAGGAGGCCCTCAAGCGTCTGCAAGTAGTAGAGGCTTTCCGCGCATCGAATGGACGTAACCGCCCCGAATGGATGATCCTCCAGGCTGTGCCTGTGACACCTCCGGAGCTTCGTCCGCTCGTACCGCTGGATGGTGGTCGTTTTGCGACCTCCGACCTCAACGACCTCTACCGTCGTGTCATCATCCGTAATAACCGTCTCAAACGACTCATGGAGATCAAAGCGCCGGATGTCATCCTGCGTAACGAGAAGCGTATGCTCCAGGAGGCTGTGGACTCCCTCTTCGACAACAGCCGTAAGACCACGGCGATGAAGTCCGAGGCCAACCGCCCCCTCAAGTCGCTCTCCGACTCCCTCAAGGGTAAACAGGGACGTTTCCGTCAGAACCTCCTCGGTAAACGTGTGGACTACTCGGCACGTTCGGTTATCGTCGTAGGTCCGGAACTCAAGATGCACGAGTGCGGTCTCCCGAAGGAGATGGCAGCGGAGCTCTATAAGCCGTTCATCATCCGTAAGCTCATCGAGCGCGGAACTGTGAAGACTGTTAAGTCGGCTAAGAAGATCATCGATCGCCGCGAACCGGTGATCTACGAGATCCTCGAGCACGTGATGGAAGGACACCCCGTCCTCCTCAACCGTGCGCCGACGCTGCACCGTCACGGTATCCTCGCCTTCCAGCCGAAGATGATCGAGGGTAAGGCTATTCAGCTCCACCCGCTGTCTTGTGCCGGCTTCAACGCCGACTTCGATGGCGACCAGATGGCAGTGCACTTGCCGCTCTCTAACGAGGCTATCCTCGAGGCACAGCTCCTCATGCTCGGATCGCATAACATCCTCGACCCGGCGAACGGTAACCCGATCACCGTACCGTCGCAGGATATGATCCTCGGTCTGTATTATATTACGAAGGAACGTGCGGGCGCGAAGGGTGAAGGACTCATCTTCTATTCCGAAGAGGAGGCACTCATCGCCCTCAACGAAGGTCGTGCCGACATCCACGCCAAAGTCAAAGTGCGTGTCAACGGCGAGCTCATCGAGACCACGCCGGGTCGCGTCATTGTCAACCAATACGTACCCGCGGAGATCGGTTATCAGAACGTCCTCATGAAGAAGGGTGCAGTTAAGTCCATCATCACCAAGGTCATCAAGACCTGCGGTGTGGCACGTGCTGCACAGTTCCTCGATGATATCAAGGACCTCGGTTACTACCGCGCTTTCAAGGGTGGTCTGTCCTTCAACTTGAACGATATCATCATCCCCGAGGAGCGTAAAGATCAGATCGCACAAGGTAACGCCATCGTTGATGACCTCTATGCGAACTACACCATGGGTCTCATCACCGACGACGAGCGCTATCGTAAGACCGTCGATACATGGAAAGAGATCGATGAGAAACTCAAGAAGATCGTCATGAAGCACATGGAGGAAGCGGAAGAAGGCTTCAACTCTGTTTACATGATGATGGACTCCGGTGCCCGTGGTAACGCCGATCAGATCAAGCAGTTGGCAGGTATCCGTGGTATCATGGGTAAGCCGTTGAAAGCAGGATCCACCGATACGCGTACCGATATCGAGAACCCGATTCTCGCGAACTTCAAAGAAGGTATGTCCGTGCTCGAGTACTTCATCTCTACCCACGGTGCCCGTAAGGGTCTTGCTGATACCGCTTTGAAGACCGCCGATGCCGGTTACCTTACCCGTCGTCTCGTCGATGTGTCGCACGATGTCATCATCAACGAGGAAGACTGTGGTACTCTCCGTGGTCTGCCTACACGCGCCGTCAAGGATGGCGACCGCGTCGTAGCTTCCCTCAGCCAGCGTATCCTCGGACGTGTTTCCGTACACGATATCCACGATAATGAGGGCAACCTCATCGTCGGGGCAGGCGAAGAGATCCGCGAGGCACAATGCGAGGCTATCGAGGCTGCTGGTATCGAAGAGGTAGTTATCCGCTCGGTACTCACCTGCGAGTCCAAGCACGGCGTCTGCGCGAAGTGCTACGGACGTAACCTCGCATCCCGTAAGATGGTGCAGAAAGGTGAAGCCGTCGGCGTCATCGCTGCACAGGCCATCGGTGAGCCGGGTACTCAGTTGACCCTCCGTACCTTCCACTCCGGTGGTTTGGCCGGTGGTTCGGCTGCCCAGAGCACGTATGACCTCACTCGTGAGGGTATCGTTGAGATCGAAGATCTCCGTACTATCACCACCGCTGCAGGAGACGTCATCGCCGTTAGCCGTAAGAACACCCTCAACCTCAAGGATGAGAAGACCGGTGTCATCTTGGCTACCTTCGATATTCCGTACTCTGCGAAGCTGTTCGTCACCCCGGGTGAGAAATACCCGAAGGGTACACGCGTCTGCGAGTGGGACTCCTATAAGATTCCTCTCCTCATCGAGCAAGACGGTACCATCCGTTTTGAGGACGTCATTGAAGGTGTAACCTGCAAGACCGAGACCGATGAGCAGACCGGTAAACGTGAGGTATATATCACCGAGTCCAAAGACAAGACCAAACTGCCGCAGGCACATGTCATGGATAAGGCCGGCAACGTCCTTCGTTCCTACAACCTGCCTGTGAAGGCTAACCTCGATGTCAAGGACGGCGATCAGGTTAAGATCGGTGACACCCTCTTCTCTATGGCACGCGCTAAGAACAGCGGCGGTGATATCACCTCCGGTCTTCCGCGTATCACGGAGCTCTTCGAGGCACGTAACCCGTCTAACCCTGCTATCGTAGCCGAGATCGACGGTGAGATATCCTACGGTAAGATCAAGCGTGGTAACCGCGAGTTGTTCATCACGTCCAAGTTGGGCGAGCAGAAGGCATATTTGATTCCTCTGACGAAGCAAATCTTAGTTCAAGAAGGTGACTTCGTACGTGCAGGCGCACCGCTCTCTGACGGTGCTATCACCCCGGATGACATCCTCGCTATCCAGGGACCGAATGCCGTACAAAACTACATCGTCAACGAGGCACAGGCTGTATACCGTATGCAGGGTGTGGAGATCAACGATAAGCACTTCGAGATCATCGTGCGTCAGATGATGCGCAAGGTCGAGATCCTCGAACCGGGTGACACCCGTTACCTCGAGGGCGATATCGTTGACAAACTCGACTTCCTCGAGGAGAACGATCGTATCTGGGGACGCAAAGTCGTTACCGATGCCGGTGACTCCGAGAACCTCCACGAGGGTCAGATCGTCACCGCACGTCGTCTCCACGATGAGAACAGCTCGCTCCGTCGCCGCGATAAGAAACTCGTTCAGGCACGTGACGCAGAGTGCGCAACCGCGAAACAGATACTCCAGGGTATCACCCGCGCTGCACTCGGCACCAAGTCCTTCATGTCCGCTGCCTCCTTCCAGGAGACCACCAAGGTACTCAACGAAGCCGCTATCCGCGGTAAAGTCGATAACCTCGAGGGTATGAAAGAGAACGTGATCTGCGGTAACCTCATCCCGGCTGGTACCGGACTCCGCGACTTCGCGAAGATCACCGTCCACAACGCCGAGGAGTACGCAGCTATCCAAGCTGCCCGCGAGGCTGCCGAAGCCGCCCTCAACGGCGACGACCAGTTCTAATCCGTCTACGGATCAATATTAATGACAAAAAGGAGAAGCATCGAACTTCTCCTTTTTGTTTTGTTGCGCACTTCGGTCACATTTTTGTGGCCGTTTTGCTTTAATTATGCAAATAATTTGCGTATGTCATTTTTTTGTTGTAACTTTGCGGCGAATTTAAGTAAAACGTACGTTTTACGGATTACTACACATGAAAAAGACTCTATTGGCTCTGATGATTGTGGCTTTGATCGTACCGGGTTGTACTTCGGGACGGAAGGCAGAAACGCTATCAGATGACGCTTTGTTGGATACGATAGAGCGAATAACTTCCCGCTATTTTACTGACTTTATTAATCCCAATAACGGTTTGGCGCGTGAGCGTACCAACCGGGATCACTACGGCGATATCGTGACGACCGGCGGCACGGGTTTCGGCATGATGGCGATTGTGGCTGCTGCCGAGCGGCAGTATATCCCGCGTGAGCAGGCGGTGGCGCAGTTGGATAACATCACCCGATTCCTGGACCGCGTCGAGCGTTTTCACGGCGCGTGGGCACATTGGTATGCCTCCGATACGGAGCAGGTGTACCCGTTCAGTCCGTACGATGACGGCGGTGACATCGTGGAGACGGCTTTCTTGACGGAAGGACTGCTGGTCGTTCGGCAGTGGTTGCAGGACAGCGAGGTGGAGACCGAACGGATCGTGGCGCAGCGGGCGGATAAGTTATGGAAAGAGATCGAATGGGATTGGTACACGCAGGGAACGGATTCGCTTTACTGGCATTGGTCGAAGAACTACGGATGGAAGATGAACCACCGTATCAAGGGTTTTGACGAGTGCCTTATTACCTATGTCTTAGCCGCCGCATCGCCGACCCATCCGATAGCGCGGAAGGTCTATGAGGCATGCTATAAGAACTCTCCCTATTACTATAACGGCAAGTCGTATTACGGTATCCCTCTCCCTCTGGGTATGGAGTACGGCGGTCCGTTGTTCTTCACGCATTATTCGTGGATGGGTCTGGATCCGCACGGTTTGACAGACGGAGAGGTCAATTATTTCGAGCGTAATCGCGCGCACGCGCTCATTCATTATAATTACGCGCTGGAGAACCCGAAAGGTCATGCGGGGTATGGCGCGAACCTATGGGGCTTCACGTCATCGGATGACCCGCTGGTCGGTTACTGCAGTCATCATCCCGGCACGCCGGACGAGAACGGTACCGTTTCGCCTACTGCTGCCGTCGCTTCGATCGTCTATACGCCGGAACAGAGTATGGCGGTGATCCGGCATCTGTATGAAGATCTGGGGGAGCAGGTGTTCGGTGAGTATGGTTTTTACGATGCCTATAACCCCTCCCTGGCACCGGAGAAACAGGTTGTGCCCCACTACCTGGCCATCGATCAGGGACCGATCGTAGTGATGATAGAGAACTACCGGTCGGGACTGATTTGGAATCTGTTCATGCAGGCTCCCGAGATACACGTTGGTCTGGAGCGCCTGGGGTTCCGGTATGAAAACTGAATACTGAAAACTGAAATCTGAAAACTTATAATGTCATGAAAAAAATTAGCACAATTCTCTTCGCCCTGTTGTTCGCGAGTTGGACCTATGCGCAGGTAAACGTAAGCGGAAACGTACAGGACGATGCGGGTGAACCGCTGATCGGTGTGTCGATTTTGGTCGAAGGCACCAGTTCGGGAACAGTGACCGATTTTGAAGGTAACTACTCCCTGACGGCTTCGGCTGATGCAGTTCTGGTTTTCTCGTACATGGGTTATCAAACGGAACGTGTTCCTGTAGCCGGAAAGACCGTCATCAGTGTGAAGATGAAGTCGGACGACAAGGTGCTGGATGAAGTGGTGGTCGTCGGTTACGGTGTAGCCAAGAGTAAAGACCTGACGGCGCCGATTGCTTCCGTGAAGGGCGACGAACTGAGCAAGCAGATTGCTTCCAGTCCGATGAGCGCGCTGCAGGGCAAGGTGAGCGGTGTACAGATCACGCAGTCCGGTGCGCCGGGTTCGAGTCCGGACGTGAAGATCCGTGGTGTGGGTTCGATCGGTGATTATGCCAAGCCGCTTTACATTGTGGACGGTGCCTTCGTGGACAACATCGATTTCCTCTCGTCCGAAGACATCGAGTCGTTGACGATCCTCAAAGATGCTTCGGCTGCTGCCATCTACGGTGTACGCGCTGCAAACGGCGTTGTGCTCGTGACAACAAAGAAAGGTGAGTTCGGACGCGTCAACGTCAGCTACAAAGGCTATGTAGGTATTCAGGTACCGACCAACATCATGAAACTGGCGAACAAATCGCAATATGTTGAGCTTCGGAATATGGCTTTCCAGAACACGAAAGGCTACGTGCCCGTATCGGAGTCTGACTATCCGGGCGACACCGACTGGTACGCTACCCTGACCAAGAACGCGCTGATCCACAGCCATGCGGTGGATGTCTCCGGTGCAACAGACAAAACCAATTATTCGGTGGGCGTCAACTATTTCTATCAGGACGGTATCATGAAGTACGGTGCCTCGAACTACGACCGTTTGAACTTCCGCGCCCGTCTGGATCAGAAAGCGACCTCGTGGTTGAATATCGGTATCAACAATATCTTCTCGAACTACAACCGCAAGATTCCGAATAACGATGCGTATTTCAAAGCGTACGTTAATCCGCCGGTATATAACGTCTATGATCCGAACAATACCGCAGCTTATCCGGAAGCGTTCGATTCGCCGAACCGTTACGGTTTTCCGGTAGCATACGGCAACCCTGCCGCTACGGCGTATTACAACGATAACAAAGAGCACGGCATCAAGGATGTGTTCTCGATCTATGCCGAGTTGCATTTCCTCAATGACCGTCTGAAATTCAAGACGAGTTATAATATGGAGTTCTCGTTCTGGGATCAGCGCAATTATGTACCGACGTATTTCGTAGGCGGTGCGCAGGGTTCGGATGTCTCTTCGCTGACCAAGACCTATGGTTACAGCACGAACCAGATCATCGATAATGTGCTCAGTTATCAGGATCAGATCGACGCGCATCACTTCAGCGTGATGGTCGGTCAGTCCACGCGTATGTACTACAGCGGTTGGGAGACCGGTCGTGTCTATGACGTGCCGGACTACAGCGAGGCCTCGAAATACCTGTCCACGGGTTCGTACAAGAACCAGTATGTGACCGACGGTGCGGTTCGTTACAACGGTGTGAGTGCGTTCATGCGCGCCAGCTATAACTACCACGACCGCTATCTGGCTACGGTTACGTTCCGTGCCGACGGTAGTTCCAAGTACCAGCAGAAATGGGGTTTCTTCCCCTCTGTCGGTATCGGATGGAATATCGCGCAGGAAGAGTTCATGAAAGACCAGAAGGCGTTTGACAACCTCAAACTGCGTGCTTCGTGGGGTCTGCTCGGTAATGACAATATCCCGGCTAACTCGACGCAGATCCTCGGTATGACCGGTATCGCGGCATCGGCTGTGTTCGGCGATAAGTTAGTCGATGGTATCGCAGCGCAGACGGTGCTGCAGAACTACCTCAAATGGGAGGTGGTGAACGAGACGAACGTCGGTATCGATTTTGCTACGCTGCGTAACCGCTTGAGCGGTGAACTGGACTTCTTCTACCGCAATACGGAGAACGTTGTGTTCTACGTGCCTATCGCTTCCGGAGGCGGTACAGCCGAGCTGCTGGCCAATAACGGAACGGTCAACAACACCGGTGTCGAGTTCTCTATCAACTGGAACGACAAAGCAGGTGATTTCCATTACAACCTCGGACTGAATTTTACCTATATCAAGAACAAGGTGCTCAAACTGGAGGGTCGCGAATACATCCCGGGCGCTGCTATCAACGGCGACTATGCTACCCGCACGCAAGTGGGACTGCCGATCGGTGCGTTCTGGGGTTATGAGGTAGAAGGTGTCTATGCCAGCGAGGTGGAGGCGTTGAAAGACCCCGTTTCGCAGACTATCAAGGATGCCGGTTATTTCAAATACAAAGACCAGAACGGCGATAAGGTGATCGACGAGAAGGATAAGGTCTATCTCGGTAGTGCCATTCCGCCGGTGATGCTCGGTTTCAACTTCGGTTTCGACATCAAGGGCTTCGATTTCTCGTTGAGTCTGACCTCGAATATAGGCAACAAGATCCTCAACCAGAAGCGAATGAACCGCAACGTGTTCCCGGAAGCGAACTACGACTTGGACTACTACCGGCATGCGTGGACGCCGACGAACACCAACACCAACTATCCGTCGCCGGAAGCGTTCAACTCTTCGTACACGATGCAGTGCAACTCGTTCTACGTAGAGGACGGTTCGTTTGTCCGGATTCAGAATGTGCAGCTGGGATACAATATCACGCAGATACCGCATGTGAAAAACCTGCGCGTGTACCTGTCGGCTCAGAACCCGTTCTCGTACTTCCGCTACAACGGTTTCACGACCGAGATCGGCGGTTCGCCGATTTCCGCAGGTGTGGATAACAGCGTTTATCCGTCTGCTGCAACCTATACGTTTGGACTTAATCTTATCTTCTAAAGGAGGGCCACATTATGACAAACTCTTTCAAAACATTAGCAATTTGTTTGGGTGCTGCGCTGCTGTTCAGTGCCTGTGACAGTTTCCTCAATATAGAGGCAGAGGGTTCGTTGCCCTCTACGGGTATCGATCACTCCAAAGTGGATAATGTCTATAAACCCGTTTCGGCCGTCTATGCCCAGACGCGCAGTCTGTTTGAGTTCAACTACCTGGTGGTATGTGAGATCAGTTCGGATGACTCCGACAAGGGTTCGACGCCTTCCGACAGCCCGTCCGCCAAGGAGATCGATGAGTTCACCTTCACTCCGAAGCACGATATGATCAACAGCTATTGGGTGGATCTGTACAATGTCGTTTCTGCCGCCAACTATGCCATCGAAGAGATGCCTAAGTTTGAAGCGGAGATGAAAACGGACGAACTGAAAGCGGCAACGCATCAGTATGCAGCCGAGGCACGTGTATGGCGCGCATGGAGCTATTTCATGTTGGTCAAAGCCTACGGTCGTGTGCCCCTCATCACGCATACGATGAGTTCGGAAGAACTCAACAGCCTCAAGCAGGCTTCGGTGCGCGAGGTATATGATTTCGTGGAGACGGAGTTGACCGAATGTCTGACCTTGCTGCCAAAGTCCTATCCGGCAGGCAATGACGGCCGAATCAACTACTATACGGCTCTCGCTATCCTCGCGAAAGTATATCTGTACGATCAGAAATACAGCGAATCGGCCCTCTGCTGCGATGCGATTATTGCCAGCGGCGTATATGACCTCATGCCGACCTACCGCGATGTCTTCCTCACGGAGAACAACAACTCGAAAGAGTCGCTCTTTGAGGCGCAGAGTTCGACCCTCGGTCAGACCAGCGGTGATGCACCGTATCTGAACTATGCTTATTATCAGGGTCCGCGCAACAACGAGCCGTCGAATATGCAGGGTTGGGGTTTCAAGGTGCCGTCCAACAGCCTGATTAAGTTCCTGACCGATCGCGGCGAGACCGAGCGTATGAAGGTTGCTTTCCTCTATCGCGGCACGGTCACCGAATACGGCGACAGCATTATGACCAAATGTGCGAACCCTGTCTATAACGGCAAGGTCTATTCGCCCAGTTCGTACAACACGATGGGTCTGAATAGTTACGGCCGCAACTACAACATCCGCCTCATCCGCTACGCGGAGATCCTGCTGATCATGGCGGAAGACATGGTGCAAGGTGCCACAGGTGCGTTTGAATCGGGTATGACGGCTCAGACGGCTTTGGATAAGGTGCGTGCCCGCGTCAACCTGCCGTCCATATCGGCTACGCTGGAGAATATCTACGACGAGCGTCGCGCGGAGTTGTGTATGGAGGAAGACCGTTTCTTCGATCTCGTGCGTACCGGTCGAGCTGTCGAGTTCATGGGACCCTGCGGCTTCAAGGCCGGCAAGAACGAAGTGTTCCCCGTGCCCTATGCACAACGGCAACTTAATCCGAACTTAGATCCCACTCCGGGTTATGTTTATTAATATTAACAATTTAACACAAAAACAATCATCATGAAAAAGATTCTTTTTGCAGCAGTTATTTTAGCTGCCGGTATCTTGACTTCTTGCAAAAAAGACAGTACTCCCGTTGATCCGTACGAGGGTAAGACCAATCCGTCTACCATCTGCGCCAACAACCTTATCGCTCACTTCCCGTTTGACGGTGCGGCTACCGAGTTGATCAACAACATCGAGCCGACCAGAGTAGGTGAGGGCGTTGCTTATGAGAAGGGTCGTCGTGGTCAGGCATATAAAGGTGCTGCTAAGAACGAGCTCGTTTACGATGCAACGAAGATCGCAGCTATCGCAGGTCTGAAGGACTTCTCGTTTGCTTTCTGGTTCAAGCATCAGGCTGTTCCGCAGTCTTCTGCTCCAACGCCGTACTTCTTCGGTCTGACCAACACCTCCGATTTCTGGGGTCAGTTAGCAGTGGTGCTCGACCGTGGCGGTGAAGACAGCACTGACTCGTTGGCTGTTAAAGTAGCTATCAACGGTGACATGTGGGCTGAGTACGGTTTGCAATCCGTATTCGTAGCGAACCGCTGGATCCACGTGGTTGGTTCGTTCAAGCAAGTGGACGACACGCTCCAGACCATCGATATGTATGTAAACGGTGTGCCGGTTGAGGAGCTTCACCGTGACTTCATCGCACGTCCGGAGACCGACTTCTCGAGGAGCACGATGATTCTGTTCGGCCAATGGCGTCAGAAAGCACTCGAGGGTGCTACCGACGAATGGATGGGTGACATGGACGGTGACCTCGACGAGGTTCGTCTGTACAACACCGCGCTTTCGGCTGAAGAAGCTAAGGCTCTCTATGATGCTGAGGTTTCGGTAATCGACTAATTGGATGGCTTATCTATGTGTCTCCCCGAAAAGTTCGGGGAGGCACTCCTTCTTACTATGAAACGAATCTTTTTCTTGTGCTTAGTGACATTGGCATTTATGGCGTGCCAAAAGGAAGGGAACACTCCTGATCCGAATGTAAAAAAAGTACTGATATCCAACGTGACGGTTTCCCCGGGCTTTGATACGATCATCGTGTCGTTTGGTCAGGATGCAGAGTTGGATATCACGCAGTTTGATAACACGAAAGTATCCCTTAAACCGAATACGAACTTTGACTATGATGCTTCCGTTCAAGGCAGCGATCTGATTCTTGCCTTGAAGCAAAACTTGAAATATTTTACTTCCTATACTTTTTATTTCGAGGGCGGGTACAATCTGGGCGTGCGCGTTATGGACGATTTTTCGCAGAAGTTCACCACGCCTTACGATCCGAATCCGAAGAAACCCGCTATCAGCGATGACGAACTGCTCACGCTCGTGCAGCAGCAGACCTTCCGCTATTTCTATGACTTCGCGCACCCGACATCGGGTCTGGCGCGTGAGCGTAACACTTCCGGCGACATCGTTACCATTGGCGGCAGCGGTTTCGGTCTGGCAGCGTTCCCCGTGGCTGTTGAACGCGGATTTATCTCGCGTGCCGACGCACTCGCGCATTGTACTAAAGTGGTGAATTTCCTCACCGATAAAGCCGAGCGCTTTCATGGTGCGTATCCTCACTGGTTGAACGGTCAAACGGGTAAGACCAGCGCTTTCTCGGCCAAAGATGACGGAGCCGACCTCGTCGAGACAGCTTTTTTGATCGAGGGTCTGTTGGTCATCCGTCAGTATTTCTCCGGCGCTTCGGCTGAAGAGACGGCGTTGCGCGACAAGATAACGGCGATCTACGAAGCGGTCGAATGGCCGTGGTTCCAGAAAGACGGCAAGAACGTGCTTTATTGGCACTGGTCGCCGAACTACGAATGGGCGATGAATATGCCGATTCGCGGTTGGAATGAAGCCATGATCATCTATGTCTTAGCCGCTTCCTCGCCTACGCATCCTATCGACAAAGCCGTTTATACCGAAGGCTGGGCTAAAAACGGCGGTATACGGAACGGTAAGAAATATTACGATATCGTTCTTCCGCTCGGCGAAGAGATGGGTGGTCCTTTGTTCTTTGCCCATTACTCTTTCTTGGGTCTTAACCCCATGAGGATTTCGGATGAATATGCCGCCTATGGCGAACAAAATACAGCGCACGCACGCATCAATTACCAGTACTCGCTCACTCATCGTACCCAGCCGGCTGATTCGACACAAGCTCATTGGGGACTGACCGCCAGCGATATTCCGGACGGTTATTACGCTACCTCGCCTACGCACGACAATGGCACAACGGCGCCGACAGCGGCACTTGCTTCCATGCCGTACACGCCGAAAGAGAGCATGGCGGCGCTGCGCTATTTCTATTACACCTTGGGCGATCGCCTCTGGGGAGAATACGGTTTCTATGACGCGTTCAACCTGCCGTCACGCTGGTTCGCGCGCTCTTACATCGCCATCGACCAGGGACCGATCATCGTCATGATAGAGAATTACCGTACCGGACTCGTATGGAATCTGTTCATGACCTGCCCCGAGATTCAGCAAGGACTCCAAAAACTCGATATCACCTATAACCCGTAAGCAATATGAAACTCAGAACACCCGGATTGATCGTCTTGATCGGATTAATCGGCATCCTCGGATCCTGTTCCTCCCGCAGCAACAAATCCGACATGGACCGCTTTGTGAATAACCTCATGGCGCAGATGACGCTCGAAGAGAAACTCGGACAGCTCAACCTGCCTGTCACCGGCGATATCGTCACCGGCGCTGCCCGCGAAAGCAACGTTGCAGAGGACATCCGGAACGGCAAAGTGGGCGGTTTGTTCAACCTCAAAGGGGCGCAAGCCATCCGCGAGGTACAGCGTATCGCGGTAGAGGAGAGCCGTTTGGGCATTCCGCTGCTCTTCGGTATGGATGTGATTCACGGCTATGAGACGGTTTTCCCTATCCCCTTGGCTTTGTCCTGTTCGTGGGACATGGCGGCTGTTGAGCGTTCGGCGCAGATAGCCGCTGCGGAAGCGACGGCAGACGGTATCTGCTGGACTTTCTCGCCGATGGTGGATATATGCCATGACGGCCGCTGGGGACGTATCTCCGAAGGCAGCGGTGAGGATCCCTATCTGGGTAGCCGCATCGCAGAAGCGATGGTGCGCGGATACCAGGGCGCTGACCTCGCTGACCCGGCTACGATGATGGCGTGCGTGAAGCATTTCGCACTCTACGGAGCCGTGGAAGCCGGGCGGGAGTATAACAATGTTTATCCCGATGATTTCCATATGTTCAACGAGTACCTGCAGCCTTACAAGGCCGCTGTCGATGCCGGCGCCGGATCTGTCATGGCAGCCTTCAATACCGTTCACGGTGTGCCGGCTACGGGAAATAAATGGCTCTTGACCGACCTGCTGCGTGACCGATGGGGTTTCCAAGGTTTTGTGGTTTCCGACTACTGCGGCTTGGAGCAACTCTGCGACCACGGCGTATGTTCGACCAAAGAAGAGGCGGCTATCCAATGTCTCGAAGCGGGTCTCGATATGGATATGGTCTCTGCCGGACTGGTGGCGCTCGCAGATAACCAATCAGCAATCAGCAATCATCAATCAGCAATAGATGCCGCCTGCCGCCGAATGCTCGAAGCGAAATACAAACTGGGCTTGTTTGACGACCCCTATCGCTACTGCGATACTACCCGCCGTGCGCAAGTCGTTCTTTCGCCCGAACACCGCGCCGAAGCTCGCCGTATTGCCGGCGAGAGCATGGTGCTGCTCAAGAACGACAATGATCTGCTCCCGCTGCGTAAGCAGGGTACGATTGCCCTTATCGGTCCGTTGGCAAACACGCGTCCGAACATGTCGGGAACTTGGGCTGTAGCCGCCGTTCCGGAGCACTATAAGACCATCCGCGAAGGACTGCAGGATGCCCTCGAAGGCACAGGAGCCAAGTTGCTCTATGCCAAGGGCTCGAATGTGCTGTACGATCCGCAAGCGGAGGCTATCGCCACGATGTTCGGTCGCGAGATGCGGGATAACCGCAGCGCCGAAGAGATGCGTGCCGAAGCGCTTCGTATCGCCCGCCAAGCCGATGTGATCATCGCTACTATGGGCGAAGCCAGCGAGATGTCCGGCGAGTGCTCTTCGCGCGTTAATATTGAGATGCCCGATGCGCAGCATGATCTCTTGGTCGAGCTCGCCAAACTGGGCAAACCGATCGTACTCGTGCATTTCGCAGGTCGCCCGACGGTGCTCAACTGGGAGACAGACCATCTGCCGGCTATCCTCGAGGCATGGTTCGGAGGTAGCGAGACAGCAGACGCCGTAGCGGATATCCTCTTCGGCGAGGTGAATCCTTCCGGTCGTCTGACCGTTCAACTGCCGCGCCATGTAGGCCAGTATCCCTTCTCCTATCGTCAGATGCGCACCTCGCGCCTGAACCCCGGCGGCGAGTTCGCGAAGTACATCACCTGCTATTCGGATGTCAGCAACTGGCCCTTGTACCCCTTCGGCTACGGCCTGAGTTACACGACCTTCGAGTATGGACCGATGACGCTCTCCAATGACCAATTACCAATGACCAATGACCAATCTGTCACAGCGTCTGTGACGGTTACCAATACCGGCAAGATGAGAGGCTCGGAAGTGGTGCAACTCTATATCGGAGACCGCGTGGCAAAAGGCGTGCGGCCGTACAAGGAACTGCGTGGGTTTGAGCGCATCACCTTGGAGCCCGGAGAGAGCCGCGAGGTAAGTTTTACCATCGATGCCGACCGCTTGGGCTATTACGAACCGGCTACGCTTCAATGGACCCTCGAGCCCGGAGAAGTGGAGATCATGATCGGACGTAATGCCCGCGAAACGGACATGCGTCTGCTGACCGTTCAATAATCAGCTTTGCCTGCAAAGAGTGCAGGTATGTTTAAGGTATGTGACACGTATGTTTAAGGTATGTGTCACGTATGTTTGTGCTATTCATGCGTGTGTAAAAATGGTAGAAAAAAACATATAAAACACTGCTTGTTGATTTTAGGACTGCGTCCCTATGAGTCTTATTTCGCTAAAGTGCTCTCATAAATAAATTTACAGATCACTTTATCAAAATAACCCTCATCTCTGCGAGATCAAATCAACAAGCAGAGATAAACATAAATAAAAATATTACCCAAATACTCAAAAAAATATCTTTTCCCTTGCATAATTCAGAAAAAATCCGTACCTTTGCAGCGAAAATGTTTTGGCTTTTCGGAATCTGGTAAATTCATGGTAACCAAAACATTGAGACACTATATGACACATATGGCGTGGATTGTTATATTGTTGTTTGGTTACCAAGGCATACCAGAGCCTCGAAAAGCGGAACAGCAAGATTTCAGTCCCGCTTTTTTGTAAATAATATGCGGGGTATTGTGTAACTTTTAAATTGTTGAATTATGGACAGAAGTCACGCATTAAGCGAAAAAGCTATCAAGAGAAGGGGGCTTGATAAGCAAAGAGAAGAAAATCCCTTGAGTAAAGAAGTTGTTAAAGAATGGGCAACTGAACAAGAGTATTGGTACGAATGGGAAAAAGAATTTGAAGAAGACCATGCTAAATGGTCCACAAAGATCAAAAATTTCTTTGTGTATCGTATTGGTTGGCGTACGCGTGATTTTTGGTATGATATGAAATGGTATTTTCATAATCTCAGAACATTCCAACCGGTTCTTAAGACCTGGCGCTCGTTTGACTATCATTATCAGGTAGACCTGTTTAAGTTTGGTATTGAGCAACTAATCAAAGCTAAAGAGATTTATGGCAATGAGCGCCATGAAGATGCTCAAAAGCGTATCGGCGCAATGAGGTCATTAATTGCAGAAATTGATAGAAACTATGAAGATGAGGTTCGTGAACGAATGAATTTTGAGCGTAGAAATAGCGGAAGCGTTACGAAGTATGCGGATGGCTCGGTTTGTTTCCATCATGATAGAGAAGGCTATGAGGACGAATTGCATGAATTATTTGAAGAAATAGCCAAGGAACGTAAGCTGCACTACCAAAAGATATTTGATTTGATCATAGGTCAAGAACAAGAAGATATCGAAAAGGAAATTGAGCGGCGCATTGCTGCAATGTCCGAAGAAGAAAAGAAATCGATGTCTAAGGGCGAGTTGCACTATAAGTTGTATATGGAAGTATGGGATGGTTCCGGAATTGAAGGATGGTATGATTAAAATGGACACGAGTAACGAAAATATGTACGATTGGTCGTACGATGAGATAGCCGAGCACGCAAGTAACTTTGAGAAAGCAAGGAAGTTGTCGGCAGCAAAACATCGGCAGATATTAGAATGCACAGACATTGAGCAAGTCATAGAACTCACTTATGGCAAACGCGGAACGCCTTCTCGCGAGGCTTACGAAGAAGAATGCGAAGAGTGGTTAAGGGGGGAATAGAAGTTAGAGGCAACTTCGGTTACCTTTGATTTTTGTGCATACAATATGTGTATTAATTGACGATTTTTGTCTACTTTTCGCGCGTGCACTTGCGTACATGAAAAATATTTCGTATCTTTGCCGCGGAAATGAAAACGACACAGGAATACATATCGACTTTGAAGCAGCACGCACCGATATTGCGTGAGCGTTTTGGTATGACATCTATGTCACTTTTCGGTTCCGTGGCACGCGGCGAGCAAAAGGAAGATAGTGATGTAGATGTGCTTGTGGATATGCCGGCAACGCTTCGTGGTGTCGGAGGAGCTAACGATTATTTGGAAGATATTTTAGGATGTCATGTAGATATGATCCGAAATCATAACCGTCTGACGCCTTTTTTTAGAAAACAAATTGCACGAGATGGAATCACTATCTTTTGAAGCATTAGAAATTATTCATGAGACATTCCTCAATATCCGTCAGTCCATTTTGATGTTGCAAGAATGGAATGAGGGCTTGGAGAGTACGGATGAATGGACAACTTCTTCTTCTGGAATGCAAAAATTAGCAGCTAATAGTATGCTCATTGAGGCGATAGGAGAAGCTGTGAAGAAAATAGAGAAACGTGTTGGACGTGAGTTTTTAAATCAGCGCCCTGAGATTCCTTGGCAAAATGTTATATCAATGCGAAACCATATTGCGCATGGGTATTTTGAATTAGACGATGCCTACGTTTTTTCTGTAATAAAAAACGACCTTGCTCCATTATTAGAAGCGGTAGAATATCTTATCTCTGTAACGGATCGAATGTTGCTAGAAGAACAAGTCGACGAGCATAGTAAAAATGAAAATCAAAATTAACACAAATATTAATCATTTAACTCTTTAAATATGAGTGCAGTAGAACCGATAAGCATAGATCCGGACTTCAAAGACAAGCCGATGTACACGGTGGAGGAGTATTTTGATGGTCTGGCAAAAGATTTGGAGGAAGAGTGGGCACTCGATGAGGCATTGAAGCAAGGAATCCCCTTGGAGGAATCGAAGAAGAGAGTAGAGGATGTAATTAATGACCACAATTTGTTGACCGCTGATGAATTTATCGCTCAAATGGAACCACGTGTCCGCTCTATGTTCAGATGAAATAGTAATCGAAATAAATTAACACAAATAATAATCATTTAACTTTTAAAGACATGAGTGCAGTAGAGGCAATAGCAAGTAGTCGTTTCTTGACAGCCATGGGTCCGATGATAAAAGACGAGAAGAAGATGAATAGTGTTTTGAGCTACATCATTGCTCTTCGTGCAGATAAGGCCCCCTGTCAATTTACCGAGCAGGAAATTGTTGCTTTCGCAGATAAAGCTGAGAAAGAGTATGCGGCAGGAACCGGAATGATGAGTCATGCGGACTTTATGCAGGAGGTGGCTACATGGCAGAGATAAAATGGCACGATAGCGCCCGCGAACATTTGCGCAATATTTTCGACTTTAATATTGATCATTTTTCAGAGTCATATGCGTATTCGATTTTAGGAGAAGTGTTGGGCGAGGTGCAAGACTTAGAAAACTTCCCTAAGAAAGGTGCGTTTGAGCTTTTGCTAGAAGGAAGAAAATATGAGTATCGTCGTCTTATAATAAGAGATAATTATAAAGTGATCTATTTTCTTGTAGAGGACGAAGCGCATATCGCTGCTGTATGGGACGTTCGCCGAGATCCCCAAACGCTCATCAAATTAGTGACCGATAGTGAAAATCAAAATTAACACAAATACTAATCATTTAACTTTTAAAGACATGAAAAAAGAATTACAGAGAAATGTGAATGGGATGACGTCGGGTGGAGGATCCATTCAGCATCCATTCAGCATCCATTCAGCATCCATTGGAAGTAGGTGGAAAGTACACGGCTTGAGCCTAATGATGACCATCCTCCTCCTCTTCACGATGGGAATCGGTCAGATGTGGGGAGCAGCACCGTCAGCATTAACTTATCAGACGATATCGTCGACGACCATAATCTATACTTCACCGACAAACTTAGCCGCTCTTGGATATGTACAAGATGGAAAAGGAACACAAACATATTCGGTTCCAAGTAGTGATCGTGGTGATGGTTTGAACCCTACCGATGAAACAAAAACAGATTATGCAATAGGTACAAATGCTACAACCCTAAAGAGTGTTGAAAGCAACAAGTCGGTATATTTCTATGTAAAAAACGTTACGAAAGTAGAGGCTTATGTGAAAAACAACTCTAGTGGTGACGGAAAAGATAGAACAACTACCATAGTTGCAACACCTACTTCCGGTTCCGCTTTGGATGGGAGTGTCACACTTAATGGAGCTTCTGGCAAAGCGGTTGTAGATGGCTTGGATAAGGATAAAAACTATACAATAGTAATTCATGCAAATGGTGCAGATATGTTTTTATATGCAGTACGTTTGACGGCTGCTACTCTTACTCCTACTGCGCCGGCGATAACGAATCCGGCAAGTGATCCGGATTTGCAGACTATCACGCAGGGCGAGACAAAAACATTTACGGTGACTACTACAGGTTATCCTGCTCCAACGTACAAATGGTACAGAAATTCATCTAAATCCACCACTGGAGCAGAGGAAATTGAAGGTGCTACAGCAGCTTCCTATACTACACCTAATACCTTAGCTGCTTCCGCTAGTAATTACTATTTCTATTGCGTTGCAACTAACGCTTCGGGTTCAGCACAATCGCCATATTTCTCGCTGAAAGTTAATGAACTAGGCGAAGGCTTAACTACTCACACGCCGGGAGTTTATACAAAAACTACCAGTGAAGGAGGTTGGGGGCAAACTCTTGTCAAGTTTACAGAATCTGAAGAAGAACGTGAGTATGAAATAATAGCGATGGCCGGTGCGGATAGTAAAAACTTTTGGTGGGCAGGAACGAGGTCAGTAACTACTTCAGATCCACATTGTTTGTCTACTGAGGGATTTACAACTGAATTCGCAGAAACTAAGGTTGCTGGCGAATGGATGCGAGGTTCGTTAACTGCGCGTGGATCAAGTTACTCAACAGCATTGGGCGAGTTTGCTGCTGTATCCTATTATTCATCAAAGATAAATACTTCTGACAAATCGGTAACGATTAAAGTTCAAGGATATGACCAAATTAGTTTCTTGGCAAAGGATAATAATGCAACGGCTTCCAGTAATAAGCATTTTGTAGTCAAGGTAAATGGCATAGAGCAATCAATGACGTTGAATACTAATTATTCTGTGCGCCGTTTTACTTTGGATGCATCGAAAGTGAGTGTGGTGGAAATATCAGGATGTTCTGTAAGTGGAGATAATCATCTTGTAGGTTTCTCGCTCCGTATTCCGACGTGTGAGGAAGTTACAGCACCGACGGGATTGAGTTGTACGGCACAAACGGTTAATACGTTGACATTTGGTTGGTCGGCAGTAGATCATGTAAGCGGATATATCGTGAAGTTATGGGACAATGCAGGATGTACAGGTGATCCGGTTGCTACTGATGCAAATGTAACGGCAACGTCAAAGACCTGCACCGGATTGAGCAATAGTGCGAC
>JAEEGH010010963.1_pt1 | contig 20659 bp, 21 predicted proteins | sample 9134181 | NCBI WGS metagenome assembly JAEEGH01 (sample SAMN16246544, study PRJNA631951) | gut metagenome | biome: gut microbiome; feature: rumen; material: DP-attached | host: Bos | place: Iran: Karaj | collected 2018-10
GTTTTGTTATAATAGTTGAGAAAAGGATGCAAGGTACTTTTGCCCTAAACGGCAAATTATTAATCAAAATCAGGAGGAAACTATGAAAAGATCAAAAGTTTTAATGGTATTACTGGTGGGGATCATGCTGTTGGCGACAACAGCGACAGCGTTTGCCGCAACGGTTCAGGAGCAGCGGCAGGAAACCCGGCAAAAAGTTGCGCAAACCTTAAATAAACTGTACGAGCGGAAACCCTCTGCCCGGACGGCGCTGAAAAATGCGGAAGGGTATGCCGTGTTTGCCAGTTCCGGTGTAAAACTGGGGATCCTGGGCGCTTCCCACGGACGCGGGCTCGCGCACAATAATAAAACCGGGGAAGAAATCTTCATGCGGATGAAAGAATATCAGGCCGGCTTAGGGCTCGGGGCCAAAGAATACGCCCTGATTTTTGCCTTTATTGACAAAACAGCATGGGATACGTTTACCTCTTCTGACTGGTCCTTTGGCGGACAGGCGGATGTAACGGCAGACGACGGCGTCAACGGCGGTTCCTTTGAGGGCGCGGTCCAGGCGGCGCCCGGCATCTTCGTCTATCAGATGACAACAAAAGGCCTTGCTGTGGAACTATCCCTGAAGGGAACAAACTATTACAGAGATAAGAAGCTGAATTCCGTAAAAAATTAAAAAAGGATGAGAAAAAATCGTTGAAAGGTATTGCAATTTCTTAATGTAAGTGCTATTATATGAGGCGGTTTTGCGTGTCCGGCTGATTATCGCCGGTACGGCAAAGAAAGAGACTTTATTAAGGGAGTTGAAAGAAAGTGACAGAAGCTATGTTACTGAAAAAAAGCCGTCTTATAGGTGCAAAGGTTAAATACTATCGGAACATTTCAGGAATGCACCAGACAGAACTGGCCGATAAGCTTGGCATATCTTTTCAATATCTTAGCCGAATTGAAACCGGGAAACAGACGCCCAGTCTTCCTTTGCTGATGGATATTGCTGATAAGCTGAAAGTAAGTTTAGCTAAACTGGTTCGCGATGCCTGACAGTTGTTTTCAGAAGTAAGCGGAAAATAAAAAGATGAATACCCGATTACGTGCATAATGACGTAACCGGGTATTTTTATTTGCCCTGCGTTTTCATTTTAACAACTATCGCCCGGATCCCGCATGAACAGTGACTTGCAGCATCCATCCAAGTCCAGACAAACGGACATATAAATATGATAAAATATTTATGGTGAAAGTCTTAAATGCAAAAGTAACACTGTGTTCAACTTGCAAAAAAACTCAATTGTCGCTTCCCGGGCGACCGCTTTAATCGTATTTCTTATATAATTAAGGTAGAGAGAGTAATGTGTTTAAACCGTAAAACAACCGGAATCAAACGGATGCCAAAGCGGAGGTGACGGAATTGACTATCAATGAAAAATGCCGGAAACTGCCCGTGATAAAAACACAGCATAGTCCGTGGGGAGGCGGGTTACAGCAGGACGGAATATCACAGTTGCCCTTTCCAATATATTCAAAAGAAATTACTGATTGGATTAAAGCGATGTATGATATGGACCTGACAGATAAGAATTATATTGAAAACATGGAGAAAATCAAAGGAAAACCGGTTCCGGAACTGACCCGGGATGAAATCCTGACGCGGATGACATTTCTGATCAGGGCAGAACGGTTCTGTGACGGAACGATAGAAGAAGCATTGAACGACGGAACGCTGGAAGCGTTAAGCGCGCGGCTGCATGAGATTACAAAACCGTAAAGCCCTGAACAAACGGCGAAAGGATAGATTGTTTTATGTGTGTGATGCAGGGGAGGGGAATCCATGAGTAAACAGAAAGTTACGTTATGTGAACAGGAAGGTTCTTATGTTTCTATCTACGTTGACGCGTCGCTGCATGAAGGAGAACTCACGATTTCGGGGCAGGATATCGGTAAAGCAGCGGAAGATTTTTGGGGCGACAGGGATTACGAATACTGGCTGACGCTTCCTCCCGCATCTGCTGAAAAGTTTTTTAAACTGCTTTGCGCAAACAGTCCGGGGGAAGATCCGCTGGATGTACTGCAGAGAAGATTTCATGGAACAGGAGCCTTCAGCGGTATCAGATCATTTTGCGCAAGTTACGGGATTGAAGCAAGATTTGATTCGTATAGTTAATTCCGGTGGTGCAAATGTCATGTCTTTAAATCAGGTGCGAGAGGCATATAAAAAGGGGTGCCGGTTCGTTAACCAGGTTTGATTCTCTAAATCGAAATAACTGTTTTCTGTCGGAAAGGAAAATGATTCTATGACTGAAAATGCCAAAATCGTGTTGAAATATTTTGAAACAGTTAGCAGCAGGGAATCGTTTTATGGTCTTTATTATCTGGGGGAGATGTACCGGCAGGGTTTTCTTGTAGAAAAAGATACGGACAAGGCGTGGGATTATTATTTCAGCATTGTTTACAGCACGAATCCCTTGCGTGAAACAGATGATTATTACTGGCGGGCCTGTTATCGCAAAGGTATGGATTTATATAATATTGGGAACTCCTTTTCAGCACTTAATGCAGCGTTCCGTGATGTTACAAAAGCAAAAGAGTTATACGAAAAAAGAGATTCGAAGGCAGGACCTGCAGATATTACAAAAGAGGAATTATATCTGAATTGGGAAAAACTGGGACGGGAAGTTCAAGCTTATATTAAAATGATAGAAGAGATGCCGGTTGTAAAGAAAGTCCGTTGTATTGTGGATGATAAACTCTGCCTTACAAAGGGCAAGATTTATGATGTGCTGGTGGAAAAACGCGACTATTATGAATTGGTTGACGATGAAGAGGAAGACGTATATATTTACGGAAAGAACCTTTTTGAAGAGATTGAATCATAAATAATAGTAGAGGACAGAACAGGAGGCATACCAGATGATCTACACAGACAAAACCAAGAAAGCCATGAAACTTTGCTATGAAGCGCACAAGGGCCAGGTGGACAAGAGCGGGCTGCCTTATGTTTTTCATCCCTTCCACGTGGCGGAACAGATGACAGATGAAGCTACCACTATCGTGGCTCTGTTGCACGATGTGGTAGAAGACACGGATTACACATTGGAAGATCTTGCTGCCGAAGGTTTTGGAAAAGAAATTTTGGAAGCAGTGGCGCTGATGACCCACGAAGATGACGTACCGTATCTGGATTATGTGGTGAAGCTCAAAGATAACCCTATCGCGAGAGCAGTAAAACTGGCTGACCTGGCCCACAATTCTGATTTGTCCCGGATTGGTGAGGTTGATGACGAAACAAGAGAACGGTTAGAGAAATATAAAAAGGCGACGGCATTGTTGAAAGGAAATCCATTACGGTAATTCATGTTCGTGAAAAGGAGAGGATACAGATGCTGGGAGCAATCGTTGGCGATATCGTCGGTTCCGTATACGAATGGAACAACATAAAAACAAAAGATTTCCCTTTGTTCCGGAAGGACTGTTTTTTCACGGATGATACCGTCATGACCTGCGCGGTTGCGGAAGCGGTCATGAATGGCGGAAAGAAAGATGATTTTATCGATGCCATGAAAAAATACGGCGAAATGTACCCGGATGCCGGTTATGGCGGAAGATTCTATACCTGGCTGTTCAACGATGACAGGGAACCTTATAACAGCTTTGGCAACGGCTCGGCCATGCGTGTGTCTCCCTGCGGGTGGATAATGAATTGCGGTTTTTACGGCAGGACGGGCCTGGCTCCTTACGTCGGCAGAGACATGGCGGAATTATCTGCGGCGGTCACCCATAATCATCCGGAAGGAATCAAAGGGGCGCTGGCAACCGCGGATGCCATCTTCCTGTGCCGTTTTTACTTTGGCGGCTGGGCCCGTGACTACGAGGAGCCCATCAACGACAATCCGGCAGAGTGCAAAAAGCACATCCGGGAACACATTGAGAGGGAATTCGGATATGACTTGTCCCGTACACTGGATGAGATCCGTCCGACGTACCAGTTCAATGAGACCTGCCAGGATACGGTGCCGCAGGCCATCACTGCGTTTTTGGAAAGCACCGGTTTTGAAGACGCCATACGGAACGCGATATCCCTTGGCGGCGACAGCGATACGCTGGCGGCAATTACCGGCAGTATCGCCGAGGCAGCCTACGGTATTCCTAAAGAAATTAAAGATCAGGCGTATTCTTATCTGGACGAGCCGCTGAAAGACGTGCTCAGACGGTGGAAAAAATTTATTGCCCCGATGATACGCAGGCCATAATGATAAAACGAGGCAACTGTTGGCGTAGTATTTACAGAAAAGCAGGAGGCACATAAATGGAATTAAAAGAGATTCTGGAACAGCAAACGGAAGTTAAAAACTATAAAAATGACAAACCTTGTGATTTCCGCAAGCTGTTGAAGAGGGCGGACTCCGGAAATGTCAAAGCCATGTATGACGCGGTGCAGACCATTAATTACAACGGACTTGCGGGAGAGGACCCGGATGATGAAATGTTACAGCGTCAGATGGCATATATAAAAAAACTCACAAAGATAAAACGCTATAAATACATGTGCATTTTTATGGGCGACGCGTATGCAAAAGGGACCGGCGTAAAGAAAGATATAAAAAAGGCAATCCAATGGTATAAAAAAGCAGCTAAGGCGGGGACAAAATTCGGCAATGAATGCATAGGCATGATCTATTTTAACGGCACCGAAGTCCCCGCAGATTATGAAAAAGCATATGCGTATTTTACCAAAGACGACGGCAACAAATCCTTCTGCACCAGGTACGCCCTGGGCGAAATGTACCGGCAGGGTCTTTATGTGGAACAGGACGTGCAAAAAGCCTGGGACTATTATACCGGCATTGCGACGGACAGGTCTCCCTATTACGAGCTGGATGATTATTACTGGCGGGCCTGCTACCGGTTAGGCTCTCTCTACCTGGATACCGCAGCGGAACTGATTGACACTGCGAAACGGGTTTTTGACGAAAGAGGTTACGAGGCAATCGCAACGGACATTACAAAAAGAGAGATAGACCAGAAGTGGAAACTGGTTAAGAAGGCGGCAACGGATCCCCGGATCAATTAAAAAAGGGCAGACTTTTTTACGGAGCATTCAAACGGGTGCTCCGTTTTCTTTTGTAACATCAAAGACGGGGTGTTGGCCCCGGCGGTTTTCTGAGTTCTTTTGGGACGCCCGGGGGCTGCCGATTTATGACATTATTATAGCTACTTCTTCTATAATATGTTATAATTAAAAAATATATAATATCTTGACGACTAAATCAAAATGAAAAGAGAGATTTTTATCACTGACGATAAAAAGTCTGTTGTTGAAGAACATTACATATTTTTCAGGTATGGTCGTCTTGCGTAACCGTTTCTTCTGTTACGCCGAACGGTTATTTTATTGTATAGCTTTTACTCCCCGCTTCGCATGAATGCGCGAAAATGGAGGTTTGCAGACATGAAAAAATACTTTTACATAAGCATAGGGATCATCGTGGCATTGGCTGTAATTTTGGTAGGCTATGGTACATGGCTCAACTTCCGCGACGAAAAAGAAATTTCCCGCCGCATGGAAGAAAGAGCGTTGCAGCTGGTTGGCGCGGAAGCGAAGATGCGGCGTATCCAGCCCACGTTTGAAATGGACGCGGTGCGTCTTTACAGTGAAGGCATGGCTGATGCGGTCGCCCTTGTGGACGGGCGTATCAGTGAATGGTATGTGAGCAAGAATGCCGTTGTAAAAAAGGGAGATACGCTTCTGAAACTTATTAACGAACAGATCCCTTTACAGATACAGCAGGCCAACAGCAATGTGCGGCGCGCCCAGGCGCTGATGGCGCAGGCTGCCAACAGTTTTCACAGGCAGGAACGGCTGATGGCAAAAAACGCTACCTCCAAAGAAAAATATGAAGAAGCGGAAGCCGAGTATGCGGCAGCCAGGGAAGCACTGGCGGAAGCAGAAGCCCAGCGGGAGCAATATGTAATTCAAAGCGGGCGCCAGGAGATAAAAGCCCCGGTTGACGGAAATGTCCTGATTATCTATCACAGGGAAGGTTCCTATGTGCAGGGCGGTACGCCGCTGGCCCTGATAGGCAATTTTGACCGGCTGCTGTTTGCCATGACGCTGGAAGACAAAAGCGCGAGGAGACTGGCGGCAGGGGGGACAATACGGGTTAAAATACCGGTGCAGTCACTGCAGAAGGCGTATGATACGGAATATGCGGCAGGCAACAAGGGGCGGTCCGAAACGATTACCGCGACACTGCGGGAGGTTACCCCGTCTCTGGGAGAACCGGCGGATATGCGCCGAGTCCTGTGGGAAATAGATAACCGTTCCCACCTGCTGGAACCTCTGACATATAACAATGTCACCGTTAAAGCAGACCAGACCTACGATTGTCTTACCGTACCGCTTACGGCTATGTCGGATTCATCCTTTGATTCTGTATTTGTGGTACAGCCGGATAAAACGGTGAAGCGGAAAGCAGTCAGAACGGGGCCTAATGACGGAACATTTATAGAAATCCTGTCCGGGCTGCAGGAAAATGATGTTGTAGTAGTAGAGAATTTTGAAGGGCTGAAGGATGGTGTTAAAGTAGACGTAACACTGGAAGGGGGCAGTGCGGATGGCAAAGGAAAATGACGGGAAAGTCACGGAAAACAACGCCTCTTCCCGCTGGAGCCGTTCCGATAACCGTATTTTCAGCCGGGAAGCGCTGGACAAAATGCGCTCTCCGGAAAAACTGGATATGATCTTGCCCATCACTACGCCAATCAGCTGGATGGGTCTGATCGCTGTCGGGGTGACTATTTTTTCTGTGTTGTTGTGGTCGGTTTTTGGTTCGTTTACAGTAAAAGCGGACGGTATGGGGATGATTATGGATCCCGGCGGTGTAGTTACGATTTCCCCTGTTTACGGCGGGAAACTGGACAAAATCTACATATTTCCGGGAGAACGTATTAAAAAAGGAGAGCGGATCGCCCACGTGGACCAGGTACAGGAAAACGCGGCGACCCGGATGGCTCAGTATGGAACTGAACTTGCGGTTAATGACCGGGAAGCCATGAACCGCGTCCATGAATACGATATGAGGAGACATCAGAAAGATGCGGCTGAATATGTTTACAGCGCCTATGACGGAACAGTAGACGAGATCCTTGTCAATGAAGGCAGCACGGTTGGCGTCGGTACGCCGATTTGTACTGTCCGGCTCACCGGAGGCAGGAAAGACCTAAAAGGCGTCCTGTATATTCCCGTTGACAAGGGAAAACGTGTAAAACCGGGGATGTCTATTCAGCTTGCGCCTAACGGGGTAGATACGTCCCAGTCCGGCAGCCTGCTGGGTACGGTTCGTTCCGTTTCCCAGTACCCGATGGCCGTCCAGGGGATACAGAAAAGACTGGGCAATGAATATATGGCTCAGTGGATTTTGTCTTCCCAGCAAAGCGCGGTGATGGAAGTGACATTTGACCTGGTAAAGGATCCCGGTTCGGAATCCGGTTATCTCTGGACATCTTCTGTCGGAGACCATAAGCCGGTGACAGCGGGAAGCTTCTGTACGGGTTCTGTCATCATTGAACGGCGCCCGCCCATTCAGAAAGTATTCTTCAAATTGAGCCAGTGGCTCAGGAATCGGTGAAACGCATGAATGTGACTGATAAGATAAAGTCCTGGCTGAGCGGCGACGGGTCACGGGTTAAGGTGCCTACCATGCTGCAGATGGAAGCGACAGAATGCGGCGCCGCGGCTTTGGGGATGGTGCTCGCCCATTACGGGCTCTGGATACCTCTGGAAAAACTCCGTCAGGAGTGCGGGGTCAACCGGGACGGAAGCAAAGCGAGCTGCATACTGCGGGCGGCCCGCCGCAGGAACTGTAAAGCTGACGGCTATCGCTGGACGGCAGACGACCTGCTGGAGCTTGTGCCGGAACATCCCTTTCCGTTGATCATCCACTGGGAGTTTAACCATTTTGTGGTGTTGGAAGGAATAAGGGACGGTCTTGCCTGGCTTAACGATCCGGCCATGGGACGGCGCACCGTTCCCTGGGACGAATTCCGCACTTCCTACACCGGCGTATCCCTGCGGGTGGTTCCGGACGAAGGATTCCGGAAGGAAGGGGAGCGTTATAACGTTTTCAAAGAAGTCGCGCAGAAGCTGAAACAGGATAAATGGGCGGTGATCTTTATCCTGCTGCTGGAACTGTTCGCCATTGTTCCGGGGCTTGCGTCGCCGGTCTTCAACCAGATTTTTCTGGATGATATCCTTACCGGAAAACATCCGGACTGGATGTTTAACTTCTGCCTGGCCATGACGGTTTCCTTTATCATCACAGGCGCCATCAGCTGGCTTCGCGCAGTCATCCTTACCCGCTGGCAGCGCAAACTTACGCTTGCGGATTCTTCCAGCTATTTCTGGCATCTCCTGCGGCTGCCCATGCAGTTTTTCCACCAGCGTTATGCGGCGGAAGTGGCCGGCCGTATAGGTTACAATGAAGAAGTTGCCGCGGTACTGTCCGGTTCCGCCGCTACGGCAGTGCTGGATTTACTGGTAGCGGTGTTTTACCTGTTGCTGCTGCTGCAGTACAATGTTCCCCTGACGCTGATTGGCATCGCATTCAGTTCCATAGGCATTATAGTGTTTTTCCTCACGCGCCGGCGCCTGACCGATTTGAATATGCGGATACAGCAGGACGCGGGAAAAGCATACGGCGTTGCCATGAACGGGCTTCGCATGATCGAGACGATTAAGGCAAATGGTGACGAAGCCGACTTTTTTGCCAAATGGGCAGGATATCAGACCAAAGTTTTATCTTCTTCACAGGAAACCGCGCTGTGGTCAGTGACCATGACATTGCTGCCGACATTGCTCGGCGGCATCAACGGGGCGCTGATTATGACGTTTGGCGGGTTTTCCATCATGGACGGCGCGATGACGGCAGGCATGTTCGTTGCCTTCCAGAACCTGATGGGCAGTTTCCAGGCGCCGGTCAACTCCCTGATGGGACTGGGAGTATCCCTGCAGACTACGGAAATGCAGATGCAGCGCCTGAACGATGTAAGGCGGTATGAAACAGACAGCCTTAACTTTCCGGATGATGAAGAGGAACGCACGTTTCCCCGCGACCGCTTATCCGGTGAAGTTACCATGGCAGACGTCAGTTTCGGATACAGCCCTCTGGAACCTCCGCTGCTGAAAAACTTCGACCTGCATATGAAACCCGGCGGCTGGGTTGCCGTGGTAGGAGCTTCGGGAAGCGGCAAAAGCACGCTGGCGAAAATTGTAACTGGGATATACGAGGAATGGTCCGGCACGGTTGCGTTTGACGGGGTTTTGCGCCGAAAGCTGCCGCGGACTGTCATTTTAAATTCCCTGGCGGCTGTGGATCAGGATGTTTTCCTGATTGCCGGCAGCGTGGCGGATAATATTTCCCTTTTTGATAAATCCGTACAGCGCAGCGACATTATACAGGCGGCGAAGGACGCCTGTATCCATGAAGATATTATAAAACTGGATGGCGGCTATGATGCCATGGTTGCGGAAGGCGGGCTGAATTTCAGCGGCGGCCAGCGGCAGCGTCTGGAAATAGCAAGGGCTTTGGCGGTGAATCCGTCTTTGCTTGTATTGGATGAGGCGACCAGCGCGTTAGACCCTATTACGGAAAAATGCGTGTTGGAAAACATCCGCCACCGGGGTTGTTCCTGTCTGATTGTGGCCCACCGGCTTTCCACGATCCGGGATTGCGATGAAATTATCGTCCTTGACCACGGTGTTATCGTGGAACGGGGAACACACCGGGACATGGCAACACATGACGGGCCATACAGAAAGCTGATTGAGGAACGGGAGGATAAAGCATGAAACTGCTTGCTGGCCAGCGTTTTGTGCTGGAAGACACGGACGCTTTCATAAAGGTGGTTTCCGGCCAGGCAGAAGCCTATGCCGTTACAGCCGGCGACGTTTCCTTCCGTCAGTTCTATCTTCTGGATGTGGCGGAGGGTCAGGCTGCTTTTCCCGCGATGGACGGATTCCGGGAAATTAAGGTCCTGCTTTATGCTGTGGAAGATTCGGAAATCGTTTCCGTTCCCTTTTCGCAGGCTCCGGTCAACGACTTGCGGTCCCTGATGCGCATCTGGTTCCGCAAACTGTCAGATATTTCGTGGATCCGGCTGCTGGCAGACCGGGGCGATGACATGCTTTTATCATGGCGTAACGGGACCGTGCTGGAAGGGATCAGTTCTTTGTCCGGGTTGACGGAAGCCTTTACCGACCACGAGCAGATTTTTTCCATGCTGCTGGGCATGCGTTTCGGTTCAGAGGATAAAAGGCTGAGCCGGCGCATGAAGGTGCGGGATTTAAGCAAAAAGATGCTGATAGAAAATTCCATCCGCAATCTTTTAGGGGAAGATTCCGTCTGCTATGAAAGTTCAGGGGAAGAAGAAAACCGGCTGACTGCGGAAACAGTGTTTATTGTCCGCTGTGTGGCTAAAGCGCTGTCTATGCCCACAGGGAATATCGAAATCGGGGAAGATACGGCAAGGCAGTTTGACACGAGGGGGCTTCTCCGACGGCTGATGCAGAAAGGTAACATGCAGATGCGCTTCGTTACCCTTCCGGCAGGCTGGCATACAAAAGATACCGGCGTTATGATCGGCTATTACGGAGAGGATAAGGAACTTGCGGCGCTGGTTCCCGAAGATCCGGAGCATTACCGGGTTATAACCGCAGGCTGTCCGGATGGCATGCCTGTAACAGAAGAGAATGTAAAGAATATAGGTACTGACGCCTTCGCGTGCTATGCCGGGTTCCCTGCGAGGAAACTGAAACTTTTTGACCTGTTGGAGTTTATGTTCCGGCAGTGCTGGAAAGCAGACTACCGCACGGTTTTGATCGTCAGCTTTGTGGCCGGCCTTATACCTCTTTTGACGCCGGTCATTACGGAAACGGTTTTTCAGGATATCATACCGATTTTTGACCGGCAGGGGCTGGCGACCGTGACCCAGGCGCTGATGGTGACGGGCTTTACGACAGCAGCCCTTTCTGTTGTCCGGTCTATTGCTGTCCTGCGTATTTCCACGCGGGTGGAAATGACGGCGGAAGCAGCCCTATGGGGCAGGCTTATGTCCCTTCCCGCCAGGTTTTTCCGCCGGTACACAGTGGGCGAACTGGCAAGCCGCATGGGCGGGCTTGGGGCAGTGAAAGGACTGGTGTCCGGTGAATTCGCCGGTACGGTGTTCAGTTTCATCTTCTCTTTCTGGAGCATTTTCCTCATGTGTTACTACAGCCTGAAACTGACGGCGGCAGCCGTGGGGGTATGGCTGGTATATTCCGTGTTCGTATTTTTCATATACCGCCGGGCCATGCATTTCCAACGGAACCTGGTGGCGGCGGAAAACAGGACGGCAGGCACGGTACAGCAGATTTTTGCGGGCCTTTCCAAGTTCCGGATCCAGGGAGCGGAAGAGCAGGCTTATCATCTCTGGAGCCGTGATTTTGGGGAACAGTGGAACTGGAACCTGAAGCTGCGCTGGCAAAAAAATTATGCGGCGATTGTCAGCAGTATCCAGCCTCTTGTACTGACGATGCTGTTATATTATATCGCAGTCTATGGCATGAAAGCAGTGGGACCGGACGGCAGAACGGTACAGAACAGCATAGGTTACGCGCAATTCATTGCATTTAGCGCGGCATACTCCGCGTTTAATAACACACTGGGGAGCGTCATCGGTTTTATCGGCCGCTTTTTCGCTATCCGGCCGCAGCTGGAAAACCTGCGGCCCATTTTGGAAGAAATGCCGGAATCCACCGATGAGAAAATAGATGCCGGCATCCTTACCGGCGCTATGGAGGTCAGCCATCTTTCCTTCGCGTATGAAGGCGGGGAAGAAGTGCTGAAAGATATAAGCTTTAAGATCGAAGCCGGGGAAAACGTGGCTGTCGTAGGCAGATCCGGCTGCGGGAAAAGCACGCTTGTCCGGCTTGTGCTGGGATTTGAGCAGCCTAAGCAGGGCGCAGTGTATTATGACGGGCAGGATCTGGCTAACCTGTCGCTTCCGTCAGTGCGTTCCCAGCTGGGCGTCGTATTACAGAACGGCCAGCTGATGACCGGCGATATATTTACCAATATCGTCGGAACCCGGCTGTTATCCCAGGACGACGCCTGGGCGGCCGCCGAGGCGGCAGGAATTGCCGGGGATATCGCCATGATGCCCATGGGGATGCAGACCATGATCAGCGAAGGCAGTTCCAATATTTCAGGCGGGCAGAGACAGCGGATTTTAATTGCCAGGGCCCTGGTCAATAAACCTGCCATCCTGATTTTTGACGAAGCCACCAGCGCGCTGGACAACCGTTCCCAGGCTATCGTTACCGAGAGCCTGGAAAAGCTGAAAGCGACGCGGATCATCGTGGCCCACCGGCTTTCCACCATACGGGGATGCGACCGTATCCTGGTTATGGACGAAGGACGGATTGCGGAAAACGGAAGCTTTGACGAACTGGTGTCGCAGGGAGGCATCTTTGCTGAACTGGTAAAACGGCAGGTACTATAAAGGACTGACAGAATGAAGAAAAGCTTGCTGACAAATACACTTGTAACAGGGATGATACTTTACGCTTTTCTGGGAACAGCCGAAGCGGCCTTACCACTGTCACTTGCAGACAGTATACGGATGGCGGTGAAACATAACGAAACCGTACGGGCCTCGCTGGCAGACAGGGAAGCCGCGCGCTGGCAGCTTTCCGCGGCGCGCCGGGAAGCCGGCCCCACTGTGGCCTGGGAATCACGGGCCTACCGCATCGGCGGGAAAGATTATGAAAACAGCCGGCAGGCCCACCGTCTGGCGCCGGAGCGTTACCCCGACCCGTACAAAAATACTTTTGGCAATACCGTCGGGATACGGTTCCCCCTGTTTACAGGCGGGCGCATCGAAGAGACAATCAAGGCTTCCCGGTATCAGCTGAACGCAGCGGATATGGCGCTGGAGAATACAAAACAGTCTATGCGTTTTGCGGTGACGGACGCCTATTACAATATTCTGCAGAGAAAGAATCTGGTAACAGTAGCGGAAAGCGCGTTCCGGATGTCTTCGGAACAGCTTTCGCTCATTGAAACGCAGTACGAAGAAGGCTCATTGGCAAAATCTGACGTACTGCATATGCAGGTTGAAATGGCGAATTACCGGCAAAGTCTTGTCAGCGCCAAAGGCGCTTTGCAAATTGCGGAAGCTTCGCTGCTGTCCCTGCTGGGATTGCCGGAAAATACGGAAATTGAGACGACGGACAGCTTAACCTACGAACCGTACCCGCTAAGCCTGGAAGAATGTCTGGCCTATGCGGAAGCGAACCGGCCGGACGCAGCGGCGGCGGATTATGCCATAAAGCAGGCGGATGCCCGGGTGCGGGCTGCCCGTTCCGGCGACCGGCCCGGTATTGTGGCCGTGGCAAACAAAACGGTTGCGGACAATAAAGCGTTCCGGGATGACCGGAGCGAAAACTGGGAAGCGGGAATACACCTCAGCTGGAATGTGTTTGATAACAACGTGACCCATGCCAACGTCAGGACCGCCAAAGCGTCGGCGGAAAGAGCCCGCGCGGAAGCGGAAGGAACAGATAAAGCCGTGCGTCTGGAGACACGGTCGGCCTACATAAAGATGAAAGCAGCGGAAGATAACATCCGTTCTGCCGAAGCTGCCGTAAAGCAGGCGGAAGAAAACCTGACAATCGCCCAGGTACGTTATGAAGAAGGCGTGGATATCCTGCTGAGCCTGACCGACGCCCAGGAAAAGCTGGTCAAGGCCCGTACGAATTATTATTCCGCCCTGTATGAATATAATCTGGGCAAGGCAGAACTGGAAAAGGCCATGGGCGTCCCGGTGGACATTGCCGTGCCCCGTTATGTGGCGGAGCAGAAAAACGGGAAATCCCCCGGCAAGGCGCTGCAGGCCGCCGCCCTTACAGAAAACGAAACGGCGCGTAAGTAAAAGGAAATGGACTGTACAGCTGTTTAAAATACGCTGTCGCAACAGGTTCACCACCATAAGGCATAACCGGAACCACCGGTTCCGATTAAATAAAAGAATGGAGGAATTTTTTATGGCAAAGGAAAACGCAGTTAAATTTTTTGAAATGCTCGCAAATGATCCGGCGCTGGCTGAGAAGCTGGCCGCTGCGGACAAGGCGTACGCTGAAACGCATAAGCCCCTGCCGGAGGATGCGGACGAGACGATGCAAATTGCGTTCCGCAACGAGGCGGCAAAGGCAATTATCCTTCCGGTAGCGGAAGAAGCAGGGCTCCCGTTTACGCTGGAGGAACTGCAGGCATATGAGGAAGACCAGATTCATTGGATGGATCAAAAACTCTCCGCGGACGAACTCGATCAGGTCGCGGGGGGTGAGGCAAAGGGCGCTGGCGCCATGGCATGCTTCTGTCTGGGAATAGGGCTTGGCGGTTTTGCCGCCAGACGCAGGCACAATATTAATTACAGCGTCGGATCATACCGCAGCTTAGACATGGAAGGATGCATCATCATCGGTTTCGGCGGCGGCGCGAACGCATGCATGGGCAAGGGCAAGGATAAGGATTTCAACGCCGCGAAATAAGGAATTCTGATCACGGCAGGAGGATTCCATGTACTATAAACTGAAAGAAGAGTTCCGGCTGCGCGGCTGGGAGATGCTGCCGACGGGTCTCGTGAAGCGCCTGTCGGGCAAAGTGGGGTTTCTGGATCCCGTTGCCTACCGCGCGTTGCAGAAGGCCTGCGGCATGATTTCGGAGGACAGTCCGCTCCTTTCCCCGCAGGAACGCTGGATACTTGCCGAACTCAAAGCGGAGGGGATATTGGAAGAAAGCGCCGTTCCCGTTCCGCTGACCCCCGAACAACGGTACCGCCGCTATCCTAACCGGTATCTTAACTCTGTCCACTGGGCGGTTACGGGAAAATGCAATTCGCGCTGCCGCCACTGCTATATGTCCGCCCCGTCGGGCGTTGCAGGCGAGTATTCCCATGAGATGTGCATGGAAATCGTGCGGCAGATGGAGGCAGCGGGCGTGCGGACGGTCTCGCTCACGGGGGGCGAAGCGCTCCTTCGCCGTGATTTTTTCGAGATCGTGGACGCGCTTACCGATGCCGATATCCTTGTCACCACGGTTATGTCCAACGGCTTCCTGGTAAACGAAAAGACGCTCGGCGAGTTTGAACGGCGCGGCTTAAAGCCGGAGTTCAATATCAGTTTCGACGGTACAGGCTGCCATGACTGGCTGCGCGGTGTGGAGGGAGCGGAAAAATCAGCAGTAAGGGCCTTTGCGCTTTGCCGGGAACACGGATTTCCCACAGGCGCGGAGTATTGCCTGCACCGCGGAAATATTGCGGCGCTGCGCGAAAGCGTGAACCTCCTCGCTTCCCTTGGCGTGGCATCGCTCAAAGTGAACAGGCTGAGCCTCGAAGGGGAAGGCAAGGGCATCGCCGACCACGCGATTTCCTGTGAAGAGGAGTTTCAAACTTATCTTGACTATATACCGGAATTTTATGAGGACGGCGCGCCGCTTTCCCTGATGTTGTCGGGCTTTTTCAAAAATATCGGTAAAGATTGCTACGGGGCGGCTTTCGTGAAGAGGTCCGAAGAGGACGACTGCGGAGACTACTGTATCTGCGGTCACGCCCGGAGCAACATGTACCTTACGCCGGACGGATTCATCGTCCCCTGCATCCCGATGGGGAGCGCGGAAGGAGGACGGCGCCATTTTCCGAATATCCGCGAAACAACGATAGCGGAAGCGCTTTCCGGTTCGATGTACATGACGTTTATCGACACAAGGCTGCGCGACTACTTCGCCCACAACCCCGGCTGCGCGTCATGCGGGTATAAAAACCGCTGCGCAGGCGGCTGCCGGGGCCACGTGGCCGAAGCGGGCGGCGGTGACGATCTCCTTGCGAGGGACGAAGATGCCTGCAGGTTCTTCCGCCAGGGGTGGTATGACAAACTGACTGCGCGGATGACGGAGCTCGGCATCGCAGCAAAGGGATCGGATAAAAGCGGAGAGGATACAGGTATTTGAGCAGGGGAGACATTTAAAGGGGCAAACACTATGGCAAAAGAAAACGCGGCAAAGTTCTTTGAACTGCTGGCAACAGACGAAAATCTTGCAAGAAAGATAGCGGAAGCGGACAAGGGGTTTGCGGAAGCGAATAAAGTCACGGCAGAAGAAGCGGATACAGAGGTGTTCCGGAGCAAGGTGATTACAGGGATCATCCTGCCGGCCGCCGAAGAAGCGGGGCTGCCTTTTACCCTGGAAGAGCTGGCGGAGTATGAGGAAGACCAGGTGTCGCTGCTGGAAAAGACTCTTTCGGAAGACGAGCTTGATCAGGTAGCCGGGGGAAACAAGCTGTCAAAATTAAAAAATCATCATCGCAGAAATGTTGAAGGAGGCGCGGCAGCCTGCTTTTATGTCGGAGTGGGGATGGGGATCGTCAAGGCAAAGGATAAAAACAATGCCAGCGGTATGTTCTGCTTCGTCATTGGCGGGACAAGCGGCGCAAATGCCGGCGCCTGTTTTGTTAAGGGCGTCAAGGCAAGATAAAAATTCATGCTGTGCAGGAAAAACAAAAGATGCAATGAAGAATAACGAAACGCCGGCAAACGAATCTGAAAACTAATATACGAGAGGAGGATACTGATGGAAAACGAAAAACTGGAAAATGCTCTGATGAGTGATGAAGAACTGGACTTAGTGGCAGGCGGGAGAGGCTATGTCTATTATTCACAGACATCAGAAGGAAAACTCAATGTAGTATCTTTTAACAAACCATTGACAGGAGCGCAAATTTCTGAAGTGTTAAAGACGGGCGCACTGCCCAAAGGTTTTAAGGGTGACTCTGCTAACCTGCGGGTTATGCGGGGGGTACGCGCCAATTATTTTGACAAACTGAAAGGGAAACTGAACAAGCAGTACAAGGGTTGTGAATTCCACGAGATATAAAACCGCAAGCGGTTCAACCGGCGTGATCCGGTTGTGTTCCGGACGGCGCATATATTCATGATTCTTATAAAATTGCCAGGAGGAAGATGATGAACGAAAAACTGGAAGCAACTTTAATGAATGAAGAAGAACTGGACCAGGTAGCAGGCGGCAAGGGTTATGCTTATGTGATGGAAACAGGCGGGAAGTATAGCGTAGTCAGTTCAAATAAAAAACTTTCCGCAGCGCAGGCAAAAGCCCTTTTGCAGGGGAAAATGCCTAAGCAGGCAGGTGTGAATGAAGATGTTGTCTTCAATGTGTTAAACGATATTCCCGGTTCTAATCTGTCCAAAGTAAAAGCAAGGCTCAACCAGGCATATGGCGGTTGTTCTTTCAAGACAATAAAATAAATATAAAGGAGCGTTAAAAATGAAAAAACTGCAAGCTGCAATGTGTAATAACGAAACGCTGGCAAACGTGATCTTCGGAGATGACCGGGAAGCTGCCTGGCAGGCTGCCAATGCGATTGAACCCTGTGACAGGGCCGAGTTTGAGGCGTACTGCAAGGCGCAGGCCGCCAAAGAACTGTCGCTGCGGAAGGTATGGGAAAAAGCCTGTGCCGACCCTGAAACCGGGAAAGTCATTTTCGGGGAAGACCGGAAAGCTGCCTATGAAGCGGCAAAGCGCATTTCCGACGGTTACTCCTTTGAAGAGTTTGACAACCTGATGACGTACTACGCTGTGAAAGCGCTGGAAGCCGCGCGGAAATCCGGAACGTTGGATGACAAGAAAATGTCTGATGCAGAACTGGATATGATCGCCGGCGGCGCATGGAGCTGGAAGGGCTTCGCCCTCTGCTGGGGCGGCGCAATCGGTGTGGTGGCAGGCGTCGTTGCCGCTCCCGTCAGCCTTGGCTCCGGGCTGGGCATTTCAGCTTCCGGCGCTTCCATGATCGTAAAAGGGGTATACGAGTTTGTAAAATAGTTGAGCTGTTCAATGCGGGAGGGGAGAAAGATGAAACTGGATATCAGGCGGAAAGTGTTATTGCTGGTGCTTTCCGGCAGCTTGGTGACATTTTTTTCCCTGACTGCGTTTTTGCTGTACGGCATCTATAACGCACGGACCGTGATGCATGAACAAAGCGAGGCGCTGAGCGAATCTGCCGCTTCCTATACGGAGAACGTGGCGGAAACACAGATCAGAAAACGCATGGAAGAGGTTACCCGCGTCCGCGCGCAGAACTTAAACCGCGAACTGGAAAACGTAGCTTATGACGCGAAATACCTGTCGGATGAACTGACGGACAGACTGAAACATCCGGAAAAGCACATGCCCCGGATTCTGCCTAACGCTCTTTATACCGATGTTCCTCCCGGAAAAGCTTTTATCCATTACAGCCCGGCCCTGGCAAAACAGGGCGTATCCGCCGGTTTGCTGGAAGAAATTCGCCTGGTGTCAGGGATCGAAGATTCTTTCTCGCGTATGAGCGAATATTATCCCAGCGTCTTCCTCGGTTCCAAAAGCGGATATACGCTGATAAGGGAAACCCTGCCGGAGGACCGGAAGACAGCCTCCCTCAGCACCGCGCAATACCGCCAGACCTACGATCCCCGGGACAGGGTATGGTATAAGCTGGCAAAAGATGCCGCAGAACCGGTATTTACCGATATTTATATTGCAAACAACACGGGCGAACCATGTGTTTCCTGCGCCGTACCCTATTATGACGCAGCAGGGTTTGCCGGTGTTGTGGGTATTGACTGCAGCGTAAAGGATATGTATGGGCAGATCGTCGAGACGGCAGTCAGCGATACGGAAGCTTCTTTCGTACTGAACCGGCAGGGAGAGGTAATCTTTTCGTCGAGGAAAGAAGGGATGCTGGCTGCTGCCAAAGATCCGCAGGATCTGCGGAAGTCCGCCGAAACGAGCCTGGCGCGGGAAACCGCCAACATGGTGGCCGGCGGCAGCGGGGTTACGCTTGTTACTGTTGACGGCAAAGAGCATTTCCTGGCGTACGCGCCGATCAAGTCCGTGGGCTGGAGCTTCGGCACACTGGTCGACAAAGAGGAAACCATAAATCCCGCGGTTTACGCACGGGACAATACGCGCAGCCAGATGCAGAGCTTTGTCAGAGAACTGGGAAGCATTCTTGGCAGCTTTGCGGCAAAGGCAATCGCAATCATGGCAATACTGCTGTCTGTCATTGTGTACTTCAGCACCCGTTCTGCCAAACGGTTCGTACAGCCTGTGCTGGAGCTTACTGAAGGCATGAAGCGGATCGCAAAAGGCGATCTGGATACAAAGCTGTCTGTACAGACCGGTGACGAAATTGAACTGCTGGCAAACGGCGTCAATGAAATGACCGCTGATCTCAAAACCTATATGGCCGACCTGGCCAGCGTTACGGCGGAAAAGGAACGTATTGCCACGGAACTTTCGGTTGCCAAAAGCATACAGGAAGGCATGCTGCCCAAAGAGATCCCCGGTTTTTCCGGCCGCAAAACCTTTGATGTTTTAGCTTCCATGCAGGCCGCAAGGGAAGTGGGCGGGGATTTTTATGATTATTATATGGTGAATGAACACTACCTTGCCGTTACGGTAGCCGATGTATCCGGAAAAGCTATTCCCGCGGCGCTGTTTATGGTAAAAGCCAAAACGGTGCTGCAGAATTATGCGCAGCTTGTAAAAAATCCGGAAGATCTGGGCAGGCTTATGGCCCGGGCAAATGACCGGCTGTGCCGGGATAATGAGGAAAACATGTTCGTTACGGCGTTTATCGGGTTACTGGACATCCGGAACGGAGAGTTCTTTTATGTGAATGCGGGACACAACCCGCCCCTGCTCCGCAGAAATCAGGAAAATGAATTTGCATACTTTCCGATAGCCGGGACTTGCATGATGGGGGTTAGGGAAGGCTTGGAAATCCGGACAGAGCATCTTTCACTTTTGCCGGGAGACTGCCTGTTCCTGTACACGGACGGAGTGACGGAAGCCATGGATGAAAACAGCCGCGTGTTGACGAAAGAAGGACTGAAAGAAGCCCTGGATGCCGTGCATGGACAGGCGGATGCGGAAGAAATGCTCACGGCTGTGGCTGAAAGAATCAAATCGCATGTTGGTGCTACGGAACAGTCCGATGACATTACCATGTTGGGTCTTTTATATAAAGGTTAAAAAGAAATGGAGCAGTTCACTGACGGGGTGGAAATGGAATGACGGAAGAAAACAGCATCAGTTACGGTATTTCTGAAATGAACGGGTGGACAGTCTGGTCGGTAAAAGGCGCCCTGAGCATGTTTACGTCCAAAGCTGCGGGAATCGAAGGAGAAAAAGTTCTCTCCGGAACGGCGAAAATGGCGCTTGATATGTCTGAACTGGAATACCTTTCCAGCGCGGGACTGCGCATGATCTTGTGCCTGGCCAAAAAAGCGGAAGCCGAAGGCAGGCAGTTTGTGCTTTGCGCGCCGCAGGGCATGGCAAAACAGGTTTTGCGCGAGTCGCGTATGGATATGCTTATAAAGACCTGTCAACGGTGTGAAGAACTGGAACAGTAATAGAAGCAGGCGGCATCCTGTTCCCCTCAGCAGCTGTGGAAAATTCTTTTCTGCGGTTGCAGTGCCTGCGCCGGAAACACCGGAAGATATGCCGTTCCAGATTTTCCGGCTGTAACGGAAGCTCAACAAGATAAACTTTATCTGATCCGTGCTCTACAATAAAGCAGCAACAAAAAA
>JAEEGH010010965.1_pt1 | contig 20655 bp, 10 predicted proteins | sample 9134181 | NCBI WGS metagenome assembly JAEEGH01 (sample SAMN16246544, study PRJNA631951) | gut metagenome | biome: gut microbiome; feature: rumen; material: DP-attached | host: Bos | place: Iran: Karaj | collected 2018-10
GCCTACGAATATTTTGTAGAGCAACGCAATGAAAGAGGCAAACTGATTATGGCTTGCGGTACAGGAAAGACCTATACCAGCCTGAAGATTATGGAGCAGATGACGGACAAGAATGCCTTTGTGCTGTTTCTTGTGCCGAGCATCGCCCTGTTAGGCCAAACACTTAACGCATGGATGGCTGACAAGCAGGACGAGATGCGTGCCGTCTGTGTCTGTTCGGATGCAAAAGCCTCACGCAAGATGGTGGATGCCGACGATGAGGATGCCAGCGTGATCGACTTGGCAGTACCTGCCACCACCAATACGCAGTCCATTCTTCGCCAACTTCGCCAATACGGCAAAGAGGATTGCCGTACCGTCATATTCTCAACCTATCAGAGTATCGACGTTGTAAAAGAGGCTATCGATAAATACGGTCGTGAGGTTGACTTGATTATCTGCGATGAAGCCCATCGTACCACAGGTGTCATACTGAAAGATAAGGCAGAGAGCAACTTTACCAAGATACATAGCAACAGCTTTATCAAAGCCAAAAAGCGTCTGTATATGACAGCGACTCCTCGTCTGTATAGTGCCAACGTGAAGGTAAAGGCTAAGGAAAATGAGAATGTTGATATACTTTGTTCCATGGATTCCAAGGAACTCTATGGCGAAGAAATCCATCGCCTGTCGTTCAATGATGCCGTGAGCCAAGGACTGTTGGCAGACTACAAGGTCTTGGTGTTGACAGTCAGCGAAGAGGATATCCCTCAAGAGATTCGCAACAGCATCAAGGCAGACTATATGATGGCCAGCGATAAAGACAAGCTGCATGAACTCCACTTTGACGATGCCACCAAGATTATAGGCTGTATCAACGGACTTTCAAAACGTATCAAGGGCGACAACGGCATCACTAAAGAACAAGACCCGATTATGATGAAACGGGCTGTTGCCTTCTGCCAGACCATCAATCCTACCAAGAGCAACCCTAACTACAGCTCCACCCAGTTAGCCCGTTACTTCGAAACCATCTGCGACGAATATAAACAGACGATGCTCTTAGACGAGCAAAAAGAGGTGGTGAATGTCAAGGCCAAGCATATCGACGGCTCGATGGATGCCAACACCCGTAATGAGTTGATAGCCTGGCTGAAGCAGGATGCCGATGATCCTCAGGAGTGTCGTGTGCTCTGTAATGTGCGTTGTCTCTCCGAGGGTGTCGATGTGCCCGCCCTTGATGCCGTCTTGTTCCTCTCTCCCAGAAACAGCGAGGTGGAGGTGGTGCAGAGTGTAGGTCGTGTGATGCGCACTTTCGGCAAGGGCACCGACAAGGAAAAGAAATACGGCTATATCATCATCCCCGTCATTGTGCCCAACGATGTAAAGCCAGAGGATGCGCTCAACGATAACGAGCGTTTCAAGGTGGTGTGGACGATTCTGAATGCACTCCGCTCTCACGACGAGAACTTCAATGCCCATGTCAATCAGATTAACCTGAACAAGACGCGCCCACCAAAGATTACCATTGCCCGTGTGCCTCGTGACACCTACGGACTTGGAACGATGGCCGCTGAGGACGGGCCACAACATCTTGAAAACGAGGAAGTAGCTCGTCAGCTGGAGTTGCGCTTTGGTACGCTTCAAGACGGCATCTATGCCCGCTTGGTTGAGAAGGTGGGCGACAAGATGTATTGGGAGAACTGGGCCAAGTCGGTTGGCGAGATTGCCCAGAAATTTATCGAGCGCATCGCCCTGTTGATTAAGGAGAACAAGAATGCGCGCAACTATTTCAAGGAGTTTATCAACGGTCTGCATAAGAACATCAACGACAGCATCGACGAAGGCCAGGCTATCGAGATGCTGGCTCAGCACATGATCACCCGCCCCGTGTTCGATGCGCTGTTTAAGGAATACGAGTTCGTGAACAACAACGCCGTAAGCCGCTCGATGCAGGATATGCTCGAAGTGCTTGAAAGCGAGGGTATGGAGATGGATACGGCTGTGCTCGACAAGTTCTACACCTCGGTTAAGAACAACATCAGCAACATTGATAATCTGGAGGCTAAGCAGACCATCATCAAGAACCTCTACGAGAAGTTCTTCAAGGGAGCCTTCCCCCTGACGGTGGAGAAACTGGGTATTGTTTATACGCCAGTTGAGTGTGTTGACTTTATCATTCATAGCGTGGAGGATATTCTGCAACAGGAGTTCCACACCTCGCTGACCGAAGAGAATGTACACATCCTCGACCCATTCGTAGGAACTGGAACATTCATTACCCGTTTGCTGCAAAGTGGACTGATTAAGAAGGAAGATATGCTACGCAAGTACAAGAACGAAATCCATTGCAACGAGATCGTTCTGCTGGCGTACTACATAGCCGATGTAAATATCGAGGCCGTATTCCATGATATTATGCATCCTGAGAAATACGAGATGTATGATGGCATTTGCCTGACTGACACCTTCCAGCTGAATGAGCATGGGGATAATGATATCTTCTCGCAGCTCTTCCCCGAAAACTCCGAGCGCCTGCAAAAGCAGAAGAAAGCACCCGTAAGGGTGATTATTGGTAATCCGCCGTATTCAAAAGGTCAAAAGGATGCGAATGATAATGCTGCGAATCTTACATACCCGCATTTGGATGAAAGAATAATATCAACATACAGAAAGAAAAGTCATAGTTCATCTGCATTGGCAGTCGCTGCATTACGAGATAGTTATATAAAAGCCTTTAGATGGGCATCTGATCGTTTATCACAGAATAAAGATGGCGGAATTATTGCATTTATAAGTAATGGCGCGTGGCTCGATGGAATATCGCAAGACGGTATGAGGAAAGCTTTACAAGATGAATTTACTTCAGTTTATGTATTTAATCTCAGAGGTAATCAACGTACATCTGGGGAATTATCACGAAAAGAAGGGGGGAAAATCTTTGGCTCTGGTTCACGTACTCCTATAGCAATTACTTTCCTAGTAAAAAATCCTACAAAACAAGGTGAAGCTAATATTTATTATCATGACATTGGAGACTACCTTAGTCGTGAACAAAAACTCCGAATAATAAAAGAATTCAAATCATTAAACAACATAGAATGGATGACACTAGTCCCAAATGATAAAAATGATTGGATTAATTTAAGGGATGGAGTTTTTGATGCCCTATTGCCAATTACTCCGGAAAAAAAGTATATGATTAAATCACAATCATTCTTTAGTATAAATTATTTGGGCGTAGTAACAGCAAGAGATGCATGGGCTTTTAATTATTCAAGTCCTCAATTGTCAAATAATGTAGAGAGGATGATGTCTTTATATAATGAGGACATGGATAATATAGGTGAATTTGATGATAGTAATTTTGAATCTCTTATAAACACTGACCCAACAAGAATAAGTTGGACGGCAATTCTTAAAAACAGAGCAAAAAAGGGATTTAGATTTAAAACAGAATATGTAAAGACCGATGTTAGAGAGGCAACATATCGACCATTTATGAAATCGCATATGATGTTGAATAAGTATTTTAATGAGGTAATTGGTTTGACACCCTCGATGTTTCCAACATCAAAGCATGAAAATGTTGTGATTTTTGTTTCTGGTATTGGAGCTAACAAAGATTTTAACGCATTCATAGTGAACACGCCATCTTCATTAGATATGCAGGAGAAAGGCCAGGGATTCCCCCTCTACTGGTACGAAGAGAACAAGAACAAGCAGCGGTCGCTCTTTGATGAAGAATCGAACGACGACTTTATCCGTAGGGATGGCATCACCGACTGGATATTAAAAGAGGTACGCACGCGTTATGGCGCTAAGAACATCACCAAGGAGATGATATTCTATTATGTGTATGGCCTGCTACACTCAAAGGACTATCGTGAGCGTTTTGCCGCTGACTTGAAGAAGTCATTGCCACGAATCCCCATCGTGGATAGCCTCGATGACTTTATGGAATTCTACAAAGCGGGTAAGGAACTGGCCGACCTCCACCTGAACTACGAAACGGTTGCCCCCTACCCTGGCGTGATAGTACATGGCGACCGCCAAGTGCCCCAAACCGTGAAGCGTGACCCAGCGACTGGCGGCTATATCCAAGCCCCAGCCGATGATGGTGCCTACGATTACTTCCGTGTGATAGATAAGATGCGCTTCAAGTCGAAGGATGATAAGAGCACCATCATCTACAACGCTAACATCACCATCGAGAACATCCCACAGAAAGCCTACGAGTATATCGTCAACGGCAAATCGGCCATCGAATGGATCGTGGAGCGTTACGCTGTCACCCAGGACAAGAAATCGCTCATCAAGAACGATGCCAACGACTGGGCCCGTGAGCACCACAAACCCCGCTACATCCTCGACCTCCTGCTGAGTGTCATCAATGTCAGCGTCCAGACAGTTGACATCGTGAACAATCTGCCAAAACTGAAATTCGACTAACCTCACACGGTTACAGGCATGGATGCAAACCCCACTGCAAAGGATAAGACAATCGCCCTGTTCCTGCAAACGGATCTAACAGACCCGGGGAAGGTAGATGAAGCCCTTAATTGGTTAGTAGAGCAGACAGTTATCTTCTATCGTGTATTCTCAGAAGAGGTAAAGAATATAAAGGTATAATAAAACGATGCAGGACCGCGATAGTCCTGCAGTGAAAAAAGGCGAAGAGACATTTGGTGATTTCAAAAATAACCCTTACCTTTGCATCGTGTTTTTCACAGAATTGGATTTAAGGTTAATAATTGGGCGCACCTCTTGCAGTGATGCACGAGGCGCGTTTTTTTATGCCTATTACGACACAATCACCCCCTCTTCCCCCATTTTGTCGCAAAACACCAGACCTGTCGCTACAACCTCTGTCTAAAGTACGCAAAATATTTGCCCACCTCCCAAAACTGCCGTACTTTTGCATCGTCGAACAGAACAAACAACGTCTGAGCGACGCAAGAGGAGAGTTAATAAACGTACCGTTTGCTACGAATATCAATAACTTATTGATATGCCAAAAATTAATGAGGAATAATTCAAAAGAATCCCCGCTAGTGGCGGGGATTCTTTTTATTAGGGGCAGATGAATTACTGACAACTTACCTTTACGTCGGAAACTGTGATAGAGCCACCGTAGTTATTGATGCTCCAGCAGTTCTTCTGGATACCATAGATACGCTGTGTGTATGCACATACATCGTTGATATACATGGTAAGAACTGAATTGTCAGTGTAGATGTCGATGTTATAGACATTGTCGGCCGGACGCTGGAACACATAGCCGTCGGCTGCCTCGATGAAGCCCTTGCCTTCTTCGCCCTCCTGCTCGAAGTTCACTTTGCGGCCATCTTCCCACTCGGGATTCACCACCATGGTATAGTACTTCTTCGAGTCGCTGCCACGAACGAACGAGATACCGAACTTATCCCAGTTGTTGGATGTCTTGACGGTGAACGAGATGTGGTTGGCTACATAAAGACGATTATAGAGCACATAAGCACCATCGCCACTCAGCGTTCCGTTACTATATCCGTTAGACGCCATTACCTTTGGCTCAACAGTCGCATGATACTTCTCTGCCAGTGCAGGCACAGCACCAAGAGTGAGGGTGCCATCAGCGTGCTGGATAATTTTGTGACATACCAATGCACCACTCCAGTTGGGCTCGTTGCCGTCACCAGCACCTACGTTGGTATTCTTCTCATGGATGTCAGCACCAGAACGGAACGGGCACCAGCCCCAGATGTAACGGTCTGTGCCGTTAGAGGCAGTCTTGCCTGCATAGAATGAACGGGTATCGAGAACGCCCTCATGACCATCAGGAGCCCACTTCGGACCATCATTCAGACAGTTCTTCAGTTCCTCGTAGGTAGAAGCAACCATGTACTTCACCTTGCGGCTCCAACTGGCGCGATAGCTCTCACTGAATACGATGTACCAGTAGTCGCCCATCTTGAAAATGTCGGGACATTCCAACATACGGTCCCAAATCATCTTGATACGGCCAATATGCTCCCAGTTTTTCAGATCACTCGACTTGAACTCAGCAAACACAGGATCGCCTCCGTGTTCAGGATAAGTAGAGATGATCATGTGGTACATGTTATCGTCGGCTACAAAGATCTGCGGATCACGGAAATCGTTGGCAGAATAGCCAAAGTCGGTGCCGTAGAGCGCCCACAGTTCATCCTTGGTCCAATGCTTGAAGTCAGTCGAAGTAGCACGCATCACCACCTCACGGTTCTTGCAGTTGCCATTATGACCTGTATAATAGATATAATATGTACCATCTTTCTCATAGGCACAGCCTGTACCAAGTGCAGCGTCCTGTTCAAAGTCGTTACCGCCATAAGGCAACAGCTCACCGAGCGACTCGTAGCTGGCACAGTCCTTTGTTGCGACAGCCCAAATGGGGTGGAAACGGAAGGGCATATTGTTGATGTACTCCTGTAGGTAAAGCACTTTGAACAGGCCATCCTTCTGATCGTAGTAAGGCATGGGGTCGCCAACGCGTCCTACATAAGGCATATAATATGTGCCAAAATCTGGTGCATCTGTAGAAGCGAAGAATGTGGTAGTGCCTTCCCAATCCTTAGAAGGGTCTCCGCTGAACTTTTCGTCGCTGCACGCCGTCAGCGCAGAGGCTGACAGCATGAATGCGAATACTGAATATATCATTGTCTTCATAAACTATCTATTTTACAAATTATCTTTATTTCCAATTCTACTTCGTCAAGTAATCGAATGCATTGAGCAGGATGGTTCCCATGTTGTCGTGGTAGTTCGACACATAAGGTGTGGGCGAGTTCCAATCGAAGAGTCCAGAACCGAGGCAGATGACACCACCCTTACCAAACTCACCGTTAGCACCCTTCAGTTCCCATGATGACACGCTGTTGTCGCCACCCAGTGCGCGACCGCCAGTCTTAGCCTCAACAGCATCCTTACCATCCTGATAGGTATCCCAGAATCCATACTGCGATGTGGTGTTACAGATGGTGTAATCCTTATCGAGTGTATAGACAGCGTTATCGGCTGCACCTGGATAGGTCTTAAGGTTCTTCCACAACGGATGTGTGATGTCGTAAGCATAGAAGTGCCAAGGATCATCGCCCATCTGGTCGGAGCCTTCGCCGCCTCCGCCACCCCAGACATTGTTGGGATAAGCATCCTCAGGCATAGCGCCCAGGGCTATAGCGTAATTCACAGCCGAACGTCCGAGTACGAAGCCGACACCATTCTGCCAGAGCTCCTTCATCTTCGGCAGTGCGGTCATAGCACCCTGTTCAGCCTCAACAAAGCCATTATAATTGCCGTATGATGAGCAATGACGATGGAAGAATACGAGCTTACACTTCTCCAGCGAGATATTACCACTGGCAATATCGTTCCATGAAGCATAAGCCGCACTTTCGATATTACCCGTGAGCCACTTGGCTGCAGCCTTCTCCTCATCATTCAGCAGTTCAATATTTTCTGCTTCGCCAACAAAGATAGCTACAGGATCGGATATCATCGTTACATATACGGTATAGACTGATGTAGCTGTATTATCATTCAGGGTAATCTGGAAAGGCTCTGTGAAGTTACCCTTCGTACCACTGGCTGGCGAGCAGATAGCATCTTCGCTATGCTCAACCTCAAAGGTGGCATTGGTCAGGTCGATACCGCTATTAGCCATCACACTGACATTGACAGTCTTATCCTGCTGGTTGATGGCACCTCTTACACCTTCCAGAATGAAGTTCTTCATCAGTGCCTCATCATTACGTACGCTTACCTGGTAGTCCAGCACCAAGTCACCATTTGAGATATGCAAGGTACGGTCGGCATCGAAATTGATGTGATCGCCTACATTCATACTTGACTGAGCACCTGGAGAAACTGTAATACCGGTAACTTCCATATCTCTTTTCTGGTCAAAGTCAACAGGAACTTTCACCTTCACTAGTCGTTTCTCTGTGTTGATGATGCCTTCATACTGTCCGTTCAGCACGAACTTCTCAACAAGGCATGAACCGCTCACATCGATGCTGCCCGTATGATCTTTGCTGCAGGCAGCTAACCCGCATATTACGCATAATGCGCAGATAATGCTATATATCGTTTTCATAACTTTAATTTTTCAATTTTTCAATTCTTCAATTCTTCATTACCACTCTCCGCAGTTCTGCGTATAGTGTCCGTTTGATGCAGCCATCTGCTCCCAAGGAATAGGAAGGTACTCATTCTTATTGGCAGTAAACTGTGCACCATCGAGGAAGTTCATCTTCTCACTCTCAGTGGTATAGAACCTGTTCAGCACGGTGGCAGCATCGCCCCAACGTACGAGGTCGAGGAAACGCTCACTCTCCATAGCCAGCTCAAGGCGACGCTCCATCTTAATAATCTTCATGGTCTCCTCCTTTGAGAATGAGCCATTATACTTGCCCACAGCATAGTGAACATTGTATTTGTTTGGATAGCCAGAGACTGCACTACTATTTGCCAGCTTGGCAGCACGGTCGCGAATCTGATTAACCAGTGCGATTGCTTCTGTGGTCTGTCCCAACTGAGCCAGGGCCTCAGCACGCATCAGCAGCACGTCAGCAAAGCGGAATACGATACGGTTCATCGAACTAGCCCACTGTGAGTCGCACAGGAACAGATAGAGGTCGGTCAGTGCGGGATCAACATTCTGCTTCAGTGATACAAAGTACCCAAATGTTCCACCAGAGCGACTCCATGCGTTAGACTCACTCATCATGAAGTTGGGGTTGTACATATAGGGAGTGCCAGGAACACCTACGGTCTCGAACAGACGAGGATCGACGGTCTGATTTGAACCTACCGTGTAATCGACATCATCAAAGTTGTCGAGCAGAGGCAGTCCATTGCTGTTGGTGCGATAGGCATTGACCAGATTATGAGACGGCTTATAGAAATCACAACCAGAATCGTGTACCTTAGGAATACATGGCACTATCAGACGGTTAGAGAAGTTCAGGTTGCCATAAACGGTGCCATCGTTCTTCGAGTACTGGATGGCCCAGATGCTTTCCTTGCCATTCTCGTATTGCTCCTCAGGACGGAAGTTGTTAAACAAGTCGGGCTCCAAGCCATAACCTGCATAGAGGGAGGTATTGGTATATTCCACCACCTTCTGCAAGTCGGCATCGCTGATGCTGGTAACCTGATTGCTGTTGGCATCATCCTGATGGTATGCCTTGTAAAGATATACCTTAGCCAGGAATGCGGCACAAGCAGCCTTGGTGGGGCGACCTTTTTCTGTCTGTGTGACAGGTAGCACAGCATAGGCATCCTCCAGATCGTTGATGATCTGCTGCCAACCTTCATCGTTGGTATATTCAGTGTTAGAAAGGTTGTTATAGTCATCCTCTGTCATGTTAGGCTTGTTCACGAAAGGTATCTTTTTGAACAGGCGCTTCAGCTGGAAGTGGCCATAGGCACGCAGGAACTTCATCTCGGCTGTACGCTGTATGATGGTATTATTGTTCTGATCAGCACTTGCCAGTACATCAAGCCCCAGGTTGACACGGCTCAGATAGTTATAGAAACGTGTCCAGATAGAGCTGAATGGCCAGTCGGTGGTCATCACACCAACACTCTTTTCCAGACGATGGAAAGGCTCACCATCAGAGAAGTCTGAACCGCCTACATAAGCATCATCTGAACGAGTATCGTAGTTCCACAGTGAGAACGAAGCATTCATGTCCTCAATTGAAAGCAGACCAGCATATGCTGAAATCAGCACATTATCGATATACTCAGGGTTCTTCACCTCATCCTGAGTCAGCGTAGCCTGTGGCACCTGTTCATCCAGAAATTTGGAGCAGCCCGTAGCTAAAGGTAAAAGGGTAAAAAGGTAAAAGGGTAAAACCGCTTTAGCCAAGTTCCTTACCTTACTAAAAATTATATTTGTCTTCATAACCGTTTTATTTACTTTTTTACTATTTCTACTTTTTACCTTTTAAAACGAGACATTCACACCGAATGTGAGATTGAGTGGAATAGGATAGTTGAATCCCGGGTTCTCAGGATCGACACCTGTAAACTTGCTACTCTTGATGGTAATCAGGTTCTGAGCCGATGCATAGAGACGAATACGGTCCAGATACAGTTTACTGACCACCTGCTTCGGCAAATTGTAACCCAACTGGATGGTACGCAATTTAGCGTATGAGCCATTCTCAATATAATAAGAAGATACACGACCTTCGTTGTTGGTGTCAGATGTGGTGAGTGCAGGTATATTGCTATCGGGATTAGACGGGCTCCACGCATCAAGCACACGAACACCCTTGTTCAGATAAGGAACATTGATGGCTGAGTTAGCCCAGAAATCGGTCTGAGACTTATACCCTCTACAATCCACGTCAACGCCCTGAACACCTTGCCAGAACATGGTCAGATCCCAGTTCTTGTACTGCAGGCTGATATTAAGACCCCATGTAAAGGCGGGTGTCGGGTCATAGATCCAATCCTGATCTTCCTCTGTGATGCGACCATCGCCATTCAAGTCCTTATAACGGATGCGGCCCAATCCTGCGCCTTCCTGTATAGCATGGTTGTCGATCTCATCCTGACTCTTGAAGATACCATCGTAGATGTAACCAACCTGTGAGAACATGGCATGGCCCACGACACTCTTCACGCCGTTACCGCCATATGTACCTTTGGCAGCTACAGTTTCAGGCAGTTTGGTAATCTCGTTACTATACTTACTGATGTTTCCGTTGATATCCCATGAAAAGCCATTAGGCAAAGCATGACGGTAACCTACAGTGAACTCCCAACCATTGTTCTTCACCTCACCGGCATTGATCCACTGGGCAGCACCTTCACCCATAGCTGCGATACCATCCATCAGCAAGAGGATGTCCTTAGTCTTCTTATTATACCAGTCGAAGCTACCATATATCTCATTTCCCAGAATACCGAAGTCAAGACCGATATTATGCTGTGTCGTAGTCTCCCACTTGATATCATCATTACCACGCTGATTACGCACATAGCCGTTAGGAAGGTCGTAACCGCCATTTGAACCAAGAATATCGTAAGAAGTACCTGCCTGTCCGCTTCCCCAAAGACCCGTTGAGATCACGGCCTTATAAAGCGTATAACGTGCTGTGTTTGAGATTTCCTGATTACCAGTCTGTCCCCAGGAATAACGCAGTTTCAAATTGTCGAGCCAGCCCTTTGTTGACTCCATGAACTTCTCCTGCGAGATGCGCCAACCGGCACTGACTGAAGGGAAAGTACCATACTGGTTGCTGGAACCGAAGCGGCTTGAACCGTCACGACGGATGGTAAACGAAGCCAGGTACTTATCGTCATAGGTATAGTTGATCTTACCAAAGAAAGAAACCAATGAGAAACCTTCACCGAAGCCTTCTGCCAACTGACGGCCTGCACCTGCTGAGGGCCACATATAGTCAGTATTCAGGATGGCAAGCTCATAACGCTTAGAGCTATACATCTTATAGTCCTGACGGTTGATCTCAGTACCGATCATGGCGTCACCCCGATGCTTGCCAATCTCCAGATTATAGGTAGCTATGGCATTCCACATCCAACGCATGTTATGCTCCTGCTTACCCTCTACTGCACTGTCGGTACGCATCACCTTACCATTGGGGATGGGATATGTGAAGAAACGCTGTTCCTTCTGCGTGTAGTCCATACCGAGGGTGGTACGAATCATGAAATTCTTGAATGGTGTGATAGTAAGGTGAACATCACCGAACATACGCCACTGGGTATATTTATTGTCCTTCGTATTAGCGATCATGCTCAATGGATTCTCACGCTCAGAGTAAGCGCCAAGAGCCTGGGCATATTTGCCGTTCTCCGCATAGATGGGGAAGTTTGGATTGAACTCCAGTGCGTGCTCCAGCACACCACCTGGCGCATCAACACCTCTTGTCCGGTTCACCGTGAAGTTCTCACCAATAACAACAATATCTTTGATTAGTTTATAGTCTGCATTAGCACGAGCTGACAGGCGATTGAAATAAGTATCCTTGATGGTACCCTGATTATCATAGTAGCCAATAGAGAAGAATGATGAGCCCCTCTCAGAACCATTGCTGACAGAAAGGTTATACTGCTGTACTATACCTGTACGCGTGATCTCCTTAAACCAGTCGGTATCACCTGCACGTACAGAAGCATTTTCATCCAGGTACATGTTCATCGTCATTCCGTTCAAAACAGGATTACCCTTCGCATCGTAACTCCAGTCGTAGTTATAGCCCAGGTTGTTATTACTTGGGTTCAAGCCATCGTTGACACTTGCCTGCCAATAAGCTCTACCCCACTCGCTGGCATTCATCGTCTCAATCTTATTTGTATAGAAAGAAGCGGCAATACTTCCGTCGAAGTTAACCTTTACCTTACCGTCCTTACCTTTCTTGGTGGTGATAATAATCACACCATTAGCAGCTCGTGAGCCGTAGATGCTGGCCGAAGCGGCATCTTTCAGGACCTGAATGCTCTCAATATCATTACCGTTCAGTTCGTGCATACCTGCCTTGGTAGGTACACCGTCGATGATATAAAGGGGATCATTGTCGTTCAAGGTTCCTACGCCACGGATGCGAACCGTTGCAGCACCAGAGGGATTACCATCTGCAGTAATGTTCATGCCTGGCACACGTCCCTGCAATGCTTTCATCGGGTTGTTTTCGTTCTGCTTTGCCATCTCGTCAACACTTACCGTTGAAATGGCACCAGTCAGATCGGCCTTGCGCTGGGTGGTATAACCAGTAACAACCACCTCTTGCAACACCTCGGCATCATCTTTCATCGTCACCTTCATGTCCTGTTGTGCAGGCACTTCCGTTGTCTGGTAACCAATGTAGGTAAAAACGAGGATGGCACCCTCTTTGACTTTGATTGTGAAGTTACCGTCGAAGTCGGTGATTGTACCGTTCGAGGTTCCCTTCTCCATCACTGTGGCACCGATAACCGTTTCGCCTTTTGCGTCAACGACGGTACCTTTGATCTCCGTCTGCGCGTACATGATCGTACTGACAGACAAGAGAACAAAACTCAGAAAAAGTTTTTTTAGTTTCTCCATTGTCGAATTTTAATAAAGTTAATACTCTTGTGAATTTAAATTTTTGCCGCAAAAGTACAACTTTATCATACTCGTGAATAGAAAAAATCGTTCAGAACCTCGCAAAAATGTTTCATGAAACAATCGTTGACTATTATGTATAAAACGTCAACGCCCCTTTATATAAAGGGAAAGAGCGGAAGTTACTCCGCTCTTAACTCTGTTGGATACTTACCAAAGTGTTTTTTAAAGCAAGTTGAGAAATAGCCTGGGGTTCCAAACCCTACCTCGTATGCCACCTCGCCTACAGTCTTCGTGGTCGATGCCAGCAAGGCATAAGCCTGTTGCAGTCTCATCTGCCGTAACAGCTCCACCGGTGTCTGTCCTGTTATAGACTTCACTTTCCTGTAAAGCTGCACACGGCTCAGCCCCATCTCCTCGCCAAGGTCATCCATCTTCAGATTGGGATTCGACATATTCTTGAGGATAACCTCGTTCAACTGTTCAGCAAACAACATGTCCTGACTCTTGGGAGCAGGCAATTCTTCTGCAGGTGTAACGAATATCTCGTGGAGGCGTCGGTTACTGGCATCGGTATAGAACAGCGTCTGCTCCACATTCATGTTCTGACGCTTACGTATGTTCTTCTTTGTCAGCCACAATGCAAACAGTATCATGATAATTGCAAAGATCAGGACCGCGATAGTTACAAAACTACCGATAAGCACCTTACGCTGTGTGTCATAAAGCACCATTGAGTCTTCCAGCTTGTCGTGAATGGTCACCAGATCATCATTCTGCTTCATCAGCTCTGAAGCCTCTGTTATGACCAGATCTACATTATCGGGCGTGACGACAAAACCCAGTAACGGGTTTTCGCGTTCATAAGGCCTCTTCGTCAAAATATCAAGTGCAAGCCTTATAATCTTTTCGCCATGAGTAGGATAATAATAGGTACCTATCTGATGCCCCAGTTTTACATACTCCAGTCCCTCGCCAGGCATACCGTCAATACCAAGGATCTTTATACGGCCCTCAACATCCTGCTCTACCACAGCCTTATATACGCCCGTTGCCATACCGTCGTTGTGACAGAACACAAAGGTGTTGTCTAACTGGCTGGCATCAGACTGCCGGAGCGAATCAATCAATTGAGTAACGATGTCGCAGGATGCGTCACTCGACCAATCGCTTATCCGACAGACATACTCCACCTCCGGCAAGGCTTTCATGGCCGACTCAAAACCACGGTGACGCTCAAGGGCTGGTGTACTGCTCAACAATCCTGTGATCTCCACCACCAAAGGCTTCTTGCCTTTCGGTTGATTCTGACCTCTGACTATTGAGGCAATATATTGACCAACGATATAACCGGCCTCAACATTGTTGCCGCCAATGAAAGCAGTATAGTCTGCACTGGTTTTACGATCAAAGCTGACAACAGGAATACCTGCCTTAAGAACCCGGGCTATGGCATCATTGATAATCTGTATATCCTCATAGGGAGCAACCACCATCAGGTCAATGTCCGTATGAGCCAGACTATCTATCAGACGAGCCTGCAATTCAGGATCATCAACCGAACTAGCAATGCAAACCTTGACATCGTGTTCGTATAAATGCTGGGCAGCAAGCATCTCTCGGTTCACTTTCTCACGCCAAGGTCCTTTTGAGCACTGTGCTACTCCAATCTTATATACCTTCTTTTCGGTACATGAAGCCAATAGCAGCACCAGCGACAGCATATATAATAAGGTACGCAAACTTTTCATATAGTCGTTTTATTGGGATTGTCCTAATATTTTATTGTTACACACTTTTGCTCTGCAAAAATACAAATTATTTCTCAAATAAGACATAAAAATACCACTTATTTTTTTTTCAAAAATCAATCCCCGCCTCTTAGCAGGGATTGATTCCTTATTTCGGCTGCAGGTCGTTGATCAGCCGTCGTATGGCGGCCTTCTGTTCTGCCGTGCGCGTGTCGGCGGGTTGACCGCGGATGTCGAGCGCCGCCTTGATCGATGAAAGGATTATTTTCCGCCATTTTGTTACTTATTTCAGACAAAATGTGTACTTTTGAGACTTTGTCTCGAAGATAGGCTACATCTCAACAAAAGCAAAAAAATCACTTTTTTTTTGGTTTTGTCTTCGATTTGCACTACCTTTGCCACCGAAAAGATTGAAATAACCAACAAACACATTAAAATATGAAGAAAATCAGAGCAGCCGTCGTCGGTTACGGCAACATTGGTAAGTATGCACTTGAGGCACTGGAAACAGCCCCAGATTTTGAAGTAGCAGGTATCGTACGTCGCAATGGCGCAGAAAATAAACCCGCAGAACTCGCACCTTATGAGGTGGTTAAGGATATCCGTGAGCTGAAGGACGTCGATGTGGCCATCCTCGCTACCCCAACCCGTAGCTGTGAGGAGTATGCCAACCAGATTCTGCCCCTCGGTATCAATACGGTCGATTCATTCGACATCCACACGAACATTCGTGGTTACCGTGAGCGTTTGATGAAGCTCAACAAGGAGACCAACACCGTGAGCGTGATTGCAGCAGGTTGGGATCCGGGCAGCGACTCTATCGTGCGCACACTGATGCAGAGTCTTGCTCCCAAAGGCCTCAGCTACACCAACTTCGGTCCTGGTATGTCGATGGGCCACAGTGTCTGCGTACGCTCTAAGGCTGGTGTGAAGAATGCGCTGAGTATGACGATCCCCCTCGGTGAGGGCATCCATCGTCGTATGGTGTATGTAGAACTCGAGGACGGTGCTAAGCTCGAAGAGGTGACTGCTGCCATCAAGGCCGATCCTTACTTCGCTTCCGACGAGACGCATGTATTCCAGGTAGAGAGCGTCGATGACGTGCGTGACATGGGTCATGGTGTGAACCTCGTACGCAAGGGTGTGAGCGGTAAGACGCAGAACCAGCGTCTGGAGTTCAATATGAGCATCAACAACCCCGCCCTCACTGGTCAGGTGCTGGTGAACGTAGCCCGTGCCTCCATGCGTCTGCAGCCCGGCTGCTACACGATGGTTGAGATTCCTGTGATCGATATGCTCCCAGGCGACCGAGCCGATCTCATCGAACACTTAGTATAATGAACATAGCGATTTTTGCTTCGGGAAGCGGAACCAACTGCGAGAATCTGATCCAGCACTTTGCCGACGCTGAGTCGGTAAAGGTGGCGTTAGTCGTCAGCAACAAGCCCGATGCCTTTGTCCTCGAAAGGGCTCAGCGCCACGGTGTGCCAACGGCTATCACCCCCAAGGCCGATCTGCATAACCCTGACATCATGTTGCCCCTGCTTCGCAAATACGACATCGGCTTCATCGTCCTGGCAGGTTGGTTGCCTTTGATTCCCGATTTCCTCATCGACGCCTTCCCACACAAGATCATCAATATCCACCCTGCCCTGCTGCCGAAATACGGCGGCAAGGGCATGTGGGGACACCATGTACACGAGGCGGTGAAAGCCGCTGGTGAGACGGAGACAGGCATGACCGTCCATTGGGTCACCCCCGAATGTGATGCCGGAGAGATCATCGCCCAATACCGGGTCGCCCTTTCCCCCGACGACTCCGTAGAGACCATCGCTGAGAAAGAGCACATGCTCGAAATGGAATATTTCCCCAAAGTGGTAGAAGATATCATCAAAAAAAGCGCTGCAGACCATTAATCTGCAGCGTTTTTCTTGATGAGCATTCCTCCTCAATTCTTCATTTTTTCCTTCAGGTGTTCTTCGTATTCCGCCAACTCTCGCTCGCCGATATGCGCCAGTCCATAGTGCTCGTCATGCTGCGAGAAGTCGAGGCCCACCTTTTCACTAAAGGCTGACACACGCATGGGGATCAGGCTGTCGATGAGCGTGTAACCCAACCAACTCATGATAAAGGTATAGACGAACACGATGACGATGGCCAGCAGGTGGTAGAGGAAGATCACAAACCCCTCCCACGTGCCTGCAATGAGTCCCTCCTGTATAAAGATACCTGTCAGCACCGTACCGAAGATACCGCCTGTGCCGTGTGTGGGGAACACGTCGAGGGCATCGTCGATGTTGGAGTGCGAACGCCAATAGACGGCGATGTTACAGATCAGCGTAATGACAAAGGCGATGAAGATGCTTTGTCCCACGGTGACGTAGCCTGCCGACGGCGTGATGGCCACCAGACCGACTACACAGCCTACCGCAGCACCCATTGCCGACGGCTTGCGACCGCGCAGACAGTCGAAGAAAATCCACGTCATCATGGCCGTTGCCGAGGCCGTATTCGTATTCAGAAACGCCTTGATGGCCTGTCCGTCGGCATGCAGCGAAGAACCCGCATTGAAGCCAAACCAACCCAGCCACAACATGGCAGCACCCAGAAGTACAAAGGGGATGTTGGCAGGTTCGCTCTTACGGGTCTCCGCCTTGCGCCGTCCTAAATAAATCGCTCCTGCGAGGGCAGCCACACCACTGGAGGCGTGCACCACGATACCTCCCGCAAAATCGACAACACCCCACTTCATAAACAATCCCTCAGGATGCCAAGTCATGTGAGCCAGCGGACAATAGATAATGAAAAAGAAAAACATCATGAAGAACATATAGGCCGAAAACCTCACACGCTCGGCAAACGAGCCCGTAATCAACGACGGCGTGATGATGGCAAACTTCATCTGGAACAGGGCAAACAGCGCCAACGGTATCGTGGCACCGCCCAACACGTTGCCTGCAGGGGTGGTATAGACGGCTCCGCCTACGTTATGAAACATGGGGAATGTCAAAGGATTGCCGATGACGCCGCCGATGTCGTCGCCAAAGCACAGCGAGAAGCCGATGACCACCCACAGCACCGAAATCAGTCCCATGGCGATAAACGACTGCAACATCGTCGAGATGACGTTCTTCGCACCCACCATGCCGCCATAGAAAAACGACAGACCAGGTGTCATCATCAGCACAAAAATAGTGGCGGTAATCAGCCACGCCACATCAGCCGCGGAGATCACCGACCAGTCACATTCAAACGTAGGCTCCCCTACGAAAAGCCCTGCAACGGCTATCAATGTCATCGCCGTCATCAGGATTATCCAACGCTTTTTAATCTTCATTTCTTTTTACCTTATTTATTTTATGAACTGTTTGCAAGTTTGCGAGTGCAAAATTACTGCTTTGTGCCGCAAAAACACACAAATTCCTTTCATTTTGTTTGTTAAAACATGAACAAACTTACACTTTGTAAACTTCTAATTAATTTTTGATTTCTATTTGCTATCACTTTGCATCCAAAACATATCATTTCGTTACAAAATGAAAGATCTAGCAAACATGAAAATCTAACAATCTAACATCTAACATTTATATTTTCAGAAGTGGTATTTCTGAGAGGATATAGGAGGGAATGGGATAATTATTACTATAATTATTAATTATATTATATATATTATAAATAATATATATAATATAAAAGTTCTGTTAGACAAAAACTACAAAACTTTAATGTTAGATGTTAGATTGTTAGATGTCAGACTTTGTGTCAAATGTTTTCACGTTCTGTTTGTTTTCAAGGGTAATAGGGCTCTCGGAGTCCGCCCAAGGCGGACGGGAAGAAAGGCTTGGGCAGACTATCAAAAACCCTCAGGCGGACGGCCTGAGGGTCTATAGATACTAATTTTAGTGTAAAGTATTATTCTTTATTTATATTCGCTCCTCGGTCAGTTTCGAGGTAATGTCAGTGCCATTCACGCTGATGGTATGCGATTTGTAAACGTCATGTTTGATCGTCCAGAACTTAAAGGTGTTCTTCGCGTAGTTGAATTTGATTTCGAGATCAAATTCAGGGGAAAGCCAGGATGTGTCTTTTGCAGAGAAAAAGAGTTCGTTGCCATCAATCTTCAGGCTACCTGAGATCTCCTTAGTAGTGGGACCGGAGATGACGCAGGAGAACTTTCCACCTTCGTTGGTGAAAGTGAAGATCGTTGAGGTATCTTCCCACTTGTATACAATCTCCACCTTTGCTCCTTTCACCAGTGCGTCGGTCAGGGTAACGCCTTCGCCTTTCTCCTTCAGCAGATTGGTAATCTCGACGTTGGAGACCTTCATCTTTACACCAGTTATCTTGTACTTCGGATCGCCTGGTATCACCTCCATGGTGCTCGTATTGATGTCGATGACAGCGGTCAGCACGAGACCAGAAGTCGTTTTCTCCTTAACTGTGAAATTGATCACGTTGTTAGCCTTGTCGTGTACCATCGTAAAGTCACATTCCTTCTCTGTGATGGTTGGTTCTTCACCACGTGTCAGCGCCTTGTCAAAGTCGAGCAACTCATAGGTATCACCCACCCTCACGAAAGCGACGTAGAAGTCCTCACCGTTCAGGTTGAAAGCCATGGCTACGATCGTTCCGTCCTTCAGGGCATCCTCGAGGGTGACCTCCGGCTGAACAGGATTGTCGGATTCGGAACTGCAGGAGGTCAGAACACTGCCTCCCATCACGATAGCGATCAGAAGGATCGCACAGGTTTGAAATATTTTTATTGTCTTCATTTTGTGTATAAATTAGTAGTGAACCCTTTAGGATCATGCCTCTGCGGCGGATTTGAGGATCTCCGAGAGGGTCGGATGGATGTGCACCATGTCGGCGAGTTCGCTGAGCGTGGTATGTTTACACATCAGGACAGAGACCTCCTGAACGATGTCGGCTGCGTGGGCACCATAGGCGTGGCAGCCGAGGATCTCGTCTGCAGGGGATACAAAGAGTTTCAGCATTCCCTCCGTGGCATTCATCGCGAGAGCCTTACCGTTGGCGCGCCAGAAGGACTTCTTGCAGGTGTAGGCGGTGCCAGAGGCCTTGAGTTGGTCTTCGGTAGGTCCGACACAGGCAGCCTCGGGTTCGGTGAAGATGGCTGCTGGCATGATGTCGAAGCGGATGTTGTCCTGCTTGCCGAGGATATGGTTCACAGCGCGGATGGCCTGCATCTCAGCAGCATGGGCGAGCATCTGACGGCCGTTGACGTCGCCGATGGCGTAGAGCCCTTCCCGTACCTGGAAGTTCTCATCGACATTTGTATAGCCCTCGGTGCGGGGTTTGCGGCCTGTGGCCATCAGGATCACGTCGGCATCGATGTCGGCGATGTTTTCTACGGCGGTCTTCATCTTGAAGGTGATGCCTTGTTTCTCCAGATACTTACGCAGGCGTTTGGCGATGTCGCTATCGAGGGCGGGCAGACACTCTTTCAGGTATTCGATGACAGTGACCTCGGAGCCGAAGCGATGGAACACACTGGCGAACTCCATACCGATGACGCCTGCGCCGATGATGGTGAGGCGTTTGGGGAGGGTTTCGAGGTGAAGGAGGCCTGTGGAATCAACCACGCGGGGGTCGTCGATGCCTTTAATGGGGAGCCATTTGGTTTCGGAGCCTGTGGCAATGATGATATTGGGGGCAGTAAACTCATTGACGGTATGCGCATCAACGAGTTTACCGACCTCCCTTACCAACGTGATGTTCGGATGGGAGAGGATGGTCTCGACGCCTTGACGGAGTTGCGGGACGACCTGTGCCATCCGCTCACGGGCCTCATCGAAGGTAGCAGCGTGGACGTAGGTCTTCGTGGGG
>JAEEGH010010968.1_pt1 | contig 20654 bp, 12 predicted proteins | sample 9134181 | NCBI WGS metagenome assembly JAEEGH01 (sample SAMN16246544, study PRJNA631951) | gut metagenome | biome: gut microbiome; feature: rumen; material: DP-attached | host: Bos | place: Iran: Karaj | collected 2018-10
TAGCACGAGCACCATCAGCAACAGAGACATAGCCGCCATTTTCTTTGATGGCTTCTGCACTTGCTCCACTATAGATATAAAGGCTACCTCCACTATTCACCATGGTGCTGTTCGCTGTGACGCCATTGCTGATGTAAAGAATACCTCCGCTGTTCAACGTGGTAGCGTTCGCCGTGCCGCCGCTATAAACAGAAAGACAACCTCCGCTGTTCAACGTGGTAGCGTTCGCCGTGTCGCCACTGTAGATGTAAAAAATTCCTCCGCTGTTCAAGATGGTTTCGCTCACCATGCCGCCATTGGAGGCCACAAGATTTCCACCCTTATTTACTGTGGTGTTATTCGCCGTGCCACCACTAGAGACTAAAAGCCAGCCTCCGTTATAAATCATAGTATTATTTGCCGTACCACCGATGGAGACATCAAGTTGCCCTCCACTGTTTATCATAGTATTATATGCTACGCCACCGCTAGACAAAATTAATCCAATATACCATTTTCCGCTGTTCAAGATGGTATTGCTTACCACACCGCCGTAAGACACTACAAGTCTTCCTCTCATGTTCACTGTGGTACTATTCGCCGTGCCACCATTAAAAACAATAAGACCATGATTCCAATCTCCGTTGTTTACGATAGTGTTATTCACCGAGCCGCCAGAGGAAACATATATACATCCAGAAGTAATATTCGCGGAATTAAGCACACCAAGAACACCTATAGACATTCCTGGTGAAACGACAAGTCCATTGATCGTCTGCCCGCTGGAAATGACGGATGTGATGGCCGCATATTTCTCCAAACCATTGCCTTCATGTTCCCCACCATATACAACATGTTCCATCTCATGTGCTATAACGGATGTCACCAAATCCAATGACGCTGTGGAATTCAAAAGGACAAAGGCATTGTCGTCATGGATTTGGTTGCCGGAATCGATGTTTTCCGCAAGGCCTAGGAAATCGCCATAAGCATCAAAGGCGGAAGTTATGCCAATGTAGATCGTGGAATACTCGTCTGTTTCAGGAAGTTCTGCGGTGAAAACGACATCGTCATCAAACTGCGCATTCAGTGCAGCGACGATGTAGGATATGTCCGTCAAATCAAAGCCAGAATCATCGACGGTGATATTGTCGATGAAAATATCCAGATCGCGGTTGTCATACGATGTCTCCGCGCCGTCGAAATCAAGATAGACGACCTGCGAGGAGGCGACCGCCAACTGCGGAACGACGGTCTGGATTCCACTGCCGGACGCGACAAGTATCTGGGATTCTTCTGACATTGTATCAACCTTATTATATATGATGAATTGAAAGGCAGAGAAGCACTATATATCTACCTTACAAATAATTATGAATTATGAATTATGCATTATGAATTATGCATTGCCTCTGAAGGTCGGAATCTTCTTGATGGTCGCGATGACCTGTTCTGCGGAGATGAGGCGCGTGCATTCGAACTGGCGGTCGTCGCCCTTGTGGCGGGGGCACCATAGGAAGTCGAAATGGTCGAAATCCTCCCGCATGTCGTTCCAGCAGGAGTGGCAGGTGTGGTAATTGATGATACGGTACGGCGTGTGGAATTCGTTCGTGGGATGCGTGAAACCGCTGATCATCACGATCGGAACCTTGCACCCCCATGCGACCCACGACAGGCCGCTGGAGAGGCCGATGAAGAAGTCCGCGTCTTTTATGAGATTTACGCGTTCCTGCAACGGGATGTCGCCCGTGAAATCCTCCGCGCCCCATGGGATGTAGTTCCAATGGAGCCCCGTGCCGTGAACTTTCTCCTTATCAATACAGAGAACACGGTAGCCGTTGTCCTTCAGGAACTTGACGACGGTAATCCAGCCGAACGGATTGTTCCAGTATTTCGCCTGGGAGGACGATTGCGCCGCAATGCAGACGTACTTTTCTTTGATCTGCCGCGGTGCGGAGAGGTTGAAGCGCGGCGGCAGGTCGTTCAGATCGTCTCCGTCGAGCCCGAGGATGTAGCCCGCCGTGCGGTGGAGGCCGATGTAACGGAAGTCGATGGGCTGGTTATCGACATCGCCCTTGAAGAACAGCCCCATGTAGTAAGACGCGTAGGGCTTGTACTTTACGGTGTCCTCCGGAGCGATGAACGTGATGTTTGGATACTGGTCTTTCACGAGTGTCGCGATCCACGGCGTCATGACGCAGATCAGCTTGCAATGATGCTTCAGTTGGAAGCGTTCCACGTAGGAGAACCATCCGATGCTGTCGCCGATCGTGCCGACGGGCAGCTGCACCATGACTTCCTTGTCCCGTAAGTCCATGTCATGCTGGAAGATCGGCTGATCGTTGCCTTTTTCATGGATGATGAGGCGGAACTTGATGTAGAACTTCTTGACGGACGTCACGAAAGCCCCGGGCACCGTGTCGTTGCTGTAGAGGACGACGCCCGTGTCGATGTCCATGAACGTCACATGGTACGTCTTCCCGTTGTGCGGGAAGAGGATGCGGATGCCGTGGTTGAAATCGAATTTGATGCCTTCCACGGCGTCCAGCACGGGAATCTGCGGGATTTCACCGTAGATCGACTTCTGTGCGCCCTCCGGCCGCTTCTGACCGGGCGCGAGATCCGGATCGCCTGTCGATTTGGGTGGTTCGGACGGTGCGGCGGCGGAGACGGAAACAGGAGCGGCGGTGTTGACGCTGATGTCGCCGACAGGAGCTCCAAAAGACGGGTTGATGGTGAAATCCGGCATGACTATTCCTTAAATAAGTAATGAGTAATGAAAAAATCCAATTACTGACCACTAGCCATTGACCACTAATCACTGATTCTTTTTCAGAACGCCTGCCTCGACAAGCTTGTCGATGAGCTGCTGCATGGAATCAAAAGCCGCGAGGAAGCCCTGCGGCGGCATAATGATACGATATTTGGCTTCGGGCGTGGGAGCCTGACCGTCTTCCTGCGGTTGCAAGGTGACGAAATCGAAGCGAACCATGCCGCCTGCAAAATGAATCTGTCCAATACCGTCCGCAAAGATTTCCTTTTTCTTGTCTGCCATAGTGATGCCTCGTTGTTAAGTATGAAGAACGTATTATATAATGGAAAAAATTATAGAAAATTTAATAATGTAGCGATTCTTCAAATGATGTCAAATCGAAGCGAAAAGTCTTTGGGTTATATTGGGAGGGGCGCACTCCAGTGCGACCGCGGCGACATCCGTCGCCGCATGTCAAGACATGTTTTCGCGTGACAGATGTTTGCGCGAACGCGCAAACGGTCGCCACGGGGAGGGGCGCACTCCAGTGCGACCGCGGCGACGTCCGTCGCCGCATGTCAAGGCATGTATGCGGCGATTGCAACAATAATTGTTTGCGCGAACGCGCAAACTGTCGCTCTGGAGAGCGACCCACCCGGCCTTATGCAAGCATCCCTCTATTTTTATTCTCAAAAATCCTCTCGCTTCCGAATTCGTCGAAGGCACCGGATTCCAGCAGTTTGCCGTACTGTTCGCTGCCGTCGTCGCCGAACTTCAACGAAATGTTTTCCTCCGCGACGCCGCTGACGGCGACGGACTTGTCGCCGTCGCGATACGTCAACGAAGCTGCATCCCATTTGTCCAACGAACCATTTTCGAACCACAGCGTGACGTTGCCGTCCGCCAATTGTTCAACGGAATCGTTGCCCCAATCACCGCCGAAGGCGAAGATGTCGTCCCCACCACCGCCATGCAACGAATCATCGCCGTTACCGCCGACGATCACGTCGTTTCCGCCTGCTCCAACGATGCGGTCATTACCCGCATCGCCGAACAGTGTGTTGTCGCCATTGTTTGCCCAGATGACATCGTCGCCAAGACCGCCCTTCACGGTCATACCGCCGCCAACATAATCAAATCGTTGGCTCGTCAAATCGATGATGTCATCTCCCGCTCCCGCGCGGATTTCATCAATCTTTGCAATACGCGCCTGTGCGTCAAGTCCTTCTGGGAAAGCAGAATAGATGTCATCAATGAACAGCGCATCGCCATTTTCGTCATCCGTCATCAGCAGAATGGACGCGTCGTCGCTTCCCATGAAGATATCCGTGATTTGATTCTTTCCATCCAATTCCACGATTTCATTTGTGCCGTTCCATGTGCCCACACCGACATGTTGAGCCTGGTAATTGTCGTTCCAAATGCCTTGCGATTGGACGAAAAAAGCCTCCGCAACATCATCTGTGGTTGCTGCGAAAATGGTTGGAGCTGTGCTGTTAGTTGTGACGGTAAAGTCTTCTCCCACAGTCCATTCGGAACTTAAGGCGGGGCGTACGCGCCACTGCCATGTTCCGACTTCCATATTGTAGTGAGACAATCCGATTGTCGCGGTTTTGACGGTTGCAACCGTTGAAAAATCATCTTGGCTATACTCCACCACATAGCCGGACACCGCCGCGGATATCGACCACGATAAGCCGGATTCATCTCCAAAAAGATCTTCCAACGGCGGAATGGCCATGATATCCGCAACGGCCGTATTGACAAATGTGATGTTGTAATTCTGCAAATCATTGCCGGAGAGCATTGTCGCCGCATCGAAACCACTGGCGGTGACGATCTTATCCGTTCCGATGTTTCCATCGTCGAAACGGTATATCATGGTAGAATCATCGAACACAACATCATCTTCCACAATGATTTCGCCCATGAGAAGTTCGTCACGTGTCGCATTGGTCGTGCCATCATACACTTTGTCATCAGCGGTGAAACCGATGGCTACTTCCTGCGGCACAACTGTCAGACTGCCATGGTTGATGAGCAACTCGTAATTGTCTTCTATCAAAGCACTGGCGGAATCAACGACAATGCATCCAGTATATAATCCGGCCTGCAAATTTCCACTGGTGGATTTTTCTGCATCATCTATCTGATAGTTAAGTTCAAGATCAAGCGTATCGCCTGACACAAGAGCGGTCGAATCATATGAATACTGGCCTTTATGATCCGGCAATTCATCACCGTAAGTCATGGATTGTGCATTGATTGTAACGGCAATCTTGCGTTTGTCCACCATCAAATCACCGAAATCAATGTTGATGATATAGCCAGCGGTAACATCGTTTCCATTTGCGTCACAGATTGTTGCGACGGCTGTAATAGCGTTTACATAAGTTCCAGCCATCATGTGTCGAGAATCCGTGAAAGCATCATCATCGATATACAAATCCAGCGCAACGGAAAGCGTATGGCCATCTGCAAGATCGCCGTCGAAGGTATAAGTCAGCGACGGCGCATCGTCGCCATAAATCATTGTCTGGTCTGTTGCATGGATGGTGATGACGCTTATCGGCGTGATATCCGCAACGGCTGTGTCATCAAATGTGATATCGTAATTCTGCAGATCATCGCCGGAGAGCATGCTTGCCGTGTCGAAACCATTGGCGGTGACAGTCTTATCCGTTCCAACGCTTCCATCGTCGAAGCTGTACATGATGGCGGAATCGTCAAATACAACATCGTCGCCTGCAATGATTTCGCCCATCACCAATGTGTCTCGCGTCGCATTCGTTGTGTTGTCGTAAGTCTTGTCATTGGCGGTGAATCCGATAGTGACAGGCCGCGGCGTGATATCTGCGATGGCGGTTCTATCGAAGACGAGCGAGTAGTTGGCTTTATCCGCACCGATACAAGTGATGTCGCCATTGGCGGTGACCGTTTTAATTTCTCCGACATTTTTATCATCGAAAGAATACGTCACATTGGTATCAAATATACGCACGGCATCACCATTCAAAATTCCATTGGTAATGAAACTGCCTTCTCGCGTCGCATTCGTCGTGCCGTCATAGATTTTATCATTGGCGAGATAGCCGACGGTGACCTGCTTGGGATCGACTTGCAAAGAACCGTAATTCCAATTGATTCTGTAGTTGGCGGCGATATCAGAGTTCACGTGGTCTTCGACGATGGTATTCGAATAAAGACCGCTTCGGAGACTGCCGCCACCGCTGAAATATGATTGTTTTCCAACAATTTCCGGATTGTATTTGAGGGTGGCTTCGAAAACATCGCCTGTGGCAAGTTGCGCCGCATCATAGGAATATGAAAGGTCTCCAACATCTGGCAACGCATCGCCATAAGTCGCTGTTTGCTTATCGACCGTGATATTGAGGCCACGTTTATTCACCATTAGGTCACCGAAATCATAGTTGATGACATACTTGCCGGTAACGTTGTTTCCGCCTGCATCACGAACTGTGGCGACGGCGGTGATGGCATCTGTATATGTTCCCGCCTTGATATGGCCAGAAGCAGTGATGTTGACATTATTGATATTCAAATCCAGTGAGACGGAAAGCGTATGTCCAAAGGCAAGATCGCCAGTGAAGCTATAGGACAGCGACGGCGCATCATCACCATATATCATGTTTTTGTTGTCAACACGAATGGTGAGAACGGGCTTTTGCTCCACAACAAGGCAGAGATTGCCATTGATGACATCAACCGTATATGATTTATTACCAATAGCCTGCGTTACGCCTCTTGTAAGTCGTGCTGTCTGAGAGTTATTCTTTACAGAAAGCGTAATTGTTTTATCGTAGGCAAACGCATTGCCTGCAAGCTTGTACTGACCGTTTGATTGAGAGGCATTTACGGTAATAAAGTAATTCGATGCATTGAGCAAGGAGATGTCATTAATAATGACCGTATCAGCCGTTGTCCGTTTGGAAACATCGAATGTGATATTGGCATTTTCCACATTAGCGGTTGCCGACAACGTCATGGCTCCGCCAAGCACCACATCGCCTTGCAGCACACCGCCGGCAAAGAATATTCCGCCAGAATGGACAAGCGTGTCTCTTGCCGTGCCGCCGTTGGAAAGAATCAATTGGCCTGCGGAACTCACGATCGTCCCACTCGCGATGCCACTGTTTGAAACGGCCAGATGGCCACTGTTGATGATCGTGGAAATGACCGTACCGCCGTCACAAACATCTAGCCAGACGTCATTTGCCAACGTCGTAGACACCACCGCTCCGCCGTTGGAGACTTTCAGCCAGCCAGCATTGAACATCGTGGAGAACGCCGTACCGCCGCTGGAGACCATGAGATGCCCTCCATTGATGGTCGTAGCAATTGCGAAGCCGCCATTGAAAAGATCCAGCCAACTGTTGCTTTCCAACGTCGTTGAGACTGCTGATCCCCCTTCGGACACATTGATGTATCCCCCACGGTTGATTGTGAAAACTGCTGTACCACCGTCGGTTGTATAAATATGGCCATTGGAGTTGACAGTCGTGGAAACCGCCATGCCATAGTCGTCCAGATTAAGAACGCCACGTGATTGGACAGTCGTGGAAACCGCCGTTCCACCGCTGGTAGCGTTCAGCTGGCCGCCCGACGTAACCGTCACAGCGACGGCTGAACCGCCTTCGCGAAGAGTCAGCGTCAAATTCGAATGGACATCAACTCCTCTGACGATACTACCGTAGGCGAAGGCTGAACCCGCGCTTGTGCCCTGAATATCCGTCTGGGCACCGATACCCATGCTGAGCTTGGCCCCCTGCTCCGCAGTGAGTCCACGGACATACGCCGTTCCGCCCATGACGTACAGATTGCCGCCGGAATTGATGGTTGCATTTGTCACCGAACCACCTGTTCGGACATGGAGATTTCCGCCGTTTCTCACGGTGGTAAACATCACGTTGACGCCATCATTTGCATACAGATAACCGCCTGATTTCACGAGCGTTGACACCACCTGCGCCCCCCTGGTGGCGGAGAGATGGCCGTTCACATTCACATAGGAGGAAGACACCGCACCACCGCTACTGACGATGATCATCCCGCCGGAATTCGCTTCAAGATATCTTGCCGAGCCGCCAGCAGAGACATAAACGACTCCGCCATCGATCTTTGCGGCATCCATGAATCCTCCCCTGACATAGATTCCGCCTGCGTTCATCGTCGTAGAGACGGCCTTTCCACCATTGTAAATAAATAAAGATCCGGAATTTACGACGGTTGAATACGCCGAGCCGCCGGTTTCGACAACCATCGACCCGCCCGAACCAACGGTTGTCGTACTGGCGACACCATATACATCGATAAACTTACTTGCCGTCGCCACCAAGCCGTTCGATGTCTGCCCTTGGTAAATGATGACAGAAATCACTTGCGAATATGATTTATCCACTTGCGGAGCAACGGTTTGAATTCCACTCCCAAATGCGACGAGTATCTGTGACTCTTCTGACATCGTATTGCTCTTTTTCTATATATTGCTTTGGAAGCAAGCGACACGCAACAACTCTGCTCTTCAATCATTAATCATTAAGCATTAAGCATTAAGCATTAATCATTAATCATTAAGCATTGCCTCTGAATGTCGGAATCTTCTTAATGGTCGCGATAACCTGTTCTGCTGAGATGAGACGTGTGCATTCAAACTGGCGGTCGTCGCCTTTGTGGCGAGGACACCAGAGGAAGTCGAAATGGTCGAAATCCTCCCGCATGTCGTTCCAGCAGGAGTGGCAGGTATGGTAGTTGATGATGCGGTACGGCGTATGGAATTCGTTCGTGGGATGCGTGAAACCGCTGATCATGACGATTGGAACCTTGCAACCCCATGCCAGCCATGACAGGCCGCTGGAGAGGCCGATGAAGAAGTCCGCGTCCTTTATAAGATTGACGCGCTCCTGCAGCGGGATGTCGCCCGTGAAATCCTCCGCGCCCCATGGGATGTAGTTCCAGTGGAGGCCCGTGCCGTGGACCTTCTCCTTGTCGATGCACAGGACACGGTAGCCGTTGTCCTTCAGGAACTTGACGACGGTGATCCAGCCGAACGGATTGTTCCAGTATTTCGCCTGGGAGGACGACTGCGCCGCGATGCAAACGTACTTCTCCTTGATCTGCCGTGGTGCGGAGAGGTTGAAGCGCGGCGGCAGGTCGTTCAGATCATCGCCGTCGAGGCCGAGAATATAGCCCGCCGTGCGGTGGAGGCCGATGTAGCGGAAATCGATAGGTTGGTTATCGACATCGCCCTTAAAGAACAACCCCATGTAGTAAGATGCGTAGGGTTTGTACTTTACAGTGTCTTCCGGGGCGATGAACGTGATGTTTGGATACTGGTCTTTCACAAGCGTGGCGATCCACGGCGTCATAACGCAAATCAACTTGCAATGATGCTTCAGTTGGAAGCGTTCCACGTAACTGAACCAGCCGATGCTGTCGCCGATCGTGCCGACGGGCAGCTGCACCATGACTTCCTTGTCACGTAAGTCCATGTCATGCTGGAAGATCGGTTGGTCGTTGCCCTTCTCGTGGATGATGAGGCGGAACTTGATGTAGAACTTCTTGACGGACGTCACGAAAGCGCCGGGCACCGTGTCATTGCTGTAAAGGACGACGCCCGTGTCGATGTCCATAAACGTCACATGGTATGTCTTCCCGTTGTGCGGGAAGAGGATGCGGATGCCATGGTTGAAATCGAATTTGATTCCTTCCACGGCGTCCAGCACAGGAATCTGCGGGATTTCACCATAGATCGACTTCTGGGTGCCTTCAGGCCGCTTCTGGCCAGGCGCGAGATCTGGATCACCCGTTGATTTGGACGGTTCGGACGGAGCGGTGACGGGGACAGAAACAGGAGCGGCGGTGTTGACGCTGATGTCGCCGACAGGTGCGCCAAAATTCGGATTAATGGTGAAATCTGGCATAATGAGTAATGAGTAATGAGTAATGAGTAATGAAAAAATCCAATTACTAGCCACTGGCCACTGGCCACTGGCCACTGGCCACTGACCACTAGCCACTAGCCACTGACCATCGGCCGTGCAGGAGCGCAGCCCTCCCGGCCACTGACCACTAATCACTGATTTTTCTTCAGCACACCGGCCTCGACGAGCTTGTTGATAAGCTGCTGCATGGAATCGAAAGCCGCAAGGAAGCCCTGCGGCGGCATGATGATGCGATATTTGGCTTCGGGCGCGGGAGCCTGACCGTCTTCCTGCGGCTGAAGTGTAACAAAATCGAAACGGACCATGCCGCCTGCGAAATGAATCTGTCCAATACCGTCCGCGAAGATTTCTTTTTTCTTGTCTGCCATTGTTGTTCTCCTATTTTTGATTATTATTAACCTAATCAATCACCACAAATAGAAAATGACATACTTTTCATATATGATGCGTTTTAAGTTGTTAGTAGTTGTACGACCCATTAAGGGACAAATATCCCGTTTCACGTTTCACATCTATCGGTTAAGAAACGTGAGTCGATAAGATATCTTTCCTACCCAGTATTTTACTTCAAAAATTTGTCGTAGTCGCTGCACAGCAGGCGGTAAGGAGCTTCGTCTTCGTCGATGCTTGGAAAACGTTTCTGGGCAACCAAGAAAATGTTGTCATTGTGGTCGTCGTTCACGACGGACACTTCACCGACCATCACCAGACCAGTCCCCTCAACGCCCCAGAATTCATGATAGACGCCCTGCGTCAGCGTCACACTTTCGCCGTTACCGATGTCGAAGACTTCGCCGGCGGGAATGACGTATTTCACGCCGTCACGATAGACGGTCACAGGCGTGTCCGCCAATTTGTTGTCAGGCGTGCTGTTATAGAGGCGGAAGGCCAGACGGCCGCCGCCGCGGTTGATGATGTCTTCCATTTTGAAGCGATGGTAGTGGAATGGCGTCACTTGTTTTTCACGAACGATCATGATCTTTTCCGCATAGGGCTTCGGATATTTCTCACTGTGTTGCACGCCGTTACGGATCGTGAACAGGAAGAGACCGATCTTCATGTAATCTTCAAAACCGAAATCCGTCACATCCCAACCGAGACCGCAATCGATGATAGATTCGATATCGCCTTTCGCCTTATGTTCCTTCCACTGCTCCAACGTCCAGGCGGCATATGGCGGCAGCATGAATTTGTTGGAAGCCAAAAAAGCCTCCGCTTCACGAATGTACTGGTTGATTTCCGAACGTTTCATTCTTTTCGCTCCATTGTTTGTCTAGCTTCTATTCCGCCTGTCCGCTGAAGCGTCTCGTCAGCTCCAGGACTTTTTTCTTGACTTCCTCATGGGCCTGCCGATAGAAAATGCCCGGCACACCTGGATTCAGCGATTCCTGCGCGGCGTTGATACCATGCAGATATGCTTTGTTCAAATCCGTGCAAATGTTAATCTTAGAGATGCCCAAGGCGATGGCCTGCCGCAGTTGCTCCCATGGCGTTCCCGAACCACCATGGAGAACAAGCGGCCCTTTCACAAGCGACGCAATTGCTTTCAACCGCTCCAGACGAAGCTTCGGCGTCGAACGATATTCACCGTGGATAGTGCCAATGGCCACCGCCAGACAGTCGATGCCAGTCTCCGCCACAAAGCGTTCCGCCTCTTCGGGAACCGTCAGCCAATCATCGCTTTCCGCCGTCGCGCCATCCGCGCCAACGCCTACATGGCCAAGCTCAGCTTCGACCGTAATTCCTTTTGGATGAGCCATTTCCACAACCGAACGGCTCAATGCGGCGTTCTCTTCGAACGCCGCCGTGGAGGCATCCAGCATGACGGACGTGAAGCCTGCTTCAATGCATTCCTGCGCATGTTCCAACGTCGAACCATGATCCAGATGCAACGCCATCGTCACACCAAAACGGTTGGCGTAAAGCTCCGCGATTCGCCGCAGGACATCCGCACCGCCCATCGTTTCGTATTCTAACGGACTGGCTTGCAAAATCAGCGGAAAACCGCCTTCCGCCGCCGCGGCGACCGCGCCATAAATGCTGGCGGAATTCCAGCATTCGAAGGCCGGTAGCGCATACCCTTTCTCACGCGCAGGCCGCAACAGATCCAACATCGGAACCAACGTCATATCAACAGCTCCTGAAACTCTCCTTATATTATAATAATCCTATTTATCTTCCACTTTCACATGGAATTCGGCGGAAACATCTTTCGCGGAAGACAACGTAACGCGCAGGACACCGTCGTGATCGACTTTCAGCGCCATTTCCGCGTCTTTCGCGCTAACTTTCTGCAACGCAAAGTTATCGGAAAGCAAGAACGCCAACTGCGTCGGGTGGCCGCCGACCAATTTCACACTGCCGGAAAGCTCTTTCTTCTTCGCATCCCATGACAAATCTTCCAAATCGACAGCCCCCTGCGTCAGATGGCGATCCGACGACAGGAATTGCGGTCTGGCCTGCTCTTCATGAACCGCCAACAACCGCACGCCGTGGGGCGGGACGACCATGCTGAATTCGTTTTCGTAAATGTCTTGGAATTCGTCGGTCCAGAATTCGTAAACGGCGTAGAATTTACTTGCGTCAAGGCCGAGTTCTTCGAATTTGAAGCCGACTTCTTTCTCTTCGTCGCTCCAGTTGAACAGCGCGACAACATCCCATTCGCCGAACGGACGTTTCACCTTAAGATCCCAAACGGGAGCCATTTCGAACACAGGATACATATTCATCGGATGGACGTCGCATACGGGCAACGCCTGCTGCAACAGCCGCATCCGCTCTGGAGCCAATTCCGCCAATTTGTCGCCTGCGAACATCATCTGACCGGGCAGCGTGACGACCGTCGCCGTCACGCGAGCCTCTTCCAACGGATGGTAGTCGCCGACGAGCAGCGTGTCCGGATCCATGTAGAAGACGATGTTATGGACGAACAATTGGTTCAACGTCGCACGAGCCTGACTCATGATGTTGTTCCAATTGGAATTCGTGTTCGGGGCGACGATGTCGCCACCGATTCGCGACGCATCCGCCGCGCCCGCTTCCGGCCCTGTGTAATGGCCTTGGCAGGCCAAAAACACGCGCATCGGGCCGATGCCTTCGCGGAAGGCGTTCACACAGCGTTCAAATGGATTCGGGCAGGACGGATTCTTGAACCGCGCACGGACTTCCGGCCGTTCGAAGAAATGCGCGCAATAGCCTGGCCCACGGCCGGACATGCCGTCGATTTTGAAGAATTCATAGCCCCACTCCTGTGCCATCTTGCGATGGATATCGCGCAGATAAGCGATGACTTCATCATTCGATGGATCAATGGTATAGACGCCGTTCCATGTATGCAACGGCTGGCCGTCCTCTCCATGAAGGAACCAGTCTTTATGCGCTTCGTAGAACTCTTGGCTACCCGTTCCGAACGGCGCCGTCCAGATGCCTGGTTTGAAACCGATCTCACGGATATCCTCCGCCAGTTTCGCCATGCCTTCCGGGAACTGCGTCTTGTGGGCCTTCAAGCTCAAATTGTCGAATTTCGAAACAGGCAGTTTGTCCGAATCGCCCTGCCATGATTCAATCGACCAATATTCCATGCCAAACGGCTTGAGTTCCTTCGCGCCAATCCGTGCCTCCGCCAGATTTTCCGCCGCGCCCGCCTGATCGAAATAGACGTTCCACGACATCCAGCCCGTCGGCGGAGACGGGCAGCGTTTGCGGTTGATCGGCTGATAATACGGAACATAACGATCCTTATAATAATGTTCAGCGAGATCGATGACGAGCCCCGCCTTCGCGGCACGCGTCAACGGCAGTTCGCCGTTGACGGCGAATTCGCCGTCAGCGACGGTCTTCAGACACAGCTTATCCGCGCCGCTGAACGCGAGGCAAAGGTCGTTTTCACGATCGAACAACGCATCGTTCGTCAAACTATCCGTCGCCCCGCTGCCCATTTGCACGACATGGATGGATTCTGGAGCGGACACACGGCAGGCGAACGCGCCACGCATGGAAACCGAACCTGCAAACGACACGACGCCCGCGTAGAACTGCGCCGTCCGATGGATCGCACGGATTTCCAGACGGCCGCCGTCCGCTGAAAACGTCAGATAGCCCTGCACGCTGTTATCCGGAGCCACCAACGCCAACCGTTCCGTCGCGGCGTCCATCGGATCTTTCACGCTCCACGTCTGATCGCCGACAGCCATCGAGAGGCCAAACGACATCTCGACAGACGCATCTTGCCGCCGCAAAACGAGACGCGATTTGCCTTCTTCATATCCGACGGACCATTTCCCAAATGTTTTTGCAAATGCCATTTCCCTAACCCTTTCTAATTTTTCCGCGCCTGCGGAATGCTCTAACATAAAAAAACAGAACAAGAAAACTTGACAAATCAAAAAATGCCTATATTGTCTTGTTTTGTCATGATTATCCAGTTTTGTCATGTTTTGTCTTATCGAATACACATCCAACAACAAGGAGCGAGGCCATGATTTTAACTCTCAAAGAATTGGCGGAACATCTGAAGGTCAATGAGCGCACGATTCTCCGCATGCGCGAAAACGGTCAAATCGAAGGCGTGAAAATCGGAGGACAGTGGCGTTTCAACGGCAGTCAGATCGACCGCATGCTGTTCCCGTCCGCGTCTCCGTCGGACGAACACATCGTCATCCCACAGTCCCCTGTCGGCATCCCGCTGAGCCGCACGATGGACGAATCACGCGTCATCATGAACCTCCATGGCACGACCATTGAGGACATCATCGAAGAACTAACGAATCCCAAAATCTTCGCGAACTTAGTGCTCGACATCCGCGACCTGCAGGAGAAATGCATCGCCCGTGAGCGCATTCTCAGCACCGCCGTCGGCAACGGCATCGCCGTCCCGCATCCGCGTGATCCGATTCCGACTCTCCAGATGCCCGGTTGCATCGTCTATGGTTATTCGAAGAAAGGCGTTGATTTCAACGCTCCAGACGGCAAGCCCGTCCATTTCTTCTTCCTCCTCTGCAGCCAGAACATCGAGCTCCATCTCCACATGATGCGCTATCTCGCATCCATCCTCCGCAATCCTCAATTCATCGAGGCTTGCCAGAAAGCCGCGAAGCCGGCGGACATCGTCAAGGCCGTCATCGAGCAGGAAACCGCCAATTTCCTCCATCGCGACCCTGAAGAAGACTTCGAGCAGTAATCGTTAGCCGTAAAATCCCAAAAGCTGCGGAAAAAACATTGTTTCTTCCGCAGCTTTTTTTATTCCATAAATCATTATAAAGAGCTGATGATGAGACACTCCTCGTCATCACTTCTGCTTCTTATCGTTGTCGATATCGTTATCGTCGTCCTGTTTCTGCGACGTGGAAGCCAAAGGCGTGACATCCGGCGGAAGCGGCGGAACGACCAATTCCTGCTGCGGAGCAGGCGGTTCCTGTTCTGCAACTGTCTCCTGCGGAACAACTTCAGCCGCGGCATCCTCCGCCTTGCGGAATTCCTCCACATCAACACTGATGCCTTTGATCGCATCCGCCAGCCCCAAATCCTCCTTGAAGGAACGATCCAGACGATTGCAGACTTTGCCACGAATTTCCGACAGCTTAGCACCTTCAGATGCAACGACATGCAACCGCAACGATTTAGATGCGCCGCCGCTGATTTCGATTCCCTTCAAAGACAACGTGCTGAACTCGCGATCCAGCAACAGACGGACATGCGTGCGAATCGCCTTGTAAGTTAAAACAAGTTCGCCGCCATCCGCCTGCGTGACACGCAACACTTTGTTCTTGCGCCGCATACGACGCGAAAACTCGATGATCCAGCAGATCAGCAACACCACGAACGAACACGCGACGCCCGTCAGAAAACCCAACGTGCGAACGCTTGCCCAAATATCATGCCAGCCAGGCAACTGCGCAACGGCCAATGGAGCCATCATTCATCGTCTCCTTCGGGCTTCGGCTCTTCGGGGGCCTTCTCCTCTTTGGGAGGCTCCTGTTCCTTCGCCTTCGCCGCTTTCTTTTCCTTTACTTCGTCGTAATCATCCAGATCCACAACATTCACGTTGACCTTCGCGACAGGATAGCCTGTCAACGTCTCAACCTTCTCTTTGATAGTCTCTTGGATGTTTTGGCAAACTTCCGGAATGCACACGCCGAACCGCAAAATCAGTGTCAACGTGATAATCGCGCCGTTTTCCTGCAAATCCAGTTCGATGCTGCGGTCGATCGGACGCTTGCTCAAAACGTCGAACAGGCCGTCCAGCATGCCCTGTTGCTGGAAACGGACGACGCCTGGAACTTCCAACGTGTACTTTTTCACAACAGCGCTGATGACGCCGTTTGAAATCTGCACAATGCCGCGATCCGTGTCGCTTGCGACATTGATGTCAACCGGTGCGTTGTTAGCAGGAGTCGCAACAGGTTCCACTTCAATCACTTCTTTTTCTTTTTCGTTTTCCTTCTTGTCGGCCATATCGTCGCCTCCGTCTGGATTCTCTCGTCTGTTCTTCCAGGCCCGCCATCGCTTTCGCTTGACAGCAGTCCTGACGGTTTTTCGCTATTATCTAAAGTTTATGGCATATTTTCCATTTGTCAAACAACCTGCGCAATTTATCGTCTGTCATTGCCTGCGCAACCGTTGGCTTGCCGCCTCCAATGTCCGTTTTTCCGCTTCCGTCAGCTTCTCATAGCCCTCTTGCGACATTTTTTCCAAGACGCGATCCACCTCTTCGCTCGTAGGACCGCCGTCCATTTTTGGGAAATCCATGTCTGGACCATGGCGGCGAGAACGCCGCCCGAAACCGCTGAATCGTGACTTAAGCCATTCCAATATAGAGAATTGCTGTCCACGGCGCAGACGCCTCATGTAGATGAATGCCCCAACCATGCCGCCCAGATGGGCCAGATGCGCCACATTGCTGTGGCTGTCAAAGGCCATCACGACTTCCAGCAACGCATACACCCAAATGAACGTCTTCATCCGCAAGGAAATAGGCGGAAATAGCAATGAAATGACAGCGTTCGGGAAGGCCATTGCGGCCGCCGCCATTACGCCAAACAGCGCGCCACTCGCGCCAACGCAGCCGCCATATACGCTTACGAGACGATAGTCTGGATGATCCTTCAGAACTAAATCCAACTGCTCCAAGCTATTGTACAGATATCGCCCCATGGCGCCGCTCTCCTCCACGATGACCGCCATGCCACCGCCCCACCAGTTCGCAAGCAACCAGAGCCCTGCTCCCACAATGCCGCTGAACAGATAGAGTTGCAAAAATCTTCTCTGTCCAAGAAGTTGCTCCACGCCGCGCCCAAACATCCACAAGCCGTACATGTTGAACAACAAATGCATGAAACCGCCGTGGGCGAACTGGTATGTGACAAGCCGCCAGAGCTGAAGCTGTCTCACATACCATGGATGCAACAGCAACAGATCCGTCAGATGGCGGTTCGTCAGCAGATCCAGCAGAAATACCACCACATTGGCGAGAATCAGCGCCTTCACTATCGACCCGTTTGGATCCAGCCAGCCCAAAGGCCCGCGTTCCTCCCGCGTCCGCATATAGTCTCTATCAAATATCATTCGTTCATTCCTTTGTTCAGCTCTCTCCCAACATTCTTTACAATAATATAATACAGATTTCGTCAAAAACTTGATTTTTGAGGGCTTCTGCGTAAAGTATTTTTCAGTATCTTATACAAAAATTAACCTCCCTTCACTATGTCATTTACAGGTTTTCTTCATCTCGGCAATTCTGCTTTTGATATCATGCCTCAAAGCCTGCCAGAAGCAGGCGACAACCGTCATGGAGACGGATGGGCCGTGGTCGGCGATTCACTCGCTGTCATCGATGACACCATCTGCGCCTTCCATGGCACTTTGACCAACCGCCGTGATCTTTGCCAAGATCATGGTCTTCCGGAAGACACTCCACCGCAACAGGTTATCCTTCACATCCATCTCCACAAACAGTCAGATTTCCGCGCCTTGCGCGGCGCTTTCTGCTTCGCCATCATCGAGACAGCCAACAGAAAACTGCTGCTTGTTCGAGACCAGCTGGGCAGCGATCTCCTCTACCACGCTACCTTGCCGAACGGCACTCATGTCTTCTCGACGTCGCTCAACAACCTTCGCAGACTGCCAGGCGTTTCGTCGCAAATCTCTCTGCAAGCTTTATTTGACTACCTTTCTCTTGGATATGTTCCATCGCCGTTGACCATTTTCCGCGGTATCGAAAAAGTCAGGCCCGCCCATCGTCTCACCATAACGGAAAACGACTGCGACGACACCACCTACTGGCAACCGCAATTTAATCAAAAACAGAAAATCAATTTCCATGACGCCGTCGCCGAAGCCTGGAAACTGTTAGACGTTGCCGTCAAACGATGTCTGGATGTGCGGCCTAGTTCGGACGTTCTCCTGTCCGGCGGTATCGATTCCAATCTCATTCTTGCTTTGGCCTCCACGTCCGATGGCTTCGGCAGCCATGCCTTCACCGTCGGTTTTGATGATGCAAAATACGATGAACGAGCACTTTCGGAACTTTCTGCGAAGAAATACAACGTCTCTCATGAACTCATGCAAGTGATGCCTTCCGCATGGGATGAACTCCCTGCCTCGCAACGACTTAACGGCGAACCTTACGGCGATTCATCCATCATTCCGACGATTTGCGCCATGCGGCTTGCCAAAGAGCATGGCAGTTCCGCCGTCATGACTGGCAGCGGCGGCGACGAAATTTTCGGCGGCTACCGCCGTTATCAAGCCATGGCCGTCCGCCATCGTTGGCGTTGGCTTCCCAATTTCATCATCCGTCCCGCCACAGCGTTAATACTCAAAATATTAGGCGAACCAGAAGATTCACGGGCTAGATTCGCCACGCTCAGCCGCTTCGCGGCTTTCTGGCGGCAGTCCCCCCTACCCGGCTACGCTGCCTTTCAAGAGATTTTTTCCGAAGATCTGAAACAACAAATCTGCCAAGACTGGACGAAAAACGCAACAATACCATATCTTGAAGATTGGGCAAAACTTTCTAACGACATGAATATCAACGATTTCGTAGAAAAATTCAACGCCATCGATGTCATGACCTATTTGCCAGACGACGGTTGTCGCAAGGAAGCTCTCGCATCCGAATTGACTGGCGTTGCCGACAGTTGTCCGATTCTTGATCTCGACATCGTTGAATTCGGTCTATCACTGCCGCGCAAGCTCCGCGTGACCTGCGGCGAAAAGAAACGCGTCCTCTGTGGCATCGGCTCCTATCTGCTTCCGCCGGAACTTCTCAAACAGACGAAGCGTGGCTTTGGCATGCCCGTATCCTCTTGGTTCAGAACGGAATGCAAAGATAGGCTTCTCGATTTGTCGTCATCCGTCAAATCATGGGACCGCTACGGCTGGTTCAAGCCGGAAGCTATTGAAAATCTTTGCAACGACCATCTCAACGGACGCCGCGACAACGGCGCCCGCCTATGGATTCTTCTCTGTCTCAAGACGTGGCTTGAGCAACTCTGATTACCGCAGATGGCCGTTGCCGATGGCAACCCATTTGTAGGAGCACAGTTCATTCGGCCCAACGGGACCGCGCGCATGCAGTTTATCCGTGCTAATACCGACGACTGCGCCCATGCCATAATCGCCTCCGCCTGAAAGTCTTGTGGATGCGTTAACTAGCACGGAGGCGGAATCGACTTTCGCCACGAATTCCTGCGATTCCCGCAAATTGTTCGTGATGATGCCATCCGTATGGCCCGAACCATGCGTCGCGATATGCGCCACGGCTTCGTCCAATCCATCGACGACGCGAATGGAAATGATGGGCGCCAGATATTCCGTATCCCAGTCATCTTCCGTCGCCGCAACGACTTCCGGCAGAATTTCACGCGTTTTCGCGCAGCCACGAATCTCCACGCCTTTCGCCGCAAAAGCATCACGAATTTTCGGCAAAAACGCAGCGGCGATCTTCTTGTCCACCAACAGCGTCTCCAACGCGTTGCAGACTTCGACGCGTTCCGTCTTCGAATTGACGACGACCGCCACGGCCATGTCGAGATCCGCATCCGCCGCCACATACTGATGGCAGATGCCGTCGTAATGCTTCAACACGGGAATCCGTGTGTTTTCCGAAACCGCCTTGATGAGGCCTTTACCACCACGTGGAATAACCACATCGATATACCGATCTTGTTTCAGCAATTCATTGACAACCGCATGATCAGTCGAATCAATGAATTGCACCGTATCTTCCGGCAGTCCCGCCGCGACAATCGCTTTGCGCATCGCCGCCACGAGAACACGATTCGAACGAATAGATTCCGAACCGCCCTTCAAAATGACAGCGTTGCCAGACTTCAACGCCACAGCAGCCGCATCCGTAGTGACGTTTGGACGCGCCTCGTAAATAATTGCGACAACACCAATTGGCACCGCCACACGGGAGACCTGCAGTCCGGACGGCATCGTGCGTCCTTCCAACACGCGACCCACTGGATCCGGCAGCGCCGCCGCCTCTTTCAGACGCTTCACCATGTAGTCGAAAATCTTGTCCGTCACCGCCAAACGTTTTTGGAACGCTTCGGACAAACCAGCCGCACGGCCAGCTTCCAAATCCTGCCGATTCGCCTCGTAAAGCTCTGCCTTGCAGTCAATAAGGCAATCCGCCATCGCATTCAGCGCCTTCGCGCGAACGATGCCGGATGCCGCCGCGAGAACTCGAGCGGCCTCTCTGCCGCGTTTTGCAATTTGTTCTATATCCATATCTTTACCTTACTTAAGATTCTTCATATAATACTGCGTGATTTCGTCATCACGGCCGAAATTCGTTGCGATCAAGGCGGAACGGATCCACATGCCATTGCGCATCTGCCGCCAATACATCGCACGCGGGTCGTTGTCGCAAGCCGTGTCGATTTCCGTGCGGCGCGGCAGCGGATGCATGATGATGGAATACATCGGAAGGCGTTTCAAATCGTCTCCCGTAA
>JAEEGH010010969.1_pt1 | contig 20653 bp, 14 predicted proteins | sample 9134181 | NCBI WGS metagenome assembly JAEEGH01 (sample SAMN16246544, study PRJNA631951) | gut metagenome | biome: gut microbiome; feature: rumen; material: DP-attached | host: Bos | place: Iran: Karaj | collected 2018-10
AGTTTATCTGACTCCGTTTCAATAATGGCATTACAGTTCTCGCGGCTGTCATAGACAGGATTCCCACTTTCTACTGTTATAGAGGTTAGGCTTTCAGTACTGCTGAAAGCCTCAGTGCCGATCGATGTCACACTGCTTGGAATTGTTAATGACTTCAGATTCGGACAGTTTAAGAAAGCGCGTTCTCCAATCGAGGTCACGCTATTGGGAATCTTAACTGATTTCAAACTCATTGCATTCACAAAAGCACTCGATGAGATGCTCACCGTCCCATCCTTTATTTCCAAATTCTCTAAAGTATATAAATAATCTTCACCTTTACATGTATACAATATCTTACCTACATAAATTGGGCCGTCTGGATGGTTGTTAAACCAAGAAGTGCCTTCGAACGCAAGGCTGCCAACATGAGTCAGATCATCGGAAACAGTCACAGAACTCAAGTTGCTACAGCCAGAGAACGCCCTGAAATCTATCGATGTCACGCTAGCTGGTAACGTAATAGATGTCAATCCTGTACAGTTCTCAAATGCATGTTCCCCTAAATTGGTCACACCATCAGCGATAGTCACTGAAACAAGACCTGTACAATCCATAAATGCGGCAAAATTAATCTTGGTCACACTGCTGGGGATCGTTACAGAGGTCAGTTCTTCACAACGCTGAAAAGCCCACCACCCTATAGAAGTCACAGTGTATGCCTCATCATTATAACTCACAGTGCTTGGTATAACAACATCCCCTGAATATTTGTTCGGATTCACAGTGACAGCAGCCGTCTTAGCTTCTGCATTAAACGCGTAATAGATACCATCGATTTCAACAGCATCGGCACTTGCTGCCAATGGGAGTAGCATCATCAGGAATACAAAGTAGATTTTCTTCATAATTATGATGTTTTAAGTTTATTCTGCTTGCAAAGATATAAAAAACTCCCGAAACAATCAAAAGTTCCGAGAGTTTTTATCATTCAAAAGATGAAAATGTCACTTAATCACGACCATAAAAATCGAAACTTCCAAGCTTTTCGGCATTTTTATTAAGAATAAGAGCCAAGTATTGATCAATAAGTGCCACTTATTGATCAGCAAGTGCCACTTATCTCTCAGGCTTTTCGGGCTGAGTCAATATAAGAAATAAAAGAAAAGCAGGAGCGGGTATCGCTGCCGGCTCCTGCTAAAAAATAATAACTTGTGCGAAATAAAATGCAAAGTCATATAACATTGTTTTTTATCCTTCTTTTTACGATTTCCCGAAAAATATTTGGTAATTCTAAAAAGTTTGCCTATATTTGCAACAAAAACAGAAGACATGAGAATTATATCTAAGAGTACACTTGTAAATTACTATACTAAAGTTCCCCAATCAAAAACGGCTCTTGAGGAATGGTATGAGAAGACGAAGAAGTCCGAGTGGACCTGTTTTGCCGACATCAAAAACACATTCAATAGTGTAGACGCTGTGGGTAATCAGCGGTATGTATTCAATATTAAAGGCAATGATTTCCGACTAGTGGTTTTGATACAGTTCACTCCTAAAACGGTCTATATCAGGTTTGTAGGAACACACAAAGAGTATGATGCAATCAAGGACATTCAAAATATATAGGTTATGGCACAGATAAAGAGCGAGGCTGCGTATCGAGCAGCACTAAAAAGAATTGAAGAACTACTTCCTTTGGTGAACGATGAGACACCAACAGACGATACGAACTATCTGGAACTCGATATGATTTCAGATATGGTTGAGGAGTATGAAGACATTCACTACCCCATTGGTAAGCCTTCATTGATAGACGTTATTAAACTACGTCTATACGAAATGGGCATTACACAGTCCAAACTTGCTGAAATGATTGGTCTTAGCAATGCTCGAGTAAGTGAAATATTGAATGGAAAAAGTGAGCCGTCATTGAAAATCGGCAGGGAATTAAGCAAGAAGCTGAATATTGACCCTGCTATTGTTCTTGGAGTTTAAATTTCACCATACCTAATAAAACAAAGAACTCTTTGTTATCAACTCTCATTCCTCACATCGTGAAACCCTTTCTACAAAGGACTTTTCGAAGAAAATGTGAGGGATGAGCGGCTATAGTAAAAATTGCCAGATTTAAATGTAGCAATTATTCCCATTAATGGGAATTTCCTTGGCACTTAGTACGAATTGTCGAGCAGTAATCTCGTTGCCAGCGAGAATACTGCTCACTCCATCGTTGCAGTAACCTCGATCGCCATCCGTAGCCTACCTCGTCAGTGATAAGCGCCACTTAATTTTCAAGAAGCGCCACTTATGATGCATTAACGACTTACAATTTGTGCAATGTAAGTCGTTTTTCAAAATTTGTAAGTAGTCCTGTCGGATTATTTACTATCTTTGCGAAAAGATAATTAGGAACTAAAGCAATATTATTATGATTAAGGTAAAACAACTATTCAAGATGCTCTTCCTGCTGATGGCAATCATCAGTTTGTCAGCTTGTTCAAAGGAAGACAGTGGTAGTAGTGATCCTGTAGGCACTAAAAGTCTACAAGTAACGCCAGGCAGACTGCACTTCACAGCTGCAGGCGGTACGCAACAACTGCAGGTTAAGACATCCTATGACTATTATGGATACAATATCACAGCGGATTGGCTAAAAGGTGGATTTTCTGACGACAACACTAAAAATATCATCAACATTACTGCTTCACCCAATAAGAGCACCTCAGCCCGTACTGCCACCATCCGAGTTACTGGTGGTAATAGTCAAAACTCAACTGACGAAAGTGTTAGTATCATTATTGAACAAGAAGGTGAAAGTAGTTCTGATCCAAGGGGTAAGACGACTGTCATCCCAGCCACTGGAGGCACCATCGTAGAGGGCGACATCAGTCTCACTTTCCCTGAAGGCGCGTTTAGTAGTGACACAAAGGTAACGCTGTCTGAGGCTAATGCTGATGAGATTGTTGGAAATGAAGCCCAAAAGTCTGCATTTTATACCATTACATTGGGTGGTCCATCGGAAAAGGAATTTTCATTAACCCTGAAAGGCAAAGACACTGACGGACAAACAAGGGCAGTCAGAAGGTCGGATGGTGTAAATCTGCATACAGGCAGCACGCTGGAATATACGATTCCTGTGGATGCGACAGTTAAAGACGGAGCCTATACTGTAACTATTCCCAAGATTGAATGCGAGGCAGGGGATAAGCCCAGATTCACAATGGGACTGGCCACGGTTCCCACATCAGAGACAGCCAAGACGCGAGCTGACAGTCCTGGTTGCGAGGTATCGTGGAGTTGGAAGTGGATATTTAATTCTACAGACAAGGAAATCGTTAATCGCACTAAGGAATATGCAGAAGAAGCCTTCGCAGCACTTGCAAAACTGGGGTACGAGAAACCAAACAGGAAGGTGCCATATATCATTCAGCAGGTTAATGGTTCCTGGGGTAACCATATTCAGTCAAAGTACTTTAATAGCGACAATTATATTGAGCTAAATGAATCCAAGTTCAAGAATCTGTTGTCTGCTTCGGAGAAAGACCTGCAGGAACTAAGGCGTACTCTTATTCATGAGACGTCCCACTATTACCATCAGCAGGTATATGACAAGCGCTCTGCACCAGTGAAGACAGCAAGAGGTCTTATGGGCGATGAATGGACTATGCTGTCAGAATCATTGGGTGGATGGACAGAGAAACAAACTGCTCCATACGAAATGGATTACAATGTTTACCAAGAGCGCGAATCGTTTATCAAGCACTTTATACCCAATAATATAGATATGAATACCAGCATTGCTCATGGTTATAGTATGGGTGTTGCCATCGAATATCTGGCAAAGCATACCAGCGACAAGGAAATCGTGAAGCTGCTGGAGTATCAGCGTGACCAAAAAGCAACAACGCTTCGTGGTTGTTACGACCTGTTTCTCAGAGAGCATAACATGACGCTCTTCGATTATACAAGCTATGGAAGCTTCCTGACAGAACTGTTCAAAGAGAAAATTGATGCTCGAATTAACCTTGATGAGTTGGCTAATCCCATGACATCTGCCAGTGCCATTGGTTTTTACAGTGATCCTATACAATTGAAAAGAGCTATTTATGACTGGGGAGCTGATATCAACAAGTTCAAGGTCAAAACGAGTGATCTGGCATCTGTTGATGGTAAAATAATATCTGTAAAGGAAGAGGCGGATGGCATCAGAACAGAAGTTTACACTGCAGATATGCGTGATTCTAAGAACTTCAAACTGATTGGCACTGCCGAAGGAAAGGACTCTGTCGTTATCAGCGACCTGAAGCAATTCGAGACTAATCAGAATATGGTCATTTACCTTGTAACTCGTAAAGTCAATGAGGATGGTAAATCGATGAACAGCAATACGACTATCAAGATGATAGAAGGGGAAAAAGCAGACCTTAACATAGGTAGTGTTACGTTAGGTATTTTTAGCTACACAGACTTGACGGTCTATCATGGAGAAGTTGACGAGCCATATACAAAAACCTCCTCTGATGTGAAAAGAACGCATGATAACTATTTTTTTACTGACGACCTATGGCCTGAAAAATATAATTTAAAGACTACCGCCAAGGGTAAAGGACTTCACGTGGAAGGTTATTCATCATCATCAGACCCTTATGGCACTACAACTATAGGGAAAATATCATTTGACATAGATGATTTGTCGAAAGGTATTGCTGCAGCAAAGATCATCAACTTTGAATACACGGAAACAGAGACATGGAAAGAAGAGAAGAGAGAATTCACTTTCTCTGCAACCAATTTGACATTAGCGGAAAAGCATAGCGACAACTTTTGGTTTATATGGCAAGGAGGCGACACTTGTTTCACTTCTTATTCTGATATAGAAACTGATCCAAGTGGATACAAGGCCACATGGGCATACAAAAAGAATTCTGAGAATTATATAAGCATAACGATTAATCAATAATTAAAGCAATATTATTATGATTAAGGTAAAACAATTATTCAAGATGCTCTTCCTGCTGATGGCGATTATCAGTTTGTCAGCTTGTACAAAAGAAGACAGTGGTGAAGGAGGAGGTGGAGGCGACAGCGAGTACCTCTGGGGCGAAACTGGCAGTGAGGCAACTTCCTTGAAAAAGGATGTGCCCATGAGTGATCTGGAAACCTTCATCGAGTATGTGGCCAAGGTTGAAAACCTGAAACTGCAGACCATCAGGCTGTTCAGTAACAATTGGGAAGGTGAACTCTTCTGTGGAGATATGACCAACGCTGATCCTGACAAGATGAATGCGCTGATTACAGAAATCCTCGAGAATAGGGTACGCTATGAGAAAGCTGCCTCACAACTTGAACAGGCTGGCGTATTGAGCCAAGTCACTACGCGAGGTCCTGTAACGGCGACACTTGACTTTATTAACGGTTTGTCGGAAGTGACCAGTGATGACGAGAATCTTATCAAGGATGCCCTTGAGAAAACCAAGATGATGGGCGACAAACAGGCTCAGCAGCAGTTGTTCGATGTGCTTCCCAATAATCTGAGGGCAGGCTGCACTGATGCATCTACCTGGTTTAAGAAGTTCAATAATCGCGAACTGACCACCAAGGCTCACGAAATCAAGAAATGCTGGTATTTCCAGACCTCTGAAGTGAATGATGCCACCATGCAGTTTAGGGATAATCTTGACGCTGTGACTGGCACCAAGAATGGTAATGCCGTTTGGAATACAGCTGCAAAGACGACTATGACTTTAGCTGATAAGGGTATGAACGTTCAGCTTGCAACGCTCGACCAGCTTTCAGGAGGAGGCATCAGTAAGATGCAGGATGTAGAAATCGTTATGGAGGAAACCGCCAAGATCCGTAAGAAATATAAGGAGGGTACACTGACAAGCAACGATTTCGCTAAACTTCAGACGGTTGTTGGCAAGAACCTATTAGATAAGGTGTTAGAGAAATATCTGCTGCCTGAAGAGTACAAGACCATCAGCGATGAGATGCTCAAACAGGTTCAGAGCGAAATGACGGACTATGTTTATGAGAAAGAATTGGAGGCAGCTGAGGAAGATGCAGCCAAGGGAACCAACAAGAGTATCATGCAGACGATCAACAATATTGCGGGTGCCCAAATGTATGGTTCTCTTTCTGTTGGCTCAGATGGCAAGGTTAACGTAGGTTTGCCCAATAAGGATGGCAACGTCACAATGGTAACCTCAGCCAACACGGATCAGACAGTCACTTCCGTCACAGACAAGGGTGATCGTGCCACTCAGAAGGTTAAGCCCAAACCAGGCAAAGAAACCATCAGCGCAGACCCTGCTCCGTCAGATCTTAGCTATGAGATAGATCCAAAAGCACTGACCTTCAGCGCTAACAGTGGCAAAGAGACTATTGATATATATAGTGATATCAAATACTATGGCGTAAAGAGCAATGAAGACTGGATTACAGTAACAAAGACCGCAAGGACTGTTATTGTTGAAGTAGTGCAGAATGAAACAGGCCAAGAGCGTAAGGGTAGCATTACCATTGCCTTCTCGCAAGACAAACAGACTACTCTTGCCACAGTCACAGTACCTGTCACTCAGAAAGCGGATGTAGAAGGTGACTTTATTCCACAAACTACCATTGACTTCAATACGCTCTCATTTAAATTGCGCTTACCATACTCCATTGAAGAGAACGACGATTATTGGGGGTGGGATAAAATTCTATCAAGGGATGGTAGTATCACAATCAAGAAATTAGATAATAATGTCTACCTTGTTGAAAAGGAATATAAGAATGACTATATGTACTACGGGGATCTTTCTGATTGGACAATTGAGAATATTAGAAATGCGCCGATGGAGAGACCATATCGTGAGAATTTACCCTATGGAACATATTGGAAGGTCTCCTTCCAAATGACTATCACGCCATCTGATGTAATACCTGTTCAAGACTGTGTTAGCATTACCGACTTTAAGGCTAATGGTTATATAAGGCATAAGAGCTACAATTCTCATGATTATTGGGATGATGAGAACAAGAAATACGTTACAGTACTTCATGGTTTTGATGAATATGAATCCATCAATCTGGTTAATCATGATGTCATTTCGCGTCGCCCCCTCGATGATCCAGAGTCTGATCGTATAGATGATCTTTGGATGGAATATATGCTTGGATTCATCTATAACAATATCAATGCGACGAACTTATCCACATCTGTAGAAACTGTTTACCATAGTACAAGATATGAAAAGGTTGATGAGACAGTTGACGAGGATGGGAACCACATACCCGTCTATGACTGGGTAGATACTGACAGAACCACGTCAAGCAATACACCAGAAGTGATAACGCTTCAAATCAAGTGGGATGTACCTATGGAAAATCGTGAGTTAGGATCTGATGATAAATATTAGTAACCTATAAGAACAATGAGCAGGAGCGGGCATCACTGCCGGCTCCTGCTAAAAAATAATAACTTGTGCGAAAAAAATGTGAGAGATCTTTATTTGTTAGTAAATGAATGTAGTCTTGAGCAATTTAGATTTTATATTGGCTTGGGGTCAGGCCTGTATGGGCCTTGAAGACACGGAAGAACGACGTCTCATTGGCGAAGCCTGACTTGATGTAAACCTCAGTAATCTTTATATCAGGATTATCCTTGAGCAACCGCTTGGCGTATTCGATGCGATACTTGTTGACCAACTGGATGAAGGTGATGCCCTTCTGGGTGTTGATACAGTCGGAGATATATCGCTTGTTGGTGCCCAACCTGTCAGCGATATCAGCTACCTTCAGCTCGCAGTTCAGATAGAGTCGCTCCTGTTCCAACAGTTTGCAGATGCGCTGTATCAATACCTCATCTGTATCAGTTGGTAATCTGAGACCTTTGGCGTTTTCGCGAACAGGTGCCTGTGCTGGTTTCTCTATGGGCAATGGCTGTGGCTTTGGGCGACGACGCCTGAAATACAGGAAAGCTAACAAGGCAAGAGCCAGCAATACGACCAGCAAGAGAACAGCCCAGAGCCAACCAAGCCCCTTCGAAGCGGCTTCCTTAGTGACAAAGCGGAAGAGGAAGACAGTGGAGAAAGGCGTGAAGTTGGAACCTGAGATACCACCTGTGAGCATCAGATCGCCCCCAGCAGTGAGGATTACTCGACCGTTTCCTGCCTCAGGAATGGGTGGTGTATAATAAAGTGTCAGAGGAGCACTCGTATTATCCTTAGCCTTTGCATATTCGATGCAGAGAACAAAGCAACGGCGATCCTTATCGCGACCAACCATGTAACCTCGTTGTGTCTGCTGATCGATAAGAATTGGCGTGATGTATTCGATTGTACCCCAGTTGGTCTCTGTGGGGATGGGACAGGAGGTTGGAAGCAAAGAGAAGTCGAGTCCCTGCACCTTGATGATGGCAATGCGCCCATTTTTGTCCTTGACAGGCAACAGATAGGCATAGATACCTTTAGCCTCGTCGCCTATGAAAAACTCTTCACTTCTGTAGGTCTGCTCGAAAAGCAGAGGGCGCCAGATGTCAAGCAAGGGGATGGAGAACGACTCGCCCTTCAGACGATCGACAATAATACTATCAAGTTCCTTACCATGGCAGTTTCTTCCACTGAAGATGATAGCATCATCAGGGGCAATCTTGAAGATAAAGGGCATGGAGCGCTCATTCGTCACTTCCTTGACAAACGAGAATGTGCATTCGCCATCGAAACACTCGATCTCGTCTTCTCCATACCAGTTGCCTGTGATGTAGACCTTGTTGCTGTCGAGTTCGATAGCTGAGGCTAAGGCGCGTTTCTTGTCGAGACAGCCAAAGCCCTCGAAGGTACGGGTTTGTGGGTCGTACATCTCAGCTACATAGGTTTGTCCGATACCCAGATGGGTCTCAAAACCTCCAGCCAGCAGCACCTTGCCTGACTTCATATGGAGTCCAAATCCTCCATCATGGTCATAAACTGTCTCCAGCTGATGCCACTCATCGTCATCATAGTATTCTGCTGTCTTTGTGGGGATGAAACCTAAGGTGTGACCTCCCATCAAGACAATCTCCTGACCTATACGGAAGGCGCAGTGGCCTGAGCGAGGGGTTGTCAAGTTAGCCAGTTGTTCTGCATTGATCTCCACCATCGGACAAGCTGTACTCTGACTGTTCTCTGGTGGAACAGTCGTCTGCGCTGTCATAGGGAGAGTCGTCAGTAGACAGCCTAAGAGAGAAATATAGATAGTCTTTATCTTCATAAAAGTTTAGTTAGGCCTGAAAATGACGGGCTGTTTCTTCTCTTCGCGTCTCTTGGAGGCTTTCTTCTTGATCTTTCCCTGTGACACAGTCTTTTCCTGTACGGGCTCTTGAGACTGCTGGGCTGTGACAATGCCAGTGGGGAGACTGAAGTCGTAGGTGATGGTGGGGCAGCCATCCTCCGTTACATCGATACTGAAGCGCACATTGCTGGTCTTCAGATTGAAGAACTTGGCTGTGTACTGTTCCTCTGTGATCTTCGTAAGGGTAGCGGGTATGGAGTCTTCTGCCTCTATGACCACATCCTTGAAGTAGTTGCCATCAGCAGAGCGATTGCTCACCAGGATCTCAGCTGTCAGTTCTTTGCCTTCTGTCTGGTGTTTCAGGATCTGCACAGCGTAGTTGTTGATATACCAGGTGTCGTAGGAGATCTTTCTGGGGGTCATCGTCAGTCCGTCGTAGGTCAGTGCGAAGGTGGCAAACGAGGGTTTTCTCTCTAGTCCGATTTCCTCTGGGATATTGATGGAACAGTCATAGCTAAGTACTGCCGACTCGACATTGACATTCTCGCGACGCGTATCGGTATTGATGTGACAATTGTCATCGTCGAGACTTGAGAGTTTCATCAGCGCCATCTTCATATAAGGAGGACAGACTGCCTTGATGGTGGTGTTGATGGCTCTGTGGGCAAAACCAATGGCACGATTATCGTTGAGTGAGAAGCGACAGGAGTAGCGAGGATCGACATAGATGATACCATACTTGCCTTTCTGTTTGACGATGACCTCTTCGTTCCAGGCCTGCGATACCTCGTTGAATTGAGGCGTCAGGATATCTGTGTCATTAAAGGCGAGTCCGAAGAGCCCACCACTCTCAGCTGCTGCGTGGATGGCACTCGTCTTCTCCTCGACGATCTCTTGAGGCACTTCGACCGTCTTGGGATCCATACCTGTGTACAGAATACCTGAAAGGCGCATACGAGGGTCGAAGGTCAGTTTACCCTGTTTGGTCAGGATGCTAAAACCGTCTTGCTCAGGCAGTACCTTGCAGGGACGCTCGTTAGCTGTCACCCTCGACTTCTTGTTGGCTGTATTGCCATCAGTATGCATGGGTGTCAGACTGCCCTTTCTGAAGTCGTACTCATACAGGTGCTTTTTCAGCGATATGACTGACTTGCCATTGCTGACAGACGAGATGAAGTCGACATCGTCGGCATCGAATTTATCAAGGTTGAGTTTCTCCTCTGCAGCAGTGGCAGCAGAGAGCATGGCAGGGATGAAGTCGCCATCGAGAATCTTCTTGGGATTCTTGGGTATCCTGACTGCTGCGAAGCCCTCAGAGAAGGGCGTACCACCATTATAAGGACCAAAGGCCTTGCAGTCTTCAGCACGAAGATAGAAGTAGCCAATATCGTTCTTAACGAGCAGGTAGCCATTAAAGAAACGGGGTTCGCCAATGACCTCAAAGCCCTGATCGGAGATGTCTTTCAACACACCTTTATCGCTGACGTAAGCTACAGGCTTGTTGTTGTTATACAATAGGGCATAATGAGCCTCAAACGGTTTGATACGGTCGTACTCAAGGGGAAGAATCTCTTGCTCCTGAGCGTTGAGCAGTCCGTATTTGCCATTGTTGGATACCATGTACAAACCGTTGCCAAGAATCTCTATGCTGGCATACTTGGGATGGATTCTCCACTGTGGGACTTGCGCCTGGAGGCCTAAAGCGACCAACAGTAGTCCTGCGATGATGAATTTTCTCATTTTGATATCAGTTGTTTAAGTTGATTGAGCGTATTGTCTACCTTGTTCTTAAAGACATAGTCGTTTTCGCGACCAGCCTCTATCTGGGCACGTTCCAACAGCTCATTGGCTTTCTGCAGGTCTTGCTTGACCACCAAGCCATTCAAGTAGTAGAACGACAGCCAATAAAGGCTCTTATAGTCAGCAGAGTCGGTGGCACTGATGGATCTTTCGAGCCAGTCGACAGCCTCCTTGTTGTGCTCCTTGGATACAGGTTGACCTTGTAGGTCGCCTGATTCTACAATTTCCCAACCTAAGAGCCGCTTTCTGCGATCCGACTCTGTGTCGTTAGGAATCCAGGCGTAGGTGTAGGCCATCTGGAAGATAGCATCCTTATGTCCGTTGAGGGCCAGTGTCTGCATCTTGGTGAAGGCTTTCTTGATACTCTCAGCGTCGTCCTTGTTGAAGAGCATCATGGCTTCATCGTAGTCTGCCTGTTCCTGCACCTTCAGGAGTGAGTCGGTGTTCAGGGCTTCAGGTTGCTGCTGGGGTTCTGATGACCCTCCGCTTCCTGTGAGGAAGAAGACGGCTGCTGCGATGGCCAATACGACGACAACACCTATTATAATATATATGGGAGTTTTCGACTTGGGGGTGCCAACACTACCATTGAGGCTGTCGTTGACATGATTGTTGACACTGTTGTTGAGGCTGCTGTTAACATTGTTGTTAATCGTTGAGCCGATAATGGTTCCTCCGACATTGACAGCAGAGGGTTGTGGGGCAGACTGTTCCTGGATAAATCCTTCGTCTGGGATATTGTTGCGCACTTCCGGGAAATGGATGGCATTGTTGGCGATCTCCTCGAGTTGTGCAGCTGTTGGACGCTTCCAGGGCTCTTCCTGCAGACAGAGGTCGAGCACCTTCTTCAGCATGGGCGAAAAGTCGCCTGGCACCTCAGGAATTTCAGCTCCTTTCTTCTGTAGCAGTCCTCCGTCGTTGCCAAAAGGCAGGTCGCCTGAGAGCATCTCGAAGACGGTAGAGCCCAAGGAATAGATGTCGTTGGCCATGATGGGCAGATTGTTGCGCGAGAATCGCTCAGGTGCCATATAGGAGATGGTGCCTGCAGAGAGGAGTGTCATGTCTTGGTTAGACACACGACTGAGTGACTGACGGGCCTGGGTGCTCACACCAAAGTCGGTAAGCATATAGTCGCCATTATCACTTAACAGAATATTGGCTGGTTTGATGTCCTGATGCAAAATGGGTGGATTCATCGCATGCAGATAGGCCAGTGCACTGGATGCATCGCGGATAAGCTTCCAGGCCTCTTCTTCTGACATGTTTCCTACCATATTGCCTATATTGCCTCGTTGACAGAAAGGCAGGATGAGATACGGATGGTTGTCGCAGCTGGCGTAGAATAGGGGGCGCAGCAGATTCTTATGACTGGCATTGACCATCAGGGCAAACTCGTGGGTCAGCATCTCGATGCCGTCCTCGTCCATGCCCATGCTGGGGTTGTATATCTTCAGAGCAAGGGCCACGCCAGTCTGACTATCTTTCACCTTCCACACTTCAGAGAAGGCACCCTGTCCGAGTAATTTTTCTTTTTCGTATCTTCCGTCGAATAATTCTTCTTCCATGTTCGTTTAAATGTATGGGTTAAAATGCTCTTTGGTAGATTTTAAGGTAATAGACACATGCTGCTATGGCCAGAAGTAGCAGTAGGAAAGATAACATTTTCAATCCAAAGCGTAATCTGCGGGCAATGACACCTGTGCGTACTGTCGAGGCGATATTGTCCTCTTCCTGTTCTTCTTCCTCGCCTTCCTTCTGGATCAGGCAAAGGGCAACGGTGACGTTGTCGTATCCGCCATTGCCAAGAGCGATGGATATCAGCTCGTTTTTACACTCCGTAGGGTCGTCATGGAATGTCGCCATCGTGTCCATGATCTGCTCGTCATAACACAGACCGCAAAGGCCGTCGCTACAGAGCATGATGATGTCGCCATGATGTAACTGATAGACGCGACTCTCAGGATTGGAACGGTTCTCAACGTCGCCCAGACAACGGGTAACGATGTTGGATAGTGGATGGTCGCTGGCATATTCTGGATCGAGCTCGCCCTTGTCGATGAGTTCCTGCACATAGGAATGATCTTTCGACAGGCGGATGAGGCCAATGCGTTTGTTGAACACATAACAACGGCTGTCGCCACACCAGCAGATATATGCCTTGTCGCCTAAAATCCAGGCTATGACGATAGTGGTGCCCATGCCTTCCTTGGTGGGATCATCCTTGCTGACTTTCAGGATGTTCAGGTCGGCTTCTTTCACTACTGACTTCATGAAATCCTGAATGCTGTCATCATCAGATAAAGCCTTTGCGAGCTTTTCTGGGACGAAATAGGCTTGGATGGTCTCAATGGCCGTGGCTGAGGCTACCTCGCCAGCGTTGGCACCTCCCATACCATCGGCAACAGCGAGAAGGGCTCCGTATTCCCCCAGATCGATGTAATCACTGGTCTGGGGGATGAGCCATTCAGAGGTACTGAGGTCACAGGAAACCACGAAGTTGTCTTCGTTGTTCTGACGGATCAGTCCGACATTCGTGCCTGCAGCTAATTGGATTTTGACTTCTGGCATATTGTATATACTATCTAACTCTGTGGATAGGAACAACACGTACCTCTCCACCGAAGTTACCTACGTTCACGCCTACTACACGATAGCTGCCATCGCTGCCCTTATAGAAGGCTGGTGAACCTGTGAAGCCCCAGTTGTTAGAGGCATCTTGCAGGGTGATAAAGCGATTGGCCACGCGTGAAGTGCGGCTGGTAAAGTACTTGATGAAGCTCGACAGGCTCTGGATGTTAGTATTGCCAGAGAAACCTGCGATGACCACCTCTTCACTACCCTTCAGACTCTGGGCTGTTGCCATATCGAGAGGCAGACCGCCAGGAGCACCAAGGGCTAAAGAGGCTGCATTGTGAGACTCATCGGTATAGTAGGTCACAACAAATCTCTCGCGTGTACTCTTCTTATATTGGATATCGACACCCCATTGTTTGATGGTTTTGATAACATCCTTACGGATCTCGACAATCTCCTTACCGTCGTATGCCTCAAGCGATGCAAGGTCGAACTGGGAGTTACTGAAACGGAGCGGGTGACCAGAGCCACGGGTAGAGTAGGCCTCGAAGTCGATGATGATATTGAATCCTGCAGCCTTGAACTCAGCGAGCAGACGGCGCCAGTCTTCTCTGTAGACATTACGGTATACCCATGGCTGCAGGTTGGAACGGGCTGTGATGAACTTGCCTCCAACAACGAATCCTGTACCAACGACGAGCTGGCTGGCTGCGATACCAGGGTCGAACGATCTGCCATCACGTTCCAAAGTGATCTTCTTCACCTTCAATGTATAGATGTCATTGTAGTAGTTCACGATATTATCGGATGAACCAGCGTTCTTGCTGGCTGACTCAGCCATCGTTGGATTGGACCTGTCGACAAAGTCGTTGGGGTTGCCAGGGTTGACAGCTGTTCCCTGTGATGCTACGACATCTTGTTCAGAGTTGTCCCAACGATCGGCCTGGCCACCGCCACCACCTGAATTAGCTGTTTTGCCTGCAGGAGCTGCTACCTCATCGTCTTCATCGTCGAAGCCGTATTCTGCAGCTTTCGAACGGGTGTTGGCCAGTTTCTGTGAAGCGGTATTATAGGCATAGACCACTCTGACACGTTCTTGCTGAACTTGTCCAAGCTGTGACTTGATCTGTTGATTGTTAGGATCTTCAGCCAGCTTCTGGGTCAGTTGCTGCTCCAGATTGTCGAGTTCTGCCTTCTTCAGACCGAGTGAGTCAACCTGTGCCTGATAGAGAGCCATCTCCTGGCGAAGAGCCTGATTGTCGAGACTGAGTTTGTAATTCCATCCACCAAAGCCGATGATAGCTGCGATGAGAAGGGCTGAAAGAGCCCAGATGGCGCGACGATATGGACGGAGAGCCTGCTGGCGGAAGAGGTTCATACGTTCAGTCAACTTGATGCTTGAGGTAAGTCCCTGTTTGCCTTGTGGCTGAATGAATCCGAGACGGGGACCTCCTACTGAGAGTTGGATCTCGTCACCTGACTGCAGATAATAGGAACCCTGGATGGGACGTCCGTTTACCAATGTGGGATTGGAGTTCGACAGATGAATCAACTGCCAGTTGTTGCCATCGCGGACGATAGCAGCATGTTTGCGGCTGACAGTCTCGAACGACTCATCGAACCTGACCTGACAGGAAGCGTCGCGTCCCAGTTCAATCTGGTCGATAATGATTTTCTGAGACTCACCTGCTGTGTGATACTTGGAACTGGTCTTGTGTTCCAGGATGTAATAGGAACGTCCAGAGCCGTTGAAGATAGCACCTACACCTGCTCCTACCGAACCGGCTACTGTGCGCTTGTAACTGTTTTGAGTTTCCATAAATCTATAATTTTAGTGAATTAAAAGTATTCAAATCTGAGGGTTACATCGCCTACGGTGATGATATCCCCTGGTTTAAGAAAGTACCCATTACGGGTCACTGGGAAGGAGTTGACGTAGGTGCCGTTGCTTGAGTCAGCCCACTGTCGGAGCTCTTTGCGCCACTGCCCGTCGCGGATAGTCCACTGGCTCATGTCTGCTGAAGCCTCAATGGTGCAGTGGAATCTCGACACATAGTCGCTGAAGTCCGACTTGATCAGTACGGCATTTCCCTGTTGACGACCTATTGTCATGATGCGGCCGCCAGAACTTGATAACTGACTCAGATTGTAGGTCCGTCCATATTCCTCGCCCTGCATCACCTTCAGTTGATAGCCACGAGTCTGCTGGGGTGGCTGGTAACTCTGTAGCTGTACTGGGGGTGCATAGCTCGATCCACCACCTCCTTGTGGCAAGAGCCGTATCACATCGTGTACACTTTGGAGCCGATGTTTAAAGTCGGGCCGCAGACAACCATCGATGATTTGTGTCCATTGCTGGGCGTTCTGCAGGTTGCGTAGACGGTCCCTGTTCCAGTAGCCATCCTTCCCACGTTGTTGATAGTCTCCCAAATCTGCATGACTCTCTAACTGTCCGAAGGGAAGTGCACCCGTCAGTAGTTGATAGACCAGCACGCCAAAAGAGAAGATATCAGTCGTAGGCAGTACGGTGGCTCCTCCACGAGCTCTGTTCACCTGCTCTGGCGGCATATATGCATAGGTGCCAAAAATCTGGTTTGGCCTACCAAAGATATTCCGTTGGGTCATGCGGTGGGTTCTATCACCAGCGATACCAAAGTCAGTGAGAGCTGCCTTGCCATTCTGCTTGAAGAGCACATTCTCAGGCTTTAGGTCGCGATGCACTTTCCCTTGTGTGTGAAGGGCATTTAGCCCCACGAGGATATCCTGACAGATACGGGGTGCTTGCGATTCGCTTTTGCCGAGCAGAGGTTCGAGGTCGCCTCCTGGACAGAACTCCATCACAATATAGGGATTACCACCTACCACACCATAGTCGAGTGATCGCACGAGGTTGTCGCAGTTGATCTGACCTGTCTTGAACTCCATCTCGAAGCGCTCCATCAGTGGCTGTCGGATATCGGCAGGTACCTCCCATAGGCGCAACAACTTTAGGGCGTACTTTTGGCCACCATGGTCTTCAACCAGATAAACCACTCCGAAAGAGCCTTCACCTAGCGTCTTCTTGACAGTATACTGGTTGTTAACTGCACTTCCAGACTGAAAATCGCATCTGTCTACGACCTGATAGTTACCCATGCGCGACCTTGCTTTATTTATTCTGCCTCGAACCTGAACCTGCGGTCACCCAGTACAATGATGTCGCCAGGCTGGATCTCGAACTTTCGGTTGGCCTCAATGTAGGTTGAGCCGTATTCGCTCTTATTGATTATAAACCATTTGTCATCCTCGAAGCAAAGCTCGGCCTGCTCCTTGGAGGTGATAGTACGGTTGTCGGGCTCTGTATTCTCACGTGTCAGTATCACACTGCTGCCTTCGTAATCTTTTTTCTGTTCAGGGATGTTCTCGTCTTCCTCTGGTATCAGGGTCAGCGAGCAGTGCTTTGGCTTGGGGGTTGGCTTATGACGGATAGCTCTGACAGTTGGCAGATGAATCTTCTCACCACATTTTGGACAGAAGGAGAACTCGACAGAAACCTCTTCTCCACATTTGTCGCATTTCACACGATCGGGGATGCCAAGATCTGCTAAGTTCACAGACTGAGGCTTGGGTTTAGCAGCAGGAGTTGAGACTATAGGGGTACCACAGTTAGGACAACTATTGAAGTTGCCGACTACAGGATAGCCACAATTTGGACACTCACGTGTACCACCAACTGATGGGGCTGGACCAGCATTTTGAGGCGCATTTCCAATTCTTGTTGGGCGTGGGGGTGGTGCCTGCATGCCTGTAGCACCAATGACGGTTGGTCTGGGCGCAGGCTCTTGTGAACCAGCAACTCCAATGACCGTAGGACGAGGCATCTGCTGCTGTCCACCATAACTCTGCTGTGGCGCAGGGTTATGGTAGGCATTCCCACCGTAACCGTTCTCTACATTCAGCGGATGACCACACTTGATACAGGTAGTAGCACCAGGGGCATTATCCCAACCACAATTATTACATCTCATAGTCTTTGATATTTTGTTTTTGATAATTAATTTTCGGCTGTTTGACTAAGTGTTGCAAAAATAGCAAAAACAAAAATCGGTAGACTTACAATTTAAGAAAAACGACTAACAATGCGAAAATTGTTAGTCGTTTTGTGACAGTTTGAATATATTCAATTAGAAATTCAGGCCGAGGGTAATATCGAATCCCTGGAAGTGGGTCTTGTGCTCATTGTAGCTCATGATCTTGATAAGATCCATATAGTAGCCTGCACCAATGGTGAGCTTTTGGGCAATGCGGAATTTGCAGCCTGCATTCCAACCTACCTGGAAGCGCTTCCAAGCCATGTCGCCCATGTCGTCTTTGGAGAACATGTCTGCACTCTCGTCACCAACCTTCGTCTTTGCCAGAATGTTCACTCGGGCATATACTCCTGCATAGGGCTGGATGCTGAAAGATTCGCTCACGTTGAAAGAGTACATCACGTTAACAGGTATCTTAAGCGCGATCATATTGAACTTCTGTTTCTCATTGATGGTAGCTCCTGAATACGGGTCATAATCGGTATAGTCTGTACTCTTGAAGAACCACTGAACGGCACCGCCGAACTCCAAGTAGAGAGGAATATCGCCTAATGGCAATGCATAGCTATATCCGAGCGAGAATGCAGTGCAACTCTCTGAGTCACTGCTTCCGTGGCTCTTTGTTTTAATAGTACTGGGATTGAACTGTACATAGAGTGTACTGAAAGCCTCGTTGTCGCCAGCATAGCTTGATTTCTTCTCAGGCTGATACTGATAGTCGTTTCCATAAGTAACCTGGGCTGATGCAGACATACAGAAAGCTGCAAAGGCTGCCATTGCGAATAATCTTAGTTTTCTCATAACGTTTTGTTTTATTAGGTGAATAAATATAGTTTCCACCGCAAAGATAGTGAAAACCTGCAAACCTTAGCTTACAATTTAAGAAAACCAACTAACAATTTTCGCAATGTTAGTCGTTTTGTGACAGCCACTCTTTGGGGGTCATGTTAGTGAAGGCTTTGAATGTCCTGAAGAAGGTGGTGTCATTGGCAAAGCCCGATTCCCAACTGATGGTTGTCATTTTCTTTTCCGGATTCTGACGGAGGAGTTGCTTGGCATATTCGATGCGATAGGTATTGACGAAATATGAAAAAGCGCAGCCTTTATGGAGCTTGATACAATCGGAGACATAACGCTTATTGGTGCCTAGACGCTGGCTGATGTCAGAGACTTTTAACTCGCTATTGAGGTAAAGCCTCTCTTCGTCCATCAGTCGACATATCCGCTGGAAGAGTTCTCTGCTTGCTGATGCACTTTCAGATGTCTGCTCTTCGATGACAGGATGACGTTTCTTATATATCAATAAGTATATGATACAAGACACTGCGATGAAGCCAGCCAGGAGTAAAAGAATCATGCCCCATGTGGAAAGTCCGCTTCTCTCAGTTTCTGCCTCGCTGCCAAAACGGAACAGGAAGACGGCACTGCTTGGACGGAAGTTCCCACTGGCGTTGAGCTGGATCTTCCCTCCTGCCAGCATCAGATTGCCATCAGGGGTGAGCATGGGTGTGGTGTTGTGCATCTCCGCCGTAGGATCGGTATAATAGAGTGTCAGTGTGGCTGGCGACTGGTTATAGTCGATACAGAGGATATAATGACGATTGGTCTCGCTGAGCCTGTCGTCAGTTCCCAGCATGTAGCCTCGATGCGCTTTCTTGTCTGTCAGGACTTGAGAATGGTACAGGATCCTTCCTTCTTGAAAAAACATGGGGACTGGATGGTCTGTGGGGAGCAGCGAGAAATCCATGCCTTCGCATTTGGCAATGGCTACCTGACCTTCCTTGTCCTTAACAGGGAACAGGTAGGCGTATTGGCCTGCTTCCTTGTTGCCTATGAAACTATCGTCGCTACGCTGATTCAGTGGAATGAATAAGGGTTTCCAGACATCGAACAGCGGATGGGTGAAGGGCTCACCTTTCAGACGGTCGATGATAATCGTGTCGAGCGTATTTCCTTTGATGTCTGTGCTGCTGAAAAAGATAGCGTCGTCTTTGGCTATCTGGAAAATGTGGGGGAAGTTGCGCTGGGTGGATACGTCTTTGACGAATGTGAAACTGGCTTCACCATCGAACAGCTCTATGGCATCGTCGTGATACCAGTTGCCTGACAAGACGACATGTCCGCTGTCGAGCTCTAGTCCTGTGAATTGTGTCCGCTTCTGTTCCATGCAGCCAAAACCATCGAAGGCGTGGCTCTGTGGGTCGTACATCTCAACAGCATGGGTCTGGCCTATGCCCAGATTCTTCTCGTAGCCGCCTGCCAACAGGACCTTGCCTGATTTGAGAACTACGCTGCAGCCTGTATCGTGGGGGTAGACCATTTGAAGGAGGTGCCACTTGCCGTCTTTATAGTACTCGGCTGTGGCTGTAGGGATAAAGCCGGAGGTGTGGCCTCCAGTTACTGTCATCTCGCCATTGACACAGAAGATGGCATTTCCAAAGCGGGGGATGTTCAGATCGGCCAGTCGTTCTGGTTCGATCTTGATAAAGGGGCATGCTGATTCTGTGGGATGATCTGATGTGGTTTCCTGTGCCGCTGCTGTAGACAGGGCAAGGAAACTGATCAGAATGAGTATGCCCTTTTTTACCATGATGGTGATTAGAAGGCTGAGGCTTTCAGGCGGAGACCTGCGGTCTCGTCGATGCCGAACATGAGGTTCATGTTCTGAACCGCCTGGCCTACGGCACCTTTCAAGAGATTGTCAATGCAGGAGGTGATGAGCAGTTTGTTGCCGTACTTCTCGACGTGGACGAGAGCCTTGTTGGTATTCACCACTTGCTTCAGGTCGAGGGCCTTGTCGCTATAGTGGGTGAAGGCTGCATCCTGATAGAAGTCCTTGTAGGCCTCGATGACATCCTCCACTGGGGCTGGTGTCTTGACGACGGCTGTGCAGAAGATGCCTCGTGCAAAGTCGCCACGATAGGGGATAAAGTCGATATCGGCATCGAGATAGCCTTGAATCTGTTTCAGCG
>JAEEGH010010971.1_pt1 | contig 20652 bp, 14 predicted proteins | sample 9134181 | NCBI WGS metagenome assembly JAEEGH01 (sample SAMN16246544, study PRJNA631951) | gut metagenome | biome: gut microbiome; feature: rumen; material: DP-attached | host: Bos | place: Iran: Karaj | collected 2018-10
CCGTCCCCACAAGCGTCGGCTACGGCGCGGCCTTCGACGGCCTCGCCGCCCTTCTTTCCATGCTCAACTCCTGCTCCGCCGGCGTCTCCGTCGTCAACATCGACAACGGCTTCGGCGCCGGCTTCCTCGCCAGCCGCATCAACCACATGGGAGGCGCTCGGTGAACAAATGCGCGACGATAAGGAAATCCATTTGTGGCGCGATTGCGGTCGCGCTATTGGTCTTCCTTGCCATGGGCAACCCTTACGAGCGATATCTCTACTTCAAACTGTTCCTAATTAACTGGGACAAAACAGAAGGGAAGTATCAGACACCCGACAACCCGGTTTACGAACAGTCGCTAAAAGTAGCCACAGCATTGAAGGAGAGTCGTCCCGGCGTCCGTATGGCCCTTGATAGAATCGGAACGCACCGGAATCATCACAGCGGAGATGACGCCTGGTTTTATTGGATAATCCGCAATTCATCATTGCCAGAAGTGAACGGCTGGTTGTTTGCCGGGTGTGCTGATTCCGGAAGAACTCTGTGGTTTCGATACGAGTGTGCATCGTTATTGCTAGACAAGACGGGGAACCCGGCCTGCTATTTCTTTTTGTACGACATAGCAAGTTCAAGTCGGACAAATGCCTGGCATGATGCAAATGGTGTGCTCTTTGCCCGGGACCATCTCGTGGGAGAAGACTTTTTCCCGTGGCCACGTTCTGGGACATATTACTTCCCCCACAACGTCAACATTCCGGTGGGGGCGACACGGGATGAGTTCTTTCAGGCGATTCGCGCGCAAATCCATTTCACGAACAGCATTTCGCTCTTTTGACCTTGCGCAAGTTTGCGTTTCTGCCATCGACATGGAAACTAGCCAGCTACAATCGTGGCAAAAATGGAGCCTGCCACCAAAAATGATTGCTAATCATCGGCGATTTGGATATAATTGTATGTATTCATAAATAGTGAGGAGAAACCAATGGAATGGCATGAAGACAGTAAGACGGAATTCAAGCGCGAATGGGCTGAGTCCATCCGCAAAACGGTCATTGCGTTTGCCAATACCGAGGGCGGGACGCTCTGGGTTGGCGTGGACGATGACGGGAACGCCGTCGGCGTAGACGATGCCGACGGGCTGATGTTGCGCATTTGCAACATGGTTAGGGATTCCATTCGGCCGGACCTGTCGATGTTCGTCAACTGCGAACGGATGGAACGCGACGGGAAGACAGTTCTTCGCGTTGAAGTTCAGCGCGGGACGGATCGTCCCTACTTTGCGAAGACGGCTGGGCTTCGCCCCGAAGGCGTTTTCGTTCGGCAGGGCGCGGCTTCGGTTCCAGCATCGGAAACCCGCATACGCGACATGCTCCGCGAGGACAGCGCGGATTCCTTCGAGTCGTGTCGGTCGTTTCGCCAGGAGCTCACGTTCGAGGCGCTTTCCGCCGCTTTCCGCAAACGGAAAATCCCATTCGGCCTCGCGCAAGAGACAACCCTCGGCATTCGTCGCCCCGACGGACTCTTCACCAACCTGGCATTTCTCCTTTCCGACCAGTGTCGACAGACCATTAAGCTGGCGGCTTTCAAGGGCGACGTCAAGGACACGTTCCGCGACCGACGCGAACCAGAAGGTTCGCTCCTTGTGCAACTTGACGCCGCCCTCGAGTTTCTTTGCAAGTGGAACGATGTGCGATCGGAAATTCGAGGCTTTGAGCGCGTGGATTCACCCGACTATGATGAAGAGGTCATCCGAGAGGCCCTGCTCAACGCCGTGATTCACCGCGACTATTCACGGCAGGATTCAACGCTTGCCAGCGTCTTTTCCGACCGAATCGAGATAGTCAGCATAGGCGGCGTTGTTCCGGGATACGACCCCGTCGACCTCATCGACGGCGGCGTTTCGGCCCTTCGCAACCGCGCCTTGGCCAATGTATTCGCCCGGCTCGGCTACATTGAGGCGTTTGGTACCGGTATCCCGAAGATTCGCCGGAGCTACGCCGATATTGAACCAGGGCCAAGCTTCACTTTTCTGCCGCATGCCTTCCGCGTGGTCCTGCCCAACCGGAATGCTGCACGGAGATTGTCGGACGGCTATGACTCCGGTCAGTTTCCCCCGCGCGCAGTTGTTCGGGAGTCCGCCGATGTCAAGTACGAAGCCTTCCGGTCCGCATCGCCGGCGACTCCCCGCGAGGAGTCCATTCTGGCCCTGCTGCGCCAGAAGAAGACTGTGACGCGGGAGGAGGTGCAGAACGCAATGGGCGTTTCCCTTGCGACAGTGCTGCGCGATCTGGCGGCGCTGCTCAGGGCCAGGCGGATCGTCAAAGTGGGGTCAGGCCGGAATACGAGATACCGTGAATACGCCGACTCCAATGGAGGAACAGGTGCCTGACACCAACCAGTGACGACACTTTGTGATTACCACTTCAACCCCCGAAACCAACACCATGAAAACCCTCTACCTTGATTGCTCAATGGGCGCTGCCGGCGACATGCTTTCCGCCGCCCTTCTCGAACTCCAGCCCGACCCGGAGGCCGCACTCGACGAACTGACCGCCCTCGGCATCCCAGGCGTCGAATTCGTCCGTGAACCTGTCACCCGCTGCGGCATCGCGGCGACGCACCTCGCCGTCCGTGTCGACGGCCAGGAGGAAGTCACGGACGACGGCCACCACCATCACCATGATCACAATCACGACCATCATCACCATGATCACGATCACGACCACCACGACCATGAGCATGGACACGACCATGATCACGACTTGCTAACGAACCAACTAACCAACGAGTCAACTAACCAACTAACAAACTATCACCACGTGCACCGCTCGCTCGCGGACATCATGGGGCTCGTTGACGGACTGCACCTCCCAGACAAGGTCGCGGACAACGCCCGCGCAGTGTACTCGCTCCTCGCCGAGGCTGAAGGCCGCGCCCACGGGCGCAGCGTCGATCTCGTTCACTTCCACGAAGTCGGTGCGCTTGACGCCGTCGCGGACATCGTCGCCTGCTGCTACTTGATGGCGCGAATCGCCCCCGAAAAGGTCGTGGCATCGCCAGTCCATGTCGGTTTCGGAAGCGTCCGATGCGCCCATGGCGTCATGCCGGTTCCCGCCCCGGCAACGGCCTGCCTACTCGAAGGTGTCCCCACTTACGCCGACGGAACCATCCAGGGCGAACTTTGCACTCCCACGGGCGCGGCCCTGCTGCGCCACTTCGTTTCCGAATTCGGCCCAATGCCCCTCATGCGCGTGGCCGCCACCGGACATGGCGCAGGCCGCAAGGAATTCGAGCGTGCCAACATCGTCCGCGCCATGCTGGGCGAGAGCGGACTTGCCTCATCAGGAGCCACCGAGGAAGTCCTTGAACTCGCCTGCAACATCGACGACATGACGGCCGAGGACCTTGCCTTCGCCGCAGAGGCCGTCCGCGACGCCGGCGCGCTCGACGTCTGGATGCAACCCGCCGTCATGAAGAAGGGGCGGCCAGGCACGATTTTTCTGGCGCTTTGCCGTCCCGCCGACCGAGAGGCGGTTATCGGCGCCATCCTCAAGCACACATCGACGCTTGGCGTCCGCGAGGCATGTGTGCGCCGCACGGTTCTCGACCGCGCGGAAACCGTCGTGTCAACGCCTTTTGGCGACATCCGCCGCAAGACCGCTTCGGGCTTCGGCATCAAGCGCGAGAAGCTGGAATATGAAGACCTCGTCGCCGCCGCTCGCGCCTCAGGCCGTTCGCTTGCCGAAATCCACGCGACGATCAGGCATCTTTCACCGCCGCATGGTGTATAATTGAATACGTAAGTTTTAGCAACCATGAGGAAATCCATGAACAAGCACATAGCAATTGTCTCCATAATCGGCGCAATGGCAACTGCGGCAAGCGCGCAGACCGCCATGCAGCCAACTGCGCCGCACTACTCGTACCAGGCGCAAGGAAGCGGCACGACATATTACACGGGCGCGAACGGCTCGTCGGCCGGGCGGACGACGACCAGCGGCAACAACGCCTACCACTACAACGCAAAGGGTTCTTTGTCAGGCCGTTCGACTACAAGCGGAAACACGACCTATCATTACAATGCAAATGGTTCGTCCGCAGGCCGTTCGCAGACAACCAGCAACGGCACGACCTACCACTACGGAGCAAATGGGGCCTTGACCGGGCGCTCGACTAAAAGCGGAAACACAACCTACCACTACAACGCCAACGGATCATCGGCTGGACGCTCTGTTACCAGTGGCGGCACAATCTACCATTATGACGCCAATGGCCGCCTGGTAGGCACATCCCGCGCCCCTAGCGGAACAAAAAGCGGCAAATAGCATCCGCTAGGTTCCGTGCGCAAAGAGACTGGCGAGAGCCTCGCGGAGTTTGTCTGCCGTGACCGGTTTGGTGACGACGTAGGCGAAAAGCGAGGCGTCGAAGGTCGCCTTCATGTCTTTGTCGGCGGTTACGGCGACGACCGGCACCACGTCCAGGGACTTGTCCTTGCGGACGGCCTTTGCAAGATCCTCGCCGTTCATTCCGGGCATCCACATGTCTGTGAGAATGATGGCCGGGCGTTTCTCGCCGATGAGCTTCAGCGCCTCGTTGCCGGAGGATGCCTGCGCAATGTCCGTTATGCCCAGCTTCTTCACATGCAAATCGAGAATCTTGAGGTTGATGGGCACGTCGTCCACGATCAGCGCCCGGAAATCTGGCGGAAGCGTGAGTTTGCTGGTTGACGGCACCGGCGCCGTTTCCGCCGTTTTTTGCGGCGCGTCGCGGACAATGGGCACGTTGTCGATTTTGATGCGGACGCAAGAGCCTTTCCTCGGTTCGCTCTCCATGCGAATGGTGCCGTTCATCGCCTCGACGAGACGTTTCACAATCGGGAGCCCAAGGCCTGTTCCGCTGTAAACCTTGCCGCCTCGGGTGGCGCCGTCCTGGGTGAAGGGGTCGAAAATCGATTCGAGTTTCTCCTTGGAGACGCCGATGCCCGTGTCGCGGACGGTGATTTCAAGGGCGACCGCATCATCCCCGACGGGGGTGGCGGAGGCGTTCCATTCAACTTCTCCCTCGTCGGTGAATTTCACGGCGTTGCCGATGAGGTTGAGAAGTATCTGGCGCATGCGCTCTTCGGCAAGGTTTAGAACGGGGAAGTCCTCCGAAATGGCGAATCCGGTGCGCACTCCCTTTGCCTCGGCGTTGAACTGGAACAGCGCCTTCATCTCCGCGAAAAGCTTTGCGAGGTTGCAGCTTCCACGTATGTTGACCTTGCTGGCGTCAAGCTTTGACAGGTCCAGAATGTCGTCAATGAGGGCGAGAAGCGCGTGCGCGGACAGCGAAATGCCCGTGGAGTATTCCTTGATGGCCTCCGGTGTCAGCCCCGGTCTGTTCAGGAACTCGCTGAAGCCGATGACGGCGTTCAGGGGCGTGCGTATCTCGTGCGACATCGTCGCGAGGAACATCGTCTTGGCGCGGGCGGCCTGGTTCGCCGCTTCCGCCGCGGCAAGCAATTCGCGCTGGTACTTGTCGCGCGCGACAAGGTCCTCCATGCGCCTTACGCCGATTCTCACGACGGTGCAGGCCTCGCGGAAGTAGGCGAGTTCCTCGCGTCCGGGCTCGCCCTCGCGGTCGATGAGGTAGCTGACGTGCCCCCAGACCAGGTCGCCCACCATGACGGGGCCGGCCAGAAAGCGGTTCGCGCCGACCTTGCGCAGCATGTCGTCCCATCGCCGGTCGTTCTCCTGCTTTTGGCCGGCGATGTAGCGGATTTCCGAATGTGCGCCGAGATACTCGGCTGAACATGCGGTTTCAGCCATGTCGTCCGGCAGCACGTCGCGGTCCGGACTGCGGAACCATTTCCGCACTAGCGTTGCGCCGCCGTCGGCATCGTGACGGAAGAGGTACGCCGCGACGGCGCCGAGCGCGGCGCCGGTTTCGTGGAGGGCCACTTCGGGGAGGGAGTTCTTGTCCGGCAGGATTGCGATTTTCGTCAGCGTCTTCCGGAAAAGGCTGGATTTGTGGAGCATCTCCTCCAGTTTGGCGACGTATGCGTCGGCGCGCGCCTCGTGGCCCTTTTCGCGCCGCATCTGCTCGTCGATGTCGGAGATGGCGACGACGAGATGATAGTCGTCGCCGCTTGTCGCCCGGACGGCGCGGGCGTTGAACCATGAGTAGCCGTCGCCTCCGCCGCGGGTGTCCCGAATGCGGTAGTTGATCGAGAAGATCTTACCGTCGGCAGTCGCCCTGTCCATGGCCTCGCAAGTGAAGGCCGCCTGCATTGCCGCAAGGTCTCCTGGGTGCATGGTCGAGGGCAGGAGTTGCTGTGTAAGGCCGAAGAAATCCTCCCCGGCATTGTCCACGCGCAGGTTTTCGATGAGGCCGCGGGCGCGGTATTGGTCGAAGTGCCCGGTCCGCATGTTGATGTAGTAGATGCACTCGTAGCCGCCGGAGAGGGCCTCTGCGATATTGGAGTAAACGAGGATTTTTCCAAGCCCGTCGCTGTCGTCGGCGGCGGAGTCGCCCGATGGCGTATGGCCGCCGGCGCCAATTCGCGCCTCCATGCCGCGCTCGAAGCGCTCGACAAGCTGATGCGAGAACTCGGAGCGTGCTTTTTCGAGAATGGCGGCCTTTATGCGGGCCCGCGCTATGACCCACAGCCCGAGCAGGACGAACGAGGAGAGGGCAAATAACGCAAGCAACCACTCCTGCGGGGTGGCTACAAATATTCCGGCCAGTGCCGGGTGCGTAGTTAATGCAAATGTCATTGCCGGAACGTTTCCGATGACCCTTCAAGTCACCGCATACAATTATACTTGTAAACGGAATTCCCGTCAATTGGCATTATTTGGTAAACTATATGTATATGAAAACGCAACGTGCCCCCACACTCAGCAAAAGCCTCTCCCCCGTCCATGTCGTGGCCCTCTCCCTCGGCTCGATCATTGGCTGGATGGCGTTCGTCATGCCCGGCACGGATTTCCTGCCCAAGGCAGGGCCTCTCGGAGTCTCGCTTGCCTTCGGCGTTGCGTCCCTGGCCATGATTCTCATCGCCCTCAACTACGGCTACATGGTGAACCGCCACCCCGTGGCCGGCGGAGAGTTCTCTTTCGCGAGTTTCGCCTTCGGCAAATACCACGCCTTTTTCTGCGCCTGGTTCCTGATCCTCTCGTATTTGATGCCGGTCATGCTGAACGCGGTCGCCATAAGCCATGTCCTCCGCACCCTCTTCCCCTCAATCATAGAGATCGGCCCGCACTACTCCGTGGCCGGATATGACGTGACAATCGTTCAGCTGACCATATCGTGGCTCTCCCTAATGGTGTTCGCGTCGCTCTGCATCAGGGGCGTCGACAGCACAGGCTTCTTCCAGACGGTTCTTGTGCTGGCATTGGTCGGCAGCGTCGGCGTCATGACCGGCGCCCTCGCGACACATTCCGCAGCCTGGGGATCGATGCGCCCCGCGCTTCCGTCGCATGGCGATGTCCTTGTGGGATTCCTCCATGTCCTCGCCGTCGCGCCGTGCGCGTTCGTCGGCTTCGACACCGTCCCCCAGGGCGTCGAGGAGTTCGCCTTCCCATACCGGCGTACGAAATGGATCATGATCGCCTCCATCATCGCGGGAATGCTGATCTACATCGCCCTTGCTCTTTTGGCCTCCTCCTCCGCGCCAGCCGAATATGGCTCGTGGGAGGCATACGCCGAGGCGCTCCCCAATGAGACCGGACTTCGCGCCCTTCCCGCCTTTCACGCCGCGTACGGATTGCTGGGAGGCACCGGCTTCGCCTTTCTGACATACGCCGCCGTAGCCGCTGTCCTCTCCGGCATTCTCGGTTTCTTCATGGCCGCGAGCCGTCTTCTTTTCTCGATAGCCAGGGCCGGGGTCCTTCCGCCATGGTTCGCCCGCATTCACCAAACGACGCAAACGCCGCGGAACGCCATTCTGTTCATCATGTGCGTCTCGCTGGTGGCGACACTCTTCGGCCGCACTGCGCTGGGCTGGTTAGTGGACCTCTGTTCGCTCGGGGCCGCCATAGCCTATGGGTACACCTCCGCCGCGACATTCATGTACGCCCGCGGCGAAGGCGACCGGCGTCACATGGCGACCGGCGCCGTTGGAACGATTCTTGCCATCCTCTTCGTCGTGCTCATTCTCGTCCCCATTCCTGCAATAGGCTGCTCAATGAGCCACGAAGGCTACATCTGCTTCATAGCGTGGAGCGCGCTGGGCCTCCTCTTCCTATTCGCGGCGCGCGACCGTAAGGAACAAAAGACTGACAAGGGCGAGTAAAATCACCAAGAATCATTTTGTGCTTGCGTTCTTCTTCCGAAAGGTGTATATTCTTACGTGTTTTTTGGAGCGCCTTTAGCTCAATTGGATAGAGCATCTGACTACGGATCAGAAGGTTGCAGGTTCGACTCCTGCAAGGCGCGCCACTTCAAACCCTTTATTGCGGGGTGGAGCAGTCCGGCAGCTCGTCAGGCTCATAACCTGAAGGTCAGAGGTTCAAATCCTCTCCCCGCTACCAATTTGAGGCCCGTCGCCATGCGACGGGCCTTTCCTTTTGGCACCGTGTCCCCGCCGTTATGCTATAATGGTTTTGCCTTGTTTGACTTGTCTCCGGCAAAGACACGACAACTAAAGAACACTCATCAGCCCGCAAGGGCGGAAAAGGGTTTGCGACATGGCAATGTCGTCAGGACTTATCAATCTTCTGCGCAGGCAGTTCCCCGGCGTGGATGATCCCGCGAGCAGCGCGAACGACCTCTTGAAGGACGTCATCATACAGGGGGACCAGCGTGAGCAGCTCGAGCAGGACAAGAAGCTCCTTGAAGAAGCTGACGACACCGGCGCGGACGAAATCACGCGCGAGGCGCGCCGTCGCCTGAAGGAGGCGGCCGAACAGTCGCTTCGAAGCCTTAAGGTCATTCAGGGCGGCCGCTGCCCCAAGTGCGGCGAACACATCCGCCAGCACCTCTTCGCCGCCATCTGCGACTCCTGCGGCTGGAATTCGTACGAGATTCCCCGTACCGGCGGTGTCAAAATCCATCTTCTCGGCTCGCCCGAGGTCCTCGACGGCGAGCGCGCCTATATGCTCAAGGACGGCACGACGCTTCTGCTCCGCAAGGACGCCGTCGTGGCCCGCCTCCGCCGCGAGGCCATCGGCTGGGTGGAGTACATCTGGCCGGACGACGAACTCGAACAGCGCCGCAAGAAGGTGCTCGACCAGCTCACGGTCAAGTGCTCGTGGTGCGAGAAGGTCTGCGACCCCGAACTCGACGGCTTCCACGTCGTCCAGGTCGCCTTCGGCGCGAACCAGGAGCGCTTCAGCTTCTGCAGCGACGAGTGCTACGAGGCCTTCCGCAAGATGTATCCGTCGCGCGTCCACCGCAACTGCTACGAGCGCAGCTGCGCCGACTGCAACCTCTGCATCAAGCGCTACGACGACGAGATTGGCAGCATCCGCATGATGACGAAGGACGCCAAGCCGCAGGCGTAAGCTCGTTTATTCGTTTGTTCGTTTGTTCGTTTGTTCGTTTGACGGATACGCCGACAACTTAACCGCTTAACCGCATAACCGCTTAATTTCCTTTTCCCATGGGCGAATACAGAAGCACACGCGGCGAGAAGCCGCCAGAAACCTCAGGCGAGAAAAGGCGTCGCGCAGCGCGCAACGTCCTCCGTGTCCTGATTGTCATAATCGCCATCTCTGTGGCCTCAATCTACATCCAGGTGCCACGGCGCGTACCGGCGTCCGGCTATGCCACGACCGCGCCATACGCCGAGGTCCGCGCCCCGCTTACGGGCGTCATCGTTTCGATATCGGCCTTCTCGGGCGACAAGGTCGAGGAGGGCGACGTCCTTCTGCACCTTTCCGACGAAATCGAGAAGGCGGCCGTCCAGCGCGCCGAAATCGAGGCCGACCGCGTTCGCGCGGAACTGGCTTTCCGCGAGGCCGAATACGTCGACCAGCTCCGCAGCCACTCGAACGAGGTGCAGGTCGCGGCCCTTGCGCTTGAATTCGCCCGGAAGCGGCTTGAGATAACGCGACAGCTCGTCGAGGAGGGTGTCTCGACGAGGCGGGACCTGATGTCGGACGAATACCAGGTGGCGCAGAGCGAACTACGCCATCGGCAGCTGAGCGGCAAGGACTTGACCGTTTGGCGCAGGCAGGTCGAGATGCTCCGCCGGCAGCTCGATTCAGCGACGGCGGCCGTCCGCAGCGCAAAGGCAAACCTCGAGGCGCGCACCGTGCGCGCGCCGACATCGGGAACAGTTCTCCGACACACCTTCTTCGTGGGCGAGGTGGCGCGTCCCGACCAGGTTCTCTACGAGATTTTCGGAACAGACAAACTTCTTCTCCGCCTCAAGGTGCCGGAGCGCTACGCGACGCGCATTTCAGAGGGTATGCCCGTGCGGGCGCAGTTCCGCTCGTCGAAACGGCTCGTACGGCGCAACTGGACGCCGGCGGTTGTCGGTGACATGCGCGACGTTATCCAGGCCGAAGGCAACGAGACCTACCGCGTCATTTACTGCCCGTACGAATCCCCCGACCGCGAGGTGCCGCCTGGCACGACCGCCGATGCCGAAATCCTGCTCGGCAAGGTCCCCCTGTGGCGCATCGTCTTCGACGACTAGGCTCTTTGTGCGCTTTCGAAATCGGCTGAAGCCGCTTTGGCAAAACCCTTGACGACAACACGCCCGGAGTCGTACAGCGTTACTTCGGCGTAGCTGTTGTTCTCGGGATAGGCGTCCTGCGCCATCGCGCGGAGCGTGTAGTAGAAAATCCCGTTGTGGATGGCCGAATGGCCGACATGGTGGTGTCCCGTGAAAACGGTCCTGACCTTGCCGGACTTCTCGAACATTTCCCGCAGCTGCGCCGCGTTCTTGATGCGGAACACGTCGTGACAGGCCGGGTCTATGAGTTCATGAGCGAATATGACGACGGGGCCGGAAGCCGAGGTGAGAACGCCTTCGAGCCACTCCACTTGGTCCGGCGGAACGTTCGAATCCCTGAAATCGAACTTCCCCGGACTGTAGTCCTCCATCTTCGAGGTGTAGTTCGCATCCAGGACGATGAACGTCACCTTCCCCACGGAAAAGGAATAATGCGCCAGGGGCTTCTTCTGTCCTGCGTTTGAGATGTGGGCGAGGAACTCCGATTTCGTGATGCAGTCCGTCTCGTGGTTGCCGAGCACGTGGTAGCGCGGGCCGTTGAAACGCGCGAAAGCCTTCTCGATGTCGTCCAGGCACTTGAGCGTCGCTTCCTTCGTGGGCATCATGTCCTTGAAGTCGCCAAGCTCGATCAGGAAGTCGACATTGCGCGCATTCATCTCGTCGATACAGTCGCGCAGTTTCAGAGGCGCGTCATTGAAGCACCTCCAGCCCGGATCGTCTGGGAGACTGGGCCGTTCCGCATAGTGCAGGTCGGCCACCATGCCAAAATGCGCGATGGGGGCCTCTACAGCATTGACTTCGTTATTATCCATAACCATCACTGCACGAAGATTCTCGTCCCGCCCCGACTCCCCTTGAGCGTCACTGAATAGGCGTACAGGGCGATGTCCGTGGTTTCGGAGACCAGTCCGGAAGCAAAGGATTTCTGCTCCGCCTTCTTGGGAAGGTTCCCTTCAATGATGTTGTTGTAGTCGAATCCCCCTGTGCACAAGGCTTTCCTGGTCTTCCACTCGACCAGATTCTGCTCGACCCTCTGCGGAGAGAATGCCGCGGGGCTTTCGTCGAGAACGTTGATGCGGAACTTGCCGTAGCGGGGCGTCGCACCATCGTTGGGTCCTCCGAACAGGTATTTCGAGGCATCACCATCAACTATTGAAATAGGCGTCGATGCGAATCCCCCCTCGGGCACGAGGAAATCAAGATGGAGAACATCCCCGTCTAGTTTCGGATTGGCACCGCATGCCTGCAGATTTCTGCCATTTTCCGACGGACCGTCGTTAAACACAAGTTTTGGTTCCGCGCCCTTGAAGAGAAGAGCGCTGGAATCGCTGGTTCTGTTGGCGTACCGATCTGTGCCGACGGCCAACCTGGCCCGGCATGTAACCGTTGAGTCGTCAATGACAAATCCACAGCCGTCTCCGATGTAGATATTGCCGATATTTATGGCCGACTTTCCGGAAACTTCAAAGTAAGCCGGTGGTTTTGCGCTGTTTATATAGAACGAACTGTTGCTGCAGTAGAACCAGGAAGCGTTCCGGACTATTCCCGTTACGCCCGCTTGGAGGGAGATTTGGTAGGCGTCGGAAATCTTCGCATGATCGAGGATGAACGTTGATCCCGCTTTTGTGACAAGCGAGTCTACTTCCATGTGAGCCATTTCATCGCCGTCTCCGACGTTCAGGGAAGTAAACGTGACATGACTTCCCGCTTGCAGCTCCCATTTGCCGGAAACATGGTTCACGTCAATCGTGATCCTTGCCCTGACGTTCTGCGGGACGACGGCCTTGCAGGAATTATTCTGCGGATAGTCGAAACGGTCTGCGCTGCTGCAGGCCCAGTGTGCCCTGTCTGTGGCATTGCCGTCCCAGACGCCGTCCACGGCCTGCCATGTATACGTCACATCCGCCGCGACGGCTGAGAATGCGGCGAGCGCAACGCCCAGACTCGCCGTTGAGAAATGTCTATGTCCAGTCTTCATGAGTACTCCTTTCAAATCACCATTGTCATAAGGAGCCGCCGGCTCCTCTCGGCTTCCGTCACCGTGGTTTCTGGCGTTCAAACTCCTCTGGCCAAACCGGAAGCGGCCCGCCAATCCTGTAGACCTTGAAATCTCCGAGTTCAATGCTGGTCGCGCCCTCTGTGATCTCAGTCTTGATGTCGAGACAGATTTCATCCGCACCCTCCGGCACGCGCAGGACGATTTCGCCGGACTGCCAGACGCCGTCCTCGCGCGGCTGGGACATGGAAATCTTCGGAAGAGGCTCCGGTGTGCGGACGGACCACCCACTTTGGCCGCGGAAACGAGGAAAGAGGAACACGAATCCAGGTCCGCTACGTTTCATCGACAGCCCGATGCTGTAGAGGTCGCCCGGCTTCAGGCCCTTGATTCGCATTTTGTCGGAAAGGAATTCCACATACGTGCGCTTGTGCCGGTGGTCGAATGCCTTGAAATTGAGCGGCTGCCGGGACTGGCACCCAAGCGCCTCCAGCCGCCCTCCGCGAATTTCCTCCGGGAGCCTCGCCCACCAGGGCTTCAGTATCTCGCCTGTCGTGACGGCCGTCACGTTCGAACAGCCGGCGATGCCACCGTCGACGACCTTCACAAGATCGGGCGCGTGGAGCGCGGTCATCGCCGGGATGTTCTTCAGCTTTCCGAGCGCCGTAACGGCGTAGCCAGTGTCGGCCTTGACGGTCGTGAAGTCAAGAACGCCCGACCCGATTGTCTTTTCATCTTCGCCGCGGACGGTAAGTGTGCCATTCTTCTTGTCAGGCGTCGCCGAAAGCGTCCAGCATCCGTCGGTAAGCGTGTTCTTCTCGGGATCGAACGTCCACTTCACCTGCCGGTCGCTTCGAACGGGCTCGACAGGATCGAAAAGGTTGAACACGGTGATCGACCGGTAGGACACGCGTTCGCCAATGCCAATGCTTGCGCCGGGGTCGCAGACAAGTTCGCGAGCGCCCTCCGGCACTTCAACGACGATGGTCGACCCGTAGCAGCCGCCCGAGTCAGGTCCCTTGTCGTAGTGCATCGTGAGGGGAATGCGCTTTTCGTTCTGCTTCGTCACCGGCCGCCAGAAGATGCGCGGCATCGCCGCGCCCCGGCGCGTCGTGCCCTTCTCGACGCCGTGTTCCTCGGTCTTCATGACGACGGCATAGCGCTCGCCGGGCTTCACCTTGACCGCCGGCATGTTGTACTCGCGCAAATGGAATTCCCGCTCGCCGTCGGGGTAGCCAATGCTGATGGGTGCCACATCCATCGCGAGGTTGACAAGCTGGCCTTTTGCCGCGAGCTCGGCCTTGCGCATTGCCGAATAGCCAATGGGATCCTTTGCCAGCATGGCCGTCTCGGTAAAGCCGGGGATGACCTCTTCCCATGTCTTCTGCTTCGCGTAATGGCCGTCGCGCCAGTTGAAGAGCTTGCCGCCGCGCTCGCCGTAGAACCAGACGTATTCCGTCGCGGACCGGAACGACTGCTCCAGATTGAGCCGCAGATGCTCGAGGCGCGAGCCGTTGACCGGGCCGAAATACCAGACGGATTTCGGATTCTGGGTCTGGACATACATGTCGACATAGTGCGCGTTGCCGAAAAGGAACTGCGAACGGTACTTGACGATGTTCTCGGGTTCGATGAGCGGAAGCGCGGTGATTGAGGCCGCCACATAGTCGTTCGCGAACGAGTTGTCGAGCGCCGATCCTGTATAGACCTCCATCCCGTCGACAATCCGCGCCCCGGGAGGCATGACGTCGATCATTCCGTTCATGAAGCACTGCAGAAGCTCGCCGGATTGTTCGACATTCTGGAGCGGATAAGGCTGCCGGCCATTGTCGAACCAGTATCTGAACTTGTGGAAGCACCAAAGCGAAAAGATGACGGCATCCGGGAATTCCTTGAAGACGCGGGAAAAGACCTCGCGACCGCGCTGGCGCGCGAGTTTCGCCGTCTCCCGGTAGGGAGGATCCATGTAGGAATGGATGTATTGCGCGTACTTGCCGCCCTGCGCGCCGTATTCCTCGGGATCGAGCATCAGCCCTTTGAGGCCGCCCTCCTTCGCGAGCCATGTGACGGCCGCCATGTTCTCGGCGTAGTTCGCCCAACCCTTGTCGTCGGTCCAGTCGATGCGCGAGCTGGATCCGCCGGGCGTCATCCAGAAAAGCAGAAAGCTTTCCGAGAGACACGGCTTCTTGACGATCTCCCGGAGGTAGGGAATCTGGTCCTTCAGCGCGTCGCGCGTCCATCGCTCCGTCTTGTGCATGATGTAGCGGTATTGGGAGGTCACGACATTCCCGTCTTCAGCCGCGACCGGGATGCCATGGAGGCCGATTGCGACGCCATCGAGATATGGGGCGTTCGGGGCGAACTGGTCGGCGTTCGCAAGGATGTTGGACGGCGTCGTATTCATGACGTCGAAGTACAGGCCGACGCACTTTTTCTCGACCCCGCCCGGCGTCATCGCCTCCGCGCCGAGCGCGAACGCGGCGAAGATTGCAGCCAGCGCCACCTCGCCAATTGCCTTATTGCCATTCTTCATGCTGTCATTTTCGCATGGATTGTGCCCGATGTCAACAAAAATAAGCATTTTAAGCACAAACGGCCTTTTAATAGTTGCGAGGAGCATAAACCCGGTGATGGACTTGCACCCCCGCTTTTACCTTAACTGCGCAGTTAGTCAAATAGAAAAGACACCGTAGCGGCGATTCCGTTTTCCCCGTTGCTCAAATTCGCGGACACTGACGGGAGGGGAGAGGAGGGCGGCATGCCGCCCTCCTCTCCCCTCCCGTTGGCGCCACAGCCTTGCCGATTTCGCGTATTCGTCTGCCGATCTCCTTTCGGAGCGCAATCGCGTTTGTATTCCTGTAGCATTCGTCCAGGCGCGGCAGGTTCGGGTTGCCAGGATCAAGTTCCCTCAGTCTTTGGAAGGGCGTTCTGGGTTTGTCGAACATCAGCCTGTACTTGGAATACGCCGGGGCGGCCGTCCTCTATGGCCTTCCCGGGGCAGGCAGGGATGCCGAACGACTGCTTGTTGCGCCCGGACCGCCGGTTCCCGTGCCGCGGCCACAACACGGGATGCCGCTTGAAGATCCGCCCGAGGCTGGCGGCGCTTATGCGCAGGAGGGCTTCCCGCACGCCGGGGTCAAGCGGCCCGTTCAGGGCCTCCCAGTCCGGCAGGATCTTCGGCAGCATCTCCTTGAAGTATGGCGCGCACGGCCATCCGGCCGCCCGCCGGAGTTGCACGGCCGCCCGTTCGATCTCCGGGCCATAGGTGGCTGCACGTCCGCGCGGCGGCTTGTAGCGGCGGGTGCCGTTCAGCAACTTGAGCAGATACTTGCGCTCGAATCCGAACGTCTCGCAAAGGCGAGTCGCAAACCTCCCCTTCGCCGCCTTGCTTTTCAGGCGGCCGTACTGATTGCGGAAGTCGGGCAGCCGCTCCTGAAATGTGCTAGATGACATACTTTTCATGCCTCCATTCTATAGTGTCCGCGAATTTGAGCAACGGGCTTCATCTTCTTTAAATTTTAACTACGGTGTCCTATATTATGAGCAACTGCGGATGTCCGACTGAATATCGACCAAAAAGGCGTTGACATGCGACTAGGTCTTGATTTTGTCGAAATTTCCCTAAAGAGACTTGTAGGCCAGATTGTCCTTGTGTCAGGTGATAGCGATTTCATACCGGCAATCAAGATGGCACGGAGAGAAGGAGTTGATGTGATTCTCGACCCGATGGGCAATCATGTCCCTGACGAACTCATCGAGCATGTTGATGGTATACGAAGTTTCGTTGACGATCCGAAGTTTGCAAAAACCACAACTAAACCATGATGTCGGCCTTGAATGGCTTGGCCAACTACTCGAAAGATTTACCACGGACAAAACGGACGGGCTTCGCTAACGCTCGCCCCTTTTTGTTTGCGCAAGCGTAAGCGCCGCACGTCCGTATTGGTCAGTGGTGGTATTTGCCATGGGGAGGGTTGCGCTCCCGCGCGACCGCCGCGCCTGGGAGTGCAGGGAAAAGTAAACAACCGGAACAACGGGGAAAAACAACTTGGTTTTGCGCTCGGCAACCGCCTCGCGCCATCGGCATGGCCAACACTCAAGAGAGGTTGTTAAGACGCTGTCTCCCATTTCCAGCCTCAAATCTTTTTTGCAGATAGGGGAACGGGCATCTTGCCCGTTCCCTTATGTTTTGCAAGAACCTTCCGCTTGCAATCCTCGCGCATGATTTGACGCTTTTGGGTGATTTGTGGTGACTCTTCCATGGTCCCATTCCCTCTATATCACGTAAAGCCGCAAATGGAGCGTGAGCACAGAGATATTTGATAAAATTCGCACTTTTCCGTGCCGTACTAGGCTGCGTTTTTTGTTTTCTTTCGCAGAAATTTACTTTCTTCTCGCGATTGTGGTATAATCATTTCATGAAATTTAGCCCAGTACGATTCGAGGGAGTTGCCACATGAAGTTTTTTCAATCTGCCTTTCTTGCTGTTATCTTTTGTACACGTTTGTTCGCGCTAGAATACTCTGTTTTCGGATCTCGTGGAGATTTGGGCAAAATAGGATTGCCAGCTTCATTCAAAGGTGAATTGATAAGCACATCCGATAAGGATGTAATAACATTTACACCGTACTATTCTGGTTCTTATCACGTAGCATTACTCCCGTATACGGGGCCGAATGCTTTATATTTTGCCACGATAACCGAAGAAGGTGCCATTTCAGGAACTTCAGTTTCTTCTTTTAGTATTTCATATTCTTTTGTTAGTGGCAAACAATACACAATTGAGGTAACTTCCTTCTGGTGCCCAGAGCCTAGTGAGTATATCCTTGATATTTCGTCTTCTTCCTTGAGTCAAAGTGTAAATGTGCGGTTTGACGCCAATGGAGGTACGTCTTCGCAGTACTCAAGCTACTACGATGTTGGTGATTCGTACACATTCTTGCCAACGGCAGAATGGCAAGGGCATCATTTTGACGGTTGGTATACGGCGCGTACAGGAGGAATGCAGATTTCCAGTTTGTCGACTGTATGCATGGGATATAAAACGCTATATGCCCACTGGGATTATGTAGATTTGTTCAGTGCGGATGATGGCAACCCCTTTTTGAGTCCTTCCACCTACAAGGTTGCCTTCAACGCCAACGGCGGCAAAGGCAAGATGGCCACACAAGCCTTAACCTATGGCACTGCCGCAAAGCTGCGCAAGAACACTTTCACGCGGAGCGGCTATGTCTTCATCGGCTGGTCGCTGAAGAAGAACGGGGCTGTGGCATACAAGAATGCCCAGAGCGTGAAGAACCTGCGCACGGACGGCAAAACGACGACGCTCTATGCGAAGTGGGCGAAGAAGACCTACAAGGTCGCCTTCTACGCGAACGGAGGGAAGTTGCCGAAGGGCAAGAAGATGCCTGCGCAGACGATGACCTACGGCAAGGCGAAGAAGCTCCCTGCAAACAAGTTCACGGCGCCGAAGGGCAAGAAGTTCGCAGGCTGGGCGACAAGCAAGGCCAACGCGAATAAGGGCATTGTGAAGTACAAAAACAAGGCCTCGGTCAAGAACCTCGTCACAAACGGAAAGACCGTCAAGCTCTACGCCGTCTGGAAGAAGAAGTAGGGCCTGGGCGTCAGCCCAGGCCGAGGAAGTCCATCAACGCGTCGGCGAAGAAGGACATGCCAACGACGTTCGGGTGGTTGATTGCGTTGCGTAGTAGCGTCTCGTGCGGAATGCCCTCGCGCCAGAGGTGGCTCCAGCGGAGAGTGGTGTCGGCGAATCCGACGCCGTTCTCACGCGTGAAGCGCCTGACGAAGGCCGTGTAGGGGCGAGGGTCGTCGTCGCAGTCCGTCTGCGCCTTCAGCCCCATCCAGTCGCAGCGGATGTAGTGCGGGCCGAGAATCACCCACTCGAATCCGCGTTCGCGGAAGTCGGAAAGGACACGCCCGTAAAGTTCCTGCAGGACGTCGGGCTGAAAGGCGGAGTCGTTGACGAACTCGCTTATGACGAGGTCGGGCTTGACGGACAGCACTTTCTCCCCATAATTGTGCTCTCCTCCTGGCGGGTCGTCGAGAAAGTTCTTGATGGTGCGTCCGCCCCAGCCACGTGTGACAAGCGTGATTTCGCTCTGCGGGAATGCCTTGCGCAGGCGACGGACGAACTGGCTCTGCCAGCGATCTTCCTCCGGAAGGTAGGCCGCTTCTGTTACGCTGTCGCCCCAGGCTAGAATGGTGACTGGTTCCCCGGCGTGGAGCTTGGCCAGTGTCCGTGGGATGGTCGACTCCGCGGTCGGCGTCGTGCGCGGCGCGTCGGCGGCGGTGGCCAGGATTGGGAAATGCGTTTCGCCTTCGGCGGTGACGAGGATGTTCTCGACGCGGCGTTCGCCTTCCGCCAGAGATGGTGGCAGGGGGGTGGCGACATGCGGTTCGCCATGGCGGCGCGTCATATTGCCATCCTTTTCGACGATGGAATCGATGCGTTGCGTAGTGTATGCGTAGGAAAGGAGGACTGGTTCATGCGGCGCCTCAGGTGTGAGGCCGACGACACCCCATTCAAGGTCGACACGGAAATCGCGTCCCGGGACGAGGCGTCGTCCCGAAACGGTAGTGACTTGCACCGTCTCGTGGATGATTGCGCCTTTCACGGTGCATTCGTCTGCACGGACGCCGAGTGGCGGATAGCCTTTCTTGAAGGCCCAGCCTTTTTCGTCGAAGTCGGGGAGCTCAACGGGGCCGTCGACCGCGTGCATGATGATGGATGGTGCTTCTTTCATATCTCCTATGCTAGCAAATTTTGCGCCAGTGGAAAAGCACAGAACAAAAAATGGTATAATTAGCGCATGTATTTCGCAACGCCAGCGGCATTGATTGGTGCAGCTACCGTAGCGGGACTTGTCGCCGCCTACCTCTATCGCGCGCAGTTCCGCCGCCGCAGCGTGTCCAGCCTTATGCTGTGGCGCTTCGCCGTCCGGTCCGGCGGAGGCGGCCGCCGCCGCGACCGTCTCCGCCTCCCGCCGATCTTCTACCTCGAGCTGGCCGTCCTCGCGCTGCTTGTCTTCGCGGCCCTTTCGCCGCACATTCGCCGCACGGCGCCGCCTCCCCTCACCGTGGTGCTCGACACTTCGGCCTCAATGTCGGCCAGAGGCCCCGACGGACAGACACCGGCCTTACGGGCGGCCAGTTTCCTGACCCGTGAAATCAAGCGCACCGGCGCGACCCGCATGAAGGTCGTCGCCGCCTCGGCCGATGGGCCTCAGGTCTTCGGACAGGAGGAGGCCGACGCGGCTGGAATAGCCTCCGGCAAGTACGGCGACTTCTCTTCTCCCGGCGACTCCCTGGCCGACGCCGTCTCCCGCGCCCGGCGCCTCGCGACCGGCGGCGGAAGCGTTGTCGTACTGACAGACCACGCGCCCCCGGAAGGCTGTACACAGGAGGCTGGCGTAAGCTGGTTCGCCTTTGGAGATCCAGTTGCGAACGACGCGATTGCCTTTGCCTCCCGCACTCCCGGCAGCGTCGGCTCCCCTGACTCGCTCTATGTCGAGTTGCGCCGCTTCCCCGCCGGCGACCGAACGCCCTTCGCCTTTGCCGTGTCCGATCTTTCCTCGCCCGGCGCCGCTCCCCTCCGCTTCACCGCAACTCCGGACGCAAATGGCGTCGCCCGCTTCGCCACGACACTCCCGCTCGCCTTTGGCGACGCGGCCATTACGTTAGTTTCGAGGCCGGCGCCCGCAGCGCATGGCGCAGCGGCCGTCGGCCTCGAAATCGACAACGAGGCGCGGCTTCCGAAAAACGAGACGCCGCAACTGCCAGTCGCCATCTCCGTCACGGACGAACGCCTCGCCAACGTCGTGCGGCGCGCCCTTGACGCCAGCGGATTCGCATGGAAGCCGGTTGGGGAAGGGGAAGTCGCGGCAGTGGTGTTTGAGGAGGCTGTAAACGGCCCCGACAAGCGGGGCCCCCCAGGTGGCGCGCTCTTCCGCGTCGTCTTCCACAAGCCCGAGGCGCCAGTTCCATGCGT
>JAEEGH010010972.1_pt1 | contig 20650 bp, 20 predicted proteins | sample 9134181 | NCBI WGS metagenome assembly JAEEGH01 (sample SAMN16246544, study PRJNA631951) | gut metagenome | biome: gut microbiome; feature: rumen; material: DP-attached | host: Bos | place: Iran: Karaj | collected 2018-10
TTAATAATAAATAAAAAGCAAATTTGTGGACGAAAATTGTTGTTTTTTGCCGAAATTATCGTATCTTTGCCAGCGCAAAGAAGCAAATGAGAATAGATAATAAGTTTGTCGAACCTGCCAATGAATCGCCTCTGACCTCCTTAGACCGTGCGGTTAATTTGGCTAAAAATAGTTAAGAATGATGCAAGTAATTGAAAATCAGTATAGAATCGTCGGAAACCAAGTTTTCAACGAGGATGAATACTAACGTAAAAGGCGGCGAAAGTCGCTGAAAAACAGGCTGATAATCAGGATGATGGGGACAGCAAGGATTCCCGTCATCCTCTTTTTTCGCCTTTTATGGCCGAATAACTGTCCCCAAAAACAGTGTTTTTTGAGGCTATATCCGTAAAAATAGGATAGTAACTGTTGGAGCGGATAAGGACACAAGATTTGTGTTTACTGTGTTAACCCTCCGTTTGGTGGCACAAAAACAAAATCCCATATTTGCACTTGTCGAAGTTTCGACTTTTTAATTAAAAATTAAGTAAAATATGGGAAGAGTAAAAGCTACAAAACTGACAGGAAAGTTTTATTTGAGGACAGACCGTAACCCCGACAAGAACGGGAAGTATGCAATCTATCTTGATTACGTGTTAGATACCAAACACGCACGTACTGAAACAGAGGTATGGATTGAAGAAAAGTATTGGGATGCAGAAAAGCGAGAGATAACAAGAAAGCACCCACAATACGCACGTCTCACGAATCAAATAGAGAAGAAAAGGCAGACTATAGACGATGCCATCTATGACTACCTTCAAAAGAACAAACGACTGACTATAGATGTTCTAAGGTCATTAGTGCAAGGCAGGCCAATAGGCAAAACCGCTGACACAGACTTTGTGGAGTATGCCACTGAGACGATGGAAGAACGCTATAAATTAGGCAAAATCGGTATTAGTGTACGAGACAATGCCCTTTGTGGGTTTAACAAGTTCCGTAAGTTCTTAGCTGAAACGTATGGCGAGGACAGCCTCTTTGTTTCAGAACTGACAGTAGATTTGGTAAAGGAATATATCTTTTGGAGGCAAAAGCAAGGAAACATAAACAGCACCATCAACAAAGCATTAACGCCCATTATGAGGACTGCAAAGAGGGCTGTTATAGACAAGTTACTTGATGCAAGCATTGCCGAAGCCATCTGTGACCTTTATCTTCCCACAAAGAAGGAATTGGGAGAAGATGATGGGGATGAAGTACATTACCTGACAGAAGAGCAAATGAAGCAATTTATAGCCTTGCGTGACAAGGTGAAGTACCCACGTACCCGCGACTTTATGGATTATTTTCTGTTTTCTCTCAATGCTTGCGGATTACGTTTTTCAGACTTGCTAACGCTTGAATGGCGCAACATTGATTTTGCTAAGAAATCCTTGCGAAAAATACTGTATAAAGGTGACAAACCCCACGAAATCCCCTTGAATGATAATGCCATCCGCATATTGGAGCAATGGCACGACCGAACAGGTGAAAACCGTTTTGTCTTTGGCTTGCTTGATGATGATTTCGACCTTCACGATAAAGAAGAGCGTAAGCGTATGCGTTTGAACAAGAACAGGGCTATCATAACAAGCCTACGCACATTGGGCGAAAAGATGGGACTACCTTTCAACCTGACTATTCACGTTGCCCGACACACTTTTGCAGTATGGGCGTTGAACAAGGGCGTAGATGTTCACGTTATTAGCCGTCTTATGGCCCATTGTAGCGTTATGGTAACAGAAAAGGTGTATGCTAAATTTATGCCTGAAACCTTACAGCAAGAGGTACAGTCAAAGCTAAACTTCAACTTGATGTAGAGACAGGAAATGCCCGTAAGACCACAAAAGTTTTACGGGCAAGTTATTCGGCACACGAATCGTCTATTCGTTTAGTATTTTACCATTTTTATCAACATATATTGTCTTACTGTCTTTTATCACCTTGGCTTTATCACCTTCAAACGGGTAAATAGTATAACCGTCTTTTGTAATGGGGCCGCAATTAGACAGGACGGGGTTTATTATCCATATTTGCCTTGTTTCATCATAAAGTCCACAACCGCCAATGCTTGAATTAGCCCACGCAGCCCATTTGCATCCCAATTTTGGGAGAGCCAATTGTTTAAGTAGTTGCTCTTCTGCATTCAAATAATTGTTATATACGTACAAATTGTTATCATTGTAGATTCTTATTTTTTTATACGGTGGCTTTCCCTTTTCATAAACCATATCCTGTTGCACCCCCTTATTGTCAAGAGTTATAAACAGAGAATTGTCGTGGCCAATAATTCCCTGTGAAGTAGTTTTACCCACCAAGAATATATTATCGACATTTCCATCAATATCATATAGATGTTGCCCCTCAGAAGGTGTATATCTCCATTCCAAATCACCATCATTATTGAATTTCAGAATAGGAGAATCGTGATTGATGACGATACCTTCTTGCCTTCCAAACATACTATGAGGATGAAGCCCTCCTTCTATTCCCACACAAAAGAATCCACCCATACGGTCGAGAAGTATTTGGTTGTTCCTGTAATCAGGAAGATGAAGGCAGTTTATTACACTTCCATTCTTGTTGACAATAAGTGCTATTTCAAGAAAATCATAGTTTCTTTCTGTATATACACCGTCATTGACTAAAACGAGTTGCCCCATAATTGTTCTATATTGTGGAGTTCCATAGCCTATAACATTATCTCTTCCATTATATCTGATTCGAAAAGTAATAACAGAATTACCGTTGTTCAGAGAGCAAAACCGTGTTGGAAAAACAGTATAATTATCTGTGAGATTTTCGTATTTCCGCAACACGTCATTGATTAACGGCTTAAATAAGACAGCTTCACCTTTTTTTGTATAGAGGTCGCCAATATAGTAATCATCTAATAGCTTACCATAAAATGAATCTAATGTTTTGGCATATTGAAAGATTTGCATTTTTGAATCGTTGGTATTATAATCCCTGAAAAAGCAAAGTATCTTATCGTCAAACCAACTAACATTCACTACGTTGTGCCACAATTCATTACCACCGTCTTGTTCTTTGATTTTGGTTGGGAAATACAATTTTGTGCCATCTTCAAGAATGAATTTTTGGCCGATACCATTATTAACCTCGTGAATTGGGTTGGAAGAATTAACTCTACAGACAACAGCATTTTTTACAGTCTTAGCTTTTATATGCTTTTTTGCCCATATTGGAATTGTTTTGTCCCTTGTATATTCTTTATAGTTCAGGGTATTAAATTGAATGCTATCGTATTCTTCAATAGTGCATATCCCTTTTCTCGTAAGTATAATGGGTTCTTGTAAATCATTAAAACTTTTAATTGGCCCTGACGAGAAATCAGGCTTAAAGTTAAAACACGGCTCTACAATAAAGCTAAAGTCACCTGTAGTGTAGCCATAAAGACTGTCATTCCTTAAAAAGAAACAGCTATCATTTTTCGACCAAATTATATCGTCATATTGAGACGGTGGGAATTGAGGGAAGAGTGGATTGTGGCTATAAAACACCTTTTTGTCCCCTGTGTTACAAACAAAGAAATTCTTATTGTCAGAACAGAAAGGGGCTATGTCAATATAGGTAGTAGGTTCTAATAAGATGTTAAACTTGTCATCCGTCAAGCCTTTTTTTCCATTGATTTCCACCATATAATTGCACTCTCCACCACATAATATGTATTTGGAAATTTTATCATAGAGTGGAGTGAGTTTATAATTTGCAGCCCTATCTATAACTCCATATTTATCATTGCATTTCACAATTGCAAACATATTGTCATAAGGCATAGCTGAATCGAAAACGGGTTTAATCAAAAACTTGCCCTTTGCATTGACATATCCCCATTTTCCTTTTTTCTCAGCAGGTAATATAGTGCCTTGCAAATCATCGCCCTTCAACTCTTTAAGCTTGGGCTGTTGTGCATATAGAAATGACGTAATAAGGCACAAAAGAACAATGGAAATAACTTGTTTCGTTTTCATATCCTTTACAATTTGATGACTTTATTTACTTTGACCTGAGACATCGCTTCTTTCCAATTCACGGGGAATACACAAAGTGTTTTCACCAATAATAAGCTTTTCACCTTCCAACTTAGCAGTTATAACCGCTTTCATTTCGGAGTCGTACATATTCTGTACTTTCATTGTGACTGTTTGACCACCAATGCTATACGTACCTTCCCACACAAATATGTCTTGTTGTTCTAATTCTATCCGCACGGTATGTTGTGTGGTAAATTTAATAGTAACAGATTCACTTGCTTCAACATTAGAGGCATTACCATCCCCATCATCCATTTCTTCCACCCATATATCTTTGCGATAGTATGTTCTCGGTTCTGTGAAAGTGTTTCCTTCTATTTCTTTAGAGCTTTCTATTTGGGTTGTTACTTCTTGGGTTGTTCTATCATCATCTTTTTGTGGGTCGAAGGAGTTGTATACGATGATGAAGACTGCTATTAGAACGGCCATAATCCCAACACACCAAAGCCACTTGCGGATAGTTTTTTGCACTTCTATGTTGCTTTCATCATTCTCTGTTGAAGGTTGGAAACCCTGTTGCATTTCCGTTTCACTTTCAACACTCTTTTCGCCAATTATGGATGGTGCTTGCTCATTACTTCCAACCTCTTCTGTAGGTTGAGGGATTAGCGAAGCGTTTACTACGTTGGCGGCTATGGCATCCTTGGTAGGACAGCCACATTCAGGGCAGTGTTCTGCATACTCTGAGAACATTTTACCGCATTCAGGACATTCTAATAGTGCCATAATACAAATTAAAATTTCTCAATACCACGTCTTCTTGCTTCAGATGGATTATTATCCACCCATTTGTTTCTCGCATCTTTAATAGCATCGTGCCAAAATTTTTGGTCAGATCTATCCATAAACTTAATTTGACACGAAGCACACTCTGTGTATGAATCTTTATATATAACAGATGATTTTGTTCTAATAGCTTGACCATCACGGGAACATTGCTTTCCACAAGAAGTACATTTCCCCCATTTTGAAGCATCTATATTGAGGTATTCCTGACTATCATTTGAATATGTTAATGCAGATTGTTCTGCTCCTATTCGTTTGCAAAAATCGGACATTTTTTCATACCATTTCCCTAACTCATAATAAATCTCTTCACCTTGGGTTGACGGTATTTGTGCCATTAGCAAATTATATTCTGCCATTTCATTTGATTTGTCCCCGTATTTGTCAATTATACATTCTGACAAGTCAGATGGCTCGCAATTTTTCAATGAGGGGTCATTAAAGAAACAGAAATAAACAATAACGCATACAAGTGAAACAGCAATAGCGTATATAGACGGTTTAAACAATCTCCCATTAGACTGCTTTCTGTTTTCCTTTCTCTTTTTTCGGGCTTCTTTTTGTTCTCTTTGCTTTTGAATCTCAAATCCAAGGTCTTTATTATACCAACAGACAGCCTTCTTATCTTGACCTCTTTTTTTCAACTCATTACCAACTTGGGTATAAGCATCTTCTCTCCCATTCCTAACAGCCTCGTCACACCAATGTTTTGCTTTTATAGTATCTTCATTCCATCCTGCATACAATCGTGCGAGATTGACCATTCCATCCACATTACCCTTTTTCGCAGCTTGCTTATACCAATAGAGTGCTTTGGAATAATCCATCATTATATCATTTCCAAGCTCATAACTACGCCCTAATTCATTGGCAGCGGTGGCATCTTCCGCTGCTCTCTTGATTAAATCTCGTAAGTGTGCTGTAATCCCACAAACAGGGCATCTTTCATCGCTCTTATAGATGATAGATTTACATAAAGGACATTCAGATTGATTCCTATCAACGATTCGTTTCCCATTCTGATTATCCGTGTTAGTCGTATTTGAGTGTTTATCAACTTTACCATTTGTTTTTGTGCGTGAGAATGGCAGAGCGCAGTTTGGACACACCATTACGGACGCATCCACTTCCTGACCACACTCAGGACAGGTTTTGCTTTGTTTTTGGGGTTGGTCAATGGGGCATCCACAATGGGGACATTGTATAGCTTTGTCGCTTACCTTCCCACCACATTCGGGGCATTCAAATAGTGCCATAGACGCATAAATCATAGCACCTTTGGCTCTAACAGTGCGGTTATCTTTGCTTCGTTAAGTCATACAAGAAAGCGGAGCCTCCTACACCTGCCAAACCCTAAGTGAAGCCTCCTACAGCTGTGATATGGTTTGGAGAAGAGGAAACTCCACTTGGATGGTATATCGTTATACAACGAAACCATACCAAGAAGAGCGTTCTTCTCACCTTACCTAATATCACTTCGTGCGTTTGTAGGAGTTTACACTTAGTAGGTATAAGCGAAAATGTACGCTATCTCAATATGTCTTGCCAACAAAGCCTATTGCGGCAATATGGCGGTGCAAAGGTACGCATTTCTTCGGAAATATACTCAATTTTGGCGCGATTATTATAGAAAATAAACGGTTGAGGGGCTTTTTGGGGGTATAAGCTATCAAAAATTAGCAAAAATGGAAGGTAACTTGCCTTAATCTTAGTATTATTGGCTACCTTTGCACTATAATTCAATTTGATTTGGCTTATGGCAGATATGACTTTGAAACTGAAATCTCTTGATGATTTCTTTGACACTATCATCTTGTCAGATAGTGACAGAAAGGAAGTCGTTCAAAACAATGCGGCACACTTTATTGACGATGTTTTTCAAAAGGCAGAATTTGACCTTATGTTTCATAACTATGCCAAAGAGTTTGCCCCTGATAATTACATTCAAAAATTATACGATGTAATTAACAATGAAAATACCATTTTGGAAGGATTACAAAGCGACCTCTACAGAATCCAACGTGGCCAAATACCACAATATTATATTGAACATTTCCTTAATGAGGAAAAAACCGAATTAGAAGAATTACAATTCTTTCTTTGGGCTGCAACCGAGATAGGACTACATATCTACCTGTCAAAATCTATTTTGTCTTATGCGTATAAGATACAAGACCGTCTGCAACACCTTTCAGGAGGTGAAGCAAACAGGTGGTCTTTCCTGAATATCTATCTGAAAACTGATAAAGCAGAGATTTTATATAACAAGTTGATATTAAAGAAACAGATAGATGGTAATTATCCGTTTGATGATTTCAAAAAGTTCTTTTCTCGTCATTATGACATCACAAAGGCTGTTAGTCCAAAGGAAAAAATCAAGTGGATGGGCAAGGTAATAGATTTAGCAGTCCTTATCATCTATCTTTCCGACAATCGCCCTGAATGGTTAGTAGTGGAAAAAGTGTTTGGGGTAAAAAGCACGTCATTGAAATCATCGCTTTCAAATCTTAGAAAGAGAAACGGTTTCAACAAAAAATATCACGAAATTGCTACAGAATACGAAGATGTGAAGTAGGATTCTGAAATCATACTCTATAATATGTTTACTGTGTTAACCCTTGGTTTGGCACAGTAATTTTTTTGCCTTAGATTTGCACTATGAACACTATACAAGAAAATACAAATATGGTATTAACACCATTGGAAAGCCTTACTACACTAACAGAAGAGGTAAAGGCTCTTAAAGAGAGGGTGCAGTCTATAGTGGCCGTTCAACCTAAACAGCTTTACACAAACAAGTCGCTGAAAGAATTGCTTGGAGTTGGTGACAAACTCATAAAGCAATATCGTGACAACGGCTTGCTGTCTTTTACTCAGGTGGGTGATAAGTTTTGGTACAGTCAGGAAGATGTTCACAAGTTCCTTGCTGTTAGCCATAATGAAGCGTGGAATGTTTAATGTTAGCAAGAATGGATAACTTTGTTCCTATTCCAACCAACCTAATATATATGTTGGATTGTGACTGCCTGAAAGTCTTAGCTATCCTGATTCAGAAAGAAAGCTATTGGGATAATAAAGGTAAGTTGAAGGATGGTTGGTTTGTAAAATCCATTAGTGAACTTAAAGCTGAATTGGGCTGTGCTAATACAAAGGACGTTGGCTGCATCATTCAGGCATTAGTGAATAGCAGTATTATTGAAGTGACCGCCTACGAGAAAAAGGGAATGGCTGCAAAGTTCAAAATCTGTTGGAACAAGGTGAATGAACTTAATGGTATGTCTCTCTACGATGTGAAGGAATTTGATTTCAAGCCTATCCGTAAGCTTCCACGTAATTGTGAGATAACCTATAACAAGAATACAAATAGTACCCCTAAAGCCCCTCAGTCGAGTACAATTTGTAACTCTACTATAGCTAATAGAGATAAAAGAGATAATAAAGACAATACAGAAAAAAAAGATAACAATGCTAAAGAAGATAGCTCTATGACTAATACATCAACAGAAAAAACGTATGATTTGCGTTCAACTCTACAGAAGTTGGTATGCTTCATCAGCTATGATTACCCTATGAGTAAGATAGTTCAATCAATACATACCAAAACAATGTGTGCAAATCCGACATTGATAGCTATGCAAAACAAGCTGAATGGGATAGTATCTCAATACGGAAACGAGATAGCTACTGCCGTTTTTTGTAAAAAGCTATGGGATGAACTTACTTCTACGGTGTATGAGACTGTATTTCAAGCATCCAACAGTACAGAACAGCAAAAGTACACAGAGTTAGTTCAAGCTGTGGATAAGATAGGCTACTCTATGGCTTATGTCTGCAAGCGCAAGTATCTCCATAATGCAGAAGCTTTGGAAGAAAGCTCTCACTACTTTTGGCTGAATAGTGCAAGCGGTACTTACAAGGAAATCTTCGACAATTATCTGAAATGGCTCATTGCCAAATATACGCTTGATGAAAGTATAGGGGAAACGGAGTGCTGTAAGCTAACAAAGACGCAGATATATGACCGTATCTGTATGGCTAATGATTATTTCAAGAAAGGGTATGAAGAATGGAAAGCCAATGTTGACAGGTGTAGAACAGGGACACACATTCTGTAATCCCTGCTCATACTCAACTGAGTACCTTTTGCTTTTCTTCATACAGTCTCTTTAGTTTATTCCAATTGACAGAGTAGCCCTCTGCCTTTAGATGCTTTGAGTTCCAAGTTAAGGACAATGTGGTATCTATCAGGGCTTCGATTTCAGCGTTCTTTGCCTCTCTGTGCTTGTTGTTTCCTAAATAGTTTCTAAGTGTACGCTCGCTTATTCTTATGCCGTTAGCTGCCATTATTTCTATGTTCTCCTTTAGGGTTATGTTGGGGTCGTAAAAACCAAGGGCTTGCTCTTTCTTTACCTCTGACAGGTTCCTGTTGTATTCAGCAGCACTCTTGTATGTTCCCCTTTTTAGGATGATGCCACACTTAGGATTTTTCTTTTGAAGGTTGGCTATCATATCCGCGTAATCCCGTGCAATAGTTTCAGGGGTTTTCTTAAAAGCACTCTCTACTGTTTGAACAAGTTGCTTGCAAGTGATAATATCCTCGTCATTATTTATGAACTTGTGAAAGTCCACAAGGATATTGAAGAAAAGGGTATCAGGTGTAGCCGTTGGAGCAATTACCCTTCTCAGCATTGTACGGGTTTGCAATACAATACGTCTCTTGTGACCATCCTTTAGTATATCAGTAATGTAACTAAGCTTGAAGTAGTCCTCGCCTATTCGCTGCCATTTGTATTCAATCCATTCAGGCGATTCTATGCGGTCTATATATGGGTGCTTTCTTCGATAGACGTTATACCACAAATCAAAATCCATTTTATCATAGTCATTGATGATTTCCTTGCTGACTTTGCTATAGGGGGGCCTACAAATCGGCAATTGTCTTATATTACCTTCTTCTTTTTTTATATTATAGTATTTTCCGCTTTGTAGGTCTATATCACTAAGGCCATATATCCTATGCGTGTTGATGAAATGAAAATCGGTATTATTACTGTTAGTGCCGTGACACGCTAACACTCCACTCCTTGCGTGGCTATCAATAACCCTATTGTCATTAGCACCAAGTATGTCGATTAACCCCGTCTGACAAAGCAGAGCATCGTAATAGCTTTGATAGTCGCTAATGGTCGTTATCCCCTCATTGAAGAAATATATTAGCCTATACCGATTCCCATACGTTTTCCCGCCTATTGTCTGCCTGTGACGGAAGGTAGTGTAGGCAATGGTTGGCTGTAGCTTCAATGCCCCTAACATAGCATCCCAATCATTAGGGTATTCATCGAGGTCAATAAAAATAAATTGTGTGGATTTGAAGTTTTCCTTTGTGCGCTCAGACTGAGAAAACAACCCTGTTTTCCGTGTAATGTCGAAATTCTGAGACAAGGAATGACCGCCTTTCAAATGATCAGCAATCTCGTTAAGTGTTAGGAGTTTTACCTCCCAAGTGATTTTTGCTAAGTCGGGCTTCTGATGATAGCCTTCAACGCTTGTACTCGCGTACATTCTTAATCTGATTATCTCCTTCTTATTATTTTTATGGAGGTGAAACACTAATCCTCCATCCCCTGCTTTTTGGCAATTTATAAACACTTTTAGAAAAAAAGGAGACCTTGAAGGGCTAATAAGCAGGAGTAGAAAAACCGCTCCAAGGTCTCAAAAAAGTGTTTCTACAATAAATATACAAAAAAGATTTATATTGTAAAGTATAGTTGGTTTATTTATCTCTCCCCCCCGTACCCATTTTTTATACGACTAATCTAAATACCGCTCCCCGTTCCTCTTTACATAAAATGTGGCTACACTACAGGTTGATGATGGCCATCGTCCTGACGGGACAGTTTGCAAACCATTGATTTTAATATAGCAAATCATCTGAGGTGGCCAAACTTTTCGGTGACTTTTTTGGCAAATACACAATTTTTTTTCTCCACCTGTGCTATAATCGTAAGTGTGCTAATTTAATACCTAAATGATGGATGGTGAAGGTGTGTTAGGTGTGCTAACTTAACAGAAAATCTTAAATGAGGCCAAAAGGATGCAAAAGGGCATAAAAAAGAGTGCCTATCCGTATCGATGGCACTCCTTTGTATCAATCCTAATAGGTGTGTATGCTATGCGGCAACAAACATAGACTTCAATTTTCGCAACGTCATTATTGATGTGCCTGTAATAGCACTTGCATTGCGCAGGCTCATACCCTGCTTCAATAAGGAGATTTCCTTTTTGTACTGCTCCCTGTATGCGCTATCTGCCTTACGGTAAGTGTCAGGTCTGCCCATCTTGATATTTTCAGCACGGCACTTGGCAATGTATTGGTCTCGGCCTGATGCCATACGCTCGGCAATGGTCAAACGCTCCATAGAAGCTATTTCAAGCAAGATGGTACAGATTAAGGAGGCCACGGGATTAACCTTACCGTCAATGATGGTTTCAAGATTATAGTTCTTTACATAGAGGCAGATTCCTTGCTCGTTAAGCATCTGAATAACCTTCAAGGCTTCAAGCGTGTTACGCCCCAAACGACTGATTTCAAGGACTACCACCTTATCTACCTTGTTGTGCTGAACAAACTCAATCATTTCAAGTATCTCTGTCCGCTCTTCAATCTTTTTTGCGCCACTCACTTTGTTGGCGAAGATGTTGCAGATATTCCAATTCTGTGCTTGGCAGAACTGCGTTAGTTCTGTCACTTGGCGTTGATAATCTTGCTGACTTGTGCTTACTCTGACTAATAAAACCACATTCATAAACTCTTGTTTTTATGATGATTACTACCTCGATTTCTTGATACAAAGGTAGCACTTTTTTTTGAATTGGCCAAACATTTTAAGCTAAAAATTCAACAAAAACACGCTGATTTGCAGCATTTTACACAAGATTTTACAGGTAGCAAAAACTAAGTAAAGCACCCCCCTCCCTCCTACGTATCCCCCCTCTACGTCACACCTTGGTACGGGTATTTGAATTGCCATAGATAGCCCCAAACACGTCATAAGGTCATTTGAACGGATGGATTGAATTAAGGGGTGGGGTGTTTATTTCAGATACTACCCTAACCGCTCTGAATTTTTGGCCAAACTTGGATGACTGTATCCGATGATGTCCCCTGTTTCAAAAAGCATTGGTTTTAATATAGCAAAAAACTTGAATCGGCCAAAGAATATAGGCTTAAAAATCAGCAAAAGCCTCCTTTTTACGGGAAATCCTGAATTACCTGTTCTGAGCTTGAAGGCGTAAATAATTCTATTGCGCGTTTAATATAACAAAGATTCTGAATTGGCCAAATTTTTTAGTCGGTATTTCAAGCACTTTTCAATCAACTAAAGTATTTATAGTAAACAAATTAAGTAAACTAAATGGATAAAGACAATAAGAATCATCAACTACTTTATACTACTACAGACAGGGCTTTAATTTACCCCTCAATCAATGATTGTGAATTTCACGACAAACTTGTTAGCAACACTTATTCGGATGGTGTTGGAAGAATGGTTTTCAAAGAGGAAATCACATCAATACCAAACGGTATGTTTGCGGATTGTCCTAACCTTCAATCTGTTGAAATCCCACCTTCTTGCAGGGTAATCCACGACCACGCATTTTCAGGTTGTTTTAACTTGGAAGATGTTATTTTCAATGATGGATTAAGAGCGATTCTTGAATATGCCTTTGCTCGTACAAAGCTAAGAAAGGTTGAGATACCTTCATCCTGTTTTATCATTGCCTCTTTTGCTTTCGCTGAAACACCTTTAAGAATTGTTCGGCTGAACAAGCCAACAGCAGCCTACAGGTATATTGGAAATTTCGTGGTTAGTGTTGAATGTAGAATTGAAGGTATTAGCAAGTACGATGACTTTTGCTTAACTTCATTTGGTTTTAATGAAGATGGTTTAGTAATTAACTATGAAGAAGAGAACGGATAGAAGTGTAAGTTTGGAAATTAGACATAAAATTTCCGAAGGACTGAAACGGTACTACCGCACACAGTCGGAACAGAAGAAACAAGAGAGAAACGCACGGCAAAGTGTAGCAATGAAGAGATATTGGGAGAAAATACCCAAAGCAAGCAATAATGATTCGGTGACAAACAATTAAAGACTATGGAATACAAAATAGACAAGTATCACCAAGTACAGTACACTACAACAGATGGGAAAATAGCAACTCCTACAATTTCATCGTGGGAGGTCGTGAATGAGGTCATTGCTAATGAATACAAGAATGGCGTAGGGTGGATTACGTTTGCAAGGGAGGTGCAAAGCATACCCACTACCTTCTTTATGGGCTGTAAAAATCTAAAGAGCATCGTTTTACCCCCAAAGTGCAAAGTCGTACACGACCACGCTTTTTACCAATGCCCTAACTTGCAAGAAGTAAAACTGAATGATGGGCTTTGTATGGTGCAGGAATATGCCTTTAGTAAAACAGGGCTAAAGTCTGTAGAGATACCTTCAACTTGTTTTGACATATCCACTTTTGCCTTTTGGTCTGAGAAATTAGATAAAGTCAAGTTCTATGCACCCACAACGGAATACCGTTATATCGGTGCTTACGCTTTTAGGCAATGGCATAATTTAGAAGGTATCTCTGAATTTGACGACTTTAATTCTTTGGCGTTTGGTGTGCCTGAAAAGTGATGGTCATATAAAAGGTGAGATACGGATGAAAAAGGAAACAATAAAACGCCTGAAAACGCCTTTATATACGGGCTTTTCAGGGTGTTAATTCAACAATTAAATATATACTGTTAAGTTCATTTTGTAGGAAGCAGACAGTGTGCCATCTTACTTAAACCTTGTCTTTACTGCAACTGAAAAGAGGTTTGTTTGGTTTGATTGGCAGATTGGGGCGACTATCGGAGCTATTCGGTGGTCGCTTTTTTCTTGCTGTATCATAAAAAATCATATTTTTGTCCAAATTATGATGTAAATATCAAATTAAAATCCTATCTTTGCGCTGTCATATCAAATTACTATTTATGGAAATAAAGGACAAAATTAAGCAGCAGCTTTTAGCATTAGGTATTACACAATCAAAATTAGCAGAATTAAGTGGCCTTGCTTTCGGTACAATTAACCGTGTCTTAAACGGCAAACAGAAAATAACGGATGCTATATTAGCCAAAATTGCAAATGCCCTTAATTTAACCGTTGAGCAACTTGAACAAGATGAATTCAAAGAAGTTTTTGACTCGGACGTGCAGGGCTATATTGAATATGATGGGGAGATACGTAAGATAAAGTCTTTTGCATCCCTTCAAAAGTTGGTGTCACAAATAGAGTATGAAACCAAGGTTCTGCCTAAAGAGGCAAAGGATATTATTGCCATCAATAAGAAGAACAAGGCGGCAGTCATAAAGGCTAATCTGAATGACCAATACCATTTCAATACTGATTGGAATAGCATTGATGAATACGATGCCACCCAATACGATTGTTGGGCTTTCAAAGGTGCTGACGATGAGAAAGATGGTATTGTATTAGACTTTGGAAACCAATGTGGCGGCTATCCGTTCTTTTTCCACGGTCACACTTTCCAAACAAGTGAAAGTGCTTACCTTTGTGGTCAATTCTCAAAGAATACTGAGGAATGTAAACGGATTCAATATCAGTTGCTCTATGAGCGTAACGGCTACACCGCCAAGAAACGGGTCAAAAACGCAAACCAAAACCTTATAAGGAGTGATTGGAATGAGTTTAGGGCTGAGTGGATGCTTTATGTTATATGGTCAAAATGCAAAGGCAATAAAGACTTTTCCAATAAACTAAAATCCATACCAAGAAATGCAATCATTATTGAAAATAGCACAACCGTTTATGAAGGTACAAGCATTTATTGGGGCAGTAAGAATGAAGAATTAGAGGCAGCGAGGGAAAAAGTCGCTCGTTATACAGAACTGCAATACTTGAAGAGAGTAAGACAAGGCAAAATCAAGAAGAATCAATCCGAATTAAACACTGAAATCCAAGCAGCACGAAACGCAATACATTATATAGGAATTTATAGCGGAGGGCATAACTTTATGGGAAAGATTCTAAAGAGGTGTCAGTTTGCTTTGCTTGATGGAATAGAACCATCCATTAACTATGACTTGTTAAGGCAAAAGAAGATATTTTTATTTGGTGAATTACTGACATTCTGATAAAATATGTTATAATCTGAGAGGATAGAAGAAATATTCCTAAAGAAGATGAGTATATATCGCAGAAAAGTTGTACATTTGCACCGCAATTATAGCGATAATAACGGCAAAAGGGAGGCTAAGAAGCCTAAAACCAATAGCGTTTTAACGCTTTTGATGGTCAAATAGCTGTCCCCGAAAAGTGCAAATTTAGCCCTAAAATACTGATAATTAAGTAGTTTGACCTGCTTCAACGAAGATGAGTATTAGTCTGAGAAATAGGATGAAGTAAGCGTAAAAAGAGCGAAGAAAATGGCTGAAAATCAGCGTTTTCCTCGCTTTTTTCTTTTTCTTTTCATTTTGTTCTATTTCGTCCTATTTTTGCACATTTCATCCTTTTTCGCGGCAAGTTTTGCACACATTTTGCACACAAAAAGTTTGGCTAATTCGTTTATTTACCGTATCTTTGTGCCCGTAAATCGGTACATAATATGGCAAAAAAACTATTTAAGACAGCCGAAGAGATACTTGGAAAATCCAGAGCGAACTGACCCCTCGAGCCATGTTTCACTGACCCCATTGGCTATTTTTTGATTGACCCCTCAGAGTCAAAATAAAACTGACCCCTGCCAAAATTGTATTTGGCAGGATTTTTTTGTATTTTTGCGTATCGTCCTGGTCGGCGATTAAGTAAATAACAAAATGATCAGTAAGATTAAAGACATTCTCCGCTGCTATGCGACGGGAATGGGGATAAAGGGTATCAGTAGTGCCTTTGAGATATCCCGCAACACAGTGCGACGTTACGTGCACATGTTTCAGGACAGCGGCCTGTCCATGGAACAATTGATGTCGATGTCCGAGCATCATCTTCAGGAGATGTTCGGCAGTAATGAACGGGAACGCAAGCCCTCACGGCGTGAGACAGAGCTTGAAGCCCTGTTGCCCGATTATGCGGCACGCCTCAAACGCAAGGGCGTGACCGTGAAGTCTCTCTATGAAGAATACGAGCGGGAGCATCCGGACGGTTATCGACACGCAAGCTTCGGCAAGTATCTCAGGCAGTATATGCTCGGCACCCGTGTCGTCGGACATGTGGAGCACTATGCAGGCGATCAGATGTACATCGACTTTGCCGGTGACAAATTGGAAGTGGTTGACGCGGAGACAGGCGAAGTCCGCGGAGTGGAGGTCTTCGTTTCCATCCTGCCCTGCAGCCACTACACGTATTGTGAAGCCGTCTGGTCGCAGCAGAAGGGCGACCTGATCAAGGCCTGTGAAAATGCGCTCCACTTCTATGGCGGTGCTCCGCTGGCCATAGTCCCTGACAACCTGAAATCGGCCGTTGTACGCAACAACCGCAACGAGCCTGTCATCAACGAAGAGTTTGCCGCCTTTGCCGAGCACTACGGGTGTGCCGTCTATCCTGCACGTGTGCGCCATCCCAAAGACAAGGCACTGGTGGAGAATGCAGTCAAGCTGATGTACAGGTCTGTCTATGCCGACATCGAGGGCCTTGTGTTCCATGACCTCGACTCCCTTAATGCAGCCATCCGTAATTCCCTGGACGTATTCAACGGCAGGAAGATGTCCAACCGGAAAGAATCCCGCAGGGAGCTTTTCGAACAGGTCGAGAAAGGCTACCTGCGCCCGCTTCCTGAGAGGCGGCACCAGATGAAGCAGCGCCTGAGCGCCACTGTCATGCGCAACAGCTACGTAACGCTCTTCAAGCACCACTACAGCGTACCTAAGGAGTATGTGGGGAAGCGTGTTGACCTTGTCTTCGATGCGGATACCGTGGAGATTTTCCATGGCCTGAAGCTCGTCACTGCGCACCAGCGTAATGACACCCCGTACGAATACACGCAGAAGGAGGCACATCATCTGCCAGGCCGTCACGGCAGCTACGAGAAGGACATAGAGGAAATCTACGGGCGTGCCGCACAGATTGACAACATCCTGCTGCTCTACCTGAAAGAGGTAGCCAGCCTGAAGAAGTACCCTCCTCTTGCCTTCCGTTCATGCCGGGGTATCCTGTCACTTGAGAAGAAATACGGCATCGAGCGCCTCGTAGCAGCCTGTGCCTGCGCCACGCAGTCACGGCGCTACGGCTATAATGACATTTTGGACATCCTCGAAAAGGGAGACGATGCCGACTTCATGCCGTCGGCAGACACCAGTCCTTCCAACGAGGCTTCTCGCACGCTTCCGCAGCATAAGAATATACGCGGACGTGACTACTACACGAAACCTGCAACGTCAAACAAAAAGTCAAACAGAAATGGAAATAAACACTAAGACTGCACCTGTGGTACAGGAAAAGGACCGCAATGCGATATCCCTTGACCTGATGAACCGCATGAAACTGCACGGCATGGCCGCTGCATTCTCAGAAAGCCTTACATCCACGATAGCAGAAAGCATGACACCGGACGGCTTCCTCTCATGGCTGCTGGCCAGGGAATGGGACTACCGCTCTGCGGCTGCCATCCAACGGCTGATCAAGAACGCCTCTTTCAGGTATGATGCCTTCATTGAGCAGGTAGACTATGCCATCGGGCGTGGCCTGGACCGAAACCAGATGGAGCGGCTTGCGTCACTTGAATTCATCCGCCAGGGACAGAACCTGTTCGTCACGGGACCGTCGGGAACCGGCAAGAGCTTCATTGCCACAGCGCTGGGGTTTGAGGCATGTAAGAACGGCATACGCACCTTCTATGCCAATGCGTCAAAGCTGATGGGGGCACTCAAGGTGGCAAAAGTCAAGGGGACAGTTGATGCCGAGTTGAAGAAGATAGAGCGATGCCCGCTGCTTATTCTCGATGACCTGTTCCTGGTACCGCTGGATGCCAAGGAGCGTCCTATACTCCTCGACATCATTGAAGACCGTCATGGAAGGAAATCCATGATACTCACCTCGCAACTTCCCGTATCAAGCTGGTACGATGCCATCGGTGACCCGACTGTCGCAGATGCCATACTTGACAGAATCATACACGCTGCCCATCAGATTGAGTTGTCTGGTGAGAGCGTGCGAAAGATCAAGGGTAGTAAAAGCAAATAAACCAATTTAATAATGACCCCGCCGGCCAGGACTTTTAGGGGGTCAAAATAAGAAAATTTTCAGGGGTCAGTGAAACATTGGCTCGAGGGGTCAGTTCGCTCTGGATTTTCCAAGTGTCCTGACGATGTGTTTGGTAGCCACTTGAACTTGTTCTGCTGTAGATAACTGCTGTTTTCATATTTGTCTTTGATAAATCGTTGAACATGTTTCGTATTACTTTTTGAACTTGTTGATAGATATATTTGCTATTTTTGATAACACGTTGTTTTTTGAGTACATCATGCTGTAAACTTGTTATTTTCTGATTACAGTGCAAATTTACGACATTTATTTAATATATGCAACTATCCAGCGTTAAACCCAGTTAAAAGGACGAACTTTTTATGACTTCTATTTGATTTTTGCAATATTTTGCTTACCTTTGCACCAAAATTGAAGGATTATGCAGAGGGAACGAACTGTTATTCACCTTGAAATCAATGGTCAGCATCACTATTATGGCTCAATAGCCAACATGTACGAGTTTTATACGAGTGAGGAACTTGGTATCACTTATGCGAGCCTACGCAATTATAAGTTGTCGTATGACCATCCTTACCAAAACAAGAAGTGTATCATCCGCAAGGGGGTGCTGCTCTCAAAAAGTGGTAATCGTGGCATTCGCAAATCTGAACATGTCGAACGAGGATAAAGACAGCAAACGGTTTCTTCTTACACTTGTTCAGTGCTAAATGCCCATATATAAATAACTTGTGCAACGTTGAGGCTGCACAAGTGATATTACGTTACGTGGGTTAGTAGTTGACATCTTCCACATAGCAGATAGATTGCTGAAGATATTCGAGCTCCGCATCAGTCAACGAAAATTTAGCGTTTATAATCCAATCAATGAACTTGTATTTCTTCTGTATCTTTTTGGCTAAGTCTTTTGTGTTCTCGTATCTCTTGACCATATCGATATATCTTTGTCTTATTATTCCTTTTGATGGTTTCATAACAACTTACTTATTTCTTCTCTTATTATTGAACTGATGTATTCCCTCATAGGCTGACTACCAAGGAACTCGTCCATTGATAAATGTGGCTGATTGTCCTTCCATTGTTTGTACAATTGGTTTCTAAGCGTAGCGGCTCGTTTCATCTTATTACGTGATTCTTGGCTGTGAGTCCTCCCGTACATGGGATTGTTTGCTCCATGTCTGTCCTTTCTTTGCTGCATTTGACAATTATTTTGATTATTCATATTACTTTTTTGATTGTTGATATATTTATATTATGAGTTGGTTATATGACTTAGTTCATATAATAAATAGTTTATATTTAAAAAAAGATAAGTCATTCTATTGAATTTTTATCTTTTGTCAATTATTGTTTGTAATATAAGGATGAAAAAGAGTTGCAATAGTCCAAGTAGTTATTATTAGTTTAACCTACTGCAACAAGGGTCTGAATACCTTAAAAGAAACTATGGTTGAGGCTACACCAACAAAAAAGTAGCATGTACACTCCGCTATTTCTTGTCTGATGTGAGGGCAACGTTGACACCTAACGCCCCTTGATTCCAGAGCGAAAGCGAATAAGGACAAGAGTCCAATAGTGCTGTTAAAACTGATAGGGATGGGAACGACTCAGTGCCTACAGAATGTAGGTGGAAGAGGCAGCTAAGTGTGCTGCACTGTATCAGAACAGTGACCACATTATCTTTTATATTCTCTCATTGCGCTTAAAGTACCTACTCCAAGGGCATGGGAATTATATGGAAGATAAAAAGGTGGATTATGCCCAATATGGAAGGGACTGATTCTGAGAATATGTCATATTTTTCCCAGGAATCGGGAGCACACAGAAGGTTTGACATAGTGAACTACAGTTCATAAAAGAGGCAATGGGTGACATACCTTATTAGTATATATAGGGTCGAGTATAGGCGTTAAGGAAAGGGTGCGGTTAAATAATGTTAATGTTATTGGGCTGATAACCACAAATAAACTCAGATGAAAATAAATTGCTTATCTTTGCATAACTTATTGAAAATGAGCATGAACAAAAGTGTTAAATGCGACCCCTAAAAACGACCACTATTATATATGAGTCTGCTGGAAAAGCTTTTCTACACTGAATTTGCAACAATCGAATGGGAATGAAGCATTATATTGGGATATCGGCCTTGGCGATAGCGATGCTGTCGTGCAAGGGTAGGTCGAGTGATGCACAGTCGGCAAAGGTGGATACAGTAGTGACCGTTAAGGAGGAAACGCCTGTGACGGAAACGAAGGTGGACACTGTAGCGGAAAAGACGGCGTCGGACGATGGTTTTCCCTCGACCTATGAGCCGCCTAAGGGTCAGGTGCTGGAGGTGCTAAAAGACTACAATGCCCACATGTCCGACTATAACACTACAAGTGTGGAAGCGCTGGGCATGGGTTCTCAGGGAAACTGCATACTGCTGAACTTCAGCGTTCCTGACATTGGTTTCAACCTGGACGACAAGGAGAAGTTGAAGAAGCAGGCTCGCGAACTGATAGAGTCAATGCCGATAGA
>JAEEGH010010977.1_pt1 | contig 20644 bp, 14 predicted proteins | sample 9134181 | NCBI WGS metagenome assembly JAEEGH01 (sample SAMN16246544, study PRJNA631951) | gut metagenome | biome: gut microbiome; feature: rumen; material: DP-attached | host: Bos | place: Iran: Karaj | collected 2018-10
CGTCGACCTGGCAAAGGAGGAGGCTTCGAAAGGCGACCTTCCCGAGTACGAGGGCGACGTGGATATGAGCGAGTATGACACCGTGTTCATCGGTGGTCCCGTATGGTGGGGCACCTATCCGCAGGTGATGTTCACCTTCTTCAAGAAGCACAGGGACGACCTGAAAGGCAAGACCGTCATTCCCTTCACCACCCATGAGGGCAGCGGCCTGGCGAATTGCGGGAACGACGTGAAGAAGGCCTTCCCCGGAGCCAATGTCCAGAAGGGCTTCAGCATCTATGGCCACGACGTGAGGGACGGCAAGGCCAAGGTCACCAAGTGGCTCAAGGAATTGGGATACTGATTCCTATTTCAACACGAATTATCGCGAATTATCATTAATTTTATTTGGAAACCAGTCAAATGAACCGAGTGGCATTGAGATGCCATTCGGTTCATTGTTCGGTAGTCTTCTTCCTTCGGAACATGTCCTTCAATCGCCTGTAGCCTTCGACACCCAAGATGGTGAGGCCACCGTACTGGCAGGTCTTTGCCATACCGAAGAGGACGGTCCAAAGGATGCCCTTCGCTGCTGCGCTGATGGGCAAAAGCATTTGGGCAAATGAGAGAATAAAGAAGGGGATGCAGCAGAGCAGGACGATAACTCCTGTGCGGAACGACAGTGACTGCAGCCACGTCTTGATGCTGCGACCAATGCGCAAGAAGAATTCTTTCATATGTTTGTTATGATTGATAAACAGGTTTCGTGTCAATATCCCAGGTTCTCCCCTACCAGCACCACGACGTGACGACCATTTGGAGAATTGCGGAGGAAGTGAACGTAGTTGCAGATCGACTGCGGGGAATTGCAGTTATGGCACGTGCCATCGACGTGACAGGGCGTCTGGACATCGAAACGCGCTGCATTGGTGGGGGCTGCCGTACTGCGCGCACGAGCAAGCGCAGCCTCGACGTTTTGAGCAACCTTGTTGAGTCCGATGACGAAGATGACCTTCTTCGGACCCCAGGTGATGGCAGCCACACGATTGCCATTGCCGTCGATGTTCACGATGACGCCATCTTCGGAGATGGCATTGGCGCTGGTGAGATAGACGTCGGCGGTAAATGCCTTGAGATAGACGTCCTGCTTCTGTTCGGGCGTCGTGGCAAGGTCGCGGTCGAGCACTTCGAGCGTGCCGCGATTACGAAGATAGCCGGGAATACCAAGGTCACGGACGGTCATCGTGCCGCCCCACGTCACACTGCTCCCATCGTCGATGAGCTGGGAAACCTTCTGCACAGCCTCGGCAGCCGTGGGACAATAGAAGGCCTCGATGTGGCGACGATGAAGATTATGAATGAGCGTCTTGGCAAGGCGCTCATTCCTTATTTCCTGAGGTGTCATAAGATGTTCTGACAAGAGTTTGAGATGTATCGACTAGAAATAGAGGCCGATGGTGAGCGCCTTGAATTCGGGACCGCGATCCTTCTTGAAGGAACTCATGGGCGAATACTTGACATAGACGCCGTAGTCACCGGGGAAATGCATGATGCCCAGGACATCGACGGTGATGGGACGAATGCCGATGTTCTTGGTGCTGATGTCAAATTCCTCGTCACCTATTTCGTAGCTGTTTCTGATGCGATTGTAGAAGTTCCAGTTGACCATTGCTCCTGCGGAAATGGCGAATTTGTCGGAAAAGCGCTGCTTGACGAGCAAGGGGATGTTGAAGTTGAGCGTGCTGATGCGTGCCTTAAGATCGGCCATCTCTCCTTCGCGTTTTGCCACTTTGATCACGCCATTGTCCTTGAATAACATATTGTCGTGACCACTGAGGGTATAGAAACGAAAACCGATACCCATACCAGCCGAAAAGGTGGTCTCCTTGTGGTTGGGCGTGTAGTCGTACTGCGCAAATGTGAGGTCAAACTCCCACGAGCGGAATGGGGCGAAGTCGAAGCCATCGGGCACATTGGTGGGGATATTCACACCGATGAATCCATGGGCTGACACGTCGTTTGGATCGTCATCGTCGGACTCAGTGTAAGAGTAGGTTTCATTGCTGTCAGTTACAGTTGCCTCGACATTATTTGATTCCTGTGCATTCGCATTCATTGCAAATGCGAGAAATGCCATAAAAAAGATTTTTTTCATTGTCCTTAGTTTTATTAAGTAGTTTTTTGCGGGGCAAAGATACGCATTATTTCATATATAAACAAAGGTTTTTTGCAAAAAAACTAAAATTTATCGAGATTTGTGTATAGATAATATAGAAAAAATACGTATATTTGCGGCGTGCTTTTCGATTGAACGAAAACAAAAGCGAGGTATAAAAAAAGACATTGAAACAAAGAGGTGAAAATGGCAGACAACCTCGGCCCAATTGCCTGGTTGTTTCTGCCGGAAAATTGTGACCTCCAATAGGTCACAGAAAATCGCACTTCGTGCGGAAAATAAACAAGGCCAAATGTTATTTAGATGGACGATTTTTAATTTTTTGCGTAAGCAATTTTCTGCTGCCATTGAGGCAGCACATTTTCTGGATTGAGAGACGGGCTATTGAAGCCCAATGTCTCCAATCCATTTTCACTTTATCTCTCTTTTTAATAGAAGCGACCCCTAAAACATCGTTGTTATACAAAAGCGCAGTAAATAAAAAAAAGCAGGCTGGTCCTCACGGATAAGCCTACCGCACTCCATTTGTGACGTCTCAAAATGGAGGATCTCCACATTCCCGGTACGGTAAATGTGAAGCTTGTGACGCTCACAGCCCATAGTCGAGACTGTGATTGTCGCCGCAAAGATAACGACTTTTATCCAATTCTCCAAAAAAGTTGTTGAAAAAAGCGCTTTTTTCAATCAAAAAAGATAAAAGCAAGCCCACAGCGAAGGTAGGCTTGCTTTTTTATATACATACAGGGCAAAGTCCTGTGCCCAGGCATCTGTGGCCGTCAAGCTGTAGAAAAGGATGTTTCAGTCATTCTCTTCCAGCCAGCGGGTGAGCACCTGGCAGTACTCCTCGTGGGCATCGATGAAGCACGTGTGACGCGAGTGGCGGAACAGATGCCATCGGCTCTGAGGGATGTTCTCGTAAAGAATATAGCCATTTTTTGCTCATTCTCCAAATGGAAATGGAAAAAAGCAGTAATATCAATAAATCATTAATGAAATTTTCCACACCCATGCAAAGTGGGTGCAGCAAATTAATGACCTATTCTACTTTTCCTTGCTGCTTGTAATAGTTGCTAATGACATTTTAGGGAGTATTTGTAAAATATAGATGGCAAAATATGGTATTTACTGACTATTTCTTCAAATTCGCAAGGGAAATCTTGCATTTCTTTTAGTTTATTTCTATATTTGCGGCGATTTACGTAATTGTCATTTCACAATAATGGCATTGATATTAACATATGAATAATTAATAGCAACACATGAATAATTAATGGAAAAATAGAATTCAAACATAAGACCTGTCTCTTTTGTTGAGTTTTATTTTTCAAAACTTTCCTTTCGGGTTAGTCTTTCGACTTGAATTTATGAAAACTCTATTATAAACACACTTAAAACAATATCATTATGAAGAAAATTTTTACTTTTTGTGCTGTTGCCGCTATGGCAATGGGTCTTTCTAATGCGCAAGAGCAGCCTGTGAATCCACAGAATTTGCCCGACGGCGTAGTTTACATCTCTTATTCTACCATGGACACCCTTGCCAGTACCCAGAACCTCTATGCGTTCACCAATGGCTGGACGATGGAGATGGAGAACCGCAAGTGGCGTTTTGATGTCCCATGCACCAATGGCTTCGGTGATTGTATCAACTTCAAGAACAACAGTCTCGGCATCATCAAGATCCCTGAGGGAGTTCAGGTCTTCCGTATCGATATGATCGGCTTTTCTCAATCCACAGCGGGCAACTGGGAGTATCTTGCAGCATGGGGCAGTGGCGACAAGACAACTCCGGAAGGTGGTCACAGTGGCGAATTTGAGTATGTAGCCGATGTGCCTTGGGGCACCAAGGATAATGAAATCATCAAGTCTCTCGAATATCCCATCAGCCCAGAGCCTTTCATCGACTCAACCTTTACGGGTGTACCCGAACCATTTGCTGTGCTCGATTTTGCCAATGATCCATACGAGGGCGAGTTCCAGTTCACCTTTACCGGCAACAATCAGCTCGACGTTTGCTTCGTGGTTTATACCACACGTGCTGCTGCAGATGCAGGCTATCAGGTGACCTATAATGATGAATCAGCTCCTGGAATGTCTGAGGAGGAGATTCTCGCACAGACCGTTTACTTGAGCTATGCAACCCTCGACACCATCAACAGCGACTACAATACCTATCGCTTCTCGGATCACGATTGGACACTCGCCATGGAGAACCGTAAGTGGCGCTTCGACGTTCCTGCAGCCAATGGCTGGCCAGATGCCATAAATATCAAGAACAATGCTCAGGCCACCATCAACATTCCTGAGGGCAAGCAGCTCTTCCGTATCGATATGTATGGCTTCTCACAGTCCACAGCAGGCAATTGGGAGTACCTCGCAGCTTGGGGTATCGGTGATTTGGTTTGTCCGGAAGGCGGCCACAGCGGCAGCTTCGAATATGTCGCTAATGTACCTTGGGCTACCAAGGACAACGATATCATCAAGAGCCTCGAGTATCCTATCAGCCCAGAGCCATATCTCGACTCTACCCTCGTAGGCGTGCCTGAACCATTTGCAGTGCTCGACTTCGGCAATGATCCTTATGAGGGCGAGTTCCCAATGGTTTTCACAGGTAATAACCAGCTCGACGCATGCTTCGTATGCTACTTCACTCGCGAGGCTGCTGATGCCGGTCGCAAGCTGACCTATACGCCATCAGAGGAGCAGGGCATCGAGACCATCTCTGTCGACAAGGCTGAGAGTCGTGTGATTTACAATTTGCAGGGCATGCCTGTGGATCCCGGCTACAAGGGCTTTGCTGTTGTAGGCGGCCGCAAGGTTCTCCTCAAATAACGTTTGATTATATTCAATATTCTGGCACCACCTGGCCTTGCACGGCAAGGTGGTGCCCTACTTTTCCTTAAAATACGATTTATGCATTTTTCAGTCAAAAGAGCATTTGCGGCATCCGTTGTCGCGATGTTGACGATGACCGCTATGGCCCAGCAGGCTGTCCGTGGTTCGGTGCAGGATGCTGAAGGTAATCCGCTCATCGGTGCCACCGTCTTTGTGGATGGCAAGCCGGTAATGACGACCGACGTTGATGGCAACTTCTCTTTGCCTTCAGCCAGTCCCAAGAGCGTGATAAAGGTGTCATACGTCGGCTTTGAAGACCAGATCATCACTTTGGGAAATCAGAAGAACCTCGTCATCACGATGAGCGACGATCTGGAGGCCATTGAAGAGGTGGTTGTAGTAGGTTACGGCACCATGCGCAAAATCGACCTTACTGGTTCGGTGAGCTCTGTCAATACCGAGAAGCTCAATGCCAAGGGTGCTCCCTCGGTGCTTGGTAACCTGCAAGGTAGCGTAGCTGGTGTCAACATCACTCAAAGCTCAGGTCGTGCAGGCAGCGGTTTCAATATCGAAATACGTGGTAAGAACTCCATTTCGAGCAACCAAAGTCCGCTTTACGTTGTCGATGGTGTGATATGCAGCGATATAGACTTCCTCAATCCCCAGGATATCGAGCGCATCGATGTGCTCAAGGACGCCTCCTCAACAGCGATCTACGGCTCGCGTGCTACGGCTGGCGTCGTAATGGTCACCACGAAGAGTGGCGTCACCGTGGGCAAGCGCAGTCAGAAGGCCACCGTCTCGTACGACGGATACTATGGCTTCAGCAAGACCACAAACATGCCTGACTTCATGGAGGCAGATGAGTACTACCAGTATCGTTTCCTCAAGTTCCTCGTCTATTCGAATGCCAACGAGAATGGTGGACAGCCGGTGATGGTCAATGATGACCCCTTGCGTTGTCTGCTCTATGATCGCGAGTCGGGCATCTACCGCATGAAGGAGTTGCTGGCCAACGGTCAGACCTACGATTGGAAAGACTTCGTTTTGCAGGATGGTATGCAGCAGAACCACTATCTCGCCATCTCAGGCAGCAGCGACCACGTGAACTACCACCTCGGCATGGGTTATAACTCCGAGAAAGGTATCTATAAGAACGATGCCACCAATAAGTTCAACATCAAAGGAAGCATAGACGCCAAGGTAACCAGTTGGTTGAGCGCAGGACTCAATGTCAATCTGTCGCGACAGAACCATGACTATGCCAGCGACAACGCTGTGAGCAATGCCTTCCATATGAATGCCTTCATGCAGCCTTATGATGAGAATGGCAACGTCAACCTCAAGCCAGGTAGCAAGGAGGTTCTTCATACCGACGAGTTCCAGTTCACCAGCAGCATCAGCCCCCTCATCTATATCGACGATGAGACGGCCAATCGTCTCTCGTGGACGGCACTCTCAAACATCTACCTCCAGGCCAACCCCATCAAGGACCTCACCATCAAGACCACTTTCTCGCCCACATTCAGCTACTATCGTTATGGATATTACCAGGGCACTGCGGCCGGTCAGAGCCAGAACGAGGCACGTCGTCAGACGTCCCAGGGCTTCAGTTGGACATGGGACAACACGGTGACCTATGACCATGAGTTCGATGGCGGACATCACATCAATGTGATGGGCCTTGTCTCGTCATCCTATAGCAATGGAGAGAACGAGTCACTCTATTATAATAATGTGCTCGATGGCACCTATTGGTGGAACCTCGGCACCAGTGACCAGGGATACAACTACAGTTCTTCCGGCTCCGGTTATAGCGAGACCAGTCTGATGTCGTACGCTCTGCGTGCCAACTACTCCTACAAAGGCCGCTATATGGCTACCGGCACCATTCGTTGGGACGGCAGTTCCAAGTTCGCTGAAGGCAACCGCTGGGGTTCATTCCCATCAGCCGCTCTCGCCTGGCGCATCTCCGAAGAACCTTTCATGGAGAGCACCAATGAATGGCTTTCCAACCTCAAGCTGCGTGCTTCCTATGGTGTGACCGGTAATAACAATGTGGGTGCTTACGCTACCCAGCTTACCTTGAGCGGAACCACCTACTATCCGTTCGGCAGCACCTACTCTCAAGGCACTTCTCCAAGTGGTGTGATTGATCGTGACCTGAAGTGGGAGAAGAGCCACGAAGTGGACTTCGGTATCGATTTCGGCTTCTTCCACGAGCGTATTCGTGGTTCTGTGGACTATTACGACAAGAAGTCCACCGACCTGCTCTATAGCGTGCAACTCCCGTTGGAGTCTGGTGGAAAAAAGCTCACCACCAACATTGGCTCGGTTCGCAACCGAGGTATCGAGCTCGAACTTACCACCGAGAATATTGTCACCCGCAACTGGCACTGGACCACCAGCTTCACCTTTGCGCACAATAAGAACGAGGTACTCGAGGTCAATGGTACAGGCAACCTTTATAATGGTAGTTCTTCAACGGGTAACCTCTTCATTGGTGAACCTTACAACAATGTTTATGGCTACGAATGGGATGGTATCGTGAGTGACCGTGAAATGACGGTACCCGACACAGAGATTGCACGTCTCATGGGCTTTACCCCAGGCCAGACTGTACGTGAGGTGGACTACTACTATGCCTGCTACGGCCTCATTGAGGGCAATCCGATCATTGTGGATCGAAATGGCGATGGCAAGTACACCGATGATGATAAGAAGATCTACAAGTCCGACCCGGATTGGACCGGCAGCTTCACTTCCAATCTCAGCTACCGCAACTGGGACCTCAGTGTGAGCCTCTATGCCAAGATGAATTACACCATCTATAGTGACTTCCTCAACTATTATCTCAACATCGGAGCCAACACTCGTGGCGTACAGCATCTCAATGCCGACTGGTACATCCCTGCCGGCACCTTGCTCGACTACGATGGCATCGCTTCTGATGGCACCTACATCAACCCCGTCTATCAGCAGGCAACCCACTACGGGTCCTATCCATTCCCCAATTCGGGTGCGGCCAACGATGGTCTGGGCACAGAGAACTGGCTGGGTCGATGCAACTCTTATGCCGACGCCTCGTTTGTCAAGGTCAAGAACATTACCCTCGGTTACACACTTCCACGCAAGTGGCTGCAGAAGATCAGCTGCCAGCAATTCCGCATCTACTGTACTGTCACCAATCCATTTGTCTTTACCGACTACAAGGGCTACGATCCCGAGTGGGCATCAGCCTCTTCCTATCAAGACGGACCGAGCACGGTGACCTGTCAGTTCGGTGTCAATGTTAAATTCTAATCTGTCCGACATGTTATGAAAAAGATATTCAATGCTATTCTGATTCCTGCTGCCCTTTTGGCAGGTATGACCAGCTGCAGCGACTTTTTGGAACCCGAAAATAGGGCTAATATTGAGGCAGATAGTTATTTCGCCACCAAAGAAGGTCTTGCACAACTGCGCGTCACCGAATTCACGGGATTGCGCTCATTGGTCACCAATGTCGATCTTACCGAGTGGGGCACCGACCTCTATGTGACCAGCAAGAGCTCCGATCCTGGTGACTTCCATCGTTATAATGTCACACCTGAGAACAGCACTGTCGAGAGTTACTACAAGGCATGCTATTCGCTTATCAATATGGCCAACTGCATGCTCAAGTATGGCGCTGCCAACGAGCGGTATGCGGCTGAAGCCAAGTTCTTGCGCTGCTATGGATACTATCGTCTGGTGCAGCAGTTTGGCGCCGTTCCGTATGTCACTTCCTATATTGAGTCTGGCGCCACCGACTATCCGCGCACCCCGCTCAGCGAGCTTTATCCTGCCCTTATCTCCGAACTTGAGGGCATCGCTACCAGCAGTGCCCTTCCCGCCGAAGATCACAATGGGAATCCATCCCAGCGCGCCGTACAGGCCCTCCTCGCCCACATCTGCCTTGAGGCAGCATGGGATCTTGAGACCACCCTCAGCGATGCGGCGCAGGGCACCTATAGTGTAACGGGCAATACCTACTTCCAGAAGGCGGCAAAATATGCCGATATGGCGATTGCAGGTCAGGATCTCACCATGAGTTTCGAGGACAAGTGGTATCCTACCAACGAGGGCAATGCCGAGGAGATCTTCTCCGTTCAGTATGAGCGAAACGGCTATCCCGGCAATGTGCTGACCGGTGGTCACACTCGTCAGTCAACCTATGGCAGCCAGTTAGGCGACCCCGCTGTCACGGGTTTGAAGAACTGCAACGGTGCTCTCGTTCCATCGACCAAGTCCCTTTACCTATGGGCCAAGGGCGATGCCCGTTACGAGGCCACCTTCATGACTACGATGTACAACTACTTTGGTTCTTGGCCTGCAACCGGATACTATGCATACTACGAAGCCAGCGAGGCAGCCCGTTCCACGATGGGTATTGCCGACAAGTACTTCCCCTGGTACTACACCAAGAATGAGGTCGATGCCTATATCACCGAGCATGCCGCACAGTTTGTCAAGGGCGAAGGCCCCAACTCTGTGCATGTCCATCTGATGGCCGATCCGATGTACTTCGTGCAGTTTAATCTTGATGGTTCCGTATCGTCACGCACTACGCCCGATTACGCATCTTATCTGCGCGTCAACAATGCTGCAGTTCCTGCGGTCAAGAAGTTTGACGATCCCACCAGTGTGCAGCAGAGCGGCATCCAGGACGATTATCGCGACATTGTGGTCTTCCACCTCAGCCAGCTCTATCTCGTCGCTGCCGAGGCTTATTTGTTGATGGGCGATGAGTCGTCATCCCTGGCTCGCATCAACCAGATACGTCGTCGTGCAGGTGCAGGTGAAATCAGCAGCTATGCAGCTTACGAGCCCGACTACAGGGTATCCGATACATTTGGTGAAGAGCGTCCCATTGATCTGATCCTCGATGAGCGTGCACGTGAGTGCTATGCCGAGACGACTCGTTGGCAGGACCTGCGTCGTACGCGTCAGCTCGTGCGCTACAATGTTGAGTTCAACGAATATGTGACCCAGGCTGCCGACATGGCCAATGTGCAGGGTGAGATCAAGTGGTATCGTCCGATTCCTGCTGCCGAGATCTCGACCAACACATCCATCTCTGCCGAGGACCAGAATCCGGGATATTAATCTAAAAACTGAAACGTTATGCAGAAACTTCTATATATCATTTTGTGTATTGGTCTGCTGGGTCTCTGGTCCTGCAATCAGGATGAAGCCTACGATGTCTTCAATCCTACTACCACCTCGGGAACACTGCCTGAGGATGTGGTGCAGGGCACCTATGCAGGCACCTTCACCCGTGTCTCGTCGAGCGAAACTGCCTCTGCTGCAGGTGTCTTGTCCCTTGTGCCCTCCGATACGGCCTACTGCGTCAACGTACACTTCTATAGCGAGGAGTTCAATCTCGACCACGAAGTGCGCCTCAATATGATCTCTCGCGCCAACGACACCTATGCCTTCGAGGTGAATGATATCACCAACAGTCTGGCAGCTAAGATCTTCGGCACGATTGATGCAAACCGCAACATTGAGTGCGAATTTACCTACAAGCAGCGTGTAGGCCGTCGTACCACATTGTTCAACTACACCTTCCAGGGGGCTAAGCAGTAATGCATATGCTATCTACTCTAATTGCCCTGGCCACGGTGCCCTTCTGGGTGACCGATGGTCTCTATGGTCCCGACCAGAATGATCTCGGGCTCTCACGTCCTGAGGGCCTCGAGACCGTAACGGTCTTTGCTCCTACCGCTTCGACCGACCAGTTCAGCAACGGTGTCTGTATGGTTGGTTTCAAGGATGGACTCTATTGCATGTGGCAGAGCTCGCATACCGACGAGGATGCCTCCGAAACCTGGGTAGCCTATGCGCGTAGCCTCGACGGTGGTGCCACGTGGAGTGAACCTATGGTCCTTGCTCCAACCATCGACAATGGCTCCACTTCCTCGGGCGGATGGCATGTCTATAATGATGAGCTGATCGGGTATATCAACACGTGGAATGCCAATCATACTGAGGGCTACACGCGCTTTGTCTCTTCGACCGACGGACTTACCTGGACCGATCCTGCCGATGTCACAATGGCTGATGGCAGCCGTATGGATGCCATCTTCGAGCAGGACCCACATGTGATGCCCAGCGGACGTATCGTCAATGCTGCACACTTTGCGCCAGGTCTCTTCGTCTATCCGATCTACACCGACGATCCTTCAGGCAAGACAGGCTGGCATAAGGCCGACTTCACACCACAGAGACAAAGCGACAGTCAGAGCCGCGAACTTGAGCCCAGCCTCTATCGTAAGCCCGACGGTACTATCGTGATGATGTTTCGCGACCAGAAAAGCACTTTCCGCAAGTTGGCTGCCGAGAGCATCGACGAGGGCGAGACTTGGAGCGATGCAGTGTTGACAGATGTGCCCGATTCGCGCAGCAAGCAGAGTGCAGGCAACCTTCCCGATGGCACCAGCTACTTTGTGGCCAATCCTGTGCCCAATAAGGACCGCTGGCCTCTCGTGCTGACGCTCAGTGCCGATGGCAGCCAGTTCGATCATGCATGGCTCCTTCGTTCCAAGGACGAGATGCAGGCACAGCGCTTTTCAGGCAAGGCCAAGCGTCCATGCTATGCATATCCCAAGTCGATTGTCATCGGCGACTATCTCTATGTCGCCTATTCGACCAACAAGGAAGATGTTGAGTATTCTCGCATTCCACTTAGCAGCATCCAGCTGGTCAACAGCATTGAGTCTGTAGCTGTCGACGAGGTCAGTCCTGGCGTTTGTTACGATCTGTACGGGCATCGTGTCGGCGAGCCAATCAGAGGCAGGTTGTATGTCAAGGATGGTCGAAAGGTCCTTTTCCGATAAAACTGTCTTTGTCGTTCCCTCTTTCCGACTTCTTTAGTCATCAAAAAAGCAAGCCCCCTTTGAGAAGTGTCGGCTTGCTTTTTTCGTGTACATACAGGGCAAAGTCCTGAGCCCAGGCATCTGTGGCTGCAAAGCTGTAGAAAAGGATGTTTCAGTCATTCTCCTGCAGCCAGCGGGTGAACACCTGGCAGTACTCCTCGTGGGCATCGATGAAGCACGCCCGTCCCGACTGGCTATACCCCTTCTTCGGCCTCAAGCTCGGCCCCTTCACCTTCAACGGCATCGGCAACCGAAGCTTGCTCACCGCCCGATACCTGGCAGAGGCTCGCCAAGGTGCCGTCCTCGTCTCCCCGGCCATCTCACCCGGTGAGAAGCGCGTGATGCGCGCAGCCTTCGACGCAGGCCTTTCCACCATCGTTCTGCTGGAGAACGGCTTCACCCAGCTCTCGAAGCCCCACGGCGAGCAGTTCAACGCCTGTTCTGCAGGCCGCCTGTTGATGCTTTCCCCATGGGAGCACCACAACGAGAAGCGCACCATCACCCGCATCCAGTGCGAGCAGCTCAACCAGATGGCATTAGCAATCGCCCAACCCACCAGGTTATGAAGCTCTTCGATTTTACAGAAGATGGTCGCGCCGAATCACATTTCGCAGTTTTTTTGCAAGGTATTGCACTTCTAAACGAAATAGAGTGTCTACGAACATAGGCGCGCCATTTACTTGAGAGTGTTGTGTGTCGACGAACGTAGGTGCTCCATCTGCTGAAGAAGAATGTACATCGATGAACGTTGATGAACCATTTCCGGCAGAATGTTGTTTGCCTACGATCATTGGCGTACCATTTCTTGCAGAATATTGTTCATCTACGAACATTGACGCACAATTAACTGCGGAATATTGTACGTCTGCGAACATAGACGCACAGTTTACTTCCGAATGTTGTGCATCTGTGAACATTGACACACAATTTCCTGTTTTTGTTGTACGTCTGCGAACATAGACGCTCCATTTCCTACAAAATGTTGTACGTCTGTGAACATCGGCAAACCATTTGCTGCGGACTATTGTTCGCCTACGATCATCGATGCACCATTTGCTGCAGGATATTGTACGTCTGCGAACGTAGATGCTCTATCCCCGTTTTCGAGCGGCGTAACGCAACGTTTCGAAGGTTATGCCGTATCGTTTAGCGGTCCGCTGCAGACTTCGGTAGGAATCCCATCCGTAGCGTTTGGCAATTTCATCGAGGTTCGCAGTGCTGAGGTCGTAGCGATGAGCATCCTTCATCTTTTTACTCATCACGAAGCCTTCCGGGGCCTCCTGTTTCTTGACCTTGATTCTTGCCTTGTAGTCCTGGAAGAGTGCTTCATTGGCATCCCACTTCTCCTTGGCCTGCAACACGCGCCAATGCAGGATGATGTCATTCAGCCTCAATCCCGTCAGCATGTGGACCGAGTGCCACAATTCACGTTGATCTACGTCGAGCAACAGGGCGATGTCCTCCGAACGATGGGTGTTGGTGCAGCGTAAAGTGTTCACGACCTCATCGATGATTACTTCCCCAAAGGGTACCATTGCGTGGAACATTTCCTCCACGCTCTCTACGATATGTTTCATTGTTTTGTTGTTTTCAAAAAACTCAATGCTTGATCGAGTTGTAAGAATTTCGTAAAATTTCAGTCAATTTCCGGGCCAATCTAGGGGCCCAACCCCTCCCTAAGTATAATATTCTACTCCCCCCCTATAAAGGGGGAGAGGAATATTTAAATACTTGGGGGGGTATGGGTGCCCCAGGATTGATTTTGCATTTGACGAAAAAAAATTGTTTCATCGTTTGACAAGTTTTAGAAGTTAAAAGCACTGCAATCCAGCCTTTTACTGAATTGCAGTGCAAATTTACGAAAAAAAGTGAGAAAAATAAAATATTTAGGGTTGATTCGGCAAAAACTCAATACCAAACTCAATAACTCAATGACTCGAAACTCAAGAACTCAACGAATAAAATCCTTCAGCTGGTCGATCAGGTTCCTTTGGAAATAATCTGCCACCATCGAGTAGTTGTTGTAGGTCTGATCCTGAGTGCCGCCGGATTTATAGTAGTCTTCGATGTTCCAGGGGTAGCTATTCTCTTCGCGGAAATACTTGGGAGCATTGTCCAAGGCATTCTTGTCACAGGGGATGCTCTGTGGCTGGATCTTCAGATTCACCCATTCCGCAAATTTTGGTCGGGAGTTGAAAAGGAAGATGGGGACATTGCCCAACGCCTTTATCTTTTGATGCAGAACAGTGTAGATGGCAAGCCAATGGCTCTTGTTCACGAAATAGTTTGACTTGTTCGGCCCATCGGTATAGTCTCGGATGAAATCGATCAGCTTGGCTTCGTCGATGCCTTCGTTGATGTAACGTATCTCTGGAGCAGGAACGATGGTTGCTGCGATTGGGGTTTTGGTGTCGGTTGGAACCACAATCTCTACGTTCGCTTCCTTCTTTTCTTCCTCCGAGCCATAGATGAACTTGTGGTATTGCTCCTTCAGACCGTCATACATTTCGCATTTGATCAGGTTCTCCCGATGGATGCGGCCGAAGAAGAACATCACATTCTCGAAAGTCACGTATTGTTCGAACAGTTCATCGTGGGAGAACAGGATCGACCAATCAAAAAGATTCTCTGGGTCGGATGCATCCCTCAGCAAGCTGAGCAGCATTTTGTTTTTCTTCAAATCCTTCAGTTCATTGGCATCGTACAAATAAGCGCAAGCACTGGCATCGACGGGTTCGTCATTGATGATCTTGCTGATAAGCTCCTCGTCAGCTTCTGCAAGCTTTGCCCAATGGGGCTTGGAAATCGTCTCGAGTCTGTCGGATTTGAAATGTTGTGCCGCGGTTTTGAGTTTCGGAGGAAGATGATATTTGTCCATCTTAACGAAACGTCGGAATTCAGAGATAACATACTCCTTCATCTCGTCGCCACGTCTGAAACGAGCTTCGATAAATATATGATGCCATATATCTCTAAGAAATGATAATTCACTGTCAATTCTTTCGCCAATGAATTTTCTGAATTCCTCGCCATCTTCATCAATCATCTCTTGAATGCGGTCGGGGGAGTCTATTGATGTGAAGTTTTTGCCTATTAGGAATTCGGCATTTTCCTTTGAGATGTAGTTGTAGGTAGTTCTCTCGTTCTGCCTCTTGATCCTTTCCAATAACAGTTCCAGACGATTGAACGTAAGTTGATACTTTTCAAATGCTTCCTTGATGGTCAGGTAATTGACGATATTTGCGCTATTGATTTCACCATTGGAGATCACATCGTCTATCTCGCGGCCTATGGTTAAGAATCGGTCCAGCATGGTGTGCTCATGATAGGCAGACAAATAATGTATCTCTTTCGTCTCCAACTCTTGAATATCCTCGTCGAGAAGATTTATGTAAAATAAAGGAGAGTAGTGGTCCATGTCGTCCTTTTGGTTGCCTGAACCGAGAAGATTATCTATTTCTTCAGTTTCGATTGTCATATAGTGTAATTTTTATTATGTGCAAAAATAGTGATTTTTATTCATTTTAACGGTCTATTACTCTTTCCCTCCATCATCAGCAGCCATGAGGGTGGTGCTGTCGTCGTCATGGCCGAGGCCGATGACGGGAGCGAGGGAGGGAGCTTCGAAGTTGTCGGCATTGTCGGCCCAGTTGTCACACTGGCGCATGACGATGTCGAGGGCTTCTTCACAGTTCTCGGGAGGATACTTGTACTTCTTGAGGAGGCGCTTGACGAGGACCTTCATCTTGGCGCGGGCGCTTTCCTTGTGGTTCCAGTCGATGGTGCGGTTGCGGTTGAGCATATCGGTGAGCTCCTTGGTCATGGCGATGAAGTCCTCGTCCTTGTAGGCGGCACGGACACCCTCGGGCTTCGACAGGGCGTCGTAGAAAGCCTTTTCGTCGGGTGTCAAACCGAGGTCGTTGCCCTCCTGCTCGGACTGCTTCATCAGTTCGGCCATCTTGATGAGTTCCTCGATGACGGTCTGGTTGTCGAGCAGGCCCTTCAGGTAGTTCGAGAGGGTCATACTGAGCATGGTGCTGAACTTATCGCTCTGCACCACGTTGTGGGCGCCCTGCTTGCGCAGCTGTTCCTTCAGAAGCTTGGTGAGCAGTTCGACGGCGAGGTTCTTGGTCTTCATCCTCTGCAGCTCCTTGAGGAAGGCTTCGTCGAAGAGCGAGAACTCCAGCTTGTGGCCGTCGAAAAGGTTGATGACGCCCTTGCTGTGGAGGCTCTGGTTGAGGAGGCTCGAGATGCGCTCGTTGATTTCGTGGCGCGAGATGGGGCCCTTTTGCGCCAGGCGTACGAGCATCACGCGAAGGGCATCGAAATAGGCGGCTTCGGTCTTCTGCTCCCTGGTTAGAAGCGAACGGCAGAGCGTGGTGGCGTTGTGGAGGGCACGGCTGTGCTCCACCATGTCGTGGCGCTGCTGCTGGCGCTTGGGGTCGGTGAGCCAGTTGGCGCCGCCCGTGATGGCATCGGCCTTTGGCTTGTTGAGGTCGCTGAAGAAGCCCCGGTAGTCGTAGCCATGGATGAGCTGGCGGCAGATGTCGAGTTCCTCCTGCCACTTCACAAGGGCGGTCTTGGCGATGTCGGGGTTGCCGAAACGCTCCTGGTCGCGCTGCGTATATTGCTTCATGGCGGCCTTGAGTGCCTGGGCGATGCCGATGTAATCGACGATGAGACCACCTTCCTTGCCGGGAAAGACGCGATTGACGCGGGCAATGGCCTGCATGAGGTTGTGGCCGCGCATGGCCTTATAGACGTACATGGTGGCGAGCGACGGTACATCGAAGCCCGTGAGCCACATGTCGCGCACGATGGCAATCTTCATCGGGTCGTTGTCGTCCTTGAACTTCTTGGCCAGCTCCTGCTTGTAGTGGTCGTTGCCGATGATCTGCTGCCAATCCTCGGGGTCCTTGTTGCCCGACGACATCACGACCTTCACCTTGTCGGTCCATGAGGGTCGCAGTTCGAGTATCTTGCGGTAGATCTTGATGGCGATGCCGCGTGTCAGCGCCACGATCATCGCCTTGCCCGTGAGTTCCTGGGCGCGGTTCTCCTCGTAGTGGCGGATGATGTCCTTGACGAGCGAGGTGATGGTCTTGTCGTCGCCGAGGATACCTTCGAGGCGTGCCAGCTCGTGCTTGGTCTTGGTGAGCTGTTCGTCGGTGGCACCTTCGTCGGCAAGGTCGTCAAACTCGCGGTCGAGCAGTTCGAGCACCTTCTCGTCGAGTTCGAGGTTGAGCACGCGGCTCTCGTAATAGACGGGACGCGTGGCGCCATCCTCGACGGCCTGTGTCATGTCGTAGATGTCGATGTAGTCGCCGAAGACCTCCTGCGTGTCGCGGTCGCGATCGGAAAGCGGAGTACCTGTGAAGCCGATGAACGAAGCGTGGGGCAAGGCTTCGCGCATCTTGAGGCTGAAGCCCTTCTTCATGCGGAGGTCGCGGTTGTCCCAATGCTCGTCGCCATACTGGCTGCGGTGCGCCTCGTCGGTCATGACGATGATGTTGCGGCGGTCGCTGAGCACGCCGTCGCCTTCCTCGAACTTCTGGATGGTGGTGAAGATGACGCCGCCGCTCACACGGCCTTTGAGCAGCTTGGCAAGTTCCTTGCGGCTCTCGGCCTTCTGTGGAGTCTGACGCAGGAAGTTCTTGCAGCGGCTGAACTGTCCGAAGAGCTGGTTGTCGAGGTCCTTGCGGTCGGTGACCACGACGAGTGTACATTCGGCGAGGTTCTGTATGAGGAGGTGGGCAAAGAACACCATGCTCAACGACTTGCCCGAGCCCTGCGTATGCCAGAAGACGCCAATCTTACCATTGCCCGCCACGGCCTCCTTGGCACGCTTCAGGGCCTTGCCTACGGCATAATACTGGTGATAGGCGGTGAGGATCTTGCCGACGTGTCCTTCGTTGCGGTCGAAGCAGATGAAGTTGCGGAGGATGTCGAGCAGCTGGTCCTTGCGGAACACTTCGAGGAAGAGGGTTCGGTAATCGACGGCACGGTTCTGGGTGTGGGGCACCTTCCACTCCATGTAGCGCGACTCGTTGGCGGTGATGGTGCCGGCACGGGTGTCGGTGAGGTCGCTGATGACGTTGAAGGCGTTGAAGGTGAAGAGGTCGGGCACCACGGCCTGGTAGTTCTTGATCTGCAGGAAGGCGTCGTGGACGCTGGCATTTTCAGCCAGGGCGCTCTTCAGTTCGATGACGACGAGGGGCAGGCCATTCAGGAAGACCACCATGTCGCAGCGCCGCTTCTGGAACTGTTCGACAGTCCACTGGTTGACGATGCGGAAGTCGTTGGCGTCGGGACGTTCGTAGTCGATGAGCTTGACCAGCACCGTGCGCTCGGGCTGACCTTTGACGGGAGGAAGTTGGGCGGGCACGCCGCCTTGCATCATATCGGTGAAGGCTTCGTTGTTCTGTACGAGGGTGCCGCCCTGCAGCGTCGTAATACGCTTCACGGCATCGTCGATGGTCGAGGTGGGAAGTCCCGGATTGAGCTTCACCAAGGCTGCACGCAGCACGTCGGGCAAATAGGGCACGCGCACGTCGTGCTCTATGTCATAGCCGCATTGGTACTGATAGCCCAGTTCGTCGCGGAACAGTTCTATCAGCGTCTGCTCGTATGCGTCCTCGGTGAAGGTGTGGGAGTGGGAGTGGGACAATGGGGAAGTTGGGCGATTTAGCTCACTGTCGAGAAAACTATACACAAAACCAGAACTCTGGAAGAAGAGGCCAGTTTTCGGGTCGCTTAGTTTCTCGAAAAGACGAGAGGTATAGACAGCATCGAAAGCTTCGGCCAAAGAGAGGCCGCGCTCGTCGATGAGGCGGGCGATGAGATCCTTCACAATCTCTTCCTTCATGTTCTGGAATTCTGCTTGGGATACGTTCATAAGACTTTCATTAGTTTGTCAATAGCCTGCTGGGTGCAAAATGCGTATTGGAAAGTAATTCCTTTGATAAACTGAATACGACGCAAGAACTCATCAAAGGTAATATAGCCCTGCTTGTAGCGTGTAATCTGTGCTCCTATTCGGTCGTTGGCGATGGGACCATAAACGATGTCATAGTCGTGGAGCGTCCGACCTTGAGGCTCAGTGCGATGGTCATAGACGAAGTGTGCCCAATCTTCTGTGTAAGCCTCAAAACGCTTATAACGGAATTGTTGGAAGAGCGTTTCATCGAACTCAAAGATGTTGACTATGGGTTCAGTCTCTTCAAATGCTGCGCGGAAATTAGCCATCTCCTGCGCCTGTTGTAGGTCATCAGAGAGGTAAAAAGCGCGTCCGAAGTCCTTGTTGGGCTTCGAGAGTGAAAGGTCGATATCCGATATATCGACGGTAGAACCGTGATAGAGCCTCATAACGTGCCTCCTTTCTTCTGGCAATAATTCCTCAGAGTTTCGATATTTTCATCGAGCGATAGAGTGTGCATGATGCCATAGTGTTTTTCGCAAAGAGCCAATGCACCGTATTGGCGAAGATAGCGATACGCTTCGACCTCGCTGACCTTGCATCGTACAGCAAAGGAGTTCACAAGAAGGATGATGTATTCTATCTTGTTGAGCATTGTTGAAGCCATATTTCTCGGTTATTATTATCGTATTGTACTTTATCAGAGTGCAAAGAGATACATTGTAATGGAATCCCTTTCTTTCCAAATTTCGATGCAAAGATAACGTGTTTTTCAGTAAACTCCAAAATTATCGGAGGGAAATGTTGTTTTTAGAGGGCTTTATTTTGCATTTTTTCTTTTTGAACACGAATTATCACGAATTAGTCACGAATTTCTCATGAATTAATTCTTTAACTATAGAGGCAACAAAAAAGCATCCGTCGGGATGCTTTTTTTGTTATAGCTTTATCTCGCCCGACATCAGTTTGGGAAGGAGGGTGTCGCGGAGGTGGGAGAGATTATAATTCTCCTCATATGTATGATACATCCTCAAAGCAATAGGCTCTATAATCTTATTGAATCGTTGAACTGATGCCTTATCTGGTACTATTAACTGCATGGTCTTGACACTCTCTTTGGGCAATTCTGTTTGTCCTGTGCTGCCAATAGCCATATTTTCTATTTCAAGTTGCCGCATCAAAAGATTTCTACCAATATAATGCTTGTATAGATCGTCTTTCGACCTAACAACAGTTAGATGAGAATCAAAAGCAATATTATCTTTGTCGAAATAGACAATCCCGACACGGCCTAATGAACCAATACCAGTTGAATTAATTAATGTGTCCCATTGTTTAACTTTCTTTTCGGTATTGGCTTTGGGTTCATGCGTTCTTGCATTCGTTAAGGTTACAATATTGTATCTAACGCATGTCTGTCCTAAAACCCATTGATCGGTACTATCTTTATATTTAGGCGATAATCCTCGAGATATGAAAGAGCATAGATTGTCCAAGTTATCAACTCTCCACCCCTCCGGAATCATCCCAAGTTCCGACTCAACGAAAGGCTGGTCGCGGAATGGCTCAAAGTCAACAAACCAAGACTTGAATAAAGCCTGTGCCTGTTGCTCTAAGTTCTCGTTTATCTTCCTGTTGTTCTCGATTTTGTCGTCGAGGGATTTGAGGATGGAGGAAATCTTCCTTTGTTTATTTATGTCAGGAATCTTAACTTTGTAATCGCCAATAATGTCTTGTGTCATCAATGGTTGTGCTCCACCAATGTGATGATAGTGTAAATCTAAAGATGACATAAGATAATATAGGAAATTAAAATCGACCTTTTCATTAGGAGTTACC
>JAEEGH010010979.1_pt1 | contig 20643 bp, 18 predicted proteins | sample 9134181 | NCBI WGS metagenome assembly JAEEGH01 (sample SAMN16246544, study PRJNA631951) | gut metagenome | biome: gut microbiome; feature: rumen; material: DP-attached | host: Bos | place: Iran: Karaj | collected 2018-10
AGAACATGATGATGCTTTCCGGTGGAGAGCGCGCGCTCAGTGCGATCGCACTGCTTTTTGCGATCCAGAACCTCAAGCCTTCGCCTTTCTGTCTTCTTGATGAGATAGAGGCCGCGCTTGATGACAGCAACGTTGACAGATATGCGAAATATCTTCACAAGCTCACGGATCACACGCAGTTCATCGTCATCACGCACAGAAGAGGCACAATGGCGAGCGCGGACGCGCTTTACGGTATCACCATGCAGGAAAAGGGCGTTTCGGCGCTTGTATCCGTAAGCCTTATAGAAAACGATCTGACAAATTAAGCGGTGCAACGGAGCAACGGAGCAGCAACGGAGGAAAAATGGGATTTTTTGCTAAGCTTGCAAGTCTTTTCACGGGACATAAAGAGCTGAACGACGAGTTTTACGAGGAGATCGAAGAAACTCTCGTGATGGCCGATGTCGGGATAAATACCACAGAAAACATCATTTCCGCGTTAAAGAAAAAAGTCAAGGAAAACAAGATAAAGGAAGCCGCGGCATGCAAGGAACTCCTTAAGGACTCCATAAAGGAGCAGATGGATGTTCCGGGTGACGCCTATGATTTTGAGAACAAAAAGACGGTTATCCTCCTTATTGGTGTGAACGGTGTGGGTAAGACCACGACGGTCGGGAAGCTTGCTTCCGTTCTCAAAAAACAGGGCAAAAAAGTGCTGATCTGCGCAGCGGATACCTTCAGAGCCGCAGCAATAGAGCAGCTCACCGAATGGTCAAACCGCGCGGGCGTGGACATCATCGCGCAAAAAGAGGGCTCGGACCCCGCTGCAGTCGTATTTGACGCGATCAATGCCGCAAAAGCGAGGAACACGGATATCCTCATCTGCGATACCGCGGGACGTCTCCAGAACAAAAAGAACCTCATGGAGGAACTGAGAAAGATCGACAAGGTCATCGACAGGGAATATCCGGGCGCCGCAAGAGAGACATTTGTGGTAGTCGACGGCACTACAGGACAGAACGCCCTCGTGCAGGCGAGGGAATTCAACGAAGTCGCGCCCGTTACCGGCGTCATCATCACAAAGCTTGACGGCACCGCAAAGGGAGGGATCGCGATCGCGATCCAGGCGGAGCTTAATGTTCCGGTCAAATACATCGGTGTCGGTGAAAAAGTTGATTCTCTTAAGAAATTCGATCCTAAGGAATATGTCGAAGGACTTTTTGCCGATTAACACTTAGTTTATAATTGTTAAATAAGTATAACTTATAATGGCTTGATTTTTTTTCATCGGCAAGCGGATTATTTAACTTGTAATCCCAAAGACCTTTTGATAAAATCATAGCGATTTCCGAAAGAACACAAGACCAACCAAAGGAGAACATAAATGGCAGACAGTGAAAAGCTGAAAGCCCTCGACGCCGCGCTGGCTCAGATCGAAAAGTCATACGGCAAGGGCTCGGTCATGAAGCTCGGAGATTCAGCTTCAAAGATGAATGTTGAGGCGGTTCCCACAGGATCGCTCTCATTGGATATAGCACTCGGAGTCGGAGGCATCCCCAAGGGAAGGATCGTCGAGATCTACGGTCCCGAATCGTCAGGTAAGACCACGGTGGCCCTCCATGTGGTAGCAGAGGTTCAAAAGCTCGGCGGCATCGCGGGTTTCATAGATGCGGAGCATGCGCTCGACCCCGTATACGCAAAAAACATCGGCGTGGATATCGACAATCTCTATATCTCACAGCCGGACAACGGTGAGCAGGCGCTTGAGATCACCGAGACCATGGTGCGTTCAGGCGCGGTCGACATCATCATCGTCGACTCCGTTGCGGCTCTCGTTCCCAAAGCCGAGATCGAGGGAGACATGGGAGACGCCCACATGGGACTTCAGGCACGTCTCATGTCACAGGCATTAAGAAAGCTTACAGCGGCGATCAGCAGGTCAAACTGCATCGTCATCTTTATAAACCAGCTCCGCCAGAAGATCGGCGTGATGTTTGGAAATCCTGAGACCACTACGGGCGGTAACTCTTTGAAATTCTATGCTTCCGTGCGTCTCGACGTGCGTCGTGTGGAATCGCTCAAGTCCGGCGGAGACGTTATAGGAAACCATACCCGTATCAAGGTCGTAAAGAACAAAGTATCACCGCCGTTTAAGGAAGCCGAATTTGATATCATGTTCGGAAAAGGCATCTCCAAAACGGGCGACATCCTGGATCTCGCGACAAAGGACAACCTAATCGTAAAGTCCGGCGCATGGTTTGCATACAAGGACGAAAAGATAGGACAGGGCAGGGAAAACGCAAAGCTCTACCTTGAGCAGAATCCCGATGTCTTAAACGAAGTGGAAGACCTTGTCCGCGAGAAATACGGTTTCAAACCTCTTCATTCGGCAGCAAAGGCAGAGCCCGAAAAGAAAGCCGAAGGAAAAAAGAAGGCCGAGTAATTGACAATAACGGAAATAACCGAATTTTCCAAAAAGAAAAACAAGATATCGTTTGAAAACGGAGAGTTCCTTGTAGTTTACAAAGGGATGACGGACACGGAAGCCACAGAGCTTTCCGAGGAAACGTACGCCGCGCTCTTTAAAGAGATGGTACGCTACGCCAAAAGGCGCGCGATGAATCTTCTCATAAAGAGCGACAGATCGGTAGCCGAAATAAGATCGAAACTTTCGGAGGACGGCCATAACCCGGAGATTATTGCCGAAGTGCTGAAATTTCTCGATTCTTACGGTTATCTCGACGACAGACGTACGGCCGTGCAGATCGTAAAGTCTTTAAGAGAACAGAAGAGCATACGGGAAATACGGTCGAAACTTAAAATGCGCGGTATTTCCGATGAGGATGCGGAATATGCGGTAAACACCGAATATCCACAGCCTCAGGCGTCTATGAATGATGCAGGATCCGAGGGCGACCTCAGTGAGAATGAGATAACCGTTATGGTATCAAAACTCAAAAGATCCGGCATGACGCCGGAAATGATACATGCACTTGACAGAAAAGACCGTGACAAGCTTGCCGCAAAGTTCTACCGAAAAGGCTTTAAGGCTGAGAATATCCGTAAAGTACTGGATCTTTCCGAATTTGAATGATATTTGTTTTATAAAACAGGCCTGCCTTCGCGGCAGGATGTTGGGGGCACTGAGGTGCTTAAAGGAGCCTGCTGGGAGCGATGGTTTTGATCGTCGGCCTGCAGGCGGTTTTTTTTATTTTTCGTCTATTGCATTATAATTCCCATTGTGACATAATATAGAAAGCGAAATTTCGGAACTTTATCTTATAGACAGGAGGAAAACATATGTATAACCTGATCGTTTTATCAGGCTGGTGGGACGGCATCAAAGATGATTTCGCCGCCGCCGGAGTGAACACAGTCACGGGTCTGTGCGTTGTGTTCGTAGCGCTCATCTTTATCTCATTCATAATTTCGCTGTTCAAATATGTAAATATCTGGGCTACGAAGCATGAAGAGAAAAAGGGACAGGATGTCGCAAAGGCAGGCATCGAGAACACTGTTTCACAGATCGCGGCATCGGAACTTGCCATCGACAATTTCGAGCTTGCAGCCATCTGCACCGCGGCCATCAGCGAGTATGAGGAAGCACGCGGCAACTTCTTTAAAGACGGTATCGTGATCAAAAAGATCACAAAGATCTCATAACAATCGGAGGAAGAGAAAAATGAAAAATTACACTATCACAATCAATGGCAATGTATATTCCGTAACTGTTGAAGAAGGTAACGGCGAAGGCGTTAAGCAGGCAGCTCCCGCAGCAGCACCCGCAGCACGTCCCGCATCGGCAGGCGCAGGCAGCGTAAAGATCACTGCTCCCATGGGCGGAAAGATCCTTTCCATCAAGGCTCCCGCAGGCACAGCAGTTAAAAAGGGTCAGGCCATCCTTACTTTTGAAGCAATGAAGATGGAGAACGAAGTAGTAGCTCCTCAGGACGGCGTTGTAGCATCGATCGAATGCTCGGTAAATGACAAGGTAGAATCCGGCGCGGTACTTGCCACACTTAAATGATAACGAAGGGAGACCTCACAGAATATGAACATAGGTGATACGTTATTAAACCTTTGGAATCAGACGGCATTTGCCAATCTCTACTGGGGCAACTACGTTATGATCCTTGTGGCTCTCGTATTCCTTTATCTCGGTATTAAAAAAGGTTTTGAGCCGCTTCTTCTCGTACCGATCGCATTCGGTATGCTTCTTGTAAACATCTATCCCGGAATAATGGCAGCGCCTTCTGTGGATCCGAACACCGGACTCGAGCAGGCGGGCGGCCTTCTTTACTATTTCTTCAAGCTTGACGAGTGGGCTATCTTCCCGTCGCTCATCTTCCTCGGAGTGGGAGCGTCGACGGATTTCGGTCCTCTTATCGCAAATCCCAAGAGCTTCCTTCTCGGTGCGGCAGCACAGCTCGGTATCTTTGTTGCCTACCTTCTTGCAATCCTTCTCGGATTCAACGGAGAAGCAGCTGCAGCGATCTCCATCATCGGCGGCGCTGACGGCCCTACATCGATCTTCCTTGCAGGTAAGCTCGGACAGACAAATCTCATGGGACCTATCGCTGTTGCGGCATATTCCTATATGTCACTCGTTCCGATCATCCAGCCTCCCATCATGAAGGCTCTTACCACAAAGAAAGAGCGTGAGATCAAGATGGAGCAGCTCCGTCCCGTATCAAAGCTCGAAAAGATCCTTTTCCCCATCGTTGTTACCATCGTAGTATGCTTTATCCTTCCTTCGACTGCTCCCCTCATCGGCATGCTGATGCTCGGAAACCTCTTCAAGGAATGCGGCGTTACCAACCAGCTCTCTGAGACTGCACAGAACGCCCTTATGTACATCGTTGTCATCATGCTCGGTACTTCCGTAGGCGCATCCACCAGCGCAGAGAACTTCCTTCAGTGGACGACCATCAAGATCGTTGTTCTCGGACTCATCGCATTTGCTTTCGGTACTACCGGCGGTGTCCTGCTCGGAAAACTCATGTGCAAGATCACAAAAGGAAAGATCAATCCTCTCATCGGTTCTGCGGGCGTTTCGGCCGTTCCCATGGCTGCGCGTGTTTCACAGAAAGTCGGAGCGGAAGCGGATCCTACCAATTTCCTGCTCATGCATGCAATGGGACCCAATGTTGCGGGCGTTATCGGTACCGCAGTGGCGGCAGGTGTCTTCATGGCTATCTTCGGAGTCTGACGCCGGCTGTTTCATGATCTTTTCATGACAAAAATAACACAGGAGAATGATGAACTATGGCAGATATAAAAAAGAAACCCATCGGGATCACAGAGACCATACTCCGTGATGCCCATCAGTCGCTCATCGCCACAAGAATGCCCACTTCCGAGATGCTCCCCATCATTGACAAGATGGACAAGGTAGGCTACCACTCGGTAGAATGCTGGGGCGGCGCGACCTTCGATTCCTGCCTCAGATTCCTTAAGGAAGATCCTTGGGACAGACTCAGGAAACTGCGCGCGGGATTTAAGAAAACAAAGCTCCAGATGCTTTTCCGCGGACAGAACATTCTCGGATATAATCACTATTCCGACGATGTTGTTGAATATTTCGTACAGAAGTCGGTAGCAAACGGTATCGACATCATCCGTATATTTGACTGCTTTAACGATCTCCGTAACCTTGAGACCGCCGTCAAGGCCACAAAGAAAGAGGGCGGACACGCTCAGATCGCTCTTTCCTATACTCTGGGTGACGCTTATACACTCGAATACTGGGAAAAGATGGCAAAATCGGTCGAGGAGATCGGTGCCGACAGTATCTGTATAAAGGATATGGCGGGCCTTCTTCTTCCTTACACCGCCACAGAGCTTGTAACAGCACTCAAGAACGGATCCAAGATCCCACTTCAGATGCATACTCACTATACTTCGGGTGTTGCTTCCATGACCTATTTAAAGTCGGTAGAAGCAGGCGCCGATGTCATCGACTGCGCAATGAGCCCGCTTTCCATGGGTACTTCACAGCCTGCAACCGAGGTTATGGTAGAGACATTCAAGGGCACACCTTACGATACGGGCTATGACCAGACATTGCTCGCAGAGATCGCCGATTACTTCAGACCTTACAGAGAAGAAGTTTTAAAGAACGGCCTTCTTAATCCCAAGGTACTCGGCGTAAATATCAAGACACTGCTTTACCAGGTTCCCGGCGGAATGCTTTCAAACCTCGTTTCGCAGCTTAAGGAAGCAAATGCCGAGGACAAATACGAAGCAGTGCTCCAGGAGATCCCGAACGTTCGTAAGGACTTCGGTGAGCCGCCTCTTGTAACACCTTCCTCACAGATCGTAGGTACACAGGCAGTGCTCAATGTCCTTCAGGGCGAGCGTTACAAGATGATCACCAAGGAGTCAAAGAAGATCCTTGCGGGCGAATTCGGCCAGACCGTAAAGCCTTTCAACAAGGAAGTACAGAAAAAAGCGATCGGAGACACAGAGCCCATCACCTGCCGTCCCGCGGACCTCATCGAGCCTCAGCTCCCGAAGTTCAGGGAAGAGTGCAAGGAATGGATCGAGCAGGACGAGGATGTACTTTCATACGCTCTGTTCCCGCAGGTTGCTCTCGATTTCTTCAAATACAGAAAAGAACAGCGTGAAAATCCCACACCGAAAGCCTCCGCTGCTCCTGAAGGAAACGACAGACAGGTAAAAGTCACCCTTGCTGCCGATGCCTTCAACTGATATTTCTATGTTTGCTTTTGAGACAGAATGTGCTAAAATAAGTTAGTCTGAAATCTAAAACTAATGGAGGTTTATAATGGGATTATTTAACGATGCCAAAAATGAGAAGGCCGGAAAGAACGCAAATGTCGAAGAAGAAGATATCTTTGCGGTTGGAGAAGAAGATGTGGTAAATGCCGAGGATATAGATCCCGAGCTTCTTGAGAGCATTCTTGAGGAGACAGCGGAAGAACCCAAGGAAGAGCCCAAGAAGGCTGCGGAAAAGCCCGCTGCTCCCGCAAACGTGCCTGAAGTCGCAGACAGAAAAAAACGAGACACTTCAGAGGAAGACAAGGGCGGCGTTACGGTCATCACAAAGGGTACGACCATCAACGGTTCCATCATTTCCGATTGCTCTCTCGATGTAATGGGCACCATCAACGGTGATATCGAATGCCTCGGAAAGCTTACCATTTCGGGAAAGGTATCCGGAAATTCCATGGCCTCCGAAGTATTTGTCAACACTGAGAGACTTGAAGGCTCGATCACAAGCGAAGGCTGTGTAAAGATCGGACTCGGCACGGTCGTTGTAGGAGACATCAACGCAAGCTCCGCAGTATTTGCGGGCGCCGTAAAGGGCGAGATCGACGTAAACGGCCCTGTCATCCTTGATTCCACTGCGATCATCAAGGGAAACATCAAGGCTAAATCCGTGCAGATGAACAACGGCGCTATCCTTGACGGATTCTGCTCGCTCACCTATGCAGAGCTTGATGTGGACAGCATTTTTGACTGATCGTCCGTAAGAGGAACTGATAATGGCAAAATATAAAAGAGTATTGTTAAAACTCAGCGGCGAAGCTCTTGCCGGTGAGAAGAAGACCGGATTTGACGAGGAGACCTGCATAAAGGTCGGAAAACAGGTAAAAAAGCTTGTTGACGAAGGCATACAGGTAGCTGTGGTCATCGGCGGAGGAAACTTCTGGAGAGGAAGGACTTCCGGCAACATGGACCGCGTAAAAGCAGATCAGATAGGTATGCTCGCGACCGTGATGAACTGCATCTATGTTTCCGATATGTTCCGCTTTGTCGGTATGGACTGCAGCGTTTATACCCAGTTTGAATGCGGTGATTTTACAAAGCTTTTCTCAAGAGACGATGCAGTTAAGGATCTAAACGCAGGAAAAGTGGTATTCCTTGCCGGCGGCACAGGACATCCCTATTTTTCCACAGATTCCGCAACGGCGCTCAGAGCCATAGAGCTTGAATGCGATATCATCCTCATGGCAAAAGCCATCGACGGCGTATACGATTCCGATCCCAAGAAGAATCCCAACGCAAAGAAATATGATGAACTTCCGGTAAACGAGATAATCGACAAAAAGCTCGGCGTTATCGATCTTACCTGCGCAGTGCTCTGTGCGGAAAACAAGATGCCCCTGTTCATCTTTTCGCTCCTTGAGGAGGACGGCATAACAAACGCAGCCTTAGGCCTTGCCAAGGGCACGACCATTACGGTCTGATCAATATGTGGGAGGGTTTACCATGAACGACAAAATTGTTGCTTACAGTGAAAAGATGGACAAGACCATCGCGGTTCTCGAAGAAGATTATGCTTCCATAAGAGCAGGACGTGCCAACCCGCATCTCCTTGACAAGCTCAAGGTTGACTATTACGGCACACCCACAGGCATACAGGGCGTTGCAAACGTTTCCGTTCCCGAAGCCAGGATCATCCAGATCCAGCCTTGGGAATCAAAAATGATAAAGGAGATTGAAAAAGCCATCCTTGCATCGGATATAGGCATCACTCCTTCAAACGACGGTAGAGTCATCAGACTCGTTTTCCCTGAGCTTACAGAGGAAAGACGTAAGGATCTCTGCAAGGACATCAAGAAAAATGCGGAGAATGCCAGAGTTGCAATAAGGAACATCCGCCGCGACGCAAACGACGCCATCAAAAAGCTCGGAAAGAACAGCGAGATATCCGAGGACGAGCAGAAGACCATCGAAGACGAGATCCAGAAGCTCACCGACAAGAAGATCGCTGAGATCGACAAGCTTGCCGAAGTAAAAGAAAAAGAGATAATGACCGTATAAAACGGACTTTGCACCCATCGTCCTCTTTGTGGCGGTGGGTGCAACCGCATACGGCTTGGGAGATCTATGGCTTTGAACGAACTTGAGGGGCTCAATGTGCCTCAGCATATAGCGATCATCCTTGACGGAAACGGCAGATGGGCAAAAAAACGCGGACTTCCCCGCACGGCAGGACACAAGGCGGGAGCAAAGACAGTGGAAAAGATCTGCGAAGACGCATACAGACTCGGCGTAAAATATGTCACACTCTATGCGTTTTCCACGGAAAACTGGTCAAGACCCGAATCAGAAGTGTCCATGCTGATGGATCTTTTGCGTAACTACCTTTCCGACTGCTTTAACAACGCAAAGAAAAACAACATGCGGGTCCGCGTGATCGGCGACAGATCGCGGCTTGCAGAGGATATCGTAAAAAGAATAGGAGAAGTGGAAGAGTATTCCGCTCAGTTTACAGGACTAAATCTCCAGATTGCGATAAATTACGGGGGACGCGACGAGATAACACGCGCCGTAAAAAAGATCGCAAGCGCCGTGAAGGACGGAAAGATCGATCCTTCAGACATCACGGAAGACCTGATAGAAGGTTATCTTGACACAGCAGGCATACCTTCCCCGGATCTTCTCATAAGGACCAGCCGCGAGCAGCGCATTTCAAATTTCCTGCTCTGGCAGACGGCTTATACCGAATTCTATTTTCCTGAGGTCCTGTGGCCGGACTTTTCAAAGGACGACCTCATAGAAGCCATCAGGTATTACAATACTCGTGACCGCAGATACGGTGGCGTTAAGGAATAAAATGGGAAAAGTTGATCAAGAAAAAAACGGTAAGCTGCACAGTTTCCTGATAAGGACCTTAAGCGCTGCCGTGCTCATAGGAATCGCCTTTGCCGCGATCATACCCGGGGGGATCCCCCTTATTGTCGTAAACTACATACTTGCTCTTATAGGTACCATGGAGGTGATGAGGCTTGTAGGGACGCACAAGACCGTCCTTGCGGTCCTCACTTACATCTCAGAGACCTGTCTGTACTGCCTTATCTATTTTAACCAGAAGCAGTTCCTGATACCGCTCATCATGCTTTACCTCCTTGCCCTTTTTGTGGTGATGGTGGTGCATTATCCTAAGTTTGAAGCGACAAAAGTGTTTGTCACTTTCGGCGCTCTGATCTATGTGGGACTCGGGCTTTCCTTCCTCTATCAGACAAGGATGCAGGTGGAATCGGGAAAATTCATCGTATGGCTCATCTTTATAGGGTCGTCTGTGTCCGATACGGGAGCATATCTTACAGGAATGCTGCTCGGCCGTCACAAGGCTTTTCCGAAGCTCTCACCAAAAAAATCGGTCGAGGGCTGTATCGGAGGCATCCTTTTCAGCGTTGCATTCGGGATCGGCTATAACCTGCTTCTCCATTACAGGTTTGGCGTAAATTTCCTGCACCTGTGGCAGATCGCGCTTATCTGCGCAATAGCATCGGTATGCGCACAGACGGGAGACCTTGCAGCATCTGCGATCAAAAGATTTTTTGACATCAAAGACTACGGGAAACTCATTCCCGGACACGGCGGGATCATGGACAGATTTGATTCCATAATCTTTGTGTCGCCCCTTGTTTACTATCTTGCAAGCGCATTTTCGGGTGCGCTAATCACAAAATGAAGTGAATGATATGAGAAAGATATCCATACTCGGTTCGACGGGTTCGATCGGCACGCAGACACTTGATGTCATCAGGAAATACAAGGACATTGAAGTTGTCGCGCTTTCAGCCGACAAGAGCGTCGGACCGATAACAGAACAGATAAAAGAATTTAAGCCGCGCCTCGTTTGCATGTACTCCTACGACGCGGCTCTTAAACTTAAAGAGACCATAAAAGCGCTCGGCCTCAAGACCGAAGTGGTGACCGGAATACAGGGACTCATTGACTGTGCCACGGTTCCGGAAGCCGACATGGTGGTCACTGCTTTTGTGGGAATGATCGGGATCAGACCCACTATAGAAGCCATAAAAGCAGGTAAGGACATAGCGCTCGCAAATAAAGAAACTCTTGTCACCGCAGGGCACATTATAATGCCGCTCGCAAAAGAAAAGAATGTAAAGATCCTTCCCGTGGATTCCGAGCATTCCGCAATCTTCCAGTGCCTTCAGGGCGAGGGAGAGAACAAGCCCGCAGCCATTCTTCTCACGGCATCCGGCGGTCCTTTCAGAGGCAGAAAAAAAGAAGAACTTAAAAATATCCGTCCTGAGGATGCCCTTAAACATCCAAACTGGAGCATGGGGAAAAAAATCACCATCGATTCGTCTACAATGGTGAACAAGGGACTTGAAGTGATGGAAGCAAAATGGCTTTTTGGTGTTGAGCCTGACAATATTCAGGTCGTGATCCAGCCAAAGAGCATCATACACTCGATGATCGAGTTTACCGACGGCGCAGTGCTTGCGCAGCTTGGCGTGCCCGATATGAAGCTTCCCATCCAGTATGCGCTCTATTTCCCCGAGCGCCGCATGCCTACCGCAGAAAGGCTTGATTTCACAAAGCTTTCATCGATAGACATATTTACACCCGACAACGAAAATTTCCCGGCGCTCCCGCTTGCCTACGAAGCTATAAAGACAGGAGGCTCGATGCCTGTTGTTTACAATGCCGCAAACGAAGCCGCAGTCAGGAAGTTTTTAAACCGTGAGATAGGATATCTTGACATTGTCGACACCATAAAGCGTATGATGGACAAGCATGTCGTGATTCCCGATCCTTCACTTGATGAGGTCTTAAAAATTGGGGAAGAGACAGAACGGGAACTGTCGGACCTTCACACACTTTGATATTTCGGAGCATACATGAGGATAGTAATAGCAATACTGATCTTTTCGATCATCATCATTTTTCATGAATTCGGACACCTCCTTCTTGCAAAGAAAAACGGCATCAAGGTCGTAGAATTCTCGGTAGGTCTCGGACCCACAATAGTCGGAAAAGAGATAAAAGGCACAAAATATTCGTTAAAGCTTTTGCCGTTCGGAGGCGCCTGCCAGATGCTCGGAGAAGACTTTGACGACGGCACGCCGGAAGCAGGTTCGTTTTATGCGGCTTCCGTATGGCAGAGGATGTCGGTCATCCTTGCCGGCCCCTTTTTCAACTTCCTTCTCGCATTTGTTTTTGCGCTTGTGATCACAGGTTCGGTGGGCTTTGACGCACCCCTTGTGACGGGAGTCGCAAAAAACTCCGCAGCCGAAGCAGCAGGTCTTCGCGCGGGAGACGAGATCGTGAGCATCAACGGCTCACGCACCTTTATAGGACGCCAGATAGATTCCTTTTTCCTCTATAACGAACTCGACGGGAGCGCGTTAAGCGTAAAATATAAGCGTGACGGCGTTACCGGCACCACGAGCGTTACGCCCGTAAGGACGAAAAGATATCTTCTCGGGTTCACCTATACAGCCGATACAACAAAGGCCGAGATCAAAGAGGTTTCCGAAGGGTATCCCATAGCCGCCGCAGGGATAGAAAAGGGCGATGTGATCTTAAAGATCGACGGAAACGAGATCGCTACCGGAGCCGAGCTTTCGGCATACATGAACGCTCATCCGTTAAGCGATGAATCTGTCCTTATGACATATGAGAGAAACGGCGAGACCTTTGAAACGACGGTCACTCCCAAGCTCGCTTCCGACAGCTTTTCCACCGGTATGAGCTATAACCTCTACAGAGAGCGCACAGGTGTCATCGGAGTTATTAAATACAGCTTCATCGAAGTGGGTTACTGGATCGACACCACTATAAAAAACCTCGGGATGCTGATCAGAGGAAAACTCACAAAAGACGACATCGGAGGCGCCATCGCGATAGTCGACATGATCGGTGATTCCTACGAAGAGACAAAGCAGACAGGCTCAGCGTTTGATGTGGTGCTTCAGATGCTCTATATCTCGATCCTCCTTTCTGCAAACCTCGGAGTGATGAACCTTCTTCCGATACCTGCGCTTGACGGCGGAAAATTCCTGCTGCTCATAGTAGAAGCCGTAATGAGAAAACCGCTTAACCGCAAAGTCGAAGCGATAGTAAACCTGGCGGGTTTTGTGCTTCTCATGCTCCTCATGGTATTTGTCCTCTTTAATGATGTGAGAAGGATATTTTTTAAATAAATAGTTTGAGGTGATGTTCAAATGGCTCATGAAGTAAAGATCGGAAATGTTACGATAGGACACGGAAACAAGATAGCGATACAGTCGATGACAAACACAAAGACTGAGGATGTAAAGGCAACGGTGGATCAGATCTTACGCCTTGAAAAAGCAGGCTGCGAGATCATCCGCTGCGCAGTGCCCACCGAGAACGCAGCAAAAGCGCTGTCTGAAATAAAAAAACAGATACATATCCCGCTTGTCGCAGACATCCATTTTGACTATCGCCTCGCGATCAGCTCAATAGAAAACGGCGCGGACAAGATCAGGATAAATCCGGGAAACATCGGAAATATCGACAGAGTGCGCGAAGTCGTGAACTGCGCGAAAGAAAGAAATATCCCGATAAGAGTCGGCGTGAACTCAGGCTCTCTTGAAAAGGAACTTGTGGAAAAATACCACGGAGTGACGGCTGAAGGCCTTGCGGAGAGCGCATTAAAGGAGGCTGCCGTTATTGAGAACATGGGCTATGACAACCTGGTCATAAGCATTAAATCCTCAAATGTGCCTATGTGCGTCCGCGCGCATGAGCTTATCACAACAAAGACAGACCATCCCCTGCATGTCGGTATCACGGAAGCAGGGACATTAAGGAGCGGTCTCATAAAGTCTTCGGTAGGCCTCACACAGATACTTGGACAGGGCATCGGAGACACCGTGCGCGTTTCTCTTACGGCAGACCCTGTTGAAGAGGTCTATGCCGCGCGTGAGATCCTTCGCGCTCTGGGCTTAAGAAAAGGCGGAGTGGAAGTCGTTTCCTGCCCGACCTGCGGAAGAACAAAGATCGATCTTATAGGCCTTGCGGAAAAGGTTAACGAAGCTGTGCGCGACCTTCCGCTTGACATAAAGATCGCGGTAATGGGATGCGTAGTGAACGGTCCCGGCGAAGCTAAGGAAGCAGACATCGGGATCGCCGGCGGAGACGGAAACGGCATCATCATCAAAAAGGGCGAAGTCATAAGGCATTGCAAGGAGGAGGAGCTGCTGCCTGAGCTCCTTAAGGAACTTAATGAACTTATTTGAAGTATTTAAAGACCTTGACGTAAAAAACAGCATAAACAGAGTATTTGGGGACGTAAATGTTCAAAAGGTCGTGGCATCCGAGACTACCGGTCTTGTCCGCATAGTCCTTGACGCGCCGCATCTTCTGGACTACAGAGATATACGCGAAATGGAGACCGCGCTGGACAAAGCATATTTCAGGCGCATGGGAAATTCCGTCCTGCTCGACGTGAGATATTCACTTTCTTCCCAGTATACTCCCGAAGCCATATGGAACATGAACAAAAAAAGCATCCTTGAAGAGATAAGAGCAGTTTCAAAGCTTGAATATGCTCTTATCGAAAGCGCGGATGTTTCGTTTTCGTCGTCGGACACAATGGACGTTTCCTGTGTCGACACATACATAAACCGCGAGGTCGCTGTGAGCATTGATCAGTTTTTTAAAAATATGTTCCGCGACCGTTTTTCTTTTAATGTGAACATAAATTTCCTCTGGGACAAAGAAGCGGCAGAGTGGCACGAAGCGGAAGACGAGCCGCATTATGACACGTTTGACCCTGTTAAGGAAGAAGAAAGAAGAAAAGCGGTAAGGGAAGCAAGAAAGAGAAGGGCCGAAAAGGAAGGAAAAGACGTAAAAGAAGGGAAAACTGCAGAAAAAGCAGATAGAGCAGATAAAGCGCCCGTTGAAAACGCGGCTTCCGAAGAAAAGAAAACAGAAGCTGCGGAAAGCCCTAAGACAGAAGCTGTTAAAGCCGCTCCGGGAAATGACAAAAACCAGAAAAGCAAATTCGGTGATAAAAAGAATTTCAAGTTTTCATCAAAGTTCGTCAGGAAAAAGCTTCCTGATGACGAAGATCTTTTCTACGGTTCTCTTTTTGATTCGGAGGACGTCGTTGTTACGCCTATCGTCGATATCAACGAGAGTTTTATCAGGGATATCGTGATCTTCGGAAAGATCATAAAGTTTGAGGATCCGGTGCAGATGCGCGGCCGCGATACTTTTATCGTGCGTTTTGCGCTCACGGATTTTACCGATACAATAATGTGCAAGCTTTTCCTCGACAAGGAAGATCTTGACGAGATGAAAAAGCTGCTCGAACCCGGGAAATGCATCAAGCTCAAAGGCCTTCCGAAGTATGACACATTTGAAAAAGAAGTCACGATCTCGTCCATTTCCGGAATGAAGTCGATACCTGACTTTGTAAAGAAACGTAAGGACAATTACGGCGAAAAACGCGTGGAACTTCACGCGCACACGATGATGAGCGATATGGACGCTGTTATAGACCCCGGCGTCCTTGTTCAGACTGCCTTTGACTGGGGACATCCCGCGGTCGCGATCACAGACCACGGCGTGGTGCAGGGCTTCACCGAAGCATATCATCATTACAAGGACAAAAAGATGTGCGGCTCTAAAGATGCCGAAGTCAGCGAGCGCGCAAAGAAATTCAAGATAATCTACGGCTGCGAGATCTATCTTGTAAATGATGTCAAAGACATAGTTAAAAACGACAAGGGTCAGGATTTTGACGCGCCTACGGTCGTTTTTGACATAGAGACCACGGGTACGTCGCATAAAAACGACAAAATAACCGAGATTGGAGCTGTAAAGCTTGTCAACAATGAGATTGTAGACAGGTTTTCGTGCTTTGTTTGCCCAGGCATTCCAATACCGGCTGATATCGTTGTTAAAACTCATATAACGGATGAAATGGTACAGGATGCGGATCCGATAGAACAGATTCTTCCCAAGTTCCTCGATTTTTGTGAGGGTTGTACTATTGTTGCTCACAATGCGGCATTTGATACAGGGTTCATAAAAAGAGAAGCGAACAGCCTTGGAATTGCTTATGAGCCTACTATTGTTGATACTGTCGGTATCGCGCAGGGCTTGCTTACCGGTATCAAAAATTTTAAACTGGATACCGTTGCTGACGAATTGGGCGTTTCCTTGGAAAACCACCATCGCGCTGTATATGATGCGGAATGCACAGCGCTTATTTACAAAAAACTTGTCGACATCATGAAAGAAAAGGGCTGGAGCAAGCTTTCCGAAGCAAAGCAAAAACTCCGTCCGAGCGATGAAGCGATAAGGAAAATGCACGCATTCCACTGCATCGTGCTTTGCAAGAACGAGCAGGGCCGCAGAAACCTTTACAAGATGATCTCAGCAAGCCATTTGCGTTTCTTCCAGCGTACTCCGAAGATCCCGAAGAGCATGCTCACAGAATACAGAGAAGGCCTTATAATCGGCTCCGCTTGCGAAGCGGGAGAACTTTTCAGAGCGCTACTCGAGGAGGCGTCTGCCGAAGAGATCGCTTCGCTTTGCGAGTTCTACGATTACTACGAGATACAGCCTATCGGTAACAACCGCTTCATGATAGAGGATGAGAAACTGCCTCAGATCCAGACGGATGTAGATCTTCAGCGCTTGAATGAACGCATTGTGGAACTTGGCGAGGAGTTCGGTAAGCCTGTAGTCGCCACATGTGACTGCCATTTCCTTAATCCCGAGGATGAGGTATACCGCAGGCTCATCATGTATTCAAAGGGCTTCAAAGACGCCGACAAGCAGGCTCCTTTGTATTTCCGCACCACCGAAGAGATGCTTGCGGAATTTGAATATCTCGGCCCCAAGAAGTGTCATGAGGTCGTTATTGAAAATCCGAACAAGATCGCGGATTCCATCGAAAAGATCAGCCCTGTGCGTCCGGATAAGTGTCCTCCCGTGATCGCTAATTCCGAGGAGACGCTTACCAAGATATGTCATGACAAGGCTCACGCGATGTACGGAGAAAAGCTCCCGGAGATTGTGGAAAAGCGCCTTGAGACGGAACTCAGTTCCATCATCAAAAACGGATATTCCGTTATGTATATCATCGCGCAGAAGCTTGTTTGGAAGTCGAACGAGGACGGATATCTTGTTGGTTCCAGAGGCTCGGTAGGTTCGTCATTTGTTGCGACGATGGCGGGTATCACGGAAGTGAATCCGCTTCCTGCACATTATTACTGCAAATCCTGTCACTATTCCGATTTTGATTCCGAGGAAGTAAAAGCCTTCCAGAAAGAAGCGGTGTGCGGTTTTGACATGCCGGACCGACTTTGTCCCGTTTGCGGAGCGCAGCTCACAAAGGATGGGGCAGATATACCGTTTGAGACATTCCTTGGTTTCAACTGCGACAAAGAGCCCGATATCGACCTCAATTTCTCAGGTGAATATCAGTCAAAGGCGCATGACTACGTTGAAGTCATTTTCGGAAAAGGGCAGACCTTCAAAGCGGGAACGGTCGGTACCGTCGCGGATAAGACGGCATACGGCTATGCTCTTAAATATGACGAGGAGCATGGGCTCACGCACAGAAGGCCAGAACTTGAAAGAATGTCATCGGGCTGCGTCGGCGTCCGCCGCACCACAGGCCAGCACCCCGGTGGCATCATAGTTCTTCCTGTGGGAGAGGACATCGACACATTCACGCCTGTCCAGCATCCTGCAAATGACATGACCACAAATATCATAACCACGCACTTTGATTATCACTCGATCGACCATAACCTCCTAAAGCTCGACATTCTCGGACACGATGATCCGACTATGATAAAGCGACTTGAGGAATTGACCGGGATAGACGCAAAGACCATACCTATGGATGACAAAAAGGTCATCTCTCTTTTCCATGGGACAGAGGCGCTTGGTATAAAGCCTGAAGACATCGGCGGTATAGACATGGGTTCGCTTGGACTTCCTGAGCTTGGCACCGACAACGCGATGAACATGTTGCGTGAGACAAAGCCCGACTGTTTTTCCGACATGGTGCGCATTTCCGGACTTTCGCACGGTACGGACGTTTATGCGAACAATGCACAGGTACTCATCCAGAACGGCACCTGCAACCTGAAGCAGGCGATCTGCACGCGTGACGATATCATGCTTTACCTCATAAACAAAGGACTTGAGCCGGGCCACGCGTTCAAGATCATGGAGGCCGTGCGTAAGGGTAAGGGACTTACCGAGGAATGGGAAGCGGAGATGAAGGAGCATGATGTGCCCGACTGGTACATCTGGTCCTGCAAAAAGATCCAGTACATGTTCCCGAAGGCTCATGCCTGCGCCTATATCATGATGGCGTTCCGTGTGGCGTGGTTCAAGGTATATCATCCGCTTGCTTACTATGCTGCATATTTCGGTATTCGCGCATCTGCGTTCAACTACAACACGATGTGTCTCGGAAAAGATGTTCTGCTGAAAAACATGACGGAAACAAAGAGAAGGATCGATGCGCACGAGGGCACGCAGAAGGATGAAGTCACGTACATGAACATGAAGAGTGTGCTCGAAATGTATGCGAGGGGGCTGGAGTTCATGCCTATCGATATTTTCAAGGCAAAAGCGCATGCTTTCCAGATAATCGACGGAAAGATCATGCCTTCGTTTGATGCGATAGAAGGTCTTGGCGAAAAGGCTTCCGACCAGCTGTTTGAAGCATGCAAATGCGGTTCGTTCACGTCAAAAGAGGACATCAAGAACAAAGCGCATATCTCGCAGGCGGCGATAGATACGATGTCAAATCTGGGGCTTCTCGGTGACATTCCTGAGACGGATCAGATGAGTCTTTCGGATATCTTTGGGTTCATGAATTAGAGCAGATGAGTGATTCAAGAGGTGTCTGTGAATTTTCAGAATCTTTTTCAAATTTAATTCAATAGTTTTACTTGATTTTTTGGAAATTATAGTGTATATTATCTACTGTTCGACAGAACAGTATGGCTCGTTGGTCAAGAGGCTAAGACGTCGCCCTCTCACGGCGAAAACAGCGGTTCGATTCCGCTACGGGCTATGTAACTGTAATAAAATACAGCCCAACCCAAACTGAAGCTTTTCGAAGCTTCTTTTTTTGTTTAATAACCCCATAAAGGCTTTGCTCGCCTTTAAAGGACGTTTTTAAGGGCGATGCGTTGTCATGCGGTCATGGAACTCCGCCTTATCACCCGTCAAAACGAAAGGCTCGCGAGGGGAATAGATTCATGGATACAACAGTGTGATAGCTGATCCTTTTTTCTTGACAATTTTGGACTATCGTGATAGTCTGGACTATAGTAATAGTCTAATGCCTGAGTCTTGTTTTTCATGACTAAATGGTTCCGGGCATAAATCGGAGATGGATATGAAGGAAAAATTATTTGACAGTGAGATTAAGATCATGGAGATCATCTGGGAAAAGGGGCCTGTCTCTGCCAAAGAGATCAGTCTTATCGCCGCGGATTCCATAGGGTGGAACAAAAACACAACTTATACGGTCATTAAAAAGCTTGAAGCAAAGGGATTCATTCGTCGCGATGAACCGGGCTTTATCTGCACAGCGTTGGTTACGCAATCCGAGGTCAGAAAGCATGAGGCGGAATCCATGCTAAAGAAGATCTTCGGTGGCTCACGTAAAGCATTGTTTTCAGCGCTTCTGGAGGACGAGGAGATTTCAGAAAGCGAGGCGGAAGAACTTAGGAAACTGCTGAAATGAGACACAGCAGTGGATGTTAAGATTTCATGGAAACGTAAATGCCTGGAAAGGAGAAAGCACGTGATAGGTGAAATATGTTACTGGATATTTAATATGAGCATTGCGGCATCTGTCATGGGACTGATCATTCTCCTTATCGGAAAATTGAAGTTCATTCCGCGCAGGGTGTCAGTCTTTTTATGGATAATACCGTTCGTCAGGATGTTATGTCCTCTGGCGCTTAGCAGTCGCTATAGCTTGATGACGATAATTTCGCGGTTTGCGACAAAAACCGTGACAGTATATAAACCAAACAATTCGATTTCTGTAACAACGGCAAATTTCCTGCAAAGTGCCGTAAGTTACACCCCTATCACATATAAGATAAACGTTTTGGAAAAAGTATTTATTATATCCGGTATTGTGTGGCTTATAGTCGCTCTGGCTATTTTATTCACGCTTATATTTATGTATGTGACTACAATGCGGGCCGTTAAAGACGCAAAACATTTATGCCAAAATGTATATATTTCGGATAAGGTCGATTCTCCGGCAGTTTATGGGATTGTAAGGCCGCATATCGTGCTTCCCGGGATATACACGGAGAAGGATATGGAATACATCTTAAGGCATGAAAACACACATATCCGGCGCGGAGATAATCTGTGGAGGATGATCGGATTTCTGACTGCTGCGATACATTGGTTCAATCCTTTTTCCTGGATTTTCTTAAAGGCGTTTTTGAGTGACGTTGAACTTTCCTGCGACGAGAAGGCCATCGCCGGATACGGAACTGAAGAGCAGAAGGAATATGCACGTACGTTACTTAACTGCTCGCAAGGCAAGAGCCTGTTCATATCTGCGTTCGGTGGAGCAAAAGTACGTACAAGGATAGAAAATATACTGTCGTATAAGAAAATGACCGCATTTTCGTCGGTTGGATTTACACTCCTGATCGCGGTGATAATATTCACTTTGATCACAAATGCGGGATGAGAAAGGAAGTACAGATGAGAAAAGCTGTGGCTTTGATGACAACGATATGTACGGTGATTCTTCTTTGCTCGTGTTCGAAATATACTGTTGGACCCAAAACTGAAGAAAAGGACGATATGAAAACACCCTATGATACCGAAATGACCGGCTCGCACGGCGATTATTTCTTTATTCCTATAGACGGTAAGATTTTCCGCTAC
>JAEEGH010010980.1_pt1 | contig 20643 bp, 10 predicted proteins | sample 9134181 | NCBI WGS metagenome assembly JAEEGH01 (sample SAMN16246544, study PRJNA631951) | gut metagenome | biome: gut microbiome; feature: rumen; material: DP-attached | host: Bos | place: Iran: Karaj | collected 2018-10
CTTGGCGGATGGGACAACAAGCCGCTTGCGCCGACAAGCCTTACCAAGGACGAGCAGATTACACACATCTCGCTCTGGTGCCTCTGGAGCTCGCCGATCATCATCGGCTGTCCGATTGACCTCCTAGACGAGTGGACACTTTCGCTCCTCACCAACGACGAGATGCTCGAGATCAACCAGGACGCCCTCGGCATTCAAGCCGTTGACAAGAATGTAGCAGGCGGACGCATCCTCGTCAAGCCGTTGGAGAACGGTGACGTTGCCGTCGGGTTCGTGAACGTGGATGACGATGGCCCCCGCGACATTGCCGCGACGTGGAACGATCTTGGCCTAGAAGGTGGTACATGGCACGTTCGCGACCTATGGACACATCGTGACCTAGGGCAGGCGGCAGAATCGTTCACTGCGAAGGGCGTTCCCCAGCATGGCTGCATGGTAGTGCGATTTACCCCCATAAAACAACCCTAAACTGGAATTGTAGCTAGTTTACATAACGCGCATTATGCGCAAATAGTATTTATTCAAGAATACAGTTGCGCGAGGCAGAGTTTCCTGTTAAACTTTCAATGTCTCTAGAGGATATAGAGACAAGTGAGGAGATATGAGCAAGACAATTGAAAGCGACGGCGCCATCCCGCGTTCTGACGGGACGGTCTTGAGCTTGATCGGCCAGAATGCAGAGAACGATTTTCCTGTCCTTAAGGCATTTCAGCAATACATCGATGCCGAACAGGCAAAAGCCCGCAAGCGGATGCTGGGTTTGTCAATCTTCTTCATCATGCTACTTGTCGCCGTGGTCGTGACATTCACGATCGTGATGATGTCTGTCATCAACCGCAACCAGGCTCTCTCCGACCGTCTGCTTGAGATTGCGCTTCGCGAACGGCCAGCTCAAGCCGCACCGGTCGTTGTGCAGCAGCCTACTCCGCAGCCGATCGTGCAACCTGCACCGGTGCAGTCACGCGAATCTGAACTTAAGCCATTCCTCGACAAGATGGAGACGCTGATTGGCGCAATCGTGGCCAAGCAGCAACAACAGTCGCTCGCGCCAGCGCCTGTAGTGGTGACTACAGGTACGCCCATGCCGACCATCCAGCCGTCTGCAGAAAGCGTCGAAACCGCCCGCATGCGCGAGGAGCTCAAGAAACAGAAGGAAGAACTAGAAGCCGAACGCGCACGTCTCAAGGAAGCACAGGAAAAACTCAAACAGGCGGAGATAGAGAAGCATCGTCGGCGACTGTATCCAGAATATTATGCGCAGGAAGATGCCCGTAAAATGGCTCCAGCCCCGGCTCCCACGCCTGCACCAGTGACACCGCCGCCTCAAGTCGCTCCCGTAGTTGCCACTCCAGCTGTCGCTGCTCCCGCACCTGTCTCTACTCCCGCTCCTGTCGCTGCTCCACCTCCAGCGCCTGTACCCGCAGCAAGGCAACAGCCTCAGGCAACGACCGCAGCTCCAGTCTCTGCTCCTGCTCGCGTTCGCACGCCACTAGAGAACCTGAAACCTATCAACTATTTCGAGCAGTCTGACGAGACTCCTCCTGAAAAACCAGCGGCAAAGCCAGCTGAAAAGCCTGCTACGAAGCCAGCGGCGGCTCCAAGACCTGTCACTACGGCTCCGGTGACAAAACCTGTCGCTACGGCTCCAGCTGCAAAATCGGCAACGCCAATGCCAGCGACAAAACCAGCAACGCCAACGCCAGCTGCAAAACCGGCAGCGGCAAAACCAGCAACACCAGCGCCAGCGGCAAAACCAGTTAGCAAGCCAGTTGAAAAGCCTGCTCCAAAACCAGCGGTGAAACCTGCCGCACCACCGCCGCCCCCCCCTTCTCAACCTCAGATAAAGAGTCCTGAAGCGCCTAAGACTGAGACAATCGATGTCGGGACGCCATCAGGCAACGCTACGCCTTGGTTGATAGAGCAGCAGAGCCTCTAACATCATTGCTCTGCAAACGAAAGGAGAAGACAGATATGGCACTCAAAGCCATGGTATTCATAGATGGTAGCTGGCTCTATAAGAGTCGTTCGACGGTATTCGCAAAGTTAGGCGAAGAGAATTTCGAGGTCGACTATGCGCGGCTTCCAAGAATTCTCACCGAGACCCTGGCGAATGCGATAGATGAAGACGTGTCGCTCGTCCGGACGATGTACTTCGGGACGATTCCGTCATCGCGTTCCTCGTTCAACACCTCCAAGCAGCGCGCATTCTACGACTTCCTCGAAAAGTCCTGCCGCTACGAAACCGAAATCCACGAGGTTGACGTAGGCCATGTCGATGGGCGTCCTGACGACATGTGGATACCGATGGCATTGGCGTCGTCCATGCTGTTCAGCGCTGCCATGCCGTCCGCCTACGATGCCGCGATACTCGTCAGCGACGACCTTTCGTATGCGCCGGCGCTTCGCCGCGTCCGTCTCATGGGCAAGCGTGTGCAAGTGGTCAGCATTCACGATGCGGATGGCGGTCTGCCGCTTCCCGGCACGTCGCTGGTGGGAAAGATGCGCGTCTCGGACTTCGATCCGATCTTCCTGGACGACCACGCCGCCGAGCTGAAGCTCGTGCGCGAAATGCGCACACGCACATGCAAGCAGTGTGGGCGCGAAGAGGAAACGACCTGGGCCGGGCCGGACTTCTTCTGCAGCGATTGCCGCGGCAAGTACCGCAACGTCTGATCTGCTTCAGCCCCTGTTGCCCAGGAACAGCCTGTAGGCCGGGTTGGACGACACGTCTCTGTACGCATACCCAAGCGCCTTTAGCGCCTTCGTGAATGCGCGACGCTCGCGTGTTGGCACTTGGAGTCCGACGAGGACCTTGCCATGGTCCGCACCGTGGTTGCGATAGTGAAACAACGTGATGTTCCATCGGTCAGAGATAGCCTCCAGGAAGTCCATAAGAGCGCCTGGCCGCTCGGGGAACTCGAACGTGTACGCAACCTCGTCGTGTATTCCCTGCGTGTGTCCGCCCACCATGTGGCGGATGTGCTCCTTCGCAAGCTCGTCGTCGGAAAGGTCAATGGTGCCGATCTTCGCCGCGGTAAGCTGCTCCACTATCCGACGCGTCTCCGCGCGGTCGGCGACAGAAAGCCCTACGAACACGTAGGCGCGCTTCGGGTCGAAGTAGCGGTAGTTGAACTCCGTGACGTTGCGCTTCCCCAGGCGGCGGATGAACGCCTTGAATGCGCCACGGACCTCGGGAATGCGGCACTCGAGTATCGCCTCGCGCCTCTCGCCGATCTCCGTCTGCTCAGATACGAAGCGGATGCGGTCGAAGTTCATGTTTGCGCCCGATATGATGCAGGCGTAAGTCTCGCCCTTCCTCCCCTTCTTCGCGGCGAACTGCTTGGCGGCCGCAAGCGCGAGAGCGCCGGCAGGCTCGCAGATTGCGCGCGTCGCCTCGAAGATGTCCTTGATGGCCGCGCAAGTCTCGTCGGTCGAGACGCGAACAATCCCATCGAGGAAGCGCCTGCAGAGGTCGAACGTGATCTTGCCGGGCTTCTTCACGGCCACGCCGTCGGCGAAGAGGCCTACCTCCTGCATCTCCACGCGCCGACCAGCCTTGAGCGAGCGGTCCATGCAGTCGGAATCCACAGGCTCCACGCCATACACCTTGACGGATGGCCTGACGGCCTTAATGTACACCGCCACGCCAGCCGCGAAGCCACCGCCGCCCACCGGCACGAACACGGCGTTGAGCGGCCCCGGATTCTGGCGGAGGATCTCCATCGCGACGGTCCCCTGCCCGGCGATCACGTCGGGATCGTCGTAAGGCGGGATGAAGGTGTAGTCTCTCTCCTTAACGAGACGCGCCGCCTCCGCCGCAGCGTCGGAATACGAATCGCCTGAAAGGACTATCGACGCGCCATAGCTCCGCACCGAGGCGACCTTGATCTCCGGCGTCGTGACTGGCATCACGATAGTAGCCTTGCAGCCGAGGCGGTGCGCGCTGAGTGCCACGCCCTGCGCATGGTTGCCAGCAGAGGCGGCAAGGACGCCCTTCTCCAGCGCTTCGCGCGGCATCTGCGCCATCTTGTTGTACGCTCCGCGAAGCTTGAAAGAGTGTACGCTCTGCAGGTCCTCGCGCTTCAGCAGGAAACGATTGCCCAGCTTGCGGGAAAGAGTCTTCGCCTCCTCGAGCGGACTCTCGAAGGCAACATCGTACACTTTCGAGTTGAGAATGCGGCGAAGATACCGTTCCTGAAGCGTCTTGTTGTTCATAGGCGTGATAGTATAGCCTCTTTGGTGACGCCTCGCAAGAGGACACGCTTCGTCTTGGACGTCTCGCCAGAGACGAACGAGACCGCAGATTTCGCCACTCCAAACGCGTCTGCCAGCGTCTCGATCAGCTCCTTGTTCGCCTTGCCGTCCACAGGCGCACTGCGGACGCGCACCTTCACGGCGTCGCCCACCGTTCCGTCAAGGCCAGCCCGCGAGGAACGCGGCGCGGCGCGCACGTTGAGTATCACGCCCTCGGCAGTTTCCGTAATCATCTTTGCTCCTTTTGCGCGAACAGCGCTGAATGGTTCGGCTCGAGCAGGGACATTATGTCGCCTAGATGCGAGCCTGTCGCATAGGACTCAAGAATCCGCACCGGGTGCTCGTTGATGCGCGTAGCAAGCTTCATCGCCGTGCAGAGCCCCTCGTACTTCGCAACGTCCTCCGGCGCGATCCAGTTCGTGCGTTCCATCCACTTCGCACGGTTCTCCGGCTTGGCGAGCCATTTCCAGCATGTGCCGCCGTAGGCGTAGCCATTGTCCTCGCGCGCGATCTCCGCCTCGTGCGCCACCAGATTGTCGTGGAACACGTGCGACGAGCAGAAGTTGAGGCACCCGGAATTGGCAAGCAGATAAAGCCGCTTGCCGTGCGCGTCGCACCAGTCCTTGATCCGACGCACGGCCGACAGGTCGCGGTTCAGCTCGCGCTTGAGATAGTAGCCGTCAAAGACGTCGGAGAGATAGTCCATTCCCGCAACCGTACCGATCTCCATGTTCACCGATGCGCGCGTCTCCAGCTGCGGGAAGTTGTCCTTCACGAACTTCGCTACGAGCGGCGAAGTGGTCGTGACGCCCGTCAGCGCACCGTCAGCGGCGAACCGTTCTATCGTCTCGCCGATCTCCGCGAAGAACGACCTCGCCTGCGCTCTTGCCCCGTAGCAGTTCGCGTTGAAGAGGATGTGGAGAGGTATGCCTGCGTCCGCTATCCGGCCAAGGTCATCAAGCTGACGTTCCTCGCTCGTGATGGCTTTCCGCCCTGACGGCATCGAACCGAATGCGAAGTACACGTCGCACAATGCATCCCGACGAGCGACGAGCGCGTCGATCCATGCTTCATCCGCCTGATAGCCTGCAGAGAACTTCATCTTAGCAGCAGATTTTCATTTTCCTAGCGGACACTGATGATCGTACCGCCCTCTGGCGGCGCGGTGTAAATGAGCTTCGTGCCGTCCTCCACGGTGACGCGGACGCGGCCCAGGCTTGCGTTGAGGCAGTCCGCCAGACGCTGGAGCGCGGCAGACGAGTCCGTGCCGCATTCGATCAACGTGACGCTCTCCCGATGATGCGCCTTGTTGAAGACATTCGCTTCGAGTTCCAGCCCTGCGCCTTCCGCCGCATCGACGCCCTTCGCGACCGTGAGAGGCGTCACATCCACATTTTCGGGCAAGGCGATCTTCAGCGTCGCGCCATCCTCGATGGCAAGCGTCTCCAGCACCCGCTCGTCGTCCAGCGTCACCGTGTAGTCGCCCGCCGGCAACACAGCCGCGTCCGACGCGCCCGGCACTGAACTTGTGTTTTCAACGACCTTCCAGTTCCCGTTCGTGCCGAAGGCGCCGTCTGCCAGGACATCGTCCTGCCTGCTGTTCCACCTAAAAGACCTCGGACCCAGGCCAAAGCGCTGCCGGTCCACCTTGAAGTTGTAGGCCACCTGCGTGGCGGAGAGCGCGCTCGAATACGTGCGGAGGACGTAGAAGTCGCCGGAAAAGGCGTACGCGCCATACTCGCAGATCCGGGCGCCGATGTGCACGTAGTTCGTGCCGGGGTCCCACCAGTTGGTGTAGGCCGTGTTGTAATAGGCGGGGGAGCCGTCTACGAACGCCTTGCTGCCGGTCAGGACGCCCGCGACCGAATGGACCCCGGGGAGGGTGCGGTTAAAGTTGGTCGATCCCGCGACGCTGGTCCATTGGGTGTAGGCCGGCCCAAGTGCGAGGAATCTGTTCTGGAGGCCGCCGCTGTACATCATCGTGGACGCGCCATGGTTCAAGTTCCTGAAGACGGCCTCCAGCGTCGTGTAGGTCTGCTGGACGGTCCCTGTGGCCGCAGGCGCGTCTTTGCCTAGGCTCATCAGCGTCATGTCCGACCACAGGCCCGAGACGATCGTCAGGTCCTGTCCGCCCGTGGCGAGGTTCTTCCAGGTGTTGGTGGCCGAGTCGTGTAGGCCGCGCCCGGCGTTGTCGATGCCGTCCCAGTGCGCGGTCAATCCCTCCTGGATGTAGCTTGAGCTCGTGAGGAAACGCTGGCAGTCAATCCGGTGGTTGTGCGCGAGCTGCGCCTTCGTCAGGCGCGTGCTGTAGAGGCGGATGGCGTACACTTCGCCGTACCACAGATATTCGGGATTCTTGCCGGGCATGATGCGTCCGCCGATGAAAATGGTCGATGCGGGGTTCCACGGGTTGCTGACCGTGCCATCCTCGCGCAGGTCGGCGTCCTTGAACACGTCGGTCACTGTTCCGTCGTCGTCATAACGCGCCGCAAAGAAGTTGATTTCAGACGCGACAGACGGCTGGTAGATGCGCTTCGTGGGATTGACGCCGGTGAAATACGCCGCGAAACTCGTCGTGCCGTCGAACAGGACGAACCGCGACTTGATGCCGCTGTTGAACAGGATACGCCCGCCCGTGTTCGTCCGCTTGAACACGACCTCGATGGTCTTGTATTCCGGCGCGGCCGTCGCCCCGGCCGCCGAGATGCCGTTGACGACAAGCGCGCGCCCTTCCGCGTTCCAGCTGGCGTTGTTCGTGAGGGTCAGGTCGTAGCCGCCTCCCTTGAGGTTCTTCCACGTCGTCGAGGTCGGGTCGTGCACGCCCGTGCCCGCGTTGTCGATGCCGTCCCACTGCACGAGCAGGCCGTCCTGCACGTAGTCCGCGGCCGTGGGCCCCTGCTCCTGCGCCACGGACTGGAACCGCTCCAGGTCGATCGCGTGGTTGGCGGCGATCTCCTCCGCCGTCAGCACCTCGTCGTACAGGCGGATTGCATACACCTCGCCCGTCCAGTTGTACGAGGCGTCACCGCTTTTCCCCGACCTGTTTCCGACGGCCACCTTGCCGTCGCCGACGCCCCAGCCGTTGCCGAGAGTGCCGGAGGCGCAGGCGACGCCGTTGGAATACACGTTCGCGACGCTGTTGCCCGAATAGGTTGCCGCCGCCGAACAGAAGGCCGCCGTGTCAAGCGACCAGCCGATGTATTTGGTCGAAGCGGCCCCGTCGAAATAGAGTTTCTTGGGAATGCCCGCCGCCGGGTCGAAGGCGACGATCCGCGACCCGAGTCCGCTCACGAACAGCAGGCGTCCGCCGTTCTGGGCCATCCGGTAGACAACCTCGATCGTCTTGTAGGCGGGCGCCGCGCTTGCGCCCTGCGCGCCCATGCCGGCGACGAACAGCGCGTTGCCGCGCGGCATCCACCGCCCCTTGGAGGTCAGGGTCATGTCAAGGTTCCCCTTCAGGTCCTTCCACACCGTCGCGTTGGGATCGTGCACGCCCGTGCCGGCGTTGTCGATGCCGTCCCACTGGGCGATGAGCCCCCGCTGCACGTAGCTCGCGCTCGTCGCGGCGCACGCCGCACCGGCGATGAACATCGCCGCCATTCCTGCAAGCGTCTTCCTCATTCGATGCTCCTGTTGTGCTCCTGAATTTCTGATTGTGGATCCAAGTGTTGGAATTATCGCATAAACCCCTTCCGGTTGCAAGCGAAATCACGTGGCCGGGGCTTGCAAGGTGGGCGAGAAATTGGTATCATAACGACATCTCAAACCAAAGCAAGGTGGGTACCATGTCCTATCGCTCCATTTTCACCGGTCTGGCCGTTGTGGCGGCCGGGGCCCTTTTCGCCGACGACGTCCCGTTCGTCTGGAACAGCTGGTTCAACGAGGACTACTCCGGCATCAACGCCGCGACGTGGGCCGACACGGCCGGCACGTGGACGCGTAGCGCGTCGGACGGCTCCTCCATCGAGGAGCTGAACGGCGAGCGCTACCTCCAGGTGGGCGCCGCCCCAGGCGACCTCCGGTTCTCGGCGCCCTCGAGCTCGGGCAGCTACAAGCCCGTCTGCGTCGACTCGCACATGACGTTCGTCGCCTCGCGCAACGGCGAGGAGTACGCCTCCGCGCCCACCGACTCCTACGCCGGCCTCATCCTGCGCATGACCGAGACGGAAAACGCCACGAACCTCACGTTCGTCGGCTGGACGGCGCGCAACTGGACGGAGCTCTCCTCGCCCGACGTCGTGCCGGCGGAGGACACCTACTTCGACGTCCGCATCGAGCTCGACCTGTCGGTCCGCCCGAACAAGGTGCGCTACAGCGTGGACGGACACGTCCTCGCGGCGGCGGACGGCTCCACGTGGCTCGACGCCAACACGTCCGGCAGGGGCAACAAGGCGTACAGCGCCAACGACAACGTGAAGGACCACGTCCACCACGTCGTCTTCTGCGGCACGGGCCGCGTGGGCGCGTTCAGCGGCAAGCAGGCCTCGACGATCGCCCCGCGCGCCACGGTAGAGTTCGACTCGTCGGTCAGCAACCGCGTGGCGGCCGGCAGCACGCTCTCGTTCGGCGTCACGCCGAACGACGGCGCCACGGTCGGCACGCTCCGCTACGTGTGGCGGCGCGTAGACAGCGTCTTCAGCCGCTCCGACGACGTGCTCGCGACGACGGCGGACTACACCGTGACCGCCGCGGACTACGGCCACTGGCTGCTCGTGGAGGCGTACGACGAGAACGGCTTCGTCGGCATCGGCAGCAACTACGTGAGCCGCCTGCCCGTCCTCTACATCCAGACCGACGACGGCACAATGCCAACCGCGCAGAAGGAGGAGCACACGGCCACGATGCGCACGGTCCTCGGCGAGACGCAGTTCTCCTCCAAGGAGATCTACAGCGGCCCGCTCACGATCAAGGTGCGCGGCAACTCCACGAAGGGGCTTCCTAAGAAACCCTACAAGCTCAAGCTCGACTCGAAGACGAACATGTTCGGACTCGACCCGGATGGCAACAAGAACAAGCACTGGGTGCTGCTCGCGAACTACTACGACGAGGGCATGCTCCGCAACAAGGTCGCCTACGACATGTCGCACGAGCTGGGCGTGCCCGTCTGGCAGAAGAGCACGTGGGTGGACGTGATCCTCAACGGGCAGTTCCTCGGCTGCTACCAGTTCTGCCAGCACATCCGCGTGGGCGAGGACCGCGTGAACATCTACGACTGGGAGGACGCGGCCGAGACGGTCGGCAAGGCCGCGCTGAAGGACGCGACGATCGCCGCGCAGCTCGCCGCGATCGGCGTGACGGACAAGGGACAGTTCTCGGAGAACTTCAGCTGGGTGAACACGGGCGTGTTCTCGAACGAACTCGGCACGGTGGACATCTCCTCCGTCAAGGGCGTCAAGAAGAACGACATCAGCGGCGGCTACCTCTTCGAGCTCTCGAACGAGTACGACGAGCTCTCGCAGTTCCAGATCCACGCGGGCATCAAGGATTCCCTCTACAAGGTCATGCTCAACAAGCCCGAGTACCTCTTCACGAGCGACCTGATGATGGACGTCTGCCGGAACTACTGGACGGACCTCTTCGACGCCTGGACCTCGGGCCGGGGCACCAGCGCCGCCGGCAGCAACTGGCTCGACCTCTGCGACCTCGACTCGATGACCGGCTACTGGCTCACGATGTACATCATGGGCAACAGCGACTCCAGCTACAAGAGCCGCTACGCCTACATGGACCGCGGAACAAAGATGGTCATGGGGCCGGTGTGGGACTTCGACTGGGGCTGCGGCAGCCCGCAGGTGCGCAAGTGGGGCACGAACGACGTCGGGCAGGTGTACCTCAAGGATCCCTCGCCGACCGGCTGGGCTCCCGGAGGCAACGTCGCGAACTTCATGGCCGAGTGGTGCAGCGAACCGTACTTCTGCATGAAGCTGCGCGAGAAGTACCTCGCCTGCCGCCCGTACCTGACTGCCCTTCTGCAGGACAACGGCATCTACGACCAGCACGTCGACTACATCCGCGAGTCGGGTATCGCGAACGAGACGCGCTGGTTCTACCGCACCGGCTTCAGCGGCGAGACCGGCGACGCCGCCGTGTTCAAGCAGTTCCTGAAGGACCGCGTGGCGTGGCTTGACGACAAGTTCTCCACGCTCGACACGACCGTCTCGAACATCGGCACGCTCCCGCGCAACTATCCCCTCCGTCCCGCGACGTCTATCCTCACGCCGTCGTTCCCAGGCCTTTCGGGAAATCCCGCGCCCGACCAGCCGATCACGGTCAACGTCGCCGTCTCCGACGCGCGCGCCGCCACGCTCGACGTGTTCGTCAACGGCCGCTTCGTTGCGAACGCCCCCGTCGAGAACGGCGTCTGCACGCAGGTGATTCCTGCCGGCACCCTGATGGGCGTCCCCGGCGCGAACAACCTCGTCTCGTTCCTCGCGCGCACCTCCGCCGGCATCTACCTCACGAACAAGGTGTCGAACGTGAACGTCGCCACCCGCGCCTACGCGCCCGTCGTCGTTTCGGGCGCGCGCACGCGGAACACCACGCTCACGCACAGCGTCCCGTACGCCTACCTCGACGAACTGTACCCGTCGATTACGAACAACGCCGCGCAGTTCGCCTCCGACGCCGCGTACGACGGCCTCGCCGAGGGCGCCTCGCCGTTCGGCAAGTCGATTCCGCTCTGGCAGGATTACGTGGCGGGGACAGACCCCACGGATGAAGACGACCGCTTCACCGCGAACATTGCCATCGAGAACGGAGCGGTGAAGATCACCTGGGATCCCGACCTAAATGAGGACGGCCAGCAGCGGCGCGTCTACACCGTCAAGGGCGCGGCCGAACTGACCGACACGTTCGTGGCTCCCACGAACAGCGCCTCCCGCTTCTTCAAGGTCGAGGTGTCACTACCCTAAGCGCCAGTTTACACACCGGCGCCACTCTCGCCGGTGACGGGCGCGAGGCGCCCCCCGCCCGGCGAGCAGATTTCCACCGTGCAGGCGTAAGACCCGTCATTTGCGGGAAAGCGACACGAAAATGTCACCGAGCTCGCCCAGCATCTCGGAGATCGTGAGCCCGCCGGTGGCGGTCTTGATCGTGTCGTCCCAGTCTTCTGGGGGAAGCTCGCCCTTCCCGATCTTGTCCAGCTTCGAATGTATTCTGCTGTAGCGGTCGTACGCCGCCTCCAGGCGCTTGAGGTCATGGGCCTGGCTCTTCGAGAGCGCCTTGCCGTGTTTGCCGGCCATCCCCTCCAGACGCTTGAGCGAGTCGATGCGCGACTTGATCGCGGGAAGCATCTTTCCGCCCATGTCCTTCGCGGCGCCGCGCGCGGCCTCGCGCACGCGCACGAGGCGCGGGAATCTCTTGCTGTTCATCATCGAGTCGGCCTTGTACCGCGAGACGTCCATCATCTGCTTCGCATCGGCGGGCGACATGTTGCGGATGAGGTTGCGCGTCTTGATTCCGCTCTCCGACATCGAAAGCGCCGCCCTGTTACGGTAGGCCTCGGGATGGATCGAGGTCGTCAGGTTCTCCCACGAATCCTCCGCGCTGAACCCCGTGGTCTTCTTGTAGTCGGTGTTCCAGGACTTCTGGCCCTCCGTCATGTATTCGTACTTGCTACAGGGCCTTCCGTAGCGCGTGATCGGCTTCCCCTCCACAAGGCCCCAGTCGGCGTCCATGCCGACGGTGCCCTTCGAACTCGCGTTGCGGATGGACTCTATCTGCTGACTGTTGAACCCCTTGGCCTCCATGCTCTTGTAGTACTGGGCCTTCACCGCGTTGTGGATGCGCCCGAGCTCCATGTCGTAGTCGGCTCCGATCTTCTTGTATCCCTTCGAGTACTTGAGAATGGCTTTCGCCGTGGGATTGGCGTTGATCTTCGCCGTCGCCTGCACCACGGCCTTGCGCATCACCTTGAGCTCGGCGTCGGTTACGATCTTGCCGTTCGGGCGCTTGAGGACCATCTTCGTGGAGCCGGGCGTCTCCGGCTTGAACTCGAGTTCGTTGATGCGGTTCTTCTTCACGGTGTAGTCGCTGATGTCCTTCGTGGCCCGGCGCGTCTCGATCTCCATGCGCACGACGTCCGCGCTCTTGTAGGTCGGCTTCTGCCCGAAGCGCGGCGTGATGTCCGCGTGCCAGGGAACCTTCTCCAGCACCTTCGGCAGGCCGTAGTTCAGGAATCCGGACCATCCCGCCGCCTGTATCGCGCCCCATGCGCCGCCGTTCTTGTAGCCGTCGTAGCCGCTCCAGACCACGTCTATCAAGCTGGAACTCGTCGTGATCGCGCCCTTTGCGATGCCCATGGGGCCGTTCTCTATGTAGCCCCAGCCCATCGAGTAGGCGTAAGCCCAGACGCGCGAGGCTCCGCCGATGCCGGCGGCGGCCATGCCGAGGTCGCACCAGAACTTCGCCCTCTCGAAGCGCTTGATCATGTCTGAGGCGGCCAGTTCCTTGTCGGTCAGCATGTGGATGCGCCCCATCGTCTCGTTAACGTCCTGGTTGTGCAGTTTGTAGATGACTTCGCGCCAGAGCTTGGGATTAAGGCGGTCGTCCTTTATGTGGTTTTCGAGAATCACCTCCGCCCGGTCCCTGTCCGCCTGCGAAAGGTGCGCCATCATGCGCGCCCATCCGTCGCGCATATGGCTCAGCTCTTCCGACTCCGCGAGCTCCCTCATGGCGCTCTCCATCATCTGCACATGGCACATGTCGTCGAACGGCGTGCGCGGCGCGTGCCATTCGCCTGTGGCGATCGCATCCGCCCGCGCGAGCGCCTCGAGCCGGTCGCTCTGCTTGCACACGAGCAGGAAGTTGAGCGTCTCCTTGCGCTTTGGATCCTTTTCGGCCGCGATCTCCTTTTCAAGCCGCGCCGCCTCATCCTCCGCCGCCTTGGCGAGTTCCTGGAACTGCTGGATCTCCTCGGCCTTCATGCGGTTCGGATCGTTCGCCATCTCGTCCGTCATTTCGGCGGTGAGGGCTTCCTCCGCGCCGGCGAGCTGCTTGTCCGAATTCTCCTTGACGGCCTTGAATATCTTGCCGAAGACATCGGCGTCCAGCTCCTTCTTCATGGCCGTCTCGAAATCGGCCATCGTCTCGCGCGCGGTCAGCTCGGCGTCGTGCGCGTCCATCATCGCCCGCTCGTAGATGAAGCGGACACCCTTGCCGGCGTATCCCTGGAAGGCGAGGAAGCCCAGCTCCAAGGATATTCTGTCGGGAAGAGTCCTCGGAAGAAGAGGGACGATTGTCGACGACGTCTTCAGCGATCCGTCGCCGCATTTCTTGGTGATTGAATTGTCGCCGGCAGCGTTTGGAGCATGGAGCGTGAACTCGAGCCAGTCTTCTAGCGGATACTTCCCGCGGTGCTGCGATCCTTCGCACCGCTTGATGTCGGTCCAGACGTCTATCGTGCACTTTCCGTCCGCCGCCCTGAAGACGGGCGTCGGTATGCCCCAGCGCGCCTGGACGTCGGACTCCGCCGTGTCCATCGTCACCTTGCGCCCGTTCTTCGGGTTGATGAAGAAGATGTCGCAGGTGGTCTTCTTGCCGAAGGTGAAGCCGCCCGCGCCGCCGACGTGCAGCACCGCCGCCTGCGCCTGGGGGCGGGGTTCGTTCTTCTTCGGATCCTTCGGCACCATGCTGTCCGCCAGCTTCTCGTAGAACTCCGGCACTTTGAGGATGACGCGCTTCTCCGGCGGCATCGGGTGGTTGGTGTCGAACGGCTCCATGCCGCGCAGCACGTAGTGGACGTTGCTCGCAAACGGGATCTCGTCGCGCGGCGGCTTGATCTTCTTGTACACATCCGCGTAGTTCTTCTCGGCGCCGTCCCACATCTCCCCCCACACCTTGCCGAACTTCTCCTCGGTGAATATCGCCGCCACCTCCTCGGGGGAGTCCTTGGTCGTGTCCGCCCCAGGCATGCATGTGTACGACACGCCCGTCGGCCTCATCTGCATTGTCCATGCGGAACTTTTTCCGCCGGACTCCACGTGATGCCCGCGAATCACGAGAATCTCGTTGTTGTCGTCGTCGAACTCCATCTTCAGCGTGACGCGCTCGCCCGACGGGTTCTTGAAGAACTCCCCGAACATGCCGCTATAGACGATGTACCCGCCCTTGCCGTCGTGCTTCGCCTGGAGGATCGTGCCTTGCCCGCCACTCTTCCCGTAGTCGTACACGTAAAGCCCCGTCACGCCGGTCTTGTCGTGTTCCACGACCTTGCGTATGAAGAGCTTGTCGGCCCCAAACACTGAACTAATGGCGCCTCCGACAGCGCCCTTCTCAAGCGACCATTTCTCCGCCAGCTTCCCGTCCTTGCCGGGATCCCATCTGCAATGAAGATACGGGCCGGTCAGCGCATATTCGCCGTCGATCTCCGACTCATCGCGGAACATATCGCGGACGGCCTTCCGCGCGGCCTTGTGCGCGGCGGCGTCGGACTTCTTCTGCTCCACGGGATCCGGCATCTCGCCCAGTTCGTCGAGGGACGCCCCTATCTTGTCCATCCGCGCCTGGATGGACTTCATCGTGGAGGCCACCTCGCCGATCTGCATCACCGCCGCACGCGCGCTTTCGTAGTCGCCGTAGTCGCGCGCGAAGTTCGCCTCGGCGAGCGCCTCGTTGTACGACATCACGTTGTCGGACATCGCCGCCTTGAGCATCATCAGCTCGGAAAGTAGCGGCGACGCCTTCTTCAGCCATTCCAGAATCTCGTCGCTGGGATAGTCTATGACCGCCTCCCACCGCTCGTCGAACTTCTTCGTGTCGGCGTCGGAGAGCGGCCCCTGCAGCTCGCGCATGATCTCGCGCACGTTCGCGATCACGGCCTTTCGCGAGACGGAGTTCAGGAAGTCATCCGGAAGGATGGGCTTGACCGTCTTGAACTCGCCGAGATCACGCACGGCCGGAAGCGGCGGAAGCGCGGCGAACCCGGCCTCGATCTCCTCCGGCGTCGATATCTTGACGGGCGGCAACTCGACCTCAGGCGCCGCGTCAGCATCGTTAGACTCAGCCGTGGTTGGCGGGTCACCCGCAGCCACGGCAGAAGAATTATTGCCCGCCGCCCCGACGGTCGACTCGCCGGCCTCGGCGGCGAGACTCTTCAAGACCGTCCTCAGCTTCTCGACCTTCGGATTGTCCTTATACTCCTCAATGAACGCCTTCAAGGCGTGCAGCTTCTCGTCGGCGGTGAGGCCGTCGTCGGTCGTGAACATCTTCACGGCGTCATCAATCTCGTCCGCACGCGCCCGCGGCGCGGCGACGAACGCGAGTAGCAGCGCGACGGTAATCAGCATGAGCCTCTTCATCTTTGGATTCCTTTCGCTTTTCTTAGATTCTTTACCACTTCAGATGCCTCTGTGTCTCTGTGCCTCTGTGTTAAAATTCACTTCTTCCTGCCGCCGGTTCTTTGCCTCTTCGGCTTCTTCTTCGGAAGGCGTTGTTCGATGAACGCACGGACCTCGGCGTAGTCCTCGCGCGGCACGAAGACCTCCTCCGATCCGCCGAACGTCTCGATTGCGATCTTGCCCTTCTTCTCCTCGCACTCCACGTTCCTGAGCATGATAAGATCGATGTCTTTCTCCTTCTTTCCTCTGTCGTAGAGGAAATTGTTCAATGCCACCCGCTGCCCCGGCTTCATCGGGAAGAGCACCATGATCCAGGCGATGGAACGCAGAAACTTAAGGCGTCCTTGGTTGTGCGCGATCTTGCGGCCCTTGATGCCGCGCGCGTCCATCTCGTACTCCCATTCGTCCACGCCGCCATGCGCCCAGGCCCAGAGATAGTAGGAAGGAAGCAGCAGCACCATGAAGATGAGAAACGCGAGCCCCCAAATGCTGGCTTGCGTGTACAGGAGTTTGAGCGTGAACCCGTCCATGAAACCGCACGTGATGGTGAAGAAAACGAACGCTCCAGCCGGTATGAGCGTAAACACCATGAGGCACAGCTTGATGCTGCTCCAGTCACGGTACAGGTGCTTCGTGTGCACCCACTTCAACACGCCGTTTTCGTCACGTTCCATCTGCATTCACTCGTCCATCGCCATGCGGAAGCCGCGAGTACAGACACGGTTGTCTTTATCCTCATCGAAACGACTGGAATTTGTACAGGCCCACGCCCCCAGGTCCCAAGCTCCTCCACGCATCACCTTGTGACGCGATTCGCGCTTCTCGTCTTCGCCCCTGGGATCTGTCAGTTCCGTGGTTTTCTCCCAGTACATCATGTGCCAGTCGGAACACCACTCGAAGACATTGCCGTTCATGTCATGGAAACCCCAGGCGTTCGGTCTGTACGAGCCGACCTTGACGGGCTTGTCGTGCTTAGCCCCCTTTTCTATCTTGTCTTCGTCCTCCTCGTAACTGAAGGGGCGTGTGCCGTCGCAGGCGAGTTGCGTGCCGTTGGCGGTGTTGCCCCACGGGAAGGCTGTCGGCGCTCCGGCGCGGCAAGCGTATTCCCACTCGCCCTCGGTCGGGAGGCGCGCCTTGCCGCCTACCTTCTTGCAGAACTCGTCAGCCTTCACCCAGCTGATTCCGTGCACAGGGAAGTCGTCGCCTTTGACGACGGTATTTTCGCTCAACTCGCCCATCACGCTCTGCCATTGCTTCTGCGTGACTTCGTACTTGCCAAGCCAGAAACCTTTTGTGAGCGTCACCTTTATTGGATGCTTCGTATCATCCGACGAGGCCTTCTTCATTCCTTCCGGCGTTCCCATCATATACGTTCCTGGCGGACAATAGATCATCTCCATCGCCGCGCCACCGGGGAGCGTCACGGTCCTCGTCTTCATCTTGACGCTGCCGTAGCCATTCGGCAGCTGCGGCGGATGCGGCTCCAGTTTCTCGACGTCGCTAGTGCAGCCCTTGAAGGTTCCCATGGCAATCCTCGGTTTCTTGCCGAGGAACACGACCTTCTTCAGTTTCGTGCAGCCCTCAAACGCCTCGACCTCTATGGTTTCGACGCTCGCCGGAATAGTTATCTCCTCAAGCGCCATGCAGCCTTTGAACGCGCCCTTGCGGATTGTCTTCAGCCCCTCGTGAAGCGCGACGGACTTCAGCGAGGCGCAGGAGGCAAAGGCGTACGGGTCTATCTGCTTAACACCGCCGGGGATGTCTATCGACTCGATTCCAGATTCCTTGAATGCCCAGTTTTCGAGTTTCTCAAGTCCCTGCGGCAACGTCACGCCCTTGAGTGCCGTGCAGCCGTTGAACGCGCTCGCCCCGACGCGCTTCACGCTTGACGGTATCGAAACCTCTTTCAGCGCCGTGCACCGTTTGACGAGCTGTTCCCCCGCATACTTGAGCCCCTCCGGCAGCGCAAGGCTCTCAAGCGCCGTGCAGTCCATGAACACCGAGTCGCCGAGTTTGACGAGCCCCGAGGGAAGGTTGACCCCCGTCAGTCCCGTGCAACTCGCGAAGGCATACCAGTCGATGTTCGTCACGCCCACGGGGATGTCCTGCACGCCCTTGAACGACACGCAGTTCCGGAACGCCGACGAATCGATGCGCCCGACGCTCTTCGGTATCGCCACGTTTACGAGGTTGGAGCAGGAATTGAACGTATCGATGCCAATTTCTCCCAAGGTGTCGGGAAGAAGGACACTGTGCAACTTCGCACACCCCTCGAACACATCGCGGCCCAGCGACTCCAAGGAGCGCAAGTCGAAGTCGCCTTCTAGGTTGCGGCATCCCTCGAACGCCGAGCCACCAAGCGTCTTGAGCCCCTTCGGAAGTTCGACTCTTCGTATAGCTTCGCAGCCGTAGAACGCATACTCGCCGATTGTCTTCAGGCTCGCGGGAAGAACGAGACTCTCGATTCCCGTGCAGTCCTTGAACGCCTTCTCCTCGATCGTCTCAAGTCCCTCAGGTAGCACTACGCCCTTCATCTCCTTGCGATCCATGAAGAGTTCCCGGTCTATCGTCTTAAGCGGCAGGCCGCCAAGCTTCGCAGGGAACTCCACCACGCCGGAGTAGTCGTCGAGCGGATTCTTCCTCAGCCAGACCTTTGTGCAGTCGCGGTTTATCTCGTAACGCCACTTGCGATCCTTGTAAGTCATTTCCCCCGGCCCGGGTCCCACGGCGACCTTCGGCTGCGGCGCCGTTTCGACCGGCTTCTTCGACGCGACCTCCGCAGGTTTCGGCGCGACCTCTACGGGCTGCGGCGCCGTTTCGACCGGCTTCTTCGACGCGACCTCCGCCGGTTTCGGCGCGACCTCTACGGGCTGCGGCGCTGGTTTCGCGGGCGTGGCGTCCGTTTTCCCAGTCGCGAGGGCCGCAACGGGCACGCTGACGACAGCCTTCTCCGCGCCCTTGGAGGCGCCGAGCATCTCCATCACGGCCTTTTGCTGCTCCTTGTCGTTGTAGTCGTAGTAGGGAATGCTCGCGCGCGTGTCGGCCGCGTACTTGCCGGGATTCAGCTTCTTCAGCCGTTCTGCGCACCACGCCTTCGTCGTCGCGTCGTCCGTGAGCGTCGAAAGGAGCTCGATCAGCTCGCAGCACTCGCCGCGCCGCTCCACCATCTTCTTGACGACCGGGAGCCGCGACGCCGCAGGGAGCAGGCTTTTGGGCCCGTACAGCTTGAGCGCGGACTCGACTGCGGTTCCCGGACACGGCACGAACGTGACGCGCTTCAGGATGCCGCGCACCTCGTCGTCAAATCCGCGGCCGTCGGGCAGGAACAGGCTGATCGAGTATTCCGAGCCCATGGAGGCGACGACCCCCTGGTAGCAGTTGTTGAGGAACAGCCCGTCCTGGGCTGGGAACATGTCGCGACAGCGGTACGCGAAGAACGTCGATTCCCCGATCTGCACCGTGATCGACGGAAATCGCTTCATGGCCCCAAGGTAGCGCGAGACGACGTCCAGCTCGACGATCTTCTTCGGCACGCCGATCTGCGCGGGGCCGCCTTCGTCCTCCTGCTTCGGCGTCTCGTTGACGATGTAGATCCAGTTGCCGTCCTTGAGCGGGATCGACACCGCCGCCGGCGCGAAGAAATACGTCGTCACGCCCTTGATGCCCTCCTTCGGATGCAACTCGTCGGGAACCCGTATCATGTGTTTTTCAAACGCAAGCGCGCCCAGAGAGAGCAGGGCCGCAACCGCCATCATCGAATTCTTCCTCATTTTACGTTTCCTTTTGTTGTTCCAGGGCAACCTGATTTCACCTGCTTCCCAATTTCCCATAGGTGGACAGTATACCATATTTCGCGGGCCACTGGGGCAAGAGGTCGCGAAAAAAGTGAAAAGATGGAAAAAGTTGTTATAACGGCATTTAATCCGCCGAGAGCGGGCCCTCGCGCAGGACGGGCAGTACCCGCTCCGCGAGGCGCGTGAGCGCGAAGAGCGTAAAGCCCTCCAGACCTTCCGCGCGCACGGCGGCGATCTCCTGCGCGACCGTGAGCGGGGAGAGTGAACGATTGAAGTGCGAGCACATGATCGCCATCCCCGGATAGAACTTCGCCTTCGACCCCGCCTCCTTCAACGCGGCATGCTGGCGCGCGATCCGCTCCGCGTAGCGGCGCGGACTCTTCATGTAGTCCATCGGGCACACGAAGTCGAGCCACCCCTCCGCGCACCAGCGCAGCCAGTCCTGCCCCACCACCTCGGGATCCCGCACCGGGTCGCGGAAGACGGCGGCGGATATCTCCACGCGCGAACCCGCCGCGCGAACGCGATCATGGACGGTCTTCACTACGTACGTGATGTTGTCGCGGCGGAAGGCCGACCACGCGGACGCCACGGCCTCGTCGGACTGCGTGTCCTTCGGCCAGTTGGCCACCGGACGCCCCAGCTTCGCCTCGAAGCGCTTCCGGCATCCGTCGCAGAAGCAGCAATTCGAACCGGGATAGCGGATGTAGTCGAAGTGGATGCCGTCCACCTTCTTCTCGAGCGCCAGCTCTACCATCGCGTCGATCTCAAGCTGCCGGTTGTGCGGGTCGGACGGACAGTTCCACATATCGTCGTACGGCTCGCCGTCGCGCGTCACCTGCACGCGCCCCGCGTCCTTAGCCGCCTGCACGAACTCGGGCGACACCGCGCGCCCCATCTTCCAGCACACTTTCCACACGTGCATCTTGATGCCGTACTTCCGGCACGCGGCGCGGCACTGCTCCAACGCGTCGCCCCGTTCCGTCTCCGCCTGCGGCAGCACCTTCGAGGGATAGTAGGTGTAGCCACCCCATGCAAGGTTCACCACGAGGTCCGTGAAGCCGTTCTTCTGCAGGAACCGGCAGGTGGAATCCCAGTCGTTCGTGCCGCCCAGCCCCCACGCCGAGTGGCACCAGATGAGACGCCGCTCGCCGGCCCGAGACGGCATGGCGCGCGTGGCCGCGAGCATGCGCGCCGCCTCCGCGCGCTCCGGCGCAAGTCGCGCCCCGAACCGCGCACGCCCCCCCCGCCGGCGACGG
>JAEEGH010010984.1_pt1 | contig 20641 bp, 30 predicted proteins | sample 9134181 | NCBI WGS metagenome assembly JAEEGH01 (sample SAMN16246544, study PRJNA631951) | gut metagenome | biome: gut microbiome; feature: rumen; material: DP-attached | host: Bos | place: Iran: Karaj | collected 2018-10
GTAGCCCGCCGCGGCAAGCTGGACGGCTGGAAGGCAATTTCCGGGGATTAGTTTGAAATTTTGCGGGCGGGATCGCAAAAATAATATAATGCACTTTTGCATTATCCCCGCCCTTGATGTATACTATAACCATCTTCCGGGGAAACCCGGGCAACCGCAGAAACCGAAATGAGGAACTTGAAATGAAAAATATCACCGCTCCCGCCATCATCGCCAAGACCGAGGAGACCCTCTCCCGTGTTGGTGCCCCTTACGCCCGCAGCGCCGTCCTTTCCGCTCTCACCCGTCTGTACCGGGGCGAGGCTATCATCCGGGATGGCTATCATCCCACCGCCCTGGACATCGCCGTGAATGTGGTGATGCAGCTGACCTTCCCTTCCGGGTATCGCTTTAACGGTGCGGAGTTCCGGCTGAGCTCCTCCGATTGCACCGTGGCCGCCGAGCTCGAGGCCGCCGCCTGATTTTATGTGATGCCGGGGGCCTCCCCCGGCTTTAGGAGAATGTTATGGATTATTTTAGAAAAACTCTGCCATCCGGGATCGACGTTTCGGTCATCCTTAACGGCGACCGTGATTCCGACGGAAACATGGTGAGCGCGCATGAAATGCTGGTGGTTTTCCGGAAAACCTACGAGCGCCATGGCTTTAAGGCCCGGGGGTGCTTATGGTGCCCCGTCGCCCGCCGCCGCCGGATGTACCGGATCGCCCCGGAGCGCTGGCAATACGTCAATGAAAAATACTGCGACGGCCAGCTGTCGCCTCTTTAACCTATGCCCGCCGGGGGCTTTCCCGGCATCCAAAAGGAAACCTAAATCATGTTAGAAACCGAAATCAAAAATAACACGGCCGCGCTCGCCGCTCTGGCAGCCGCCGTTGCTGACCTGACCGCCGCTTTGCGTGTTCAGAATCCTGCTCCTGCGTCCATGCCGCCGGTTAACCCGGTTCCGGCCGCAGCTGCTCCGGTTGCTCCTGCTCCTGCGTCCATGCCGCCGGTTAACCCGGTTGCCGCCCCTGCCGCCCCTGCCGCCCCGGTTGTTCCTGCTCCTGCGTCCATGCCGCCGGTTACCCCGGTTCCGGCCGCAGCTGCGCCCGCCCTTGCTCCGGCCCCCGCGTCTATGTCGCCGGTTAACCCGGTTCCGGCTGCCGCCGCTCCGGCTCCGGTTGCCGCTCCCACTGCCATGTCCGGGGATGACCTCCGGAAGCTCTGCGTCCGGGCCGGTGCCGCCGGGCTTACCGCCGAGGTGGTGCAATTTTTGAGCGAGCATGGGGTGGCCAAGCTGGCCGCCCTTCCGCCCGCCGATTATCCCGCTCTCGTGGCGCTTTTGAAGTCCAAGGGGGTGGAATAATGGCCCCTTCAGGACACGCGCTTCTGGCGCCTTCCGCCGCCCACCGGTGGCTCATGTGCCCCGCTTCCGTCCCCTTCGGGATGCAATTTCCGGACGGCGAGACTTCCGTCTATGCCGAGGAGGGCACTCTGGCTCATGCTGCCGCCGAGTGCATTTTGCGGGATGACAAGGCTGGGCTTGATGCTGTTAAGCGCAAGATCCTTGCCGGGAATTTTGACCCGGAAATTCCGGAAAAAGTCCGCAAATATACGGACTATGTAACCGCCCTCCGGGATTCCGTCCATGGGGAGCTTTTCGTGGAGCAGCGGCTGGCGCTGACCGCCATTACCGGCGAAGAAGGCGCCCGGGGAACTTCCGACGCTGTCATCCTTGCGCCGGGGGAGCTCTATGTTGTGGATCTTAAATATGGCCAAGGGGATAAAATTGACGCCCCGGAAAATCCCCAGCTTTTGATATACGCGGCTGCCGCTTATCAGGCCTTCAGCTTTGCGGATATCGAGCGGGTAACCGTCGCCATTGTCCAGCCCCGCCTTGACCATGTGTCAGAATGGGCGCTGGATCTGGCCGATTTGCTGGCCCGGGCGGATGATGTCCGGAAGAAGGCCGCCGCTGTGCTGGCCATGAAGGACGCCTCTCCGGAAGCCTGGGAATACCACCCCGGGCTTAAAACCTGCAAGTACTGCAAGGCCCGGTCATCCTGCCGCGCCCTTGCTGCCGCCTGCCTCTCAGCCGCCGGGGTGGAAATTCTGGAAAAATCCAAAACTCCCCGCCTGGTTGCGGCGGAAATTGGCAAAATTCTGGAAGCCCTGCCCATGATTGAAAAATGGGGCGATACGATGCGGGAGACCGCCATCGCCGAGCTTACCGCCGGGCGTGATGTTCCGGGCTGGAAACTTGTGGCCGGCCGGGCCGGGCCCCGTAAATGGGCCGACGAAGCCGCCGAGAAAGCCGCCGAGAAAATGCTTACCGGCTGGAAAATTCCGGCATCCTCCCGCTATACAAAGAAGCTGATTTCCCCGACGGGAGCGGAAAGCCTCCGGAAGGGCGGCATGATTACCTCGGAACAATTCGCGGAGCTTATGCCGCTGATTACCCGTACCCCGGCGGCGCCTGCCCTGGCCCCGGCTGATGATAAGCGCCCGGCTTATCGGGCAACCGCTGCCGAAGATTACCCGGACGAAACCGTCCCCGCTGAAAATAAGGAGAATTGATCTATGTCAAAATGTAATGAGCGCGTTTTTATCCGCAACGCCCGTTTGTCTTATCCGGCTCTCGATAAGCCCCGGGCCTCGTCCTTTGACGCTTCTGGCGCTGATCCTAAATATCAGGCCACCTTCCTGATTTCCCCGGATAACCCCGCCATGGCCGCCATCCGGGCCGCCATCCAGAAGGTAGCCGAGGCCGAGTTCGGTGCAAAGGCCATGTCTGTGCTGCAAAATCCGGAAAAAATCCCCCTGCGTTCCGGTGATGCCAAGGAGAACGTGCCTGATGGATACGCCGGAATGTGGTATATCACCGCCAAGTCCAAAAATGCCCCGGAGCTCCGGGATGCTAACCCCCGCATCATCATCACCGGGGAGCAGGCTATCCGTGAGAAATTCGTCGCCGGGTATTATGTAAACGGGTTTGTGGATATCTACCCGTATATTGTGAAAAATGCGGCCGGGGCTGTGCTTAAGTCCGGCATCGCCGCCAGCCTTGTGTCTGTCCAGTTCTGCCGCTATGCCGACGCATTCGCCGGCAGCGCCAAGCCGGCCGAGAGCGATTATCCGGACTGCTCCGCCGAAGCCGAGGCATCCGGGGCCGCCGAGTTCGCCGGCTCATGGGGTGCGCCGATTGCCGCCCCCGCCCAGCAGGCCGCTCCGGCATGGGGCCCGCAAACCGCCGCTCCTGCCCCTGCTTCCGCATGGCCCGCCCAGCAGCAGGCTCCGGCTCCGTTTCCGGCTTCCGCTCCCGCTGCCCAGCAGGCCGCCCCGGCATGGGGCCCGCAAACCGCCGCCCCTGCCCCGGCCGCCCCCGCTGGCGGTATGTGGTATCCGGGCGGTGAGCCCGCCATGCCGCAGCAGGACGACCTTCCTTTTTAACCTTTCCGGCCGGGCATCCCCCGGCCCCTTTCTGATTATGGATAGCAAATATGAAATTATGGCTTGACCTGGAGACTTTTTCCGATGTCCCGATTTCCTTCGGGGTGTACCGGTATGCGGAAAAGGCCCGGATCCTTTTATGCGCCTATGCGGTGGATGATGCTCCGGCCCGCTGCGTTGACTGCGCTGCTCTGGAGCCCATGCCGTCGGATTTCACCGCCGCCCTCAAAAATCCCGGCTGTGAGATATGGGCTCATAACTCTAATTTTGACCGGAATATCCTGGCCCATTATCCCGGCTGCGAAGCCGCCGCCCGGGATATTTCCCGCTGGCGGGATACCATGATTGCCGCCCGGGCGCTGGGATTGCCCGGGGCTTTGCTTGACCTTTGCGGGGTCTGCCGGATTCCGGCTGATGAAGCCAAGGACAAGGACGGCCGCCAGCTGGTTAATCTTTTTTGCAAGCGCCGCCCGGACGGGCAAATTGCCGACCGCAATTCTCACCCGGCTGAGTGGGACAGATTCCGGGAGTATTGCAGGCTGGACGTGGAAGCCATGCGGGCGGTATATAAGGCGCTGCCCTACAAGGTGATCGCCCCCTCTATCTGGAAAGAATGGCATCTTGATCAAAAAATCAATGATAGGGGCATGGCAATAGACACCGCCCTTGTTTCCGCTGCCGTCGCCGCTTCCGAGGCGGCTCAGGAAAACGGGGACGCCGCCGTCTGCCGCCTTACCGGCGGGCGGGTGCAAACCGTCGGCCAGCTGGATGCGCTCATTGCCTTTTTGCTCGAGCGTTTCGGCTATTCCGTCCCCGATTTGCAAAAATCTACTTTGGAAAATCGCCTTAATGACCCCGCCTGCCCGGATGAGGTGCGGGAGCTCTTATCTATCCGGCTTTCATGCTCCAAGGCCAGCGTCAAAAAATTCAAGGTTTTGGAAAATTCCACCGGGCCGGACGGGCGGCTTCGGGGCTGCCTGCAATTTTTCGGCGCCGTCCGGACGGGGCGGTGGGCCGGGCGGCTTTTCCAGCCGCAAAATCTCCCCCGGGGAAGCCTTACCCCGCCGGAGGTGGAGGAGGCCATTTCCGCCCTGAAGTCCGGCATCGCCCCGGTGATATATGATGATGTCAACACCGTGATTTCTTCATGCCTCCGGGGGGCCATTATTGCCCCGCCTGGCAAAAAATTAGTAGTTGCGGATCTGTCAAATATTGAGGGCCGGGTTTTGGCCTGGCTCGCCGGGGAAAGCTGGAAGCTCGACGCTTTCCGGGCGTACGATGCCGGAACGGGGCCGGATTTATACAAGGCCACATATGCCCGGACGTTCTCCATGTCGCCGGCGGATGTTACCAAAAAACAGCGTCAGATTGGGAAGGTGATGGAGCTGGGCCTGGGCTATCAGGGCGGCGTTGGCGCTTTCGTGAATTTCGCCCGGGTGTACGGGTTAGACTTGGATGATCTGGCCGCTCATGTTGCCGCTGCCGTCCCGGAGGCTGATATGGCCGCAGCCCGTGCCCGTCATGAATGGATGATGAAGAAGCCCGGGGCCGTGTCGGATTTGTCCCCCGAGGTATGGGCGGCCTGCGATGTTATCAAAACATCATGGCGGGCGGCCCACCCGGCTGTAACCAGCTTCTGGGATTCCTGCGCCGCTGCCGTGGCCGACGTACTGTCCGGCCGGGCGGTCATTGGGTACGCCGGGAAGCGGATCCGTTTTGCCCGTGTCGGCACATATCTGGCCTGTTATCTGCCCTCCAGCCGTGTGATGATGTATCCGGCGGCCGAGCTATGCGGCCCGGGTGATTCCGCTCTTTTCCGCTATTATGGCCCGCTGCCGGCATCCAAGCGGTGGGGATGGCTCCGGACTTACGCCGGAAAAATCGCTGAAAATATCACGCAGGCCGTGGCCCGGGATGTTCTGGCGGCAAATATGAGCCGGATCGACCATGCGGGCTATCGGATTGTTTTGTCTGTGCATGATGAGCTCATTACCGAGACCCCGGATTCTCCGGAATTTTCCGAGGGGGTTTTGGCCGGCATGATGGCCACGGCTCCGGCGTGGGCGGACGGGCTGCCCCTTTCCGCCGCCGGGTTTTCCGGGTATCGTTACCGCAAGGACTGATTATGCAAGAGCTGCAGCTTAAATTAGGCGAGGCCCGGAATGCCATTTCCTGCGCCGACCATACCGGCCGGGAGTTCCCCTCGGTTGCCGCCATGTGCCGGGCCTGGGGGATTCCCCCGGTGCATTACTATAACCGCCGCCGCCGGAATTGGTCATTAGAGCGGGCGCTTTCCGTGCCTGTCGGTGCCCGCCATGGCGGCTGTCATGACCATCTGGGAGCGTGGTTTCCGTCGCAACGGGCCATGTGTGATCATTGGGGCGTTGACCGGGATGTTTTTGATGTCCGGCGTTGCCGGAATTGGTCATTAGAGCGGGCGCTTACGACCCCGTATCATGAGCCGTTCCGTCCGGTTGTTGACCCGGAAACCGGCATGAAATACCGCAGCGCCGCTGCCATGGCCCGGGCGTGCGGGATAAAGCCCCTGGTGATGCAGGCCCGGATCCGGAAAGGCCTGACCGGGGCGGCTCTGGTATACCCGGGCAGCCTCCGGAAAGTCGCCGCCCGCGACCATACCGGGCGGGTGTTCCCTTCCCTTGCTGCCATGGCGGCGGCATGGGGGCAGCCCTATAAAAGATTTGAGCGCCGTCTGTCCATCGGCTGGGAGATCGAGCGGGCTCTTACCGCTCCCCGGGGCCATGGCGGCCGGCCAAAAAACAAGGAGAAAAAATGAGGTCTAGTTTTAAAAAATCGCTTCGGGGGAAACGGCCGAAGGTCATCCCTTCCCGGGCTATGCGGTCGGTCGACCATACCGGGCGGGAGTTCCCGTCGCTTCAGGCGATGTGTGATTTTTGGGGTGTAACCCCGTCCCGATACCGGGGGCTCCGGAAACGGGGCCATACTCTGGAGGAGGCTCTTACCCCGCCGGAATACCACCGGGGGAAAATCTGCCGGGATCATACCGGCCGGGAGTTTCCATCGCTCCAGGCGATGTGTGATTTCTGGCATATCCATATATCAACATATCATAACCGGGTTCGGGATGGCCTTCCGCTCAAGGCGGTGCTTACCTCCCCGGTGCGGAGGAAGGCTAAAAATGACGCCTGAAGGAAAAATAGCCGCCGCCATCCGGGGGCGGATAAAGGCCATGGGCGGGCAGGTGCGCAAGTGTTCCTGGGAAGCCCGGGCGGGCGCTCCGGATTTGCTGATTATGATCCGGGGTTCCCATTTTTGGATTGAGTGCAAGGCCCCCCGGGAAAAGCCCCGGCCGGTGCAAAACCGGGAAATTGCCATCATGCGGCGGGTTGGCGGGTGCTCTGTGTACGTCTGCGATTCCGCCGAGGCGTTTGAGCTCATTTTGAAAATGCGGGGGCTGGCCGGTGAGTAGTTTTGTCCCCCGGGTTTATCAAAAATTGATAATATCCCATATCCTGGCCCACCCCCGCTGCGCCCTTTTTGTCTCCATGGGCATGGGCAAAACATCATCAACGCTGGCCGCATTGGAATATCTGAAAATCACCGGCGAGCCGGTTTGTGCCCTCGTTCTGGCCCCCCTCCGGGTTGCCGCGTCCACGTGGCCGGATGAAGTGAAAAAATGGGGCTTTGACCTCCGGGTTTCCGCCGTCGTCGGCCCCGCTGGGAAAAGGCTCGATGCTCTCCGGAAGCCCGCCGATGTGTATTGCTCTAATTATGAGAATATCCCCTGGCTGGTTAAAACCCTTGGTGATTCCTGGCGGTTTAACATCATCGTTGCGGATGAGAGCACCCGGCTAAAATCCTTCCGCCTCGGCGGCGGCGGCTCCTCCCGGGCCAAGGCTCTGAGCAAGGTCGCCGGCAAGGCCGCCCGGTTTATCGAGCTTACCGGAACCCCGGCCCCGAACGGCCTGTTAGACCTATGGGGTCAGCTGTGGTTTCTCGACCGGGGGGAGCGCCTCGGCCGCTCCTTCGGGGTGTATACGTCCGTTTATTTTAAGCCCCGCCGTGTCGGAAGCTCGCCGTGGGCGGTTACATACGACCCCTGCGATTGGGCGCAGAATGCGATCCAGCTGAAGCTCCGGGATATCTGCCTTTCGCTGGATGCCGGGGATTATTTCCCGCTCGAGAAGCCTATATCCGTAACCGTCCCGGTGGATATCCCTCCGGCTGCCCGCCGGGTATATGACCAGCTGCAGCGTGAAATGGTGGCGGAGCTGGATACCGGGGAAGAAGTCGGGGCGGTTAATGCTGCCGCCAAAACCGTTAAATGTCTTCAGGTTGCGTCCGGGGCGATATACCGGGAGGACGGGGAAAGCTGGGAGGTGCTGCATGATGCAAAAATTGACGCCCTGGCGTCCATCATGGAAGAAGCCGCCGGGGAGCCGGTTTTGGTTGCGTACCATTGGAAGGCCGATCTTGACCGGCTCCGGCGGGCTTTTCCGGATGGCCGGGAGCTGGATAAAAATCCGGAAACAATTAAAAAATGGAACGCCGGAAAAATTCCGCTGCTATTCGCTCACCCGGCATCCGCCGGGCATGGGCTTAACCTGCAGGACGGCGGTCATATTCTAGTGTTTTTTTCTCATTGGTGGGATCTTGAGCAATACCAGCAGATTATCGAGCGCATAGGCCCGACCCGGCAGGCTCAGGCCGGGCATCCCCGGGCGGTGTTTCTGTATCATATCGTTGCGCGGGATACGGTGGACGAGCTCGTGATGCTCCGGCGGGAAACAAAAAAAGAGGTGCAGGATATATTGCTTGACGCTCTCAAAAAATCCGGGTAATATGTAGTCCGGTCTGCGCCTCCGGGGTCTGTGCATTACCCGGGGGAACAGCCCCGCCCTCACTCCCGCCGTGAAATACCGGCGCGGTGCCGCTGGCATCCGGCATGAAATACTGCCGCGGATCCCGGGCGGGATTGCAGGCCTGCCATGGATTTACAAGCCTTACTTAAACGACTAGCTCATGAAAAAGGCCCCCGGTTTTGCTATCCCCGGGGGTCTTATTTTTTCCTGTGGCCTTGCCCCGCTGCATTCTCCCGGCGGGGCTTTTTTTTTTTATTTAGCTCGGAGCGCTGCCCATGCCAAGCATGGGAATGGGATGGCCCACATTACCTGTTTAGCCTGCTCGTCTGCCACCAGTATCGCCTCATGCGGGACGATGAGGCCCGCCCCCGCTTTCCGGAAGAAGAGCTTGGTATTGATGCCGCTCCGGGTGTTCATGACCATGACTTCCCGGCGGCCGTCCTGCCATCCTGTTAAGTCGGGGATAAGGCGTACCCGGTCGCCGTTATCATCGATACATTCCAGCCAGATATCCTGCCGGTTATCGGTCAGGGTTACGGTGCCCAGAAGGAGGACGCTGCCTTCGGTGATGTTGGTGATGCCGTGGCGCTTAAGCTCCCGGCGGGTGGTTTCGGTGTTGCTCATGATTGTTTTCTCCTATTCTTGCCAGCCGTATCCAAGGCCGAGGCATTCCCCGGGGATGTCCCCGGATTCTAACATCTGGATATGATCCTTTACGGATTCCCAGAAGCCGATGGTTTCCTGATATGTCAGGTCATATTCTGCGATGGGCATTTTTCCGCAGGTGGGGTCTTCATGCTGCCAGGAGGCGTCTACCTTTCCGGCGGTGTCCTTGGTAATGATTACCCGGACGCGGGTTAATCCGCCGTCTATGTCCCGGAGGTCATCCCGCCAAAGTTCGGCGTTTCGGTAAATGGGCGGGGTGTCCAGTCCCTCCCGTACTGTGTAAAAAGCGAGGTATACCCGGCCTTTTTTGAAAATCCACACCTTTTCCATTTTTTGCTATCCTCTGATTGGTGCCGGGGTCTCCCCCGGCGGTAATGATTAAATTAGCACTCTTCCGTCCATTCCGGATCCCAGCTGCTGGTGGCCTTGATCCATTTTTCCCCGTCGGTGGTGCGGCAGGCCATGGCGGCGCGGCGGAGCACTTCCTGCTTAAAATAATCGTTAAAATACTCGAGGACAATGCTGACCGCGCCTTCCCCGGCTTCGATATAATAGTATTCTCGGCCGTCATCCTCCTGCATATCGAAGGTGATTTCGGCGGCGGGGAACTCCCCGATGGCGGCGATGATGGAGGCGGCGGCGTTTACGTCATCCCAGCCCTTTGCGGTGGTGAAATTGATTTCGGTGTCGCTGGCGTCGATGCCGTCCGGGAAGGTTACCTTCAAAAGCTGATCTTTCATGATGCTATCCTTTTATTTTTGCCCGGGGCCGTTCCCCGTGCTTCATGTTTTAATTATCCTGTATTTTACCGCCTGATTCTGTGATGTATATCTCACTTTTGAAAATAGGTCATAAAAAAGGCGGGATTTCCCCGCCATCTCGCTAGTGCCCCCCGTGTACCCGGTCAGGCCCTTACGTACTCGGACGGGCTTACCGGCCCGGTGTGGGTGCATTCCCGGGCGGCTTCCTTCCGTACCTGGTCGCAAGTAACCTTAACCCCGGCGGCCATCTCCCTGAGGTGCTCGAGGTCGTGCCATATCTGCACCGGATAAGGCTCATGCTGGATAAGAATGCGGGCCGCCAGCAGCGCCGTGGATGCCTGGGATAATTCCCTGATTACCAAGTCCAGCGCGTCAGCTATCGGCTGGTTGTTCCGGTCGCTGGTTTCGCTGCTTTCGTAGCACTCAGCGCTGTTAAGTTCCCCTGATTTCATAAAATTCCCCTCATATCGTCTTCATCTTCCCGGGTAAGGCCGGTAATGCCCACCCGGAGTCCGAGCCAGTATCCCGCCGCAAAGGCTAATACCGCAAAAAATACGCTCCATGCCATTGGATGCTATCCTCCTTTTTTCTCGATTTCCGCGGCGCCAAGGCCTTTGTAGGGCTTCCCGGTCATCCGCTCCATATTCTTTATCCTTTCCCAGTATGCCGGAAGGTGTTCCGCCATTGCCCGGCATTCCTTCAGATTCTTGTTAGCGCAGCAAAAGCATGATACCCGCTCGAGGACGTCGTATAGGTCAGTCTCCCCTTCCCGCCATCTGAAGCCTGCCCGGCGGGCCGCCACGAGGCAGTCGTTTTCGGTCATCCCCCATAATATCAGCGGGTATATCTTGATATTGTTCCCGCGTTCCATGCTGACCCGTTCCCTTTCGTCCGCTGCGATGCCGACGTATTCTGCGATGGGCTCCCCGGGAAATTCTTCCCGGTAAAATCTGGCGATCAGGTCTCGTTTAAGGGCCGTCCCCCAGCGGCATCTGCCGCCGCACCAGCTGTATCCCTTATGCGTCCCCCCGCCCTTTTCCCGGACGGGCTTTTCGGCAAAATACCAGAAAAAATCATGATCCGGCCTTAATGTCCGGAATGGTATGCCCTCGATGGCGCATATGGCGGATATTTGCCCCAGCGCCGTGTATATGCTCTGAAATTCTGCCCCGAGGTCTACCGTGATAACGGCATCCATGGGGTATTGCCGGCGGATAAGCTCAAGTACCATTGCGATGCTGTCCTTTCCGCCGGAACATGATGCGATATAACGCATTTTTTAGCCTCATATGTCATGAGGCAAGGCGGGGGCTCCCGGCGTCCGGCATGATGCCCGCCTTTTGTCCCGGCTATCTGGTCACCGCCGGGAACCCGGTTATTCCGGGATGTTATGCGTCAGGTTTTTCCTTCGGGTTTTCGTCCGCTCCGGTTTCCGGAAGTTCCGGGTTTAGCGGGGAGAAAAAGGCGTATATTCCCCCCCGGCCCTCCCCCGCTATGCTGGCATTAAACCGGAAGTCACAGGCCGGCCCGGTTATCAGCTGGAGGATGCCCCGTTTGCGGGTTCCGCCGGGCTTATCAAAAAATTCCCCCTCTTTCCCGATATACCGGGCGGCGCCTTCCGCCACGGCCCGGTTAAATACCGGGCGGCCGTTTTCCGGTTCCGGCGCGAGCGGGGAAAAATACTTATACGGCATGGTTACATACCGGGCGATCCGGGTTCCGTTGGGGCCGGGGTCTGTAATTTGGATTCTGGCGATATACGGGGCGGGGAGGCCATTATCAATTTTGACCAGCTGTCCCTTGGTGCGGCGCGCTCCGTCTCCGTCAAAAAATTCCCCGTCCTGCCCGGTCAGCCTGGCGGCCGCCCAGGTGGTGGTTTCGCTGAAAACCGGGCGATTATCGCGGATTGGTACCGTTCCCGGGGTTATGCTGCCCCCCTGTCCGTCCGGCTCTTTTTCGCATGGGGCGACGTCAAGTGTGGCGGTATACGCCCGGGTGCCGTCCATTTCCTCATAAAACCGGAGCAGCATATCAATATAGCGGCGGGCCTTTTTCAAGTCTTCGACCCCGTTCTTCCGGCGGTATCTCCAAAGGTATTTAAGAACGTTCCCGAGGAGAAAGCCTTCCGTCCCGGAGGCTCCGGCGGTTAATTCTCGGATTACCTCGATACACTCAAACCGGCCGTAACAATAATGGTTCGGGTGCTTTACCGGGTCATTTTCCGGCGGCGTTGCTCTGATAATTTTTTCTGGCATTATTTGCTCTCCTGATCTGTGATATTGCGTATTGCCTCCATCCGGGCGTTGCATTCTGCGAGCGCTATCCGCTGCCGGTATGCGAGGCGGATGATGTCCCCGTACGTTTCGCCGGGAAGCTCCGGCTGTTCGCAGGGGGCGGTTAGTGTTATAGGGATGTCATTCCGGATGATGCGGCAGCTGCTCCCGCAAGAGGTTAAGCATGGCATCATCAGGGCGGCGGCCAAGGCAAGGGTCGCCGGATTTTTTGATTTGGTCATTTATCCTGTCCTCCCCTTTTTTCCCGGCTTTCTGCAAGGCGGCGGCCTTTTCGGTCATCCGCTGCAATTCCGCCGCCGTTTTGGCCCGCTCCCGTTCATGGGCGGCTATCTCCTCCCGGAGTGTGTCCCGCTCACGCTGGAGGGCCCTGTTTTCGTTTCTGATGGCTGCGCTATACAGGCATAACGCCGCCACCATCCCCGTTAGTATCATGATAATATGTGCCGGCGTGATGGTCATCCGTCCCCCTCTCATAATGATGCAAGGATCAAGATCCATGCTGCCATGAGGGCGGCGAAGGCTGCCCCCGCCATGATGTCCGGCATCAGTCCCATATATCATACCCCCGCAAAATTTTCCGGGTTTCCGCCGGAAGGTCGTTAATCCTCCGGATGGCCGCCTGATAGTCCGGGCTGTCAAGTACCCGGAGAACCTTTACGTGCATGGGCAGCGAGATTTCCTTCCCGCCGGTTTCCACCGCCTGCAGGTGGCGCTGGCTTACGCCGAGGCGGGCTGCAAACTCGGTGCCGGTTTCGCCCATTACTCCCCGGATCTTGCGGATGTCTTCCCCGTTCATTCGGCGGCCCCCTTTTCGGATTCTTCGGCGGCCTTCCGGGCGGCAATGGCGGCGAGGATTTCGTCCGGCTGTTCAAGGTCGCCCCAGCTGATTCGCTCCCCGGTGTCCATGTTAATCAGCCCGGCGCCCATGTCTTCCGGTTCGGCGTTGAGGAACTCCGGCAAGTCCGGGGTGTTGTTTTCGCTCATGTTTGCTTTTCCTTCTATGTGACGCCGGGGAGGCCCCCGGCGGCTGTGATTACATTCTGGCGGCGATTGCTTCCGCAAGGGCTGCCTTTACGGTGTCGGCGGTGTCCCGGTCGGCCCAGCGGTTGGTGATGATGCGGCCGGTCTTTACCTCATAATAGGCGCCGTCGAGGGCGGTTATGATGCGCTTCCCCTGGCAGTTTGAGGTCTGATGGCCTCTCCAGCTGAAGGAGCTCAGATTGCCGGTGTGATAGTAGTCCTTCTCAATTTCAAGAAGGTCGTCTGATACGCGATTCATGTATATCCGGATTTCGCCGCTTTCCGGATGCTTCCAAGCCTTGGCGCCTATGGAAATAAGGAAGAAGGCGGTTTTGGTTTCGTTCCATGCCATCCGGAGGGCCATGGAAAGGCGGGCGGAGATGTCGCCGGTCAGGTTTTTGGCGATTGCCCATGCTCTGGTCATCAGGCGGGCTTTGTTTACTGCGTACTGTTTTTTCATGATTTGCTATCCTTATTTTGTCCGGGGCTTTCCCCCTTGCTCATGTTTCTATTATCCTGTATTTTACCGCCTGATTCTGTGATGTATGTCTCATTTTAGAAAACTTGCACAAAAAATGGCGGGTTTCCCCGCCTTCCCGTTATTTGCTCCCGGTTGCCCTCCGGACGGCGTATGCCAGCCCGACCGCCCCGATGTCAACAATATCCTGATCGCTCTGGCGCTGGATAAATTGGAAGCCCCGCTGAAATAACAGCATCAGAAGCTCCCGGTCTGAAACCGTGGTGTTATCGGTTATTTTTTCGGCGCTCTCCCGGATTATCCGGAGCATTTCGTCCATCCGCTCCCGCTGCGCTTCGGTCATTTATGAGATCCTCCATCTTAATGAGCGGCGGGGGTGTATTGTCTCCCGCCGGTTCCCGGGGGCGTTCCGCCTCCGGCTTTGTTTTGCAGATTGCGTGCAATTTACTGACCCGGGCGTCCGTGATTCCGGCGGCGTATACATTCGCCGTGAGCCATTCCCCCGGCCGTATCATTTGCGGCGTGAAGCTCTTCTCCCCGATTGTGGAAAACCACGCATATAATACCCGGCAGGCCGTTTCCCGCTGGGTTTTCGGGAGCCTGATTCCCTCGACCACATATAAGAATACCTTCCCGCCGCTGCCGGGGTATTCATGATTCCAGTAATCGGTAATGTTGATCGCCGCCGGATCCGGGATTTCTCCCATGCCGGAGCTGGCGGATTTCACCAGCGTCCATGTTGCGCCGGTGCTGTCCCGGAACTCCCCCGGCGGCGTGAAGCCGTCTATTTGTGTAAGATTCAGCGCCGGCATCCCCGGCGGCTGATATATGCTCGTTAATAGTCCGGGGTTAACTCCCGGCGCCGTGTTTTGCATGGTGGAGCCTCCATAAGCGCAATAGCGCAACGGACAGGTGGTAAATGTTTTCTGTCGTTTCGGATTCCGTGGCGGCCCCCATGAGCTCTTTGTACTCCATCTCGATAACCTTTTTTACCCCGGCGGGGGAGGTCATGTCGTACTTTTCCCATGTGGGCGGCGGCACTTTGTCTACCTGCGCGCATTGTTCCATGTATTCCCTGTCCGGGCTGTTTCCGTAAATGTCCGGGCCGGGTTCCGCATTTCCGGGGGCGTGCCTCCGGACGGTTATGATTTCCATATGTATTATCCTCCAAAAAAGCCCCGATGTCCGGGGCTTCCTCTCATTCCTGCATTTTCCTGTTAGCCGGCGGCAGCGGCGGTTGCCGGTTTCAGGGCGTTAATTATAGCCTGCGTCTGCGCTGCCATGGCGGCCATAAGGGCCTGGGTTTGCTGGGCATTATTCGCGGTGCCAAAGATCTGAGCCTTCAGCGCCTGATTTTCAGCCTGGCTGTTGGCCAGTTTGTCCCGGATTTCCTGCGTCTGGATTTCCCTCTGAAGCTCCCTGTTGGCGCAGCCTTCCCGCTCGATGGCGGTCTTGACCTCGCAACAGCAGGCCTGCTGCTGGGCTGCCAGCTGCTGCGCCTGAAGGCGGCTTTCTGCGCCCTGCTGGGTAATGGTGAGATTTACCCCGGCGAGGCCGGTGGCGATGCCGCCGAAGCCCTGGCTCATGGCCAGATTGGTCGCGCCTTGGTTCTGGGTCTGGGTCAGGGTGTTCTGGAAAATGCCGGCCTGATTGTCCCGGGCGGCTCCGGTAACCGCAGCCACGATGGCGTCCCCGGTGGTGTTGACCAGGTTGCCTACAAACTGATTGCTGTTAGCGGTTTGCATCAGAAGATCCCGGTCGGCATTTGCGATCTGGCCTGATACGTTGTTCAGCTGGTTAGCGATGCCGTTAATGGCTCCGGTGTCATAGCCTACGCCCGCAGCGCCCCTTCCGCCGAAGCCGCCGAAGCCGCCGTTGCCAAGCCATGATCCGATAAGTCCGCCGACGCCTGCCCCGAGGGCGGTGCCGCCCCATTGTCCCCCTATGTGTTGACAGGGGATATGGTACTAAACCCGGGCTGCGCTGGCCGCCGTCTTCCGGAGGAAGTCCGGGGTTAAATATTCCGCCCACCGGGTGGTTTCCGCCGCATATCGGGGGAAATAATGCCCGCATTTATTCGCAATACGCCCCGGGGCCGCCGTCCATGGCTTCGCCCGGCCTATGTAGTGTATTATCCGGGGAGCGGATGTCGTATATGCCGGGTCGGTGAACATCAGGTTATAGGCCGGCGGAAGCCGGAAAATCATGCCCGTATATTTCCAGTTTAAAAAATCCTGCTCCGGGCAGAACAGCTTTTCCCGGTATGCCCGCAAAAAGGCGGCGTATTCCCGGAGAAGGTCATCCGTCAATAATCCCGCCGGGTATGCCGCAAAGCCCGTGTTGTAATAATCCGGCATTTCCGCAAAATCTGCTAAATGAAGCCCCCGGAGCCAGTTATCCCGGTTTGCCCGCTCTGACACGGCGGCTATCAGGTTGTTTTCCGCCGACGCCTCGATTGCCGGGGTGATGTGGTTAAGGGTCAGGGTGTCCATGTCGATATTGACGATGATTTCCGCTTCCGTCCGCATTTCCGCCAGCGCTTTTATTCTCATGGCAAAGGCCGGCATTTGCTCCCGGGAGAAAAACATCTCGGAATACTGATTCTTTACGTCGTCAAATATCGGCATATCCGGGAAGGCCGTTTCCCGGATTTCCGCCCGGTTTCCGTATCGGTCAAGGGCCATCCGGAGCCGCCGGTAATTGCCCCCGGCTTCCGCAAATATCACCAGCGGGATCCGGCTGTTAAATTTGAGAAAAGTCCCGGCGGCTATCACCGCCGCATCTGTGTATCCTGCGTCTATGACGCAAAATGCTTTTGCGTATATCATGAGCTCCCCTTAATCCTCCGGCTGGAGGTCATCCGTAAAAATGTCTTCTGCATAGTTGACCAGCGTCAATTCGCAGGTTTTATCCGCCGGGGTTACTCCGGTTACCCAGCAGCGTACCATCTCCCCGATGGCAAAAAACGGGTATTCAAGATCCGCCCCGTACCGGTCATCCCATTGGAACATGGCGGCCGCCAGCTGGAGGTGGTGGCTGTCCTTCCGGGTGAATGTCCGGGATATCGGGGAGCCGTCCAGCTGGCGGATGTATATGATGCCCGCCGAGTGCGTCGCCTTTATTTGCTGATCCGTCGTAACCGTGAGGGTGTCGCTGTCGTATGCCGTGATGCGTCCGGTGATGTTGCTCATGTCTTCATCTAATACGAGCCCGACCAAGTCATTAAACTGGCAGTTTAATCCGTCGAGCTCGGTCTTTATCTTGTATGTAACCCGGGTATTCCGCAAATACCGGAGCCGCCTCATTCCCATGGCTTCCGCCTGCGCCCGGCTGGTTACGCCAAAGGCCCGGAGCTTTTCCTGATGGGGGCTTTCCGGGTATAGCGTGATGCTCTTATCCCCGTTTTCGTCTACATGACAGAAAATTGTTTCTGTTTTGTATGTTTCCGGGCTTGTATACTCGACCACCACCTCGTTTACGTCGTCATCCTTCGGAAGGTTAAATGTTATCTCCGGCGATGCCGTGAGGTTCTGCATCGTGAAAATCTGCGCCAGCGGCTCATTCTCCCCCTGGGGATGAAGCCGGGAAAATGCCAGCTTATTGTCCCGGATAATGGGCGATGCGAAGCCTACTGTCAGGATATCCTGCAATACCTGCAGCAGGGTGCCGTCGCTGTCGATGGTGCCGTTAAGCTCTATCCCCCGGGCGTTCCAAAACTCGTTAAATTCCGCAAGGCTGGCCCCGTCTATGATGCCGGAATACTTGCTCTGGGATACTACATACTGAACCGCCGGGGCCAAGTCCCGGGTGGCGGTTTCCGTCCCGCCCCCTACCGGGGGGAGCTTCCGTGTCCAGTATGTGGCTATCTGGTTTTCCGATAATTCCGAAAGGGTCTCGCTGCCGCGGAACCGGCATATTAAAACGGTGATGTCGTCATACTGGTTTTTGGTGGATATTACCGATTTTAGGCCGACCCACCGTACCTCCTCCAGCGCCCGGGTGTTGTTGCTGGATTCCGTGAGATTCTTTATCCGGAACTCATAATTTCCGGGGGCTGCCGCCTCCACCTGATACGTGTAAGCCAACTCGTCGTTGGTGTGGGCTGTAAATTCCCGGGTGATGGTTGTCCAGGGGTCATTGCTGCCGGCGGCCCGGTATCCTATTTCAAGGGTAACCGTCAGATCTCTGAAGGTGCCGTTATCCTGCAAATAGCCAAGGCCGGATGGGAACCGGATATCATATTCATAAATGGTCGCCGTGGCCCCTACCGGGCAGGCCCGGTATGGCCCGACGTACTGTCCGGCGGTGGAGCTGCTTTCGTCCAGGGTAAATGTCAGCCCCGTCTGGGTGTATTCCTGCGCCCAGAACTCGCTCCATCCCGATATAGGCGCATAGCTGGAGTTTACTTTCCGGATGGTGTATGTGTTCCCGTCCCGGCTCATATACTCATACAGGCCGTTATCGCTTCCGAGCGTATAGTCCGCCGGCATCGGCTGCGCCAGGGTTAGCCGCCGCTCGTATGAAATACTTGTATTGTATGCCCCCGCCGGAGCTGCCGGGGCGGGCGGGTAATTCCCCGATGGTATTTCGAGGCTGTCAAAGGTCAGGGTGGCTTCCCCGTCCGGGTCGTTATACGATACCGCCAGAAGTTCCGCCTGCGCCGTGATGCTGTCGACGTTTTCCGCCGTCCGGATCTCCGGGCCGCCGGTTCCGCCGGTGATGGTGTACGTGAGGCGGGTGATGTTTTCGGTGGTGATATTTACGAGATCCCCGGCCGCAATAATGACCGCCGGGTCATCCGGATCCGTTTCCCGGGGGCGGAGCCATGCCTTATGCTCCGCCGCCGCATCGTTCAGAAAATATTCCGGGAGGGCGGCCGTGATGTCGGTGGTTCCGGTTACTGCGTCCGGGGTGATGGTGTCCGATGTGCCCAGCTGCCGGATGTCGACGCTTCCGGATATTGTGAAAAATGCCCCGATATCCCACGGCAGCGTGAAGGCGTGGTATATCATCATGCCGCCGGGGCCCTGCGTCCCGCCGTCTATCGTCTGGGATGTATAGTACCCGCCGGAGAGCGTATCCCTGTTATATGTGATAGTGCTCCCCGTCTGGGAACTCTGGTCGATTTCCGTAACCGCCGGCTCGAGGGTATGTCCGGAGCCGGTAACCTCTGTGCATTGATAAAAGCAATACCAGCTCTTATCCTCCGGGGTGTTTTGGTCTGTCATTACCTCCCCGGGCTCCAGAACTGACACCTGGCATCCCGGCAGCTCTGATATTGGGGTTTCCCCCACAAATACATCCGAGCCGTCCCCGGCCCTTTCGTACTTCCCCCGCCCTTGGCAAAGTATCATGTCGACGAACATGACGTTGTTGCGGTAGAAAATATGCTTATCTGCGAGATAGTCCGGGAAACGCTTAAAATGGCCGAAGGTTTCCGGGATGACGTTGGTCAGATTGACCTGGTTCCCCTGCGCGTTTACATCGTATATCGAGGAGCCCTGTTTTGTTTCCGCCGTCCCGGCCTTCCCCAGCCGGTTCATACTGATAATAGAATATATTGCGCTGGCGACCGCCATTACTACGGAAATTATCGCCACTATCGCCGTGGCGGTGAGCCCCCCGGCCTCGATGATGACGGTTATCTGGCGGGCGCTGCCGATGCGGCATTTGGGCCATAAGCCGACGGGGATTTTTACCCCGTCCTTGACCAGAGTCAGATATGCTTTTGCGGCGGCTTCCTGCGTATATGCCGGGCATTCCCGCAGCATGATGTCCGCTATTGTTGCATCCGGCGGAAGGTCTAAATATGCCCGCTCGATTACCCGGGAGAGGTCTTCCCGGCTTACCACCCGCAGCTCTGTCATGATGCCCCCTGTTTTAAATGTTCCACGTGGAACAATTATAAAATTTTTCCGCCGGGCTCGTATCTGTAAAATCTCCGGTTTGAGAGGTTAGCCGCCGGAATGCGCTCATACCGGGCCCCCCGCTGCTCTGTGGTATGCAAAACCCGGCCGCCGAGGCATATGCCTACATGATAAAGCCGCCCCCGGCAAAAAAGGGCCATCACGGCATGGTCTTCCGGCCCCGGGATTTCCCGGAACTTCCCCCGCTCCATCTCCCGGCTGAAGCCGGTGCTCATGGTGCGGCCGGAAAAATCCGCATATTCCGGGAGGTCGATTCCTAAAATCTCCCGGTAATAATCCCGGACGAGGCCCCAGCAGTCGAGATTCGGAAATTCCCGGCCGCCGGGGGTATGCCGGACTAACAAATAATCGTTAAGGCTTCTCATGCGACGTATTTTAGCCCCGGGGAGTTATATGCTGTATAGCGTAATTGCGGGAACTCGGTATTTAGCATATCGCAGAATGATGCGGTAAAATCAGCCCTTTCCCGGGTTATCTGGCCGCCTATGACGGTAAGTGTGAGCTGATATACCGCCTCCATGCTCACCGGGTGGTACTGCGTAAGGGTCAGATATGTCGGGGCATTGCTTCCGAGGGCCTGCTTGATGTATTGATAGCATTCCCCGTTGACGCCGCAAATTGAGAAGCTAAGGTCTGAAAATCCGCTGTCACTGCGTTCCGGCATCTGGATTGTGAAGGCCGCTCCCCGGTATGTCTGGCCGGCGATTTCCATGTCTTCATACGCAAGGACAAAACGCAAGGTGCCGATGGCGGCATTGGTTACCGTCAGGCAAATAACGGGCATCTGCCCGCCGCTGGCGTATATCTCGTTAAGGGTGAGGATGCTCATATCTTATTATCTCCCTGGAAGCGTCCCGGGCGGCCGCCCACATTTCCGGGTTTCCCGCGTGGGCTAATACCGCATCGCGCAGGAGCTGCAAAATGTGCAAGGTGTCCCGGCGGTATCGGGCCGCCGCTATGATGCCGGAAAACATCTTATATTCCGGCGTACCTTTCCGGTAAAATGCCCGATGCTCTTTTACAACCTCCATCGCCGTGGGCGGTATCGGCGGGATCCGGGGTATGATTTCCTGCGCCATGTCCGCCCCTCTCAGTCTTCATCCAAAAGCCCGGCAAAAGCGGATTCCCGGATCTTGCGCTGCAACCGCCGGAGCCGGATTTCGTAAACCGCCAAACATACCGCCGCGGGCAGGAAAAATAGCAAAAATATCATGATACCCGCGCC
>JAEEGH010010987.1_pt1 | contig 20637 bp, 16 predicted proteins | sample 9134181 | NCBI WGS metagenome assembly JAEEGH01 (sample SAMN16246544, study PRJNA631951) | gut metagenome | biome: gut microbiome; feature: rumen; material: DP-attached | host: Bos | place: Iran: Karaj | collected 2018-10
CGCTCTCCCCGAAAAAGTCGTTATTCACGCCGTAAAGTCTGCCCTCTACAGCATAGCACGAATTATGGAAAAGTTGAAGTATTTTCTGAAAAAGCGGGTACGCCGCGCCCCCGGTGGCCACGGCGAAGGGCTCCGCCGCCGGAGCAGGGGGCGCCTCGGCCAGGGCCTCGACGAATTCATCCTCCAGGCTCCGCAGCATCCCCACCCCGTTTTCAAACTGGGGGAAGCCTTCGTAGTAATCCCAGGGCGGGACCGTCCGCCCCGCCTTGCGGTACAGCTCGTCCCCGCAGGAGAAGATGCGGCTGCCCAGCTTTGCCAGGCACGCCTCCCCGAAGGCGTCCACCCGGTCGATGATCTCCCCGGCGATGGCCTTGTCCACCGGCGTCAGAGGATAGAGGCCCTCCCGATACCTTGTGAGGCCCACCGGCACCACGCTGACGCTGCCCACCTGGGGGTACAGGGCCGCCAGGTCCTCCATGGTTCTCTGCAGCACCTCCCCGTCATTGATGCCGGGGCAGACTACGATCTGACAGTCCATGCTGATCCTGGCCTGGGCAAAGCGGCGCATGATGGCGTAGCCCTCTCCCGCCCTGGGGTTCCCCAGGAGACGGCAGCGGACCTCCGGGTCCGTGGCCTGAACGGAGACGTTGATGGGGCTGATGCGCAGGGCGCAGATCCGGTCCTGCTCCCTGGGGGAGAGGTTCGTCAGGGAAATGTAGTTCCCCTGGAGGAAGCTCAGCCGGGCGTCGTCGTCCTTGAAGTAGAGGGTGTCCCGCATCCCCGGGGGGAGCTGGTCGATGAAGCAGAAGAGACAGTGGTTGACGCAGGAGCGGGGCCGGTCCATGAGATAGGTGTCGAAGTCCAGGCCCAGGGGCTCGCTCTCCTCCTTGCGCAGCCTTTTGCGCCGGACCGCCCCGTCCCTCCGGAATTCCAGGAGGAGGCGGGAGCTTTCGCAGTAATAGCGGTAGTCCAGCACGTCCCGGATCTCATGCCCGTTGACGCTGACGAGCTCGTCCCCCGCGCGCAGCCCCGCCCGCTTGGCCGGGGAGCCGGGATCCACGCCGGTAATGATCTGTGCCAAGGGATGCCTCCTTCCCGCAGAAAAAAAGACAGAGGGGAGCGCCCCTCTGTCCTGGTCGATCGTTCAGCCCGGAATCACGCTTCCTCGACCTGCAGCACCGTCTTGCCGTTGTAGGTCCCGCATTTCTTGCAGACCCGGTGCGGCAGATGGTAGGCTCCGCACTTGGGGCAAGCGACGAGATTGGGAGCTTCCAGCTTCCAGACGGAAGAACGGCGCTTGTCTCTTCTCGCCTTGGAGACTTTTCTCTTCGGAACAGCCATTATGACACCTCCTGTTCATCTTCATGCAAAAGCTGCCCTAAGACAGCCAATCGGGAATCTGCTTCCGGCCGGCAGGAACACGGCCCCTCGTTAAGGTCGCGCCCGCAGCGGGGGCAAACCCCCTTGCAGTCGGGACGGCAGAGCGTCTTGCTGTCCAGCCCCAGGACGAACGCGGTGATCACGACCTCATCCAGGTCCACGCAGTCGTCCTGCACAAGGAACACATCCGGGTCCTCTTCGTCCTGGTGCTCCGTCGCCAGCACCGTCTCCAGCGGGATCGTGTCCTCCCGTTCATACTCCTTGCCGCATCGGTCGCAGCGGCAGAGAAGGGAGACTCTGGCTTCGCCCCGGAGGGTGAGGAGCCCGGCGCCGGAAACAACGCTCCCCCGGGCTGAGAGGGGCGAGCGGTACGCGGCCACGGAGGGGAAGTCCAGCCCCGCCGGGTCCACCTCGCAGGTGAAGGGAATGGCCCCGTCTCCCCGGAGCAGCTCTTGGATGTTGAGACGCATGGCGGCACGGCTCCTGTCCGGACCGAAGAGGATGTTCGGTTCCTTCGCTTTTCAAGCTGGTCTATTATAGAGGAAAAGAGAGGGGTTGTCAAATGTTTTCTGCCTTTTCCTGTGGAAATTTTAGCTTGCAAATGCCGTAGACTGTGGGTAGAATGAAACTGCGGCAAGGGGTCGCAGCAGAAAAGAACAGGGTTGAAGGGAGGTTCCCCGGTCCATGGAACCGAGATACAGCGTCAAGCTCTCCGTCCTGGTGGGCATTTTCGACCTGCAAAAGGTGTATACGCCCCCAAATTACGAGGAAGTGAAGATCGTCACGCCGGACCTGAATCGGCCCGGCCTGCAGCTGGTGGGCTTTTTCAGCCACTTCGACAACGAGCGCATCCAGCTCATGGGCACGGTGGAGATCATGTACCTCAAGACCCTGCCCTCCCAGGAGCGCCGGAAGATCTTCGCGGAGCTGATGAAGCGGGGCATCCCCGCCCTCATCCTCTGCCACAACACGGAGGCTTTTCCGGAGTGCCTGGAAATGGCGGAGAAATACGCCGTGACCGTCCTCTCCACGGACATTGACACCTCCGTCTTCGAGGCGGAGCTCATCACCACCCTGAACATCTACCTGGGCCCCCGCATCACCCGCCACGGCACCATGCTGGAGGTCTACGGCGAGGGGATCCTCATCACCGGGGAGAGCGGCGTGGGCAAGAGCGAGACGGCCATCGAGCTGGTGAAGCGGGGCCACCGCCTCATCGCCGACGACGCGGTGGAGATCAAAAAGATCTCCTATCGGACCCTCTTTGCCGAATCCCCGCCCCTCATCCAGCATTACATCGAGCTGCGGGGCATCGGCGTGGTGGACGTGATGCGCCTCTTCGGCATGGGCGCCATCAAGAGCCGCCAGGAGCTGGACCTCATCATCAATATCGAGACCTGGCAGGACGGCATGATGTATGACCGGCTGGGCCTGGAGAACCAGTACACCACCCTGCTGGGGGTGCAGGTGCCCATCATGAAGATCCCGGTGAAGCCGGGGCGGAACCTGGCCGTCATCATCGAGGTGGCCGCCATGAACAACCGCCAGAAGAAGCTGGGCTTCAATTCCGCCCAGGAGTTCACGGAGCGGATCAACCGCCATTTTGCCGAGAGCATGAAGGAGAGCGGCAATGACTGACGCGCTGCTGACCGAGCTTCGCCGGGCCCTGCCCGGGCTGGAAGCGCGCCAGGAGGAACCCCTGCGGAATTTCACCTCCTTCGGCATCGGCGGCCCTGCGGAATTGCTGCTGCTGCCTTCTTCCGGGGAGGAGCTGGCTGAGCTCTGCGCCCTGCTGCGGGGCCTGGGGGTGAAGCCCGTGCTGCTGGGCAACGGCTCCAACGTGCTGGCCCCCGACGAAGGCCTGCGAGGCGCGGTGGTCGTCACCCGCCGGGCAGCAAAAATGGAACGCCGGGGCGACGGGATCGCCGCCGACTGCGGCGCGAGCCTGACGAAACTCGCCGCCTTCGCTTTGGAGGAGGGGCTTACCGGCCTGGAATTTGCCTACGGCATCCCGGGCACCCTGGGCGGGGCTCTCATTATGAATGCGGGGGCCTACGGCGGGGAGATGAAGGATGTGACCCTCCGGGCAGAGTACCTGGATGGGGAACTGCGGCATCACACGGCCGTCGGGGAAGAGCTGGATTTCCGCTATCGGCACAGCCGCTTCGGGCCGGAGGACGTGGTGCTTCGCGCCGAGCTCCGGCTGCAGCCGGGGGAGCGGGAGGCCATCCGGCTTCGCTGCCGGGAGCTGACGGAGAAGCGCAGGGCCTCCCAGCCCCTGGAATTGCCCAGCGCGGGCAGCGCCTTCAAGCGCCCTCCGTCGGGCTATGCCGCCGCCATGATCGCCCAGGCGGGGCTGAAGGGATACACCGTGGGCGGGGCCCAGGTGAGCGAGAAGCATGCGGGCTTCGTGGTGAATCGCGGCGGAGCCACGGCTGCGGACGTCAGAAAGCTGCTGGAGGACGTGCAGAAGGCCGTATTGGACCGGACCGGCGTCCTTCTGGAACCGGAGATCAAAATGCTATGAAAGAATTTGTGCTGATCACGGGACTGTCCGGCGCGGGCAAGAGCCAGGCGGCGGGCATCCTGGAGGATATGGGCTTCTTCTGCGTGGACAATCTGCCGCCGGAGCTGCTGGACGGTTTCATGGAGCTGGTGATGGCGGCGGAGGGAAAATATGACCGGGTGGCCCTGGTGAGCGATATCCGGGGCCGCCGGGATATCGGCGGTCTGGCGGAGCATATCCGCCAGCTTCGCCAGAAGTTGCCTCTGCAGGTGCTGTTTCTGGAAGCCTCGGAGCAGGTCATCGTCAACCGCTACAAGGAGACCCGCCACCGCCACCCCCTGGACCCCCGGGGCGGGGATCTCTCCGGCGCGATCCGCCGGGAGAAGGCGGCTCTGGCCCCCCTGCGGGAGCTGGCGGACCAGGTGGTGGATACCTCCACCCTCAACTGGAGCAGCCTGAAGCTGCGCCTGAGCGCCCTTTTTCCCACGGAGGACAAGGACAGCGTGTTCCTTCATATCTGTTCCTTCGGCTTCAAAAACGGCATCCCCGCCGGGGCGGACCTGGTGATGGACGTGCGCTTTCTGCCCAACCCCTTCTATGTGGAGGAGCTGAAGAACCAGACGGGTCTGGACGAGCCGGTGCGGGACTATGTGTGCGCCTCCCCGGCCACGGGGGAATTCCTGAACAAAATGACCGATCTGCTGGATTTTCTGCTTCCGAAATACCGGGCGGAGGGGAAGACCGGCCTGCTGCTGGCCATCGGCTGCACCGGCGGGCGGCACCGCAGCGTGGTCATCGCCGAAAAGCTGACGGAGCTGCTCCGCGCCCGGGGCTGGCCGGCGGACTGCGTCCACAGGGAATTGAGGTGAGCCATGTCCTTCGCATCGGAAACCAAGTCGGAGCTGTGCCGCGCGGGCCTGTCGAAGCCCTGCTGCGCGCGGGCCGAGCTTTACGGCATCCTCCTGTTCTGCAACAGCTTCACCTCCTCCGGCGTCCGCATCCTGACGGAGCACCGGGGCTTCCTGCAGCGGACGGAGAAGCTGCTGAAAAAGGCCGCATTCCTGACGCCGGACGAGCGGCGTGACGAGGAAACCGGCAAGCTGAGCCTTCTGGTCCGGGAACCGGAAAAGCTGGCGGCCCTCTGCGGGCTATTCGGCTGCGAGCTGGAGCGCAACCCCGCCCACCATGTGAACCTGGGCGTGCTGGAGGAGGACTGCTGCCGCGCTTCCTTCCTGCGGGGAGCCTTCCTGGCGGGGGGAAGCATGGTGAACCCCAGCAAGAGCTATCATCTGGAGCTGATCACCGGGCATTACAGCGTCTCCCGGGAGGTCGCGGCCCTGCTGCGGGAGATGGAATTCCGCCCCGGAAGCCTCCGCCGGAGCGGGAACTACGTCCTCTATTTCAAGCACAGCGAGGCCATCGAGGACCTGCTGACGCTTCTGGGAGCGCCCATGGCCGCCCTCAAGCTGATGAACGCCAAGGTGGAGAAGGAGGTGCTCAACAGCGTCAACCGCCGCCTGAACTGCGACGAGGCAAACCTGGACAAGACGGTGAACGCTTCTCAGAACCAGCTGGCCGCGATCCGCCGCCTGCGGGAGGCGGGAAAGCTGGATTCCCTCAGTCCCAAGCTGCGGGAGGCCGCGGCCCTGCGGGAGGAGCACCCGGAGCTGAACCTGAGTCAGCTGGGCGCTCTGGCGGTCCCTCCCGTCACCAAATCCACCCTGAACTACCGGCTGAAAAAGATCATGGAGCTGGCGGGAACGGAAAACGGATCATAGAGATACGGAAGCTGAAAACGGGGCTGCCGCGGTTCGGATCAAACCGCAGCAGCCCCGGATCCGTTTCATCCCCGACGAGGGGAGACGCAGCCGTTTTCCGATATCCCACAGCCGAAGACGTGCTTCATACAATTACCCAAATAAAACCGTTTCATTCTTTGCGGCCGGATTTGCGCCGGCCTTCCCGACATAAGAATCCTCCGGTGCCGGGGGATAAGAAGCTCTTCTGATGGGCAGAAGAAAGACCTCCGATAGATTGTTTTGCAGGTTCGCCAACCGCAAAAACAAACACAAAGGAGGTCATTCAAAAGATGAACAATCACAATCCAGCACACAGAATGGAATTGTAAATACCCAGCCGTCTTCGCACCGGAAAACAGCGTTTCTGCTGCAGATCATCGGATCGGCCGGATATATCTCCTGTCCGTCAGTGATGGATCAAAACCGTTTTTGCCGCGCCGTCCCAGCCGACGGTAAAGCCGAAGTACTCCGCCAGATAACGGACGGGGGCGAACGTGCGGTCGCTGACGATGACCGCCGCCGTATCCATTTGCACTGTGCCGCCGTCGCCGGTCCTGGCCGTGCTGCTGCCGATGGGGAAATACAGCGTTTTGGCTCCGTCGGTGAAAACCGCCTCGCGATTCGCCCTGTCCCAGCTCACCGTCAGGCCCAGCGCCTCCGCCCCTGCCCGCAGAGGCACCATGGTCCGGCTGTTTTCATCGATGAAGGGCGCAGCGTCCGTCCACACAACGGCCGCGCCGTTCACCGTTACATTCACGGCGGCGGGCCGGATCGCCCTGAAATAGACGGTCCCGTCAGGCGGATAGTTGTCCTGCATGAAATCCCAGGAACCGAACCGAGCTTTGTCCTCGTTATACTGACTGAGCAATTCATTATAATATGCTTCTGCTGCGGTCCCTTCATAACCGATGATCGTAAAGCCTACCGCAGCGACCGGTCCCCCGGAGAAGGATGCGTTGATTCCGAAAGCGCCCTTTCCAATGTAGACAACGCTGCGCGGGATAACGACCTCTGTCATTCCAGTCCACACAAAGGCCCACTCTCCAACGGAGACCAATCCTTCCGGGAGTGAAACCGAACTGAGCCGGAAATCGTTCCAGAATGCATCCTTGCCTATGGTCTTCAGTCCCGAACCGAACTGGACGGTCTCCAGGCTGCAGCAGCAGAAAAATGCCCTTTCGCCAATCGACGCCACGCTGTCCGCAAGCGTCAGCCTGCGGATGCTGAAGGAATCCTCCTCGTCAACGACATCGCCGCAAAATGCGCGTTTCCCGATACTGGTGACGCCATCTTCCACCACGACCGCGACGATCTGACGGCGGTAAGCCCACCACGGCGCGGTGTTGGTGCTGCTGTCATCGTACCCTGCTTCAAAGTCGTACATATCCCCCTGGCCGCTGATGGTCAGCACGCCGGTGCTCTGGTCCAGACGCCAGGTCACGTTTTCCCCGCAGCTGCCGGAGGGTGACGCCGCCATAGCAGGCGCTGCGAATGCCGACAAGGCCATAACACACATGAACAGAATACAAAAGAATCTCTTTTTCATCCCAGCACTCCCAGCCTTTCTCTTAAATTCGTATTCATTGGAAAACCAAACGGATCGAAAAAGTTGTGGATTATCGGTTTGCCCTTTGATAAAACCTGATTCCATGTTATGCAGTTTATGCTTTCTCTCACCCTGTGTCAAGACAAAGGCGAACAGAGACGCATGGCGGGGATCGTCGATGGCAAGGCGCAGAATACGGCGGGCGGGAAAAGGCGCGGCTGCGAATGGAACGGGGAATGCGCCGGCAGACGCCTTCCGGCCGTCCGGAAGCGCATGAGTGCTATTTGTCACAGGGATGTAACTTGACCTGCCGCCGTCCTTATTATTATAATGTAGGAAACGACTTCATACCTCACAGACAGGAGGGCGCATATGAAAACTTACGACAAGCAGTTCATCGGCGGCGTCTGGCGGGAAGGCCGGGGGGAGCATATCCTGGAGGACCGGGACCCCTACACCGGCGAAGTCCTCTGCCGCTACCGCAGCGCCGGGCTGCAGGATCTGGACGACGCATATGCCGCCGCCCGCGCCGCCCAGAAGGAATGGTACGCCATGGCCCCCGCCCGGCGGGTGGAGGCTCTGGAAAGGCTCTGGCATGTGATGGACGCCCATCGCGCCCTCCTGGACGAATGTCTGCTGCGGGAGGCGGGCTGCACCGCCCCCAAGCGGGCCTATGAGGTGGGGGAGAGCGTGAATCTCTGCCGCTACTATATGTCCTTCCCCTATCTGCTGGACGGGAAGATCCAGCCTTCGGACAATCCGGGCCAGATGAATTACATCTTCCGCCAGCCCCGCGGGGTCGTCACCGTCATCGCCCCCTGGAACGTGCCCTTCATCCTGGCCCTGCGCAGCGTCCTGCCCGCCGTCGCCGCGGGCAACGCCGTGGTGCTGAAGCCCGCCTCCGACACTCCGGCCACCGCCTTCATCCTGGGAGAGCTTTTCCAGGAGGCGGGGATGCCCGCGGGCCTGCTGAACGTGGTGGCAGGCGCGGGCAGCGAGATCGGGGACGCCCTGGTGCTGCATCCGGAGAGCGACATGGTCTCCTTCACCGGCTCCACGGAGGTGGGGAAGCGTATCGGCAGCCTGGCCGGGGGACGGATCTGCGACGTGTCCCTGGAGCTGGGGGGCAACAATTCCATGCTCCTCCTGCCGGACGCGGACCTGGCGCAGGCGGCGGAGAAGGCCGTGTTCGGGGCTTTTTTCCACCAGGGCCAGATCTGCATGGGCCTCAACCGCATCCTCACCCTGCCGGAAAACCACGAGGCGTTCTGCCGCATCTTCGCGGAGAAGGTGCGCGCCCTGAAGGCGGGAGACCCGTCGGACCCGGAGGTCTTCGTGGGGCCCCTGATCAACAATGCCCAGGTGAAACGCTTTGAAAAGCTCCTGGCCGCCACCCTGGAGGCCGGCGCGAAGGTGCTGGTGGAGGGCTCCACCGAAGGAAACGTGGTGCGCCCCTGGGTGCTCACCGAGGTCGATATGTCCATGCCCGCCGCCAATAGCGAGATGTTCGGCCCCGTGGTCAGCATCCTCCGGGCAAAGGACGTGGAGGAACAGATCGCCCTGGCCAACGCCACGGAATACGGTCTTTCCAATAGTGTATTCGGGCGTGACGTCTACCGGGCCATGCAGGTTGCCAGGCGGCTTCACAGCGGCATGGTGCATATCAACGATCAGTCCATCGGCGACGAGGCCCACGTCATGTTCGGGGGCGAAAAGCAGAGCGGTGTGGGCCGCTTCAACGGCGACTGGGTGCTGCGGAAGTTCACCACGGAGCAGTGGCTCGCCGTGTCGTCGTCGGAGTAAACTGCGCTCACTTCGCTTCCGCGAGCAGCCTGCGGCTTCCCGCGAAAGCTGCGTATCGCTCCGTTACTTCGTCGGAGCGCGTGTGAATGCTTCGCAGCGCCGCAAGCGGCCCTGCTCGATGATTCCCACGGCTCCTCCTCTCCAAAACGCAAACGCTTTGCTGATTTGTGTTTTGGTATTACGGGGAATGGGGAAGAAGAAAAAAGCCTCCCTCTCCGAGGGAGGTGGCTCCGGCGCAAGCCGGAGACGGAGGGAGTCAGCGTTCCTGCATGCCGCTGCGCCTCCTCCGTGCGGTGTTTTCATCAGCTGCGCAGCAAAACGATGGGGCCCCGGGAGGGCCCCATCAGTAATACAGGCAGATATTCCGTTATTACAGCTTTTCCATGTATTCCTCCAGATACCGGATCACCAGCTCCCGGCTCTGGCCCAGATTGGCGTTGTGCTGCAGATAGCTCCAGAATGCGGCGGTGAGCCGTTTTTCCGTGCAGTAGAATACGGTGGTAGGCGCGGCGATCCGGACCAGGAAGCAGCCCAGGTCCTCCTTGGCGTACAGCATGGCGCCCTCGGGGATGCGGTCCGTCAGGACCACCCGGTAGCCGTCCCGGCGGCGGAGCAGAGCCGTCACCTGCCCCAGGTGGGCTTTCAGTTCTTCCGGCGAGTAGCGGAGGTCAAAGCCCATATACTCGCTCATGGGCTGGTGGACAAGGCCGCGGCGCACATCCTCCGCCGGGGGCAGCCTGAGCAGCTCCGTGACCGTCAGACCGGATGCAAGATGCGCCTCCAGGTGCCCGGCGGCATCCCGCAGGAAGTGCGCCAGCTCCGGCCCGGCCCGGCGGCCGAAGGCAGCGGTCACCTCCTCCGGCAGCGTGCAGCCAAGAGGCAGCCGCTGCGCGACGATCCGGGAATGAGGCGCCGCCTCGAACTCGGCCAGCATTTTCCAAACGTCCCGGCGGTTCTCGGGCTTGTAGACCCGGATCAGGGGCGCGCACAGGGACAGGTAATCCTGAAACTCCCGGGCAAGCGCCGCCACCGCCGCCGGATCAGACACCAGCAGATTCAGCCCGTCACCCTCCCCCACGGAGCTGGAGGCGAGGGCGCTGTGGCCCACGGCCACGAAGAGCGTGCGGTGGAAGACGCCGTCCCTGGGCTTGGGATAATACCAGGTTTCCACCTCGCCGGTGAGATACAGGGGCAGCCATTTGCGCAGCCCATCCATCAGCTCCCGCCAGCCCCACGCGAGGGGGTGGATGATGCGGATGCGCACCCCCCGCTCGATGAGACGCAGCGCCGCCTCCATCCAGCTGCGGGCGTAGCTCTCGTCCGCCAGCCAGTCGGATTTTTCGTCGGAATATACCAAGAGCTCCGTGGGAGCGTCGGCGGCGCGGTAATCATTCAGCAGACGCAGCACCGCCTCCCGCTTTCCCTCCGTGCCGTAGTAGAAAGCGGCGCCCGAAGGCGCCTCCCGCTGGGGGGGCATTTTCGCCTCCGGCCACAGCAGCCGGGCCGCGGCCAGGCCGTTGAGCAGCCGGTCCACCCGTTCCATATCCTGCCGCTCATCCTGCCCAAGCCAGCTCAGCAGCAGCTTCTCCGCCTCGTTCTCCGACTCCGGCCAGTCTCGGCCCGGGCAGACGGCCTCCGCCGCGGCGCTCTTCCCCAGGGGGCGCTCCTGCAGCCGCCGGGCGAAATAGGCAGCCGCCGGTTCGAGAAAGAAGCGGTCCCGGGGCAGGCCCCGCTTGCCGCTGCGCATGCGGCTGATATAGGATGGGTCGAAGCCCAGGTCCCGGCCGAGGGCGCTGTTGGAGGTGTCGGTCAGCTTCATGATGAAATCCAGCTTTCCGGCGAACATGCCATCGCCTCCTTTGCCGCCATTGTAGCATGCCCAGACCCCACGCGGCAAGGGCAGAAGGGCCGGAAAAGGCGCTAATGTAACACTTGAGTTACACTTGCCCCGAAGCTCTTGCATTTTGAAAGGGCTTCAGTTAAACTCACGGTGCAATAAAAAGGGCGCACAGCCTTGCTGCGCTGCCCGCAACAAGGTGAGCGCGCGAAAGCGTTATCACAAACCGACGGGCCTTTATCTCATGTCGGGACCCGGCGGAATTCTTAAAAAAGGAGGAAAAGAACATGAGAACTCTCAAGAAGTCCCTCTGCCTCGTTCTGGCTCTGGTGATGGTTCTTGGTCTCTGCATGATCGGTGCGAATGCGACTTATGCCGAGTACACCGATAAGAAAGAGATCAACTACACCGACGCCGTTGAGGTCCTGACGGGACTGGGCGTCATCGAGGGCTATCCCGATGGCGAATTCAAGCCGGTCGACAACGTGACCCGTGCTGAAGCGGCTGCTATGATCACCCGCATGATGCTGGGCCGGGAGAAGGCCGACAAGCTCCCCATCGGCGACGTTAAGTTCAACGACGTCCCCGAGACCAACTGGGCCGCCAAGTACATCAGCTTCTGCGCCAACAAGGGCATCATCGTCGGCGTGGGCAACGGTAACTTCGAGCCCTCCCGGAACGTCACCGGCACCGAGCTGGCCGTCATGCTGCTCCGCGCTCTGGGCTACGGCACCATGGGCGAGTACGAGGGCAAGGGCTGGGACATCAACGGTGTTGCCGACGCTCTGTACTACAAGGTGTTCGAAGACAGCGAAGTCACCGACTTCAGCCAGCCTGCCACCCGTGAAGAGACCGCTCTGTATGTGTTCAACACCCTGTGGGTGGAACTCGTCGGCTACGACGTGGACCTGAACTACTACCGCGGCAAGGGCACCGATTTTGCCGGCGACGTCTACAGCCTGGCGAAGATCGAGCGTCTCCAGGTCGAGGCGAACCAGGCCACCGGTGAGAAGTACACTGTTATCAGTGGCCGCAACTATGACATCGAGACCGGTCTGGATCTGATCGCTCACGAAGTCACCCTGTACTACAAGACCGACAGCCGCGACAAGGACAAGGAGAACAACACCTTCTGGAAGGCTTTCCTCGTGCAGGACACCTCCACCATCCTTAACAAGGGCGCCTACTTTGGCGATACCTACAAGGCTTTCATCGCTGCCAACAAGAACAACAAGTATGCTTCCCTGAATTTCGACGGCTGGATCAACTACGTCTACTCTGACGAGGCTGACACCGTCGCCACCGACACCAAATTTGAGAAGGTTTACGATCTGCAGGGCCGCTACACCAGCAGCGCTATGGTCTCCTTCTCTCTGACCGGCGAGATCATTCTGGACAGCGACGGCATGCCTCTGGCCTACATGAAGACCAACTACACCGTCGACCAGGTCAAGAAAATCTCCGACGAAGGCATCGAGCTGAAGAACGATGATTTTGACTTCGATGTCTATGATCCTGAACTTGCATATGAGGGCATCAAGAAGGGCGACTACGTCACTGTGCAGCCCGTCGGCAAGATCTGCTACCTGTATCCCACCACCACGCAGGAGATCAACGTTACCGAGCGTAACTACATGACCGACTTCTTTAAGCTGCCCTACTTCAACTTCTATGCTGTCGCTCCCAGCGCCGGCTACGGTGCTGTGAACGTGCCCGACACGGACGACTGCACCACCATCTACTCCGGCGATAAGGTCCTGTTCTATATGGACTACTATGGCGCCTTCTTCGCTGCCAAGATTCTGGAGCGCGGCACACTGGAAGGCATCATGTTCATCAACTGCGCCTACACGAAGCCCGGCGCTACCGATGAGTACGGCGAATCTGATACGACCGTCTATGTGCAGTGCGTTGACTCCGAAGGTAATGAAGCCATCTATCCTCTGGACACTAAAACCTACAAGACCGAGGCTTCTGCAACCGCGAAGGGTCGTGTCGTCCGCGTCTACACCGACAGCAAGGGAGTTGCCACTCTGTCCCCGGTCGGCGGCGACCTGAACAAGGAAGCCAGCAAGTCCTCCTACCTGACCAAGGACGGCGGCATCTACTATGTCACCAGCGACACCAAGATCTTCTACGTCAACGGCGTGAAGAAGGATATGAAGGTCAAGGCCTCCAACAAGCTGGCTCCCGATGCCTACACCGCTTATGCTTACTGGACCGGCAGCAGCTCCTACAATCTGGAGTTTGTGTGGATCACCGGTGAGGAAGCTCCTGCCGGCGGTGGAGACAGCTATCTGTTCTTGGATGGCACTACCTACGGCGGCTGGGCTCTGAACGGCGGCTCCATGCTGGTCAATGAGGAGACCACCTACTACTTCACCGCTTACATTGACGGCGTGAAGAGTAACGCTGCGTTTATCAACAACGCTGATGTGAGCGACCTCGGCGGCAACATCTTTGCCAAGGAAGGCTTCTACACTTACACGGTTGACGAGTTCGGCGTTTATGACATTGAGGCTGTGAGCGGTACCAGCAGCACTCTGAAGGTCGCGAAGATCACCCTTGAGAAGGGCAATGTCCACAACGGCAAGCTGTACCTGACCGGTACGGATTACGACTCCGACGCTGCTCCCATCAACAATGATATCGTGGTCGTGAACAAGCCCAAGACCTATGACGGCAAGAAGTACCTCACTGCCGATACCATCGAAGACATCGAGGGTATCCTTGAGGACGGCGGCACCATCGATGTGACCTACCTTGCTGTGAAGAGCGGCGACAACTGGGTGCCCACCGGCGCGATCTACGTCCAGGGCGGCAAAGAGGCTGCTCCCGAGGAATAATCCTCCCCAAAAAACAAGGCTTAAGCAATTAAACTGAGTTCCGCCCCCGGGCTTCGGCCCGGGGGCGGTTTTATATTCCTGCGCTTTCAGCGGGGGCGGGAGCAGAACGAATCAGCACCCGCGCTTGCGGCTGGGGGAAACCAATTCAGATTCCGACGAGGCTTAACCCTCCGTGACGCCAGCTTAAAAATCTTTCAACGACAAATCCCCCATCCCCGGTTGACGAACCGGGCGCTAATCGGTAAAATATAACATGTGCGTGGTCCGGCACGGAGAATCCCGAACTCTTGAATGGAAATAATATTTGTAATAGATCGAGAGGAGAAGCACATGTACCGAATCATCCGAAAGGTCGATCTTCGCCCAAGCCTGATGCTGCTGGAGATCGAAGCACCCCGGGTGGCCCGAAAAGCAAAGCCCGGTCAGTTCATCATCCTGCGGGTGGACAAGGACGGGGAGCGCATCCCCATCACCATCCATGACGTCAATCATTTCAGCGGCAGCGTCTCCATCATCGTGCAGGTGATCGGCGCCACCACATACAAGCTCAATCGCCTTCGCGCCGGGGATTTCATCCAGGATTTCGTCGGGCCGCTGGGCCGGGCCACCGCCATCACCCAGGAGAAGGTGTGCGTGGTAGGCGGCGGCGTCGGCTGCGCCATCGCCTATCCGGTGCTGAAGGCCTTCCGCGCCGCATGGAGCGAAGTCCATGCCATCATCGGCTTCCGCAACGCCGACCTGGTGATCCTGGAGGATGAATTCCGCAGCTCCAGCGAGCTGCTTCGGGTCTGCACCGACGACGGCAGCTATGGCGAGAAGGGCTTTGTCACCGACGCGCTGGTGGACATGATCGAATCCGGCCATCATTACGACGAAGTGTTCGCCGTGGGTCCCGTGGCCATGCAGCGCGCCGTGTGTAAGGCGACGGAGCCCTTCGGCATCAAGACCACCGTCTCCATGGCCCCTCTGATGATCGACGGCTCCGGCATGTGCGGCTGCTGCCGCGTCAGCATCGGCGGCGAGATGAAATTCGCCTGCGTGGACGGACCGGATTTTGACGGGCATAAGGTGGACTGGGACCTGGCCGTCAAGCGCAGCCGCAGCTTCTATGATTTCGAGCGGCATAAATATGAGGAGACCTGCAATCTCTTCAAGAAGGAGGTGGGTTGAGATGGCGAATATGTCCCTTCAAAAGAACCCTATGCCTTCTCAGGACCCCGTGGTCCGCAGCGGGAATTTCAACGAAGTGGCCCTGGGCTACACCGAGGAGCAGGCCCTGGACGAAGCGGCCCGCTGCCTCCAGTGCAAGACCAAGCCCTGCATGAAGGGCTGCCCCGTCATGATCCAAATTCCCGAGTTCATCAAGAAGATCGAGGAAAAGGATTATGAGGGCGCCTATCAGATCATTGCCGCCACCAGCGCCCTGCCCGCCGTATGCGGCCGCGTCTGTCCCCAGGAGACCCAGTGCGAGAAATTCTGCACCCGCGGCGTGAAGGGCGAACCCGTCGGGATCGGGCGGCTGGAACGCTTCGTGGCCGACTGGCACAACAGCCATGCCGTCACCGCTGCGGAGAAGCCCGCCTACAACGGCCATCGCGTCGCCATCGTGGGCTCCGGCCCCAGCGGTCTCACCTGCGCCGGGGACCTGGTGCGCCTGGGCTATCAGGTCACGGTGTTCGAAGCGCTGCACCAGCCCGGCGGCGTGCTGGTCTACGGCATCCCCGAATTCCGCCTCCCCAAGCGCATCGTGGAGAAGGAAGTGGACGGTCTCAAGAAGATGGGCGTCACCATCGAGACCAATGTGGTAGTGGGCCGCAGCCTCAGCGTGGACGACCTGTTCAACGAGGGCTTCGAGGCGGTGTTCATCGGCTCCGGCGCAGGCCTGCCCATGTTCATGGACATCCCCGGCATCTATGCCCGCGGCGTCTTCTCCGCCAATGAGTTCCTGACCCGCATCAATCTCATGAAAGCCTATCTGCCCGGTTCGGATACGCCCGTGCCGCATCCGAAAAAGGCCTGCGTCATCGGCGGCGGCAACGTGGCCATGGACGCGGCCCGCTGCGCCCGCCGGCTGGGAGCCGAGGTCACGGTGGTCTATCGCCGGGGCATGGAGGAGCTGCCCGCCCGTAAGGAAGAGGTGGAGCATGCCCTGGAAGAGGGCATCGAGTTCCGGACGCTTTGCAGCCCTGTGGCCATCCTCACGGAAGGCGAAGTGACCTCCGGCATCCGCTGCATCCGCATGGAGCTGGGCGAGCCGGATGAATCCGGACGCCGCCGCCCCGTGGAAGTGCCCGGCAGCGAATTCGAGCTGGAGACCGACTGCGTCATCATGGCGCTGGGTACCAGCCCCAATCCCCTCATCAAGGACACCACCGAAGGCCTCACCATCAACCGCAAGGGCGGCATCGTGGTGGACGAAAACGGCCTCACCTCCCGGGAGGGCATTTATGCCGGCGGCGACGCCGTCACCGGCGCGGCGACCGTCATCCTGGCTATGGGCGCCGGAAAGACCGCCGCGAAGGCCATCGACGAATATATCCGCAGCAAGCAAGCCTGACACCGGATCCATTCCGCCGCCGGAGGGAGTCTCTCTCCGGCGGCGCTGTTATCGGCGGAAGATGCGGGTATGCGCTTCCGCAAAAAAACTGCCTGTCGCGGGAAATTCTCCTTTACAAATCCCAAATCCGTGTTATAATACTTCGTGCGGTTCCAAGCGGAGCCGCAGATGGGGGCGTAGCTCAGCTGGGAGAGCGTTCGGTTCGCATCCGAGAGGTCGAGGGTTCGAATCCCTTCGTCTCCACCAAATAAGGTAGGTAATTCTGATAGAATTGCCTACCTTGTTCTTTTGCTCGAAAATGCCTTGAAATCAAAGGCTTTCGGGTTTCGCATACAAATAAGACGCCTTCCGATTACCGTTTTGCGCGGTCTTCAGGAGGCGTCTTTTTCGTTTTCTGGTGCTTTCGCTATCTGGTAATCGTTAAATCTCAGGGGTAATCGTTAGATTTCAGAGTAATCGTTAAATCTCAAGGGTAATCGTTAAAAGTCAGTTGACCCCGGCCCAGAAGCAATATACCATATATTTACAGCAAAGCAAGGTAATTCTGATAGAATTGCCTTGCTTTGTTCTTTGTGTTATGATAAAAGCGGGCGTGGACGAGGGGCTGTCCGCGCTGCTGGACGATGACTGGTAAACAAGAGGACAAATCGGGATTTGAGGAAAAATGAAAGAATATAAAGTAAACTCCGGATACGGCTGGCACGCGTGGTTCTGGGTCGATAAAGAAGCGTTCGAGGGCGAGTGGAAGATCGGAATGCTTCGATACCGCATTGAAAAGGCCGTCGGCAGAGCCGACGACGGCAAGCTCTTTCTGATGGTTTGGACGAATCTCGACCAACACGACAGTGACAAGTTTTCACAGGCTTTTTTTGAGATTGACGAGCGCGAGTACGCCGAGCTTCTCGACCGCGCGATCAAACAGGGCGAATTAACGCCGAATGATCGGGAACACCTGATCAAAAGAATGAAAGCGCCCTTTATCCCGCCGTGGGACAGCCATAAAGCCGCCGTCGTTTATCGGGACGGGCGCTATACGCTCGGTCAGCAGAACGATCGTCCGTATCTGATCGTAAACGGAAAGAGATTGACTCTGACCTGCCAGCCGTACGAGCCGTGCCTGTATATCACGGATGAGGACGGCTGCAGGACGGCCGTGCACAACGCCTTCGACCCGTTCGACGTTCTGAACGCTTTCAGCAGAGGCGAAACGATCACATCGATCACCGGCAGAGAATACGACGCGCGGGATTTCTGCGCAATGGTCGAATACGCCGCCGGCATGGCAGATATCGGCATAAACGTCGCGGAAGCTGTGCTCGAAACGGACAAAAAGCAGGGAGAGACCGCAAAAAAGAATAAATCAACGCAGAATACAAATCGTTTGCTTTGAACCCACGCACCCTCATTTGCACCCATGACCATCAATTTGCATCCAAAGGCTGCTTTTCTATCCATTTGTACTTGCAGTTCCAAATAAGGAAGCATATTTTGATAGAAAGTATGCTTCCTTTTTCTTTGCCTGAAACGCTTTGATTTCAAAGGGTTTCGGATTGTTGAGCATAATAAAATGCCTCCCGAAGCCTGCTTTTAGTGGCCACGGGGAGGCGTCTTTTTCGTTTTTTTGAGTTTTTGCTATAATGTAATCGTTAAATCTCAGTGATAATCGTTAGATTTCAGAGTATAATTGTAATATAGTTATTGTTGATTTTAGTAAAACATCTGGGACGGAGAGTCAAAATGGCTGACGATAATGTAAAGACTGCTGAAAGCGCGAAAAAGGCCGCAATGGACGGGACAGTAAAAAAGGTGGTCCGTTATGCTGTGGCGCTGGTGCTTTTCCTGATCGTGACAAATCCTTCGATACTTTTCTTCCTGCCTGAAGGCGCGCGGGAAAATCTGCGAAACATATGGAGCCAGATATTCGGCAACGTCGACAGCATAAAAGATGCTGTCAGGATCGATTTTGTCGCGATATTCAAGATAATCGCGATAGTGCTGATGCTTCTTCTGCTTGTCAATATCATACGGCTGATACTGAGCAGGATCAAACCCAAAACAGGCAAGGGCCAAAGCATCAGTTCGATGGTATATTCATTCAGCACCTACGGAGTTGTCCTTCTGGGAATAATAATGGTGCTCAGCGCCCTGGGTGTAAACATGAGCACGATCTTCGCATCCATAGGAATTGTTGCTTTAATAATCGGCTTCGCGGCGGAGAGCCTTATCGCAGACCTTATCACGGGCATCTTCCTTGTGTTCGAGGACGAATTCAATGTCGGGGACATCGTTGAGATCAACGGTTTCCGCGGCACGGTGACAAGCATAGGCATGCGCGTCACATGCATCACTGATATGGGCGGCAACACCAAGGTCATCAACAATTCCGGCATCAAAGACGTGCTCAACCGTTCAAAAGCTGCTTCAAAGGCTGTGTGTGACGCCCCGGTGGCCTACGGCGAAAACCTTGAGCACGCGGAGAAGGTGCTGAACGCGATACTCGATAAGATTCCGGGAAAGTATCCCGATATGTTCAAAAAGCGGCCGGAGTACATCGGCGTACAGGCACTCGACAGCAGTTCGGTCAACCTTCGCGTAGTGGCCGAGGTCGAGGAAAAAGACGTGTTCGCGGCGGCCCGCGTCATCAACCGCGAGATAAAAACAGGCTTTGACGCGGCGGGCGTGGAGATTCCGTTCCAGCAGGTGGTCGTGCATCAGGCTAAGTGATGAAAGACAGGGAATTCGGTTACAATGCCGCGAAGGAGTTCAACGAACTTCCCAGCAGCGAATTTCATATGGGCGAAGATTCCCCGAAGGCCCTTGCGGCGCCTGCGGTGTCTGACGATGCCGGAAAAAGCGGAATGCTGCGCAGGCTGTTTACGAGAAGGGCTGCTGCCCGTGTAGCGGCGGCAATGCTTACCGTAGTGGTCGTGGCGGATTCCTTCGGAATGGACATTCTGGATGGCGGGGAAAAGGTCAAACCGGTACCGGAACAGCCCGCGCAGAGTGCGGAGCCTGCTTTTACTGAGCCAGAGCCTGCCCAGGAAGTTCCCGAAGAGCCCGCAGCCGATTCGGACGCGCCGGTCCTCTACGATCTTGAACCTGAATATATGAACTTCCTCGCCAAGCTGTATCAGGCCGGCAAAACGGAAGATGAAAGCAGTATGGGCATACTGCTGAAGGAGGTCCCGGAGGGCTTCCCCGAGATGACGGTCTACTTTGACGGCGAGCACGCCCAGGACCGCATGGAAGAGGGCGTCCCGACACTTAAATACAGCCTGTCGAGCTATTCGCAGGACGGATCTGTCCCCTACGACACCATCCACAGCCGGGTAGGCTTTTATTTCAAGGGAAAGGTCGAAGAAGGCTGCCGCGTAGTTTTAGGCTATTACGACGGCACTACTTCCTACTGGCTTGAGGAGCCGAGCTTTCACAGCTATGAAGGCTTTGCTTCGCTTCGGGATGTTGAGGGGCTGGAAAGCATGGATACATTCCATGCTACAGGTTTTGCGTCCACGACCGAATATGACAGGGTGGTTCCCACCAACCATTATAGGATCATCGTTAACAGCAGCGGTTCCTTTGTGATGAATGACGGCCGCGGATTCCTTGAAGACGGCGACATGACGGTCATGTGGACAGCTACGGCATACAACGAGGACGGAAGCGTATCAACAGCGGTCGCCGGCGGAAGCATTCAGGACAAAGGCAAGTTCGAGGTCGAGGAAGACACGGGAGGGAACCCGAGGAACATAAAGATACGGGGCAGCGAACTATACAGGGTCATAGACGGGGAAAGCTACCCGGATCCTTATTATCATTCGGTCTATCAGGAAATATTTTATCTGACGGATATCTATGAGGAACTTTACGCGGAGTGGTCAAGGGAATAGCGTTTTATCAATTAACTGTAAAGGACTAAGGTGCCGGATCGGTTAGAGTTTTCGTTCCACATTATGCGGAGGACTTCGACGGGGGTCTAATGTACAGGGATGCTTATGGCGATCCTAACTATTACATTGTCAGGAATGGCGAGCGGATCTATTGTGGCTGGAATATCCACCACATACTCCCTCTCGCCCGTGGCGGCACCGATTCCAGTGATAATCTGATCTGCACCAACATCATCACAAACGAGCTGGCTGCAGATAAGATCACTTACTGGATCGATGATGTGTTGTATCAGGTGAAACGTGTCGCGGGAACGCCCCGACATGAAATCGTAAGACTGACATAAAGGAGAAACCGGATGGGTAAGGTAGGTAATTCTGATAGAATTGCCTACCTTGTTCTTTTGCTCGAAAATGCCTTGAAATCAAAGGCTTTCGGGTTTCGCATACAAATAAGACGCCTTCCGAGTACCGTT
>JAEEGH010010988.1_pt1 | contig 20636 bp, 20 predicted proteins | sample 9134181 | NCBI WGS metagenome assembly JAEEGH01 (sample SAMN16246544, study PRJNA631951) | gut metagenome | biome: gut microbiome; feature: rumen; material: DP-attached | host: Bos | place: Iran: Karaj | collected 2018-10
AATCGAGGCTTATAGCAAACCTATCTAATTAAAGCATACCCTCAAGTACAGCCTTTGCTTCATTTAAAGCATCGCTGATGCCTGCTGGATTCTTTCCACCAGCCTGAGCCATGTTTGGACGACCACCGCCGCCACCGCCTACCTTAGGTGCGATAGCCTTAACAAGGTTGCCAGCGTGTGCGCCAGCTGCCTGTGCAGCATCTGTAGCCATAACTACAAGATTAACCTTGCCGTCGCAATCTGAAGCAAGAACGATAACACCCTCGCCAAGTTTGCCCTTGAGATCATCACCGAGGTCACGAAGGCCATTCATATCAACGCCAGATACAGAAGTTGCAAGAAGCTTAACTCCCTTAACCTCTACTACTGAATCCATAACATCACCAACAGCAGCCTGTGCAGCCTTTGCCTTCATAGACTCAAGCTCTGAATTTGTCTCCTTGAGCTGCTTCTGAAGGTGAGCAATTTTCTCTTCTACATCAGCTGGCTGACACTTAAGAGCTGCAGCTGCAGCATTAAGCTTTGCTTCAATGTCAGTGTAATATTCAAATACAGCAGCGCCTGTAATTGCCTCGATACGACGTGTACCAGCAGCAACACCAGACTCTGAAAGAATCTTGAATGCAGAAATCTCTGAAGTATTGCTTACGTGTGTACCACCACAAAGCTCTGTAGAGAAATCTCCCATCTTTACGACACGAACTGTCTCGCCATATTTCTCACCGAAGAGAGCCATAGCGCCAGACTTCTTTGCCTCGTCGATAGACATGATTGCTGTCTCTACAGCAAGTCCCTCAGCGATTTTGTCATTAACCATTTTCTCAACCTTTGCAATTTCTTCTGCAGTCATAGCAGAAAAATGAGAAAAGTCGAAACGTGTACGATCAGCATCCTGGTATGAACCCTTCTGCTCTACGTGTGTACCAAGTACCTCACGAAGTGCCTTCTGAAGAAGGTGAGTAGCTGAATGGTTCTTGCAGATACGAGCACGACGAGCAGCATCTACAGTAAGAGTAACCTTTTCTCCTACTTTGATCATGCCTGATTTCATCTCGCCAACGTGACCGATTTTGCCACCCTTAAGCTTGATTGTATCCTTTACTTCGAACTCGCCATTAGCTGTAGAAATAACACCTGTATCACCAATCTGGCCACCCATTGTAGCGTAGAATGGAGTCTCTGGAACGATGATTGTACCAATCATGCCCTCTGCAAGTGTATCAACTATCTCTGTCTCTGTAGTAAGAACTGTTACTGTAGACTCAGAAGCTGTTTTATCGTAGCCTACGAACTCAGAAGTAACTGTTAAGTCGATATCATCATAAACAGATGCATCAGCACCCATGTAGTTTGTTTCTTTACGAGCAGCACGAGCCTTTTGTCTCTGCTCCTCCATGCAAGCCTCAAAGCCCTCAGCATCATAGCCAAAGCCCTTTTCCTCAAGAATCTCTGCAGTAAGATCTACAGGGAATCCGTAAGTATCGTAAAGCTTGAATGTGTTCTCACCAGAAAGCTCCTTTGCACCAGAAGCAACAAGCTCTTCTTCCATCTTTGCAAGGATTTCAAGACCCTTGTCGATAGTTTTATTAAACTGCTCTTCTTCGGCTGTAAGAGTTTTGAAAATGAACTCTCTCTTTTCCCAAAGCTCTGGATAGCCATCCTTACATTCGTTGATAACTGTCTCAGAAAGCTTTGCCATGAATGTGCCCTTAATTCCAAGTGCACGACCATGCTTTGAAGCACGTCTGATAAGACGACGAAGTACGTATCCTCTACCCTCGTTAGATGGAGTAACACCATCAGAAATAAGGAATGTAGATGAACGAATATGATCAGTGATAAGTCGAATAGAAACATCATCAAGAGCATCAACCTGATACTGCTTGCCAGACATCTCACAAATCTTGTCACGGATAGCTTTCATAGTGTCAATATCAAATACTGAGTCAACATCCTGCATAACAACTGCAAGACGCTCAAGTCCCATACCTGTATCGATATTCTTCTGTGCAAGTTCTTCATAACCGCCGTGACCATCACCGTTGAACTGTGTGAATACGTTGTTCCATACTTCCATGAAACGATCACACTCACAACCTACTTTACAGTCAGGGCTGCCACAACCGTATTTCTCTCCACGGTCATAATAAATCTCAGAACATGGACCGCAAGGACCTGCGCCATGCTCCCAGAAGTTATCACATTCACCAGTCTCAGGGTCTCTGTAGAAACGAGTGATACGCTCTGGCGCAACACCAACTTCCTTTGTCCAAATCTCGAAGGCTTCCTCGTCCTCGCCATAGATAGATGGGTAGAGACGATTAGGATCAAGCTTAAGAACCTCTGTCAAGAACTCCCATGACCATGCAATCGCTTCGTGCTTGAAGTAATCACCAAATGAGAAGTTTCCTAACATCTCGAAGAAAGTAAGGTGACGTGCTGTCTTTCCTACATTATCGATATCACCTGTTCTAACACATTTTTGACATGTAGTGACGCGCTTTCTTGGTGGTATCTCCTGTCCTGTGAAATATGGCTTAAGTGGAGCCATACCAGCATTGATAAGTAATAAACTGTTATCATTGTGTGGTACAAGAGAAAAACTATTGAGGCAGAGATGTCCCTTGCTCTCAAAGAATTCCAAGTAGGCGCGTCGTAAATCGTTAACACCGTTATTCAAAACAAAATTCCTCCAAAAATTATTTCTCGGAAGAAACCTCTGATACAGAATCAGCTTCTTTTCTGTTTTTAGACTGACGAAGCTTAATTCCGATGAAGCCTCCCATGATGCCCAAAGCAACTAGTATGATCATTTTTACTAAATAACTTGCAAAACTAGATAAAAATGCAGACATAGCAATTCCTCCTAATTTTCAAATTTAATTGCATACTTAGGTAAATTATAATCCAAAATACAGCTAAATTCTACCCGTATTTCAGAAAAATACTAATAAAATCACCAAAATAAATTGGCAAACAAAAAACATATTTCTGAGCAAGGATGCTGCCCTATTTATATCATTAACCTCTATTTCCTTATCCCCATCGCCTGTGGCACCGTTTTTAAGGGATAGCTCTAGTGCCCCAGCAAAAGCAGAAATAGCCTTCATTCTATCTCTAAGGTGTATATATCTGGCATTTTTCCAATGAAAATCACCAAATGTAAACCTAGCTGCAAACACTGCCAAATAACCGCTCAATCGACCTGGTATACAGTCCACAATCTGATTAAGCTTAGCTGTGTAATAGCCAAAAAACTCATATCTTTTGTTCTTATGGCCAACAACCGAATCTATTGCATCAATTGTTTTATAAATAAATCCCCCAACAGGCCCAAATAAAAACATCACAAGCATTGGCGAGATACATAAATCTCCAGCATCGTTTGCCACCTTTGTAACGATACGTTCATTAATTTCGTCCATATCTAGATTTTCTGTATCGCACTTGCAAAATATTCCCGCCTGCTTTTTAAATTCGCTAAATCCATCACCATAAAAAGTGGCAACCATCTCTCTTGCCATGTTATATGTATAATTTGCTTCTAAACAATAATAACTAGCTATTGCCTCAAAAATTACACCCACCACCGGAGAAATCTCATAGGCTAGTAACATAAAAAACAAAACAATAGCAAATACAGGAAATAATACTAGTACAATAAGCCACATTCCAAAGTTCTTTTGCTTAGATGGCTCTAAAAGTATTAAATCATCGCCAAGCAATGCTCTATCCAAATACTTTATCCATGCTGTAATAGCATTAAAGGGATTGGCTATATAATATTGTTTTCCTAAGAACACTTCTAAAATAGTGCCTAGAAGTAGTGCCCAAATATGATATTTAAACATTATTCTATCCCTTTCTAAAAATTTACAATGATCTAACCAAGCTAATCATTGCCACTGAAATAATCCATGCTGTCTCCGCTGTAACAACATAGTCATCTTCTAATAAGCTTAGCTTTTCAGCAGTAACTCTCCTGAAAGGATTGATAAAGCATATAAAGCTTGCCAACGTGATAACTATAGGATATATTGCCAAATCCTCATACTCATCCAAAACATAATAGGCAAATGCAAAAAAGCCAATAATAAGAATGTATTTTACGATTTTGGATTGATTAGAAAACTCACTAAAGGCTGATGTTAACAGTCCCATAAGTATTCTCGCCAAAATAAATCCCATTAACAAAAGCTTGAACAAATAGTCATAGGTATTAACCATTGCAACTATCCACACAAGCATAACTAGAATAAATCTAAGAACGCCTCTATCTCTACTAGCACTCCAGCTACTAAATCTATATTTGTAGGTAGGAATGCTGTCTATATAAGCAATAAATCCAAGTACATGTCTGCCACCACTAACTATAATAGTTATTAGCACAACTCCCAGTGCAATAGCAGCATCCTCAAAATGCCTGTACCATCCAAGCATAAACCAACCATAAGAAATCCAGTAAATAACCACTCCTACAAGTGGCGCAAACATTAATCGATATCTATCCCCCTCATCCTCGTAATAAGGAAGTGGCGCAAAAGAATATGCTGACAGGGTGTTAACAAAAGATTTTAAAACATTTAACATAATTTATTTCTTCTTTCTTTTATGATAAAACTGCAATTGCTGAACATAGCCCTGATATCCTGCATAAGTTTTATTAATGTATTCTAGATATTTTTCTTTGGTGTATTCCGAATAATCCTCTGTAATTATTTTTTTCATCCATGTATCAATTGGGTAGCTTTCCATGAAATGAAAACCGTAAAGCATAATACAGTTGGCTACCTTTGGACCGATTCCCTTGATTTTAAGGAGATTATCATATGCCTGTTGATATGGCATTTGGCTGATAGATTTAATATCTAAATTGCCAGCCACAACATCCCTAGAGATGCCTACAATATAATCAGCTCTATATCCAAGAGCTGTGCCATCCATTAGCTCCTCCACTGGAATATACGCTAGCACATCTGGATGAGGAAAATGAATCCCATCAGAGTATCTTTCACAAAGGGTTCTAATGGACTTTTTAATCTTTGGAATATTATTGTTTTGGGAAATAACGTAGGAAATGAAAACCTCCCACAAATCCTGTCTCAATATTCTCATTCCAAAAGAGTCCATCAATGATTCCTTTAAAAATTTGTCGTTACTCTCTCGAATCTTGTTGTTGTAAGCTACGTAATCAGTAGAAAAATCAAAATAGCTCTGCCAAAAATCCCACTGGTTTTCCTGGCAAACGAAATCCCAAGTATCCTTTTCCTTGTTTAAATAAAAATAAATATCATTATCGCCTGAACATGCGCTATAGGTATCAGGCATACCGTCGGCCCCCTTTGTCTCCTTGGACATTCTAAAGACCTGGCCTGAGTTCATTATTACCTCAGGATTAAACTCCTCAGCTGTAAAGCTTTTACTAAATACCATTCTAGTCCTCTATTTCAAAAATTAAATTTTCCCTATCTATATCAATGATTCTATCCTTGAGATTCACAATATCCGGTCTCTTTTTGAATCGTTCAATCCACTGATACTGTCCCCACATATGCATAGGGAAAATGTTATCGCATTCGATATGTTTTACAAAATAATCTAGCCCTAAATAGTAACCATTTTCTCCCATACGACAATCAAGGGGAACAAAGGCCACATCAAAATGACGATTTATAAGAGGTTTAAGCATACGCTTATATTCTTTTCCATAGACCTCTCCGTACAGCTCTCCACGGCCTTCTGGATTCCACCAATTCAAATCACCAGCATGATAAATATTCAATCCATTGACATTAATGACGAAAGCCACTCCTGCATCATTAGAACGGAGTGTCTCTATTTTCATATCATCAATCTCGTATTTCTTCAGAGCTCCAACGAAATTGATTTTCTCTTTTATTGATAAATCAAACCCATTTCGAATTAAATAATTACGGCCAAGACGAATATCCTTAGAAAGAATATATGTAATGTTGTCACGAGAATCCGCCCATCTGAGGCATTCTAGCCAGAAATGATCCTTGTGGCTGTGGCTAGCAAAAACATATAAATACTTGTCAGGATTAAGTGTAGGTAATTCACCTGTAAAGTGAACCACGTCCTCCACAACCGACTTATCAAAATAATCAAATAATAAATATCTATCCTCAAGCTCAACCATAAAACAGCTGTGCATGATGTAATAAACCTTGTACATTAATCTCCCTCTTTTTCACACAAAAATACAATTACATTCTATCACAATATAAAAAAAAGGACATCCACCGAAAGTGAATGTCCTTTGGATAATCAATATTATCTCTCTGCTCTAGCAAGAGCCTCTTCGTAATCTCTTGTACCTGCAAATACTTCGTTAGAATATGGGTTTCCACCGATTCTAATAGCATTTCTGATGATAACAGAGATGCAAAGTACGTTAACAGCAAGTGCCATCATAGCAACGAAAGCCTGCATTGAAGGATCTGCTGTGATACCCATCTCAGCGATTGCCTGTCCAGCTGCAGCTGTCTTACCAGCACCAGCATTGTAAATTGAGATAGCCTTCTCGTAAAGATCCATTGTAGTAACACCGTTCTCTACTGCACCACCGTATACACGTGGAAGAACTGCTGCGAATGTACCCTTTAACTGGAAAAGAGGTACTACCTGTGCCCACATACACCAAATTGCAAGTGTGTTTGCACGGTTCTGAATCCATGCACCCTTGTTCCAAAGAGCGTTAGCAAATGTAGGAGCAAGAAGAAGTGCGAAACCGCAGTACCATGTATGTGTAGGAAGGTTGAGGTATGTATATTCAAAATTCCAAACATCATATGCAATGATGAACCAAACAGTCATATCTGGCCATAACATATCAGACTTATTCTTGTCGTTTGATGTGTAAAGATGTACACAACCTGTCATACAGAAGATGTTGATTACACCAGCGATAGCGTTAACAACGTTCCACCATCCACCGTAGATGAATACACCTTCGTTTGATGCCCACCAAGCACCTGAAAGGTCACCTGTGATAGCGTAAGCTGCAAGAGCTGACTCCATATCAGAAACAACTGCAATAAGAATGTTTGCTGAAACGATGAACCATGGCCACCAAGCAAACCACTTCTGTTTGCCAAGTCCCCACTTGTACTTGATCATCATGAAACCAACGCATCCGATATCAGCTGCGTAAAGCTTGAAGTAATGGAACCAACCATCCATGTATGCAACTGTTGGGTTAGCAGAGCCGCCAAACATACCAACGTGTGCAAGAATAAAGTAAACTGTAAGAATTGCTGGGATGATTACAAAAATAATCATTCCGCCGGTCTTTGTACGACGACCGATTTCATTCATGAGAATTAATCCTGCAAATACAAGGCACCAGCCAAGAACTTGCCATAGATTAGTAACTTGGAATATCATAATCTCCTCCTTAAGAATTATTTATTATTTGAGAAACTATTTTTCTCAACTCCAGTTTTGATTATACGCGCATGTGAATAAAATAACAATATAATAGTTGTAAAAAAATTAATACTTTTTTAATAATTTGTATATCTTAAAAACCTCTAATTTTAAGGATTTGTGGCATACATTCATACTTTATTTCGCTAAAGAATCCAACGTGTTCGCCGTCTGCATGGACGCACATACTCTTATTCAATTTAATGTGGATTTTATCAAAATTTAATAAATCGAACCCTTTCTTCCCCTCATGCTTACCTGCCACCAAAACCGGTAAAAGCATGAAGCATTTCAATCTGCTCACATCATGGGCATAAAAGCATGTAAGATACCCTGAATCAGGAGTAGCCTTTGGTGCCATTGGGACACCGCCTCCCTCTGCTCTACAATTCATAGCGGCAGCAAAAATAACACTTTTAACTTCGGCTTCAAACCTATCGCCATCCTTCCATGATGTAATAACTGCATCTGAAAATGGCATAGTAAATATATCGCCTACTGTAAGTAGGCTATAGGTTGCAGATCCCAAGCCAAATCTATTCAAAAACTTTTTCAATTTACTAGTTAAAGCCTGTAGGCAAACATAAGCGTCAACACCAATCCCTGCACTTACTCCAAATAATCGTTCTCCATTCTCTGTGATTACTTTTCCAACATCAAATACTCTATAATCCTCAGTATTAATAGCCCTCTTTAAAATGTCAACAGCAGAGCCTTTCAAACCAATGCCATTAACAAAATCATTGGCCGAGCCAGATGGTAAAGGTGTATAAAAGGTATTCTCAAAATCCACGATTCCATTAAGAGCCTCATTTAGAGTTCCATCGCCTCCCATTACAAATAATGCAACTTTCTCGCCATTACTGGTGGCTTCGTTTGCAAATTTTGTAGCATCAGAAGCACCGGCTGTAAAGCGAACCTGATACTCAATTTTATTCTCATTTAAAAAAGCCTCTATCTCATTCCAAGTTTCCTGTGCTTTTCCTGTTCTAGAAGCTTTATTTACAATAAAAAAGTTTTTCATAACGAACCTCATTTCCCTCTTTTATAGTCTTTATTTAAATGATAGCATAATAGGAAAGATAATAGAAAGGTTAGAGAATAAATGTTTTCAGAAGATTTTAAGGAGCATACCATTCACAAAATAGATCACAACAGTCACCGTGCTTTATCTGTAGTCACTTGGACTGTAGCCGCTATTCTCGTTGGCTTATCTGTAGGTCTTTTTGCAACTACATTTGGTCTAGCGATGCGCTACGCAATAGAAACAAGGGAGAATCATCCATGGCTTATATATTTTCTACCTGTTGGTGCGGTGATTATTACTTTTGTTTATAAAAAAATATTAAAAGTAAAAGATTCAGGTACAAACACTGTTATTGCTGCAATTCAATCAAATACAAGGCTACCTTTTAGATTGGCACCACTCATATACGTAGCCACAGTCCTGACACATTTAATCGGTGGTTCTGCCGGACGAGAAGGCGCCGCCCTCCAAATGGGTGGAGCTATTGGAAATGGCATTGGACGTGTTTTAAAACTAAATTCTACCAACAAGAAAACAATGATAATGTGTGGAATGAGTGCAGCTTTTTCTGCGTTATTTGGCACACCAATGGCTGCAGCCATCTTTTCAATGGAGGTAATATCAGTTGGAATTATGCATTATGCTGCTTTGGTTCCTTGTGTTATCTCTTCCCTTGTCGCAAGAGCTGTGGCAGCCCATTTTGGCCTTAATGCAGAAGAATATATTATTGATGTAATTCCAAAGTTCGGAATAAAAAGCGCTATCTTAATTTGTATCTTTGCAATACTATGCGGATTTGTTTCAGTTATATTTTGTATCTCACTACATAAATACACAGAATTCTTTTCTGATAAGGTTGCAAACCCATATATAAGAGGAGTTATCGGTGGTACGGCAGTGCTAATATTGACACTCATCGTAGGCTCTCAAACCTACAACAGTACTGGTTCTGCAGTTATTGCATCATGCTTTACAGGCGCAACCATTGGGCTAGAGGCATTTTTGCTAAAAATAATTTTCACTACCCTTACATTATCCTGCGGATATAAAGGCGGTGAAATCGTTCCAACATTATTCATTGGCGCAACTTTTGGCGCTGCAATGGGACCAATACTTGGAATGCCATCAGCTCTATTAGCAGCCGTGGGAATGGGCGCTCTGTTCTGCGGCGTTACCAACTGTCCAATCGCCAGTCTTCTCATTTGCTTTGAGCTGTTTGGTTATGAGCCCATGCCATACTTTTTGCTTGCCATAGCTTTCAGCTACTGGGTATCAGGATATACCGGTCTCTACAAGGCACAAAAAATTGTATACAGTAAATACAGAAGTAATTTCATTGATAAACACGTTGAATAATAGTACAAAAAAGCCAGTAGCTATCACATGCTACTGGCTTTTTCTATGCTTCCGTTATTACCCCAGCCACTGCTGTTGCAGCGGCCGTTGCTGGACTTGCTAAATAAATATTAACTTTGCTAGTCCCCATTCGTCCCAAGAAGTTTCGGTTATTTGTAGCCACTACTACTTCATTGTCGGAAAGAATTCCGCCACCACGGCCACAACAAAGTCCGCAACCAGGTGTAGTAATGATTGCGCCGGCATCAGATAGAATTCCAAGAGTTCCATCAGCTAATGCCTCACGATACACCTTGCGACTTGCAGGTGTTACAATCATTTTCACAAAAGGCGCCACATGTTTGCCCTTTAAGATAGTAGCTGCCGTTCTCAAATCCTCCAGTCTTCCATTTGTACACGATCCAAGAAAAACCTGATCAACCTTTGTCCCCTTTAATTCTGAAACAGGCTTAATATTGTCAACTAAAGACGGACATGCACATACCGGAACAAAATCCTCAGCATGGTATCTGAGAATCTTTGAATATTTAGCATCTTCATCACCATAAAGAGCCTTAATACTATCATCAAAAGGAATCTTGCAATAATCGCAAGTTTTTTCATCAGGAGCAAAAAGACCACACTTCGCCCCCGCCTCAACTGACATATTCGAGATAGTCATTCGACTTGAGACACTCATTGCATCAACTGTGCTACCAGAAAATTCCAATGCCTGATAGGTTGCGCCTGAGGCCGTCAAATCACCAATAATTCTTAAGATAATATCCTTTGATGTAACGTTGCCTGATAACGTGCCATCAATAATTATCTTTATTGTCTCCGGAACCTTAATCCAAAGCTGTCCTGTACCAAGAATTCCAGCCATTTCCGTGTATCCAATTCCAGTGGAGAATGCACCAACACATCCATAGGTTACTGTATGACTATCAGTTCCAAAGGCAATATCTCCCGGCTTAACATAGCCTGCCTCAGTCATAAGCTGGTGGCAAATTCCGTCAGTTCTATGAACGTTCTTTATGCCATATTTTTCTGCAAATGCATCTCCTGCCCTAAAATGTCTTGAATCATCAATTTGAGTTGCAGGAAGAAAATGGTCATAAATAAGCACCACTTTGTCTGGATTGTAAACTTTAGAAAAGCCCATTTCCTCAAATTTCTGAACAGCAAAAGGAATCATAATGTCATCTATCATGCACCAATCAACATCAACAGTGACAATATCACCAGGCTTTACCTTATGTCCAACCTTATTTCCAATTATTTTTTCAACTAATGTATGTCCCATTATATTCTCCGAATTAATCTAAACCATTGCGTTTTCTCATTGCCTTTACAAGACCACCTGCCTCCAAAATCTCAGTTAAATTATCAGGTAGGCTTGCTATTGGATATGACTTACCATTAACTATAATCTCCTTGCCAGGCTCAACCTCAGCCATATCACCTTCTGCAACCTCATCAAACAAATCAGGCTGTTCTATCAACAAAAGTCCGTTGTTAATGGCATTTCTAAAGAATATTCTCGCATAAGATTTTGCAACTATACAGGAAACCCCAAGTGCTTTTACCACCTCTGGTGCCTGTTCTCGAGATGAGCCACAACCAAAATTATGACCTGCCACAATCATATCTCCCGGCTGAATCTTTGCAGCTAGTTCAGGGCGAAGTGGAGAAAATGCATAAGGCTTCATCTCCTGCACTGTCTCAAAAGCCAAATACTCTGTAGGTAAAATAATATCTGTATCAATGTCGTCTCCCAGACGCCAAATTTTCGCTTTAAACATCCTAATCCTCCGCTACTGTTATATATCCTTTTACGGCCGATGCAGTTACCGTTGCTGCACTTGCCAGATACACAAAGGAATCCTTGTGACCTGCACGGCCTTTGAAATTACGGGTACCGGTAGAAATCAATGTTTCACCTTCTCCAATAACCCCTTGGCACGCCCCCCAGCATACAGAGCAGTTTGGATTCATTACCATTGCACCTGCTGCCATAAATATATCAAGCAGTCCTTCGTCCATGGCCTGCTTATATACTTCTCTGCTGGCTGGAACCACAAGAAATCTTACTTTATCTGCCACATGCTTGCCCTTAATGACAGCAGCTCCAACTCTTAAATCCTCTATTCGACCATTATTGCAGCTACCAAGAAATGCCTCATCAATTTTTACATCAGCGCATTCTCTAGCCGGCACAACATTATCAACAAAATGTGGTTTTGCTACTATTGGCTCAATTTCATCCAAATTAATATCAAAAACCTCTGAGAATACCGCATCCTCATCAGATTTATAGAGAGCCTTTGGCTGTCGGCCGTGAGCTGTCAAATACTCCATAGCAACATCATCCACTTCCATAAGAGCAGTTTTTGCTCCAGCTTCAACACAAAGATTACAAATGGCAATTCTATCTGCCACAGATAAATCATGTAAGCCATCTCCTGCAAATTCCATAGCCTTATAATTTGCGCCGTTTGCAGAAATTTTCCCAATTATTGTTAAAATCAAGTCTCTAGCATAAACTCCAGGCTTTAATTTTCCATGAAGATTAAATCTGATTGTCTCCGGAACTAAAAGCCATGAAGTGCCAGTCACCATTGCATACAAGTAATCTGTGCACCCTACACCTGTACCAAAGGCCCCCAGCGCACCATATGCGCATGTGTGAGAATCAGCGCCAAAAATCAATTCGCCTGGGCGGACATGCTTTTCCATCATTACTTGATGACATACGCCCTCACCTTCATAAAATGTAATACCATGTTCTCTGGCAAAATCACGCATTTTCTTGTGGGAAGCTGCAGTTTTTGGACTATCAGCTGGAATATTGTGGTCAATAATCCAAACTAATTTATCAGTATCAGCAATATGCGGATTCTTAAGATTATTGTACATATCAATAGTAAGATGGGTTGTGCCATCATTACTCATAAGTCTATCCAATGTAACGGTTTCAATATCACCAGCCTTGCAGGAAGCCTTTCCAGCAGCAGCGGCAATAATTTTCTCAGCCATCGTCATTCCCATTTTTTATATCTCCTTTAATACTTACCGATTCAAAGATTCAATTAAACCGCCCTGATTCAGGATTTCCTGCATTTTCTCAGGAAGCTTTGTACAAGTAAATTCTTTACCATTTGCAGTAATTATTCCGGCCTGCAAATCTAGTTCCATATCATCTCCGTCTTTAACAAAATCGTAGAGCTCCTTACTAACGATTACAGGCATGCCTATATTAATAGAGTTGCGATAAAAAATTCTCGCAAAGGATTTTGCAATCACTGCCTTTACACCAAGAGCCTTTAGCACACTTGGGGCCTGCTCTCTTGATGAACCGCATCCAAAATTCTCGTCAGCAACCACAAAATCACCTGGCTTTACTGATGTGGCAAAATCAGAATTTAGAGATTCAAATGTATGAACTTTCATTTCATCTATTGTTGGAAATAGTAGATACTGGGAAGCGATAATCTGATCTGTATCTACATCTTTGTGAAATCGAAAAACTTTACCCATATGCCCTCCTGAAGATTTAAATATATTTCTAAACATTGTAACCTAATTCTTTAATAGTTTAAAGAGCTAAATCAAACTGTTTTCTATTAAAAACTTTAAATAATCATAATTATGGCTTATGATAGGTTCTACAGTTATTTAATAAGGAGTTAATTTTTATGAGTTTAGAAATATTCGGACATACTTTTACAGTACTACAATTAGTAGGTCAAATATTCTCATTAGCTGCATGCATTTTAATGGTAATCATTGGTTACTTGAAGCACAAGCGAACCGTTATCCTAGCCCAAAATGTACAGCTAATTTTATTTTCAATTGCTTACGCCTGTCTCGGCGGAATTGCTGCCGTTGTTGGAAATATCGTCAGCTTAATAAGAAATACTATTTGTTTAAAGTGGGAATTGACTACTCCACTTAAAATATTCTTTATTGGATTCCAGGGTGTGTTTACATTTATCACCACCCAGAATCGCCCAATAGATTGGCTTCCATTCGTTGCAGCCACATGCCTTACAATCACTCTTAGTTCCAAAAAGGATATTGTAATCAAACTTGGTTGCATTGGAAGTACTATTTGCTTTGGATTATATGATTTTAATCTCAACAATTGGATTGTATTCGCTTTCGATGTATTCTCATTCATCACAAGCTGGATTGGTGTATACCGAATCCTATCTACAGCGAGACATTCCAATCATTAAGACATCATCCTTGTAAGGATGCTTCATCAAGTGAATTATTGTTGTAAATACAAAAACCTCTTCACCAATCTTTTGCTCAATAGTGGCCTCGACTCTGTCCTGGCCACTATGAAAAGCTCTTATTAATGCTTCTCGAGATAATGTATTCTTGTATTGAGTGGCCATTTCCTTTGAAGTACATAATTCGCACGCATTAAGAGTCATATCATCAATTACACCAGCAGTCGCTGCTTTAAAATTCATTCCCTCTGCCTGATGCATAAGATAATAACTATTCTTGTATAGATTTCCAAAAATAACAAGTTGGAATTCTTCTTTTATTGCCTTAAAAAGTAGGCTGTGCGTACTAAGTGTCCCCTGTCTTTTAACGAAGTTATCCGTATCAATTGTAGGAACCTTGTCCATCATAGCAATAACAAGAAAATCCTCTTTAGAAAGAGGTTTTGAAAACAAATATCCCTGTACCTTGTCGCAATCCATATTTTGGAGGAACTTTAACTGTTCGATTGTCTCCACCCCCTCTGCTATCGTTCGAAGATTAAGCTTGTGAGCAAAAAAGAAGACAGTCTCAAGAGTAGCTCTTCCCTTCTCATCCTGACAGTTGTCGTCTAGGAATGCTTTGTCAATTTTCAAATAATCAACCGGTAGATTCTTCACAAATTGCAAAGAAGTAAATCCTGTACCGAAGTCATCTATAGCAATTTTTGTACCAAGTCTTGATATTTCCTCAGTCCAAGATTTTACAATATCAATATCAGAAATAGAGATAACAGATTCTGTTATCTCTACTTCAATCATTTCTGGATTAACATTGTAGGTAGACATTATCGATTGAAGCTTTCTAGCAAAGTCTCGCTCTCCAATATGCCATCTAGAAAAATTAACTGCAATTGGAACAGCATTTGAACCTAATTCCTTTATGGTCCTACATGCCTCCTCAGCCATATACCAATCCAAAAGATTAATAGCATTGGTCTTTTCAAGCTTTGGTATAAACATATCAGGGCTAATAATTTTGCCATCAGGCTTTACCCAACGAACCAAAGCTTCCGCACTAATTAATTTACCTGAATTTGCATCATATTGTGGCTGATAGTATGCCCGTATTTCATGGTTTTCTATCGCAGCAATTACTTCATTAATAAACTTCGTTTTCATAGAACAGTATAACAAATTGCCAAGTTACATTCTCAGCATTAATTCTCTTTCAATAACCTCATTATTTCGGTAATAAACTCGAGGCACTCTCTTACTAACTGCACAGGTAAGCTCGTAAGGAATTGTACCTGCAATCGCAGAAAGCTCATCAATCGAGTTTTTCTCACCAAATATTTCTACCTCACTGCCGACATCAACAGACGGCATATCAGTAATATCAATCATACACATATCCATGCAAATCTTTCCACGAAGCTTTGCTGGACCTTCTTTTGTGTACAAGCTACATTTATTAGACAAGCTTCTTAGGAAGCCGTCTGCATATCCATATGGAAGCACTCCAATGCGTGTAGGCTTGTCTGTAACAAACATTCCACCATAGCTAACAGCTGTACCCTTTGGATAAATCTTTATTGTGCTAACAGTTGTCTTCATTGTCATAGCTGGCTTTAGCCCCATCTGATGAGCAAACTCGCCATAGCCGTATAATAAAAGTCCTGGACGAACCATATCCAAATAAGTCTTTGGAAAACGAACAACTGCACCCGTATTTGCGCAATGTCGAATAGTAAACTTGTAGCCAAGCTTCTCCTCTACGGCACCTATTACACTAGTAAATAACTCAAATTGATGCTTTGTGTAGTTGTCGCAATCCTCGCCAATCTCATCCGCCTCTGCGAAATGAGTAAAAATACCCTCAGCCTCAAGACCTGGCATCTTACATGCCTCAACTATGCCATCTACACCAGTATCAAAATATCCATTGTCACAAAGATAACCAAGGCGAGACATTCCTGTGTCAACCTTGATATGAACCTTTAATTTGCCACCACATTTTACAGCCTCAGCACTATATTCCTCAGCCTTTGCCTTACATGTAATAGCCTGTGTAACATCATATTCAATTAATCTGCCAACCTGCTCCTTTGGTGTATGTCCCAAAATGAGAATCGGCATTTTTATTCCATTAACTCTAAGCTCAAGCGCCTCATCCGCGCTACTTACTGCTAAATAATCTGCTCCAAGCTCCTCAAGTAGCTGGCTAACCTGGATGCTACCATGACCATAAGCATCGGCCTTTACTACTCCAAGAAACTTCACATCTTTTCCAATTTTTTCACGTATCTTTTGATAATTATATGCAATAGCGTCGAGATTAATCTCGGCCCATGTTCTTCTAAGTGTAGATTCCATTTTATTACTCCTAGTTAATAAAAACTCATGTACCATTATAGCCTTTTTAAATGAAATTTCCACAGTATAAAGCCTTTGAATTGCACTTTTTTTGATATAAAAAATGAATCACTTCCATCAGGATTGATAGAAATGATTCATTAATATTTATAATACTTTTGAAAGGAAATCCTTTAAACGCTGACTCTGTGGGAATTCAAAGATTTCCGCAGGAGTTCCCTCTTCCTTTATTCCCTTCTCATCAAAGAACATTACACGATCAGCAACCTCTTTTGCGAAGCCCATCTCATGTGTAACAACAATCATTGTCATTCCATCATCCGCAAGCTCCTTCATAAGAGAAAGTACCTCGCCTACCATCTCTGGATCAAGAGCTGATGTTGGCTCATCAAAAAGAATAACCTCTGGATTCATCGCAAGTGTTCTTGCAATGGCGATACGTTGCTTTTGTCCACCTGATAAGCTATCAGGATAAGCCTCCGCCTTGTCAGACAAACCAACTCTCTCTAAAAGCTCAGCCGCCTTTTTGTCAGCCTCGGCTTGAGTCATTAACCCAAGCTTTACTGGCGCCAATGTAAGATTCTTCTTGATTGTAAGGTGCGGAAAAAGATTAAAGTGTTGGAATACCATTCCCACGCGGCGACGCACATCATTAATATCAACACCTTTTTTTGTAATATCTTCGCCATCTACATAAATCGAGCCGCTAGTAACATTCTCCAACTGATTTAGGGTGCGGATAAATGTGGACTTACCACAACCTGAAGGGCCGATAATTGCAATAACCTCGCCCTTTTCTATTTGCATATTTACACCAGCCAAAACCTCATTATCACCGAAAGATTTATGGAGGTTCTCAACTTTTATTAATACTTCGTTACTCATAAATTCTCCTCTTTTCTTTACTGTTCACTCTTTCTAAGATTCTTTTCCAGTTTTCCAACTCCTAAATTCAAAAGCTGGACTAGAACTAAATAAATAAGTGCTACAGCAATGAGTGGTAAAAATGCCTCGTAAGTAATACTTCTGATAATATCACCACCACGAGTTAAATCCATAAGACCAATGTAACCACAAATTGATGTCTCTTTGATAAGTGAAATGAACTCATTTCCAAGTGCCGGTAAAACATTCTTTACTGCCTGTGGAAGGATAATTGAAATCATTGTCTGCTTGTAAGTAAGACCAAGGCTACGTCCAGCCTCCATCTGTCCACCGTCAATTGACATAATACCGCCACGCATAATTTCAGCGACATATGCACCTGAATTTATAGCGAAGGCAATAATCGCTACTGCTACCTTTGGCACATTTACTGACTTAAATACTACATAGTAAATGATAAGGAGCTGAATCATAATTGGTGTTCCACGAATAATAGCAAGATAAAATTTACAAATATAATTTAAAATTGGAAGACCACCAGTCTTGTCATGTGTAACACGAACAATTGCAACCAAGAATCCGATGATCATACCTGCAAGTACTGCACAAAGCGCAATTACAAGTGTATTAACAAGACCTTTTACTAAGTACTGATATCTATCCTTTTCAATGAAATTTCTTTTAAAATTCTCAACAAATCCGATTCCTTCACCACTCTTTGATGGGTCACGAGTAATGATTACCTGAGTTGATGTTGTATATGAATCCGAGAAATTGATTGACTTGAGACGTTCCTCAGTCATTGTCATTCCAGCGATACCAACGTCCGCTTTGTGAGAATCTACAGCATTGATAATGCTATCAAACTCGATGTCCTCGATTTCAACCTTCATGCCAAGCTTATCACCAATTGCCTGGATAAGCTCCATATCAATACCAACTGCTGTTGTATCTTCATAATATTCATAAGGTGGGAATGCAACATTTGTAGCGGCTACAAGTGTTCCATTAGGGTATTCTGTTCCTTCTGGAGTTACATATGGGCAAGTTCCCTTTGTATCATCACCAATGTAATTTGCGATGATCTGGTCGATAACACCTTCTGCCTTTAACTCAGCAAGAGCTGCATTTACCTGTTCCAAGAGCTCTTCATTGTCCTTTGCAATACAGATTGCATATTCCTCTAATGCAAATGGCTCCTCGAGAATTTCAAGTGTTGGCTCGTCCTTTGTTGTGGAAATAGCTGGTTGCTCATCTACGATAACGCAATCAATTTTGCCCTGCTTTAAAGCCTGTACAGCATCTGTTATCTTGTTGTATCTCTCGATTGTTGTACCAGCCTCATCTCCTTCGTAATCAGATGCATAAATGTCACCGATTGTTCCAAGCTGAACGCCAATCTTTGATCCCTCAAGGTCATCAATTGATTGAACCTGTTTTCCTGTGTCCTGAGTGCTTCCACAGCCTATTAGCAATGCTGCTGTTAGACCCAAGAGAAATAACGATAATTTCTTTTTCATGTATATTTATTCCTTTACCCTGTATTTTTATACATTATATTATCATAATTATGAATAATTTCAAGATTATTTATAAAAAAAAGAAAGTCAAATATAACTTTCTTTTAATATTATCACTGCTTTTTTGCAAGGCGCCTAATCCTTCGGACGCTGGTGGATTTTTTTGGTGCTCTTTTCCTAGGAGCTTTAGCCTTTCTAAACTCTTTTATTTGCTCTAGCAAAGCCTCCTCATCTCTTTCAAAAAGTATCTCACTGATTTCTATATTCAATTCATTTGCATCAACGTATTTAGCCTTCTTGGGCTCAAGCTTTGTGAATTCCACAAGCCGCTTTCTAATAAACGGCTTACTCTGCCCCGGATATTTAGGCAACTGGAAATGTTCCAAAACTATAGAAAGCTCCGGTCTCCAAAGCAGCTCAATTTTACGTTCGAGCTTCATTTTTCTATTTAATATAGGCTTTCTAAGGAAATAAAAATCCGGCTTACCTTCGATTTCATCAACTGTAATGATTCCCCAATAATCAGGGACATGATCAGCCACATGATTTCCATGAGTAGAACCAACTACTGCAATGTTGTAGTCAAAGTATTTGTCGTAATCCTTGATTTGGCTTTCTAATCTGGTATAAGTATCTGCATCAGATTTTATTTCGATACCAACTACAGCTGATGGAATAACCATTATCACATCTGCACGAGATTTGCCAATCATCTTCTCTTCAAAGATTCTAGCCTTACCATATTCCACTTCCAAATAATCAAAAAGCGCCTCTCTAATATCTTTATCCTTTAACATGATTAGTAATTCTCAATTTCTTCTATTATTTCATCGGCAGATTTTGAAGGTGTTACAGTCACAGCATAAGATTGATCAAATAATAGTTTTAATGCATCATCATATTTTGCCTGAGTCGAATATTCTGTATTATTTATCTTCCATGAAGAAATAATTGGCTCACCATTCTCGTCAAAGCTATCCTCTGCCCATTGATCAAGTGGCTTTCTAACACCAGTTCCAATATTAATCCAAGCACCATTATTATTTGCAATAACATAATCATAATATGATGCTTCTACACGTTCACTAAAGAATACATCATTAGCGTTTTCGATATAGCTAAAGTCTGTTCCTGTTGTAGAGAATAAGCATACATATTGACCGTCAGAGGTTGCTATATAAATATAATCCTGACCGTTATTTATCATGTGATAAGCCATTTCCGGGATGTCGTCATCATCAACAAATATAAGCTCATACTCAACCTGATAATCTGTATTATCAAGCATATCATTTACGAGAGAAATATACCCCTCCTGCCAACTTCCAAATTCGCTAACCTCAGCATCCCCTGTCATTGCATACATTGCACCATATCGGTCATCCAATTCAAAAGCCGCATCATATTCTTGAGAATGTGTAAATTCATCGTTTGCTTCTTCCTCTGGAGCCTCTTCTTCAGTAGCAAGCTCCTCAGTTGTTACGTCAGTAGTTTCCACTTCCTCTGTCTCAGCTGTTTCATTTAAAGCATCTAAGTTGAGCTCATTTGTATCTTTGCCACAGGCTGAGAATGAAAATGTAACTGCTCCTATTATTAGTATATTTAAAAATCTCTTTTTCATGCCATCCTCCTAATTTGTGTCACCAACTAAATTGAGTATAGCATAATTGCGCAAATAAAAGCACTAGAGTAAATTTTCCCAGATTCTTTTGCATTTGAATCCACATCATGCTAAATGAAAAATAAGACCAAGGATTTCATCCTTGGTCTTATTTTTTTTAGTAGCGAGAGGGGGATTCGAACCCTCGACACCGCGGGTATGAACCG
>JAEEGH010010989.1_pt1 | contig 20634 bp, 18 predicted proteins | sample 9134181 | NCBI WGS metagenome assembly JAEEGH01 (sample SAMN16246544, study PRJNA631951) | gut metagenome | biome: gut microbiome; feature: rumen; material: DP-attached | host: Bos | place: Iran: Karaj | collected 2018-10
TCGCCATTCTCAACATAATTCTTGGAACTGTTCCCATAGAAACGACTGAATATATAAAAACATGGAAGCAACAAACAGATAGAAAAGCGGCCGCATCCTTGTTGAAGGGATGCGGCCGCAAACTTGATTATGAAAAAGTTGTATTACTATTTTTTCTTGGTATCTACTGCTTCGGCGTTGTCCTCGCGGATGGTGCGACCCATGGTGAGGTAAGCAATCGGAGCAGCAATGAAGATAGACGAGCAAGTACCGAAGATAACACCGAGAATCATTGCGAACGAGAATGAGCGGATGCTGTCACCACCGAGGATGAAGATACACAGCAGCACAATCAAGGTCGTGATTGAGGTGTTGATGGTACGGGCCAGGGTCTGGTTCAGTGAGTCGTTGAACAGTACCTGACGGTCGCGCTTGCCATAGAGCTGGATGTTCTCACGTACACGGTCGAATACCACCACCTTATCGTTGATAGAGTAACCGATAACGGTGAGGATAGCACCGATGAACGTCTGGTCAATCTCGAGCGACATGGGCACGAACTTCCACAGCAGTGAGTAGAAGCCGATTACGATGAGGGCGTCAAGGGCCAGGGCAACGGTAGAACCTACAGAGAAGGCTACGTTGCGGAAGCGGAACAGGATGTAGAGGAAGATGGCAATCAGGGCGATAGCCACACTGATGAAGGCACGGTGGGTGATGTCCTTAGCGATAGAAGGACCTACCTTAGCCGAGCTGATGATAGAGCCACCCTCACGAACATCGGGGTTCTTGAAATCGTCAACATTTGCCTGTGTCACGATGCCGGCTTCCTTCAGGGCCTTGAAGAGGATTTCCTCAGCCTCGTCATCCACGTTAGGATCGTTAGAGTCAATCATGTAGTTGGTAGATACACGGATGCGGTTACCCTCTGCACCCAGGGCAATAGCGGTGGTGTTGGCCACCTTCTCGTTGCCGTTGGCATCCTTCTCAACGAAGGCCTTGTTCAGAATGTCACGAACCTGCTCAGGCTCCACGCTCTTCTCAAACTCCATGATGTAGTTACGACCACCGGTGAAGTCGATGCTGCGGCTCAGACCGTTAATGAAGAAGCTTACAATAACGATGAGTGCGGCAACGCCCCAGATGCTGAAGGTCTTCTTGTACATACCCATGAAGTTGAAATGGGTGTTCTGCATCATGTTGCGAGAATACGGAGTGGTGAAGGTGAGGTTGCGCCAGCGGTCGCGCTTCAGCTGATACTCATAAACCAGACGGGTCATGAACACAGCGGTGAAGAACGATACGCAGATACCGATCATCAGAGTGGTTGCGAAACCGCGGATAGGACCTGTACCGACAACGTAGAGGATGATACCGGTAATCAACGACGTCAAGTTAGAGTCGAAGATAGCCGAGAAGGCGTTAGAGTAACCCTTGCCGAGTGCCTCCTTCACGTTGAGGCCCTTGCGCAGCTCTTCCTTGGTACGCTCATAGATAAGCACGTTGGCATCCACAGCGGTACCCAGTGTCAGCACGATACCGGCAATACCCGGCATGGTCAGAGCTGCCTGGAATGAGGTGAGAATACCGAGTGTGAAGAACAGGTTGAACAGCAGGGCGATGTTAGCCAGCATACCGGGAATCCAGTTGTAAAGCAGCACCATGTAGATCATCAGCAGGATGAATGCTACAACGAACGAGATAGCACCCTGCTTGATGGACTGTGCACCGAGCGTAGGACCTACAACGTCAGACTGTACGATGCGGGTAGGAGCCGGCATCTTACCTGAGTTCAGCGTATTGGCCAGGTCCTTGGTGTCCTGAATGGTGAAGTTACCCGTGATAGACGAGTTACCACCGTCAATCTGCTGGTTTACGCGGGGAGCGCTATATACAGCGTCGTCGAGGACAATGGCTACGGCCTTACCTATATTATTATGTGTGAGCTGTGACCAGCGGCGTGCACCGTCACCGTTCATCTGCATGGTAACCTCAGGACGTCCGTGCTGGTCGAAGCCGTCGCGTGAGTTGGTGATGACATCACCTTCCAGCGGAGCACGGCCATTGATGGCGTTACGAGTGTCGATGGCATAGAGCTCGAAGCGCTCCTGACGGTCTGTAAACTCAATGTCGCAGGGCTTGGCACCCCAGAGGAGCTTCAGGTCGGTGGGCAGCAGGCGTTTGGCAACGTCAGAGTGCAGAATCTTGTTGACAGCTGCAGTATCGCGTGTCAAGGCATAACCTACGACAGCCAGCGTCTGACCCTGAGCGGGGGTAAGGATAGAATACAGGGGGTTCTGCTTGGCATAGGCAGCCTTCGCAGCAGCATCGTTCTGGGTTGCTGTGGTGTCGTTCTTGGCCAGTGCAGTAGCAAGGTCACCCTTTGCCTTTGTGGTGTCGGCAGCAGCAGCTACCACCTTTGCTGTATCGGCAACTTCAGCCTTGGTAGTGTCGGCAGCAGCAGCGCCGGCAGCATACTGGGCATTCAGCTGAGTCAGCAGGGGAACAATCTCCTGACTGTTGTAGCACTCCCAGAACTCCAGGTTGGCACTTCCCTGCAACAGCTTACGAACGCGCTCGGGCTCCTTTACACCAGGCATTTCAACCATGATGCGGCCGGACATACCCTCCAGCTTGCTGATGTTGGGCTGAACAACGCCGAACTTATCAATACGGGTCTGAACAACAAGCAGAGCGTTATCAACAGCTGCAGAAACTTCCTCACGAAGGGCTTTCTCAACCTCGTCGTCGGTGCTCTTGGTAGTCACCTTGTCCTTCATCTGCTGTGTAGCGAAGACAGAGGCAAGGGGTTTGCCGGGGGCGTTCTTCTTCCAAGCGTTGATAAACAGCGAGATGAAGTCGTCCTGACTCGTCTCTTCAGCCTTCTTGGCCTCTTCCATTGACTTCTTGTAGAGGGGATCGGTTCTGTGGTCGGCCAGAATGTCAACAACATCGGGTACCGAAACCTCCAAGATAACGTTCATACCGCCTTTCAGGTCAAGACCCAGGCCAATTTCCATTTCCCGGCACTCACGCAGCGTGTAAGCCCCCAAATAAACTTTCTCGTTCAGCAGTGAATCGAGGTAGGCCTTCCCGGCTTCCTCTCCCTTGACGGCGCTGATCTCGGCTGCCTTGCTCTCATAATGACGGGTCACGAAAGAGAAAGACAGGTAGAAGATGCACACCAGAACGAGCATCACTGCCACAAACTTTACAATTCCTTTGTTTTGCATTTTTTATTGTTAATTTTAATAATAATTTCTGCTATTCTTCAATTTGAGCCTGCAAATATAGACAATTTTCTTCACTTAACGAAATTTATTACGGATTTTCATGCATTTTTTAAGGATTTCGACCTATTTTTAGCCAACAAACGACAGGATAATGGTCACTTGCGGTAATTTTTGAGTCAATTATGCATTGAAAGGGTTGAATGTTTTTTGAACAGATGAGATGGTCAATCCGGAAGTACATTCCGTACCGGTTGAAGGATCTTCCGATGCCGTTGCCGGTGGAAACGAAACAGTCGGTCATGTTCTTTGCGATGACCCGACGGGTGTAGGAGAGGGGATGGTCGTTAAAGTCACCGCACACCACGATGGGGTAGTTGGAATGAGCTTGGATGTACCGATGGATGGAGTCGGCTGCCGGTGCCCGCTTGGTGGAGGCATCGGCCAGTTTTGCCAACAGGCGCTTATATTCTGCACGTGCCGTATCGCTCTCCATGTCGCCATGCACAATCTGACGGTACTGATCGCGGTCGTCTTTCGTCAGGTGGGTGGCCTCCAGATGGTTATTGATGACGATGAGCGTGTCGTTGCCTACCTTGAGATACCAGGCGATGCTACCGTTCGATACTGAGCTATAGCTGATACGCTCCGTCCGCAGGATGGGGTAGCGGGTGTGAATGCCGACGCGGTTGATGACTTTATCAGACTCGTTAATCTTGTACGTGTCGTTATAGGGGAAAGTACTCTCGTAAAATTCATCAGTACGCGGCTTTGTGTCGTTGTCTTCCTGGGTGCAGAAGATGTCGGGCTTCTGTTCACGGATGTATTCCGTTATCAGCTTGAAACCGTCGGCACTGTCAGCAGCACTGGCGTAGCCGGCGATGTTGTAAGAGATAATCTTGATGGCATCTTTAGGAGGCGACGAGGGCAGGTTGAAGGGCATGTATGTCCGCATGGGAGCATAAGCCAACAGGAACCCGACAAAGGGTATCCACGCCATACGCCATTTGATGGTGAGCCAGAGGAACAGGAAGAACAGGTTAGCCAATGCAGCAAAGGGGAAGAACATTCCCAGGCCACTGATGCTCGGGTGGCTGACCGGATTGATATGGTCGGCAAATCCCAGCATCAGCATGACAATGATTGTCACGACGTTGGCTCCGGCAATCATCCCGAAAATTATCGACTTAACCTTTTTCATAACAAACTTCAATCCAAGCTCTACGCTTTACACTCAACCCTCCTTACTGGCTTCGAAGAGACGCTTCTTTTCTTCCTTCGTCAGACTGTCGTAACCCGATTTGCGAATCTTGTCGAGGATGGCATCCACCTCCGCCTGACGCTGTTTCTTGCGGGCATTGTACTCCATATCCGCCTCACGGGGTGTTTGGTGAGGGGGAGTTTGTGGCTGGCTAGGTTTCTTTCTTTGCTCGAAGTTGCGTTTCATGTTGTTGAAAAACTCCTGTCCGCGGTTTCGACTGAAACGTGCATCGCTCCCCGGATGGCGCCGCCAGTAAAGTATGAGCAGCAGACCGAAGAGCATGCCGCCCAAGTGAGCCAGGTGAGCAATGCCGTCCATGGAACTGCTGACAGATGAGAACAGCTCCAGAGCCGCATAACCGATGACAAACCATTTGGCCTTGATGGGTACGGGGATGGGGAATATGAAGATTCGCTCGTTGGGGAACGTCATACCGAAAGCCAACAAAATGCCATAGACGGCACCTGAGGCACCCACGGTATTCCACAGGTTGAGGTACTCACCAGTGGTGATGATGGCTGTTCCGGTATTCACATGGTCGTAGGCATACAGTCCCTCGAAGTAATACGTTCCCAACTGAGCCAGCTCCTGCATGATGCCGGCTCCGATGCCGCACACCAGATAATAGTAGAGAAACTTCCGGGGACCCCATACGTTTTCCATGACACGTCCGAACATCCAAAGGGCAAACATGTTGAAGAAAATATGGGTGAAGCCTCCATGCACAAACATGTAGGTCAGGAGTTGCCAGATGCGGAAATTATCTGCCAACACGAAATGCAAACCAAGGTAGGAAGTGGCCGAAGGTATCACCAAAGTGAAGATAAAAACTAGCACATTGATGATGAGCAGATTTCTTGTTACCGTGGGTAAATTATTCATTTATTTGACGTTTTTTCAATTACACTTTCAAATTTGTTCTTTCGCAATTTTGCGCGCAAAATTACTAAAAAAAACCGTTTTTTTGTACAAAATCAGGCCTTTACACACTTTTTTTCAACAAAAAAGTCATTTTTTTTCATTTTTTGTTTGTTTTCTAAATACTTTACACTATATTTGCGGTGAATTTTGCCAATAAGTGTAATTATTATATTTCTATTTTAAAATCAAAACATTATGAACAAAACAGAATTAATTGAGAAAATTGCAGCTGGTGCAGGTCTGACCAAGGCTGATTCTAAGAAGGCTCTTGACGCTACCGTTGCAGCTATTAAGGACGCTCTCGTAGCAGGTGACAAAGTTGCTCTCGTAGGTTTCGGAACATTCTCTGTAAATGAGAAGCCCGCCCGTGAAGGTGTGAATCCCGCAACAAAGCAGAAGATTAAGATTGCTGCCAAGAAGGTTGCTAAGTTCAAGGCAGGTGCTGAACTCGCTGACGCTGTAAACAAGTAATCAGTACTTTCACCAACTAAGAAGGATAACGGCGCTCCCCTACGGGAACGCCGTTTTTCTGTTCCTATGAGCCCAATAAGCTTAAATCACCTCAATGCCTAACTGTTCGCAGAGCTTCAGACTCATTTCCTTCAGCTTGAACTTCTGGATCTTTCCCGAACCGGTCAGGGGGAACTGGTCAATGAAGAAGACATACTTCGGAATCTTGTAGCGGGCTATCTTGCCGCGGCAGAACAGTTGCACGTCTTCGGGAGTCATCTTGGCACCTTCCTCCAGAATAATGAAAGCACCCACAGCCTCGCCATATTTCTTCGAGGGGACGGCAGCTACCTGCACGTCACGGATGCCAGGCATGTGGTAGAGGAACTCCTCTATCTCACGCGGATAGATATTCTCACCGCCACGGATAATCATATCCTTGATGCGGCCAGTAATCTTGTAGAAGCCCTCCTCGTCCTTCACTCCCAGGTCGCCTGAATGCAGGAATCCGTTTTTGTCAATGACTTCGGCAGTGGCTTCAGGATTCTTATAATAGCCCTTCATCACGTTGAAGCCCCTGCAGCACATCTCACCCTGCACACCTACAGGACACTCCTCGCCCGTTTCAGGGTCAAGCACCTTCACCTCCACAAATGGGAAGTCACGTCCTACAGTGGTACAGCGCTGCTCAAAGGTGTCGTTCAGACAGGTTTGTGTCATGCCAGGTGAGCTTTCCGTGAGTCCATAGACGCTGGTAATGGTCATGTACATCTTTTCGCTGACCTGCTTCATCAGCTCTACGGGGCAGAGGCTGCCTGCCATGATGCCTGTACGCAGGCAGCTCATGTCAAACATGGAGAACATGGGGTGATTCAGCTCAGCAATGAACATGGTGGGTACACCATAGACAGCCGTACACCGCTCCTTATGGATAGATGCCAGCACCACCAGCGGGTCAAACTTCTCGACCATCACCTCGGTACAGCCGTGTGTGAGGCAGTTCATGGTAGCCAGCACTACGCCGAAGCAGTGGAACAGGGGCACACAGACGCAGAGCTTGTCATCCTGCGTAAAGCCCATGTTTTCTCCTGTGAAGTAACCGTCGTTGGAGATGCCGTAGTGAGTCAGCATCACACCCTTTGGGAATCCCGTGGTGCCACTGGTGTATTGCATGTTGCAGACGTCGTAGCAGCTCACCTGCTTCTTCATCTCGTTCAGGGTCTCATCCTCCACGTTCTGTCCCAGGAGCAGCAGCTCGGCGGTGTTGTACATTCCGCGATACTTCTCCATACCAATGTAAACCACGTTCTTCAGGTAGGGGAATCGCTCACTATTCAGGTGTCCGCGCTCACAGGTCTTCAGCTCAGGCAGCATGGTGTAGGTCATATCCACATAGTTACAGTCCCATGTGCCGTCGGTGATGCAGAGCACCTCCATGTCAGAGTCCTTGCACAGATACTCCAGCTCGTTCTGCTTGTAGTTGGTGTTCACCGTAACCAGCACAGCACCAATCTTTGCCGTAGCATAGAGGAATGTCAGCCAGTCAGGCACGTTTGTGGCCCAGATGCCAACGTTGGAACCCTTCTTCACGCCAATGCTGATGAGTCCCTTGGCAAGGTTGTCCACGCGCTCATTGAACTTAGACCAAGTAAAGCGCAGGTCACGGTCACTATATACAATGTACTCCTTGTCAGGCGTTGTCTCAGCCCAGTATTCGAGCCACTCTCCTAATGTCCGTTCCCAAAGTTTGTATCCCTCCGAGCCAGTCTCAGCAGGGTATGTTCTGTCAGGCAACGGCCTGCCAGCCATATCTAATCTTACGTTGCTCATTTTTTAAAACGGAATATAAACCACTGCAAGAATCTTTGCTGACTTGCCGGGAGCACCGTGTACGTGGTGCTTCACAATGGAGTCGTAGAAGATGCTGTCACCCTCCTTCAGCGTGTAGGTGTCCTTGCCATACACAATCTCCACCTCGCCCTGCATCACGTAGATGAACTCCTCACCCTCGTGGGCTGAGAGCTGGAACTCAGGGGCCTCCTCAGGGTTGATGTCAATGACAAACGGCTCCATGTGTCGGCCAGCCTTCTGCTGAGCCAGAGGATGATACTCCATGTGCTTGCGGGCATCGGTTGCGCCGTTCGAGAAGCTGATGCTGCTCTCTGCCTCACGGTCCTTGGCACGTGTGACCACAGGCCCCAGTGCATCATTGTCATCCATAAACGTACCCAACCTTACACCCAGGGCACGTGCTATCTTGATTAACGGACCTAAAGAAGGCAGGTTCTGGTCGTTCTCGATGGAATTAATTTGGTCAATGGTCAGACCACTACGTTCGGCAATCTCCTCAACGGAGAGGTTCTTGGTTTCACGAAGGCCCTTGATTTTGGAGCCGACGATGTTGTTGTTATTACTCATGTCAAGTTACAAAAAAACTTAGTCGGTTTAATTTCGGCCGCAAAGGTACGAAAAAAAGATTAAAGATTAAAGATTAAAGATTAAAGAATTTGCCGCCGCCGTTGATTTTTTATTTTTTTAATTCAATAATTTGCGAATTATTATTTTTTCTCATTACTTTTGCACCTGATTACAACCTATATATATAATAAGGTATATGAAGAAGATTCAGATTATCAACGGTCCTAACCTGAACCTGTTAGGGAAACGCGAGCCGGGCATCTACGGTCAGATGTCGTTTGAAGAGTACCTGCCACAGCTGCAGGCCCGCTATCCTGATGTGGACATCAGCTATTACCAGAGCAATGTAGAGGGCGAACTCATCAACCAGATGCAGCAGGTAGGAACTCCCTTCGGTTCTTCCGGCGGCGAGGTGGTTGACGGTATCATCCTGAATGCCGGAGCCTATACTCATACTAGTATAGCATTGCAGGATTGTATTCGTTCGCTGAAGTGTCCCGTTATTGAAGTACATATCTCGAATATTCACCAGCGCGAGGCTTTCCGTCATCAGTCGCTCATCTCGTGCGCCTGCAAGGGTGTCATCTGTGGCTTTGGACTTGACAGCTATCGTCTGGCGGTAGAATCTTTGTTGGTATGACGTTGGATGACTACATTCTACAGCACATAGACCCTGAACCGGAATACCTTTATCAGCTTTATCGGGCCACCAACATCCACATGTTGCATGGTCGTATGGCGAGTGGCCACCTGCAGGGTAGGTTGCTGAAGATGCTTGTCCAGATGATAAGGCCGAAGAATATCCTGGAGGTGGGGACGTTCAGCGGCTACTCTGCCATCTGCATGGCAGAGGGACTGGAGACCGACGGTCACCTCTACACTTTCGAGATAAACGACGAACAGGAAGACTTTACTCGTCCGTGGATTGAGCAGTCGCCTGTAGCTGACAAGATTACGTTCCTCATCGGTGATGCCATTACCGAGGCGCCGAAGTTGGGCATCCAGTTTGATATGGCGTTTATCGACGGCGACAAGCGAACCTACTGCGACACCTATGAGGCTGTACTCCCGCTGTTGCACCCTGGAGGCTTCCTTTTAGCAGACAACACGCTGTGGGATGGTCATGTCATAGATTCTGCCTACGACCACGACCAGCAGACACTCGGCATCCGGCAGTTTAACGATTTTGTAGCAAACGACCCCCGCGTGGAGAAAGTCATTCTGCCCCTACGCGACGGCTTGACACTTATTAGGAAAAAGGAGGAGTAATCCAGAACAAGCTATGAGAGGACAATTCGCCGAACTGCAATTCATCAAACGGCTGGGCTTCGTCAAGACTTTCCTGCACGTCATCTCCCAGTATGAGATAAGCCCCAAGGTGCTGCTGCCCTATACATGGCAGCTGCTGAAGATGATGTTGCGCATCGGCGATATGACGGCATACGGCATTTCCTACCATACTATCGACCCTCAGGGAGAGCCTGTCATAGCCTCCGGAGTGGTCTATGTGCCCCGCAAGAAGGGCAAGCCCAAAGGTGTGATTGAAGTGTCGCCCCTGACCAGAAGCAAGATTGACTGTGCTACGCGCGACATCATGGCTGCCGAGATTTTTCCGGGCATGATAGGCTATGTTACCATCATTCCTGACCTCATCGGCTGTGGCATCTCCGACAATAAGCCCATTGCCTACCTACAGCACGACAACGTAGCGGAAGTGAGTGCCGATATGCGCAAGGCGGCAGCACAATTCCTTGAACAAGCACTCCATTACGAACTGCCCAACGAGTCGCTGCTCTTTGGCTATTCGCTTGGCGGCAGCGGCGTCTGGGCCCTGGCACGTTACTACCAGTTGCACCCCGAGGCAGGTGTCCGAGTCAGTCATATTTTCGCCGGCGGTGGGGCTTACTATCCTGAGGTTGCCCTCCGCGCCTTCCACTCCACCCGCTACAGCGACTATGCCATCCTGCCCAATATCGTGTATTCCATGAACCACTACGACCAGCTGCAGCTCGACTTCCGTCATATCTTCAAGGGCCAGTTGCTGGAAAACTATAAGCACTGGTGTAAGGGCAATATCCCTATTCCGGAACTGACGCAGATGATTGGCACCAAGCTTGACCGCTACCTCAACTTTGACTTCTTCAACGACCAGAACCCAGAGTACATGCGGCTGCTGAAGGTGGTTGCAGAGAAAACCATTCCTGAAGACTGGGTGCCCAAGGCGAAGGTCCATCTGTTTCATTCCCGTCACGACACCTATGTGCCCATCGCCTGTTTCTGGGAACTCTACAAATGCCTGAAGCGCTGTGGTGCCAAAGTGGATTATAAACTGTTGCCCCACGACCATGTGCCAGCTGCCGTACCCTTTGAGCTTGACTTCATCTCGTTCCTGATAGGGTAAATGTTGAGAGACTATTGAAAGTGGAATGTGAATAGTGAAAAGTGAAAAATTTGCTGCCGCCATACTAAAAACTCTCAACTTTTTCGTACCTTTGCACCGCAATAGCAAATCAAGAGATTACCGAATAGAAAAATAATGGTATAATTGTCAATAGTCAAATTGTAAAATAAATCGATGCAGGAAACAAGACAAAACAAAATAGCCCGCCTGTTGCAGAAGGAACTGAGCATCATTTTCCAGCAGCAGACACGTGCCACCCGTGGCACCATGGTCAGCGTCACCCGTGTGAAAATATCGCCTGACCTCAGTGTATGTACTGCCTATCTCAGCATCTTCCCCAGTGAGAAGGCTGAACAGATGCTGCGCAACATTACAGCCAACGAGAAGCAGGTTCGTTACGAGCTGGGCACCCGCGTGCGCCATCAGCTGCGTATCATTCCTGAGCTGCGTTTCTTTATTGACGACAGCCTGGACTATATCGAACGAATTGATGAATTGCTGAAAAGACCCACCCCCAACCCCTCCCTGAATGGAGGGGAGCAGTTACCTACAGGTGATAATGACAACCAATAACGATAGAGATACCATACCGATGAAGGATACTACACCCCTCCATTCAGGGAGGGGCAGGGGGAGGGTCTGCTCGTGGTGGGTTTCCTTCTTCATAGCCCGTCGCTACCTGTTCTCCAAGAAATCCACCCATGCCATCAACATTATCAGTGGCGTGAGTGTGGTTGGTGTGGCCATTGCAACGATGGCCCTCGTGGTGACGCTGAGCGTGTTTAACGGATTTCATGATCTCGTGGCATCGTTCTTTACTGCCTTTGACCCACAGCTAAAGGTAATGCCCGCTATGGGTAAGACGGTACCTGCCGATGATCCTGTGCTGACGCAGATACGCCAGTTGCCACAGATTGATGTGGCGATGGAGAGCGTGGAGGATCAGGCCCTTGCCGTCTATAACCAGCATCAGGCCATGGTGACCATCAAGGGTGTGGAGGATAACTTCGACCAGCTGACACACATCGTCAGCATCTTAGAGGACGGCGACACTCTGCTGTCCAATAATGCGGAGAAATACGTGCTGCATGCTGCCGACATGGACTATGGTATTGTGGGCATCCGCATTGCCGAGCAGTTGGGTTTAGGCTATTCCTTTCCAGGAACCATGCAGATCTATGCTCCTGTGCGTGAGGGACAGCTCAACATGGCCGACCCGTCGCAGGGCTTTACCGTTGACGAGCTTTACTCGCCTGGTGCCCTCTTCTGCGTGCGACAGGCCAAGTACGACGGGAAGTACATCCTCACCAGCATCGGCTTTGCCCGTCGGCTCTTTGGACTCGACGGCCGTCTGTCGTCACTTGAGTTGAGGCTCAAGCCCGGCAGCGATTTCGAGTCGGTAAAAAGTCAGGTGAAAAAGCTGGCAGGCGACAAATATGTCGTACTTGACCGTTACGAGCAGCAGGACGACACCTTCAAGATTATGAAGATAGAGAAGTTCATGGCTTACATCTTCCTGACCTTTATCCTCATCGTGGCCAGTTTCAACATCATCGGCAGCCTCTCCATGCTCATCATCGACAAGAAGGATGACGTGGTGACATTGCGCAGTCTGGGCGCTTCCGATAAACAGATTGTGCGTATCTTCCTTTTCGAAGGACGTATGATTTCCGCCATCGGCGCCGTCATCGGCATTTTGCTTGGATTGTTGCTCTGCTGGCTGCAGCAGACCTATGGTCTCGTGGCGCTTGGCTCTTCCAGTGACTCCTTCGTGGTCAATGCCTATCCCGTCAGCGTCCACCCCTGGGACATCGTCCTCATCTTCATTACTGTCCTTGCCGTAGGTTTCCTCAGCGTTTGGTATCCTGTACGTTACTTTGCCAAACGCTTGCTGAACTAACAACAAAAAGTTTTGTTTTGATTATCCTAAGGTGATGTTCTCCACGTCAATGGTTTCGTGGAGGAAAAGCTGGGCAGATTCCTTGAACTTTTCAGGATTCTCGGTGGTCAGGTAATGCACATTGGCCCCACGTGTGCAACGCTGCTCAAGGGCTGGATGCTCCTCGAAATAATGTTGGAGACTGTCGGCCACATATTCGCCCTGGGCAATGATGCGGATGCCACGAGGGATGTATTTGTGAATCTTGGGCAGCAACAGCGGATAATGCGTACAGCCCAGGATGACGGTATCAATCTCAGCATCCATGCGCATCAGCTGGTCAATGCGTTTTTTCACAAAATAGTCGGCACCAGGGGAGTCGGCCTCGTTGTATTCCACCAATGGCACCCAGAAGGGACAGGCTACGCCGCTGACCTTGATGTCGGGCCACAACTTGGCTATTTCGAGGTTATAACTTTCACTTTTGATGGTTCCCTCAGTGGCAAAGATGCCTACGTGACGGGTTTGTGTGAGTGTGCCAATGACTTCGGCCGTAGGACGGATAATGCCCAACACGCGTCGGTTAGGATCCCATTGTGGCAGGTCGTGCTCCTGAATGGTGCGCAGGGCTTTGGCAGAGGCGGTGTTACAGCCTAAGATGACGAGCTGGCATCCCATTTCAAAGAGTCGCTGCACCGCCTGACGGGTAAACTCATAGACCACATCAAACGAGCGAGTGCCATAGGGCGCACGCGCATTGTCACCCAGATACAGGTAGTCGTACTGGGGTAACAGCTGGCGGATGCCGTGCAGGATGGTCAGTCCGCCATATCCGCTGTCGAAAATGCCAATGGGACCTGGAGATGTGGAGAATTGAGAACCGCCATCCTTGTGGTCTTTAGAAGTAATCATAATTCTCAATTCTCAATTAACTGAAGGACTGCTTCAGTGACGTCTATTCCTATGCTGGGGTTGATGAAGGGAACGGCGTTCTGATCGGTATTCAGGATGAAGGCAAGTCCGCGTGAAGTGCCTACTTGCTGAATAGCTGCAGCCAGCTTCTCATGCAGCGGAGCCATGGCTTCCTGTTCGGCTGTAGCCAGCAGCTGGCGACTCTCTTCCTTGAAGGCGATATTCTTTTCCATCAGTTCCTCCAGTTCGCTCTGACGCTTCTGCAGGATGGTAGGGGGGAAGTCGCGCTGTCCCTCCAAGAACTGTTCGTACTTGGTGTTGAACTCGTCCTCTACGCGCTTGGTTTCTGCCTCGTACTGGGCAGTGAGGTCGGCCAGTTTTTTCTGGACAATGAGATATTCAGGCATTGACTTGAGTGCCTGATCATAGCTCAGGTAGCCGAAACTCTGCGCCACTGCGTGGCTACATGATAAATGAAAAATGATAAATGATAAGCCTATCACCATCATCATTTTTTTATATTGTTTAATACTTGTGGTCATACTCTTTATCATTTATCATTTCACATATATCAATTACGTCGGAAGGACCGCCAATTAGTGCAGTCCGAGCTTAGCCTTTACCTCGGCTGTAACGTCCTTGCTCAGGGTAGAGCTGATGAAGGGGATGCCTGCTGCGATGTCCATGATATAGACATAGCCACCGGCCTCACCAACCTGCTTGATAGCCTCGAGCACCTTCGTCTGGATGGCGCTCAGCTTCTCCTGCTGTGCCTTAGCTAGTGCCTGCTGGTTGTCCTGATAGCTCTGCTGAATCTTCTGATACATCTCTTCCAGTTCCTGCTGACGGCGCTGCTTGATGTTGTCAGGCAACGTTGCCTGCTCCTTATCAAAGGCCTCGGCCTTCTTCTGGAGTTCGTCCTGCATACTCTTCAGGTCTGCCTCATACTGCTTCTGTAAGGTCTCAATTTCTGTACGGGCCTTGGCAAACTCAGGTAATGCCTGCATGACTTCCGATGCATTTACATGACCGAACTTCTGAGCCATCATGGTCATTGGTGCGAATACCAACAACATTAAAAGTAACTTTTTCATTTTCTTCTTTTCTTTTTATTGTTAATACTATTTATTAATATCCTAACTTCTGAAGGACTTCGTCAGATATGTCAATTTTTGGGGAGCCGAAGATGATGCCGCTGTCGCTGGCACGGTCAAGAACCAGCTGGTAACCGTGCTGGTCGGCAATATCGGCTACTGTGTTGTAGATCTCCTCCTGGATGGGAGCCATGAGGGCAGAGCGCTTTTTGAACAGTTCACCTTCAGGTCCGAAGTAGGTCTTTTTCAGTTCGGCGGCCTGCTTCTCCTTGGCCACAATTTCTTCCTGCCGGGCTTTCTTTTGCTCGTTGGAGAGGAACACCACGTTGTCCTGATAGTTCTTGTAGAGCGTCTGGGCTTCCGTCTGAAGTGCTTCCACCTCAGCCTGCCATTTCTTCGACATCTGGTTGAGCTGCTCATTGGCCCGCTCGTAGGCAGGAATGCTCTTCAGGATATAGTCCATGTCAAGCAGCGCAAACTTCTGTGCGCTGGCGCTTAAAGGCAAAAATGCAAAAAGGCAAAAGGGTATAACCCACTTCACCATATTTTCTTTCAAGATCTTTTTCATATTGCTCATCTCTTTTTTCTTTTATGACGTTTCACCCGTTGAATAGTTACCGGTCGTAAATATATTTTAATGTTTAATCTTTTATTTTTAATCTTTAATGTTTAATCTTTAATCTTTTAGAACTCCTGTCCGAGGATGAAGTGGAACTGGCTGCCGCCACGCTTCATCGAGCCGTCCTGATAGCTGGTGCATACCTTATCGAAACCGTAAGCCCAGTCAATACCCATCAGACCGACCATCGGCAGGAAGATACGGATACCGACGCCAGCCGAACGCTTCATGTCGAAGGGGTTGAACTTCTTGGCGTCAGTCCAAGCGTTACCGCCTTCCACGAATCCCAGACCGTAGATGGTGGTGTTGCCCAGCATGAACGGGTAGCGCAGTTCCAGTGTGAAGCGGTCGTAGGCATAGGCATTATACGACGAGGGAGTCTCGCCCTTTCTCATAGCCATGTAAGCTGCCGACTGTGAGATAGATCCATTCTCATAACCACGCAGTCCGATGGTTTCCTCAGCATAGCTGGTGGAATAGCCGCTCATACCGTCACCACCCATGTAGAAGGTCTCGAAGGGCGACTTCTTATATTCGTTGAACGATCCTAAGAGTCCGAATTCCACACGTGCCATGAGTACCAGACACTTCTGTCCTGTGGTCAACGGGGTGAAGGTACGTCCCTTGAACTTCCACTTGTGGTATTCAATCCACCTGTACTTCTCTTGCTGCTCCTGTTCGTAGGTAGCAGAGAGGGTATTGTTGGCCAGGTTCTTATAGTCTTTTTTGTCGAACGACGACCAGGGCGGCGTGATGGTCAGCGAGGCAATGAACTCGGAACCGTTACGTGGGAACAGCTGGTTGTCGGTGGACACACGCGACAGCGTCAGGCCTAAGTTGAGGTTGTTACAGTTACCGTTGTTGATGACGAAGTAACGCCAGTCTCTCAGCATGTAGCGCTGGAACGCCAATTGTGCGGTCAGCTGGAAGTAGTCGTCAGGCCAGCGCAGTCGCTTACCCCATCCAACAGCGGCACCAAACAGCTGGATATACTTGTCGTCATCCAGATAGGCATCATAGTTGACGAGGTTGTTACCGTAGTAGCCCACACCGCCATAGTAGCTGGAGAGGTTGTTCATCCATGCCGAGTTGTAGTAGGAGCTGTTCACGTCCGTCTGCTTGGAGAAGAAGGCACTGACGTTAAGCGAGTTGGGGCGTTTGCCACCAAACCAGTTAGTGGAGTATCCGGCACTGTACGACTGGTAGTACTTACCATTGGTCTGAGCCGACAGGGAGAGCTGCTCACCGTCGCCAGCAGGCAGTATACCTCGGTGCATCTTGTTCTTGCCGAAGAGGTTACGCAGCGAGAAGTTGTTGAACTTGATACCCACACGGCCAATGACACCCGTTTGTCCCCAGCCGAGTGAGAACTCCAGCTGGTCGTTGGACTTCTGCTCCAGGTTCCAGTTGATATCCACGGTGCCGTCATCGTAGTTGGGCTTGACATCGGGACTCACCTTCTCAGGATCAAAGAATCCCATGGAGGCTATCTCACGTGCAGAACGCTGCAGGGCATCCTTCGAGAAAAGGTCGCCAGGCTTAGTACGCAGCTCACGGCGCACCACTTCCTCGTAGAGACGGTCGTTACCGAAGATGCGTACATTGCTGATGTGAGCCTGCATGCCCTCGCGGATACGCATCTCCAAGTCGATGGAGTCTCCCACAATGTTGACCTCAGTGGGTTCCAAGTCGTAGAACAGGTAACCCGTGTTCCAGTACAGGTTGCCCACTGCATCCTCGTCTTCTCTGAGTCGCTTGTTCAAGAGCGTCTGGTTGTAGATGTCACCCTTCTTCATGCCGAGCATCTGGTTGAGGTAGTCGGTGGGATAGACCGTATTACCCACCCAGGTAATGTTGCGGAGATAATAGCGCTGGCCTTCGTCCACCTTGACAAAGACGTTGACATGATTCTCGTCAGCATTCCACACGGAGTCTTCCAGGATGATGGCATCGCGGAAACCCAGCTCGTTGTATTTCTCGATGAGGTTCTTCTTATCAGTAGAATAGCGTTCGTCAGTAAACTTCTTTGACTTCAGGAACGTGGAGAGCTTGCCAGCCTCGTGTGTTTTCTTGAACACGCCCTTGGTAAACAGTGTACCCTTGATGCGCTTGTCAGAGAGCCAGTGGTTGCCGTCAATCACGATGTTGCGAACCTTTATCTTCTCCTTTTTGTCAATGTTCACGTCAAGAATCACCATGTTCTTGTTGGTCACGTCGTCGCGCTGCTGAATCTCTATGACGGCATTCTTGTAGCCCTTGTCGTCGAAATAGCGCTTGGCGAGAATCTTTGCACGGTCAGTCACGTTGGGGTGAAGGGGCATTCCCTTCATCATGCCTAACTTCTGCTCCAGGTCCTCACGCTCCGACTTCTTCACACCGATATAGTTAATGGTACTCACACGCGGACGTACGCCCAGCGAGAAGTGAAGGTAGATCTTGTTGCCCACCAGTGAGTCGGCGGAGATACTTACTTTCGAGAACAATCCATGTTTCCAGTAACGGCTGACGGCCTCCGTGATTTCAACTCCAGGAACGGAGATGCGCTGTCCGACGCTCAGGCCGGAAAGGCTGGTCAGCACAAAGTCGTCATAGCCCTCAATCCCATCAACGGCAATGCCTCCAATTTCGCACTGTCTTGGTGTGCCGGCATAGGAGATGTCGGGCTTCACTATGACGTCCTGGGCGTTGGCGCTTTCGCTAAATGATAAATAACAAATGATAAATGATAATGTTATCATCCACCATTTGCTTACATATTTATTATTGATTGCTATTCTCCACATGAGTTTATTGTTTGTCATTTCTCATTTGTTATTTTGAGGCTGTGCCTCGCCTTCCACCTGCGCTCCCGTCTTGCCGTAGCGGCGCTGGCGTCGCTGATAGCTCTCGAAGGCCTTGTGCAGGTCGTCAGCGGTGAAGTCAGGCCAATAGGTATCGCAGAAGTACAGCTCCGAATAGGCAATCTGCCACAACAAGAAGTTGGAAACGCGCACTTCGCCACCCGTACGGATGAGCAGGTCGGGGTCGGGCATGAAGTTGGTGCAGAGATACTGGCTGATGGTTTCTTCAGTAATGTCCTCTGCCCTGATGCCTCCCGTTTTCCAGTTCTTGAGGATGTTCTGCGGCAGTTCTTCCATATCGTGAACGTCTGTGACAATCCGTCTGACAGCCTCGGTAATCTCCCATCGGCTGGAGTAGCTCAGCGCCACAGCCACCGTCATGCGGTCGTTCTTTGCCGTATGGTCCATGGTTTCCTGTAGCCTTACCTGAATGTCGTCAGGTAGACGTTTCATGTTGCCGATTACCGTGAACTTTACGTTGTTCTTCATGAAAATCTCGTCCTCCAGCGAAGAGAGGATAAGTCCCATGAGGGCCGACACCTCGTCAGTGGGGCGGTTCCAGTTCTCGGTCGAAAAGGCATAGAGTGTCAGATACTTGACACCCAGTCGCACACACTCTTCCGTGATGCGGCGTACAGTTTCCACACCAGCCTGATGTCCGTAACGGCGTTCCTGTCCCCGTTCCTTGGCCCAGCGTCCGTTGCCGTCCATGATGATGGCCACATGCTGAGGAATATTTGTCAATGCTTCATTCATCGCTTTCACTTATCACTTATCACTTATTAGTCCTTGTCGTTATGACACGTCTTGCACTTTGCCCACAGGTCGTAGGTCACGGAAACCTGCAGCGTGCTGTAGCAGTCGGTATTCTTGAAGGCGCCGCTGCTCTTGATGCCGTAGGGGTCTTTCACTCCATCGAGCTTGTCGCTCAGCGAGAAATGCATAGCCCATTCCAGCCCTAAGTTCAGGCGTTCAGCCACTTTGTATTTGATGCCCAGGGCAAGCGGGAAGTTCACGGTGGCAGCCGAATAGTTGCCGCTGGAGAAGGTTCCTCCTATGCCCAGACCGAAGTAAGGCGTCAGGGGCTTGGCCCCCCGGTATTCTCTTCCTGTGCCGTATGGCCAGAAGTTATATTCAAACTTCAGGCCCGCATCAATGAGTGTGTTGCTGAAGCTCTGCGGCAGCGTCTCAGCGTCAGGATACCACGTTTTGGCACTTTTGATGTCGCCCTTCAGCTTTCCGTAGCTGATGTTGAGCATCAGCCCCATGCGGGGATTCATCTTGTAGCGCCCTATGAGCGACCCCATGGGCTGCATATTCTCGGTCAGGCTATTGTTAAAGTCGCCTAAGTAAGTCACCACTCCGGCTCCACCGCCTACCTCCAGACGATATTCGGGGGCGTCCTGCGCCTTTAAGGTGAAGAATGAAGAATGAAGAATGAAGAATGCTGCGCACAGTAATACTCGCTCTTTCTTCATGCCCAGCATCAATCCTTCACCTATCGTCCTGTTCTTCATCATGCGTTGTTCTCCCACATTACACTGTTCAGGTGTCCGCGCCATATTTGGTCGGTAGACTGCTGGATGACCCATACGTGATGGTCGTCGTCAGTCAGCACCTTGACGGGCTGGGTGCTGTCCAGCCTGACAGGCAGGAAGAAGTGCGTGCTCACTGACCATGTGATGCCGTTGTCTTCCGACTCGTAGCACTTCAATTCACCGCTTACCAGACCAATGGCAAGGACGCGGCTGTCGTAATAGATCAGCGACGGCTCCCGCATCTTCGGCAGGAACATCGTAGTGTTGTTTTCGGCCCTTTCCATGTAGCTCCACTTGGGAGCGGTGGGAACGCCCGTGTAATCCACTATCTTATGCCATATCTGCGCACCGTCGTCCTGGGGGTAGGTGTCAGCGTTGCGACAGCCTATGAGCAGCACATAATCCACTTTGCTCAGGTTGCTGTAGCCATAGCACACAGAGGCCATCTCTTCCGTAGGTAGCAGCAGGGGACTCTCGTCCAACACCTCGTCGCTCCACGTCAGGCCGTAGTCAGCCGACTTCTTCAGTTGGTTGTCAGCCGACAGGGCATACTGCTCCGTCGTGCTTTCGCCAACAAATGTCAGTCCCTTTGCAAGGGCCTGCTCTTTCATGGCTGCCTGCTGGGCCAGATACTCCTCGATGTCTTCTGAAAGGGCATCCATCTTGCACCATACAAAGTCGCTGCCCTCCTGCTGGTGGACGTTCACCTGAATGGTGTAGGTGGTATATTCCGTGGTATGATAGCCATAGACACGCACCTTGCGGGGCTGCGAGAAGTCAATGGAGTCGGTTGACTCGTAATAAATCAGAGAGTCGGGGTTGTTGATGCCTTCATACAATATTCCGCCGCTGTTGTAGGTAGAAACCGAACAGAGCACATGCTCCACGTCAGTACCTAAGGGTAGCGAGTCGGGGTTGAAGATGCGCTTTTCCTCAGGGTCAATGGTAAACTTGTAGCTGGAGCAGTTAATTTGTACCGTATAGACGGAGTCCTCACCCTCAGAAGAGGTTGTGTGAAGAAATTGGTCCAGTGTCCCTAACGTGAAGGCCGTAATAGCCGCATCGTTATAGGTCACCGTAGAGTTGTCATCG
>JAEEGH010010990.1_pt1 | contig 20633 bp, 8 predicted proteins | sample 9134181 | NCBI WGS metagenome assembly JAEEGH01 (sample SAMN16246544, study PRJNA631951) | gut metagenome | biome: gut microbiome; feature: rumen; material: DP-attached | host: Bos | place: Iran: Karaj | collected 2018-10
GCACCGGGGAAAACGTATTACATTAAACATTAAAGATTAAACATTAAACATTAAAGATGAAATATCAACTATTCTTATCATTGGCATTGTGTGTGGGGCTGGGAGCCTCGGCACAAACATTGCCTTACCAGAACCCGAACCTCTCGGCTAAAGAGAGAGCCGTTGACCTTTGTAGTAGACTGACTTTGGAAGAGAAAGCCATGCTGATGCTGGATGAGAGTCCAGCCATCCCCCGCTTGGGCATCAAGAAATTCTTCTGGTGGAGCGAGGCGCTGCATGGTGCGGCTAACATGGGTAATGTAACCAATTTCCCTGAGCCTGTAGGTATGGCTGCGTCGTTTAACCCTCATCTGCTGTTTATGGTGTTCGACATCGCATCTACCGAGTTCCGTGCTCAGTACAATCATCGTATGTACGACCTGAATGGCGAGGATATGAAGATGCGTAGCCTCTCTGTTTGGACACCAAACGTGAACATCTTCCGCGACCCTCGTTGGGGTCGTGGACAGGAGACCTATGGCGAAGATCCCTATCTAACCAGTGTGATGGGCGTGCAGGTGGTGAAAGGCTTGCAGGGTCCTGAGGATGCCAGATACCGTAAGCTCTGGGCCTGTGCTAAGCACTATGCCGTGCACAGCGGTCCTGAGTACACACGTCATACTGCCAACTTAACAGATGTGTCGGCCCGTGACTTCTGGGAGACTTATATGCCTGCCTTCAAGACATTGGTAAAGGATGCGAAAGTGCGCGAGGTGATGTGTGCCTATCAGCGTCTGGACGATGATCCCTGCTGCGGTTCAACCCGTCTGCTCCAGCAGATTCTGCGCGATGAGTGGGGCTTTGAGTATCTCGTTGTGAGCGACTGCGGTGCCGTTAGCGACTTCTACGAGAACCATAAGTCGTCGTCGGATGCCGTACATGGTACATCGAAAGCCGTCTTGGCAGGTACCGATGTAGAGTGTGGCTTTAACTATGCCTATAAGAGTCTGCCCGAGGCAGTCAGAAAAGGTCTGCTCTCTGAGAAGGAGGTTGATAAGCACGTGATCCGTTTGCTCGAAGGTCGTTTCGACCTGGGTGAGATGGATGATCCGTCGCTGGTGGAGTGGTCGAAGATTCCTTATTCGGCTATGTCGACCAAGGCTTCGGCTAACGTAGCACTGGACATGGCCCGTCAGACCATCGTACTGCTTCAGAACAAGAACAATATCCTGCCTCTGAAGAAGAATGCCGAGAAGATTGCCATTATCGGTCCTAATGCTCATAACGAGCCTATGATGTGGGGAAACTATAATGGTACCCCAAACCATACCGTTACCATCCTGGATGGTGTGAAGGCTAAGCAGAAGAAACTGGTTTATATACCTGGCTGCGACCTGACAAATGATAAGGTGATGGAGTGCCATTTGGCTACCGACTGTGTGACTCCCGATGGCAAGAAAGGCTTGAAGGGTACATTCTGGAACAACACAGAGATGGCTGGAAAGCCCTTTACTACCGAATACTACACCAAACCGGTAAATGTAACCACTGCAGGTATGCACGTGTTTGCACCCAACCTGCCTATCGAGGATTTCTCGGCTAAGTACGAAACAACCTTCACAGCCAAAGAGGCTGGCGAGTATGTGGTAAATGTGGAGAGTACTGGTCATTTCGAGCTCTATGTCAATGGCAAGCAGCAGTTTGTGAACCATATCTGGCGTGCTACACCAACACGCACGGTGCTGAAAGCTGAAAAGGGTCAGAAGTTTGATATTGAGGTACGTTTCCAGACCGTGAAGACATGGGGTGCTTCGATGAAGATTGATGTGGCTCGCGAGCTGAATATCGATTATCAAGAGACCATCGCCCAGCTGAAGGGTATCAATAAGGTGATTTTCTGTGGTGGTATCGCTCCCAGTCTGGAGGGCGAGGAGATGCCTGTAAACATCGAGGGCTTTAAAGGTGGCGACCGTACCAGCATCGAACTGCCTAAGGTGCAGCGCGAGTTCCTGAAGGCCCTGAAGGCTGCTGGAAAGCAGGTGATCTATGTAAACTGTTCGGGTTCGGCTATTGCCCTGCAGCCAGAGACAGAGAGCTGCGATGCTATCGTACAGGCCTGGTATCCTGGTCAGGAGGGTGGTACAGCTGTGGCCGACGTGCTCTTTGGCGACTATAACCCAGGCGGAAAACTGTCGGTAACCTTCTATAAGAACGATCAGCAGCTGCCCGATTATGAGGACTACTCGATGAAGGGTCGTACCTATCGCTATTTTGATGATGCGCTGTTCCCCTTCGGCTATGGCTTGAGCTATACTACTTTCGAGGTGGGCGAGGCTAAGGTTGAGGCTGCTACCGATGGTGCGCTTTACAATGTACAGATACCTGTGACCAATACCGGCACCAAGAACGGTAGCGAAACCATCCAGCTGTATATCCGTAACCTGCAGGATCCCGACGGTCCACTGAAGAGTCTGCGTGGCTTTGAGCGTTTGGATATCAAGGCCGGTAAGACGGCAACAGCCAACCTGAAGCTGACCAAGGAGTCGTTGGAGTTCTGGGATGCTGAGACAAACACCATGCGAACCAAACCCGGAAAGTACGAGATACTCTACGGAACCAGTTCGTTGGACAAAGATCTGAAAAAACTGACCATCACTTTATAGTGGTGGTCTTTTTTTGACGTAACAAAAGTGTAGTGGTGATAATCATAAACAGGGCTACACAGCCTGCAATCACGTAGAACCAGTAATCAACAACAGGTTTCTCCTTGATTTTCTCCCAAATCTCACGAAGCACTTCCTGGCGGTCGCCACTGTCGCGTAGATAGCTGCAACGGCTGATGACGTCCTTGGTGGGATACATCACGCTATCTACATGAACGGCGGTTGCTTCAGGGCCAAAGAAATAACTCAGATCGATGGCAGGAAGACTGTCGTTGGTAACAGCTTGCAGTATCTCGGGTGTGCCGATGGCCGAACTGTAGCCTGTTTCTTCCATACACAACAGGGCTATATCAGGGCGGCACAGGAAGTTTATCCAGAGGCTGGCGGCCTTGATATTCTTACAGGTGGTGGGAATCACCCAGCAGTCGGCCCAGCAGTCGCTACCCTCGATGGGTACAACATACTGCAGGTTGGTGTTGTCGCCTGCCTCGTCGATAGCCCATCTGGCGTCGCCGTTCCAGGTTACACTCATCCAGTCCTTGCCGGCTGACATCAGGCGCTTGTCGTCCTCTACATCAAACCCCTTCATCTGTGGACGGGCTGTCTCCAGCAAGTCCTCGACAATAGCGATGTTGCGGTTGGTGAGGTAGGCGGCCAACAGGTTGCGGTTGGCTACGCCCGACTTGATGTCATCGTAGAATGCGTAGTTGATAAACACGTTATAGATATCGCTGAACGAGTCTTTCATAATCACCTTGCCGCGATATTTCGAGTCGAACAGGAATGCCCAGCTGTTTACCTCTTCGGGTTTAACAAATTTGGTGTTGATGAGTACGCCTGTGTTACCCCATAGATAGCCTACGGTGTAATCCTTGGCGGTGATGCCCTGTGCCTCGCCGATGTGCTGTAGCATGTTGTCGATGAAGGGTGAGGTGCCATGCAGGTAGTTAGGAATGCCTTGAGCCACGAAACTGGTGTCGATAGGGGTGAGCATCTTGTGTTTCATCATGCGTTCGGCCAGATATTCGGGTGGACAGAACACATCCACCTCTGTCTGCTGGTCCTTTATCATGTCGAAACACTCTTCAGGGTAGTCGTAGGTTACGTAGCTTACCTTGATAGGCTGGCCTGTAACCTGCTGGTACCATTTCTCAAACTTCTCTATAACGCCTACACCAATGTAGTCGCCCCAGTTATATACCTTCAGTATCTGTTGACGGTCCTGTGCCTGTATGGCCAGACTGCAACACAAGGCAAGAATAGCAGTTGCTAGCCGTTTCATGTTGTTTCTTTTTTAGTTTAGCGCTCTTCGTGCTCCTTCATATAGTCGCGTGGCGACATACCGTAGAATTTCTTGAATACGGTAGAGAACGAGGCTGAGTTAGCAAATCCACATGCATACATCACCTCGGTAACGTTCATGCCTTGGTTGGCCAGCAGCTGGGCGGCCTTCTTCAGGCGGATATTGCGGATAAAGTCGTGAGGTGTCTGGCCGGTAAGGTCCTTCATCTTGCGATGCAGGTGTACACGGCTGATACCAACAGTATCGGCAATCATATCTACACTCAGGTCGGAGTTGTTCAGATTCTTGTTGATGCACTCCATGATGCGCTCCAGCAGCTTCTCGTCGGGCGACTTGAGCTCAATCTCGTCAATCTGTTCCTCCAGGCTGTCGTTGCGCTCGTACTTCAGGCGCAGCAGACGGTGCTTGTTAATGAGGTTCATGATGGTGCGGCGCAGAATCTCCATGTTGAATGGTTTAACGATGTAGGCATCGGCACCAGTCTCCAGACTCTCCAGTTTGTCCTCGTCGCGGTTCTTGGCGGTGAGCAGTACTACTGGGATAGAATTGGTGTTAGGATTGGTTTTGATGCGGGTACACAGGGTGTTACCATCCATCTCGGGCATCATGATATCACTCAGTACCAGGTCGGGCTTGGTGCGGATTACCTCGCCAAGTGCCTCACGACCATTGGTGCAGGCATGTATATCGTAATCCTTCGAGAGCTCGCTCTCAAGGTAGTTGCGAATCTCCTCATCGTCTTCGGCAATCACCAGAGTGAGCTTGCGGTTGCCAGGTGCCATCTCGCTCATCGGGTTAATCAGCTCTGTCTCGGGCTCCTCTTCCAACAGCAGTTCGGGGGTGATGGTCTCGGCGGCCTCGGCTGCTTCGGCTTCGGTAATCATCTCGTCAGCATTCAGATGGCTGTTGCCCATAGGGATGGTAATCACAAACTCACAGCCCTTCTCCAGGTTGTGAACGGTAATGGTACCATGGTGCAGCTCAACCAGCGAACGGGTAAGGTCGAGACCGATGCCAGTGCCCACATAACGGTCGTTGAGCGTGGTGGGCGTCTGATAGAAGCGGTCGAAGATCTTGTTCATCTTATCCTCGGGGATGCCTTCGCCATTGTCGTAGATGGCGATAGTGGCCGATTCGTCAGTATGACTGATGCGAATGCCTATCTCGCCACCGGTTGGGGTGTACTTGAAAGCATTCGAGAGTACATTCATAAGTACCTTATCGAAGTTCTGGCGATCTATCCATACAGGAATCTTATCGCTATCGTGTTCGTAGATAAACTTAATCTGCTTGGTCTTGGCCTGATTATCAAACAGGTCGTAGATATCCTTGGCAAAGCTTACCAGGTTGGTCTCACGCATTCGCATCTGCATCTGACCCTTGTCGATCTTTCGCAGGTCCATCATCTGGTTAATCAGACTGAGAATACGCTCGGCATTACGACGGATGGTTTCGTAAACTGCTTTGCGGCTGGGATCGTTGTCGTTCTTGATAAGCGAGAGCAACGGTGTGAGAATCAGCGTCATTGGGGTGCGGATCTCGTGACTCATGTTCATGAAGAAACGCAACTTGGCCTCGCCCATCTCTTCGGCATGGATATGGGCCTGGAGGCGCAGCTTATCCTGCTCCTTATGGCGACGGTAAACCAAATACTGCCATACAAACATACCGATAACCATAGCGTAGAAGAAATAAGCCCAAGCCGAGCGGTACCACGGACTGTGGATAACCACCGTGAACTCTCTTACGGGTGTTTCTACGTTATTGCGCTCGGCCTTAACCCTGAATCGGTAGGTGCCTTGTGGCAGGTGCGACAGGGTAAGCACGTTCTCGCCTGGCTGCAAGCGGTTGAATGGCTCGCCATTAATACTATATAAATAAGATATGTGTTCAGGGTTCTCGTAGGTAAGGGTCGAGAACTGGATTGAGAACGTGTTATCGCTATAGCTGAGTTCGAAACGGTTGCTGGCAATGATGGTAGTATCGGTAACCAGATAGCTGCCTGAATGGGTGGCACGACTTACCTGCTGACCATTGATAGAGAAGGAGGTGAGCTCAACCTCAGCCTCCCATTTGCTGGGCGCAATATGATGCGAGTCGAACCACGAGATACCTGCTGTGCCACCCATGGTGAGGATACCATCGGGCGACATGAATGAGGCACCATCGCTGAACTCGTTACTCTGCAGACCATCATCCACAAAATAGTTCTGCCAGATATCGGATTTAGGTGTGAAACAGCTCAGTCCGTGGTCGGTGCCTATCCAAAGACGGCCTTGCAAGTCGCGCTCGATGGTGGCAATACCGTTATCGGCCAAACCATCAGCACGGGTATATTGCTGGGTTTTGTGGGTACGCAGATCGTAGCGGAACAAGCCCTCGTTGGTACCATACCACAGGTTATCGTCGTATTCGCGGGTAATTCTTACAGGGGTGCTGTAGTTCAGACAGTTCATGCCAAAGGTGCTTGTCCAGCTGTTGGCGGGGATGTCGAGACAGCATAAGCCCATACTGGTGGATACATACAGACGTTTGCCATCGGGCGACAGTTGAACCTGCGATACATAATCGTTGGTAATGCAGTTCATCTTCCTGTTCTTATCAGCACCTGCCTTCATTTTGTAAATGGCCAGCACACGTCCGTCGTTGGGGTCCATCTTCACAATGCCATGTTTCATGGTACCCAACCATAGGTAGCCATCGTTGCCCACGGCTATGTCCATTACAATCAGGTTGGGATCCTGTGGGAATGGTACACGGTGATACTGGAAGGTGACAGGATCAACCCAGCCGATACCTTCGCGGTATGTACCTAACCAGATACGTCCCTTCTGGTCTTCGGCCAGCGATACGATGACTGATGGATACTGGTCCTTGAGGTGCTTAGAGGCCTGGGTGTAGAAATCGTAGCAGTAAAGCCCGTCCTTATCGGTACCCACCCATACACGTTTCTTGCTGTCCAAGATAACGCTGATTACGCAGGCTGTACCTAATATATTATGGGCACCAAGTTTATGTCCCATGTAGTGGAAGCCCTTAAAGCTGATGGGCTGCATAAAGATACCCTTCTGCAGTAATCCGAACCACAGGTTGCCGCTCTTGTCCTCAGTAATAGAGTAAACCTTACTCATGGGGAGATTAACTTCGAGCGAGAAGAATGGGTTATCAATCAGTTCGGGTTTGCGGGGATTATAGAGGGCTATACCCTGACCATCGTAACCAATCACAATGTTACCATCGTGGGCACAATAGAGCGATGATACGGCTTTAGTACCTGTTTCGGCAATGTGAACGAACGTGTCGCCCTGCATTCTGAATACACCACAGTTGGTGCTACCGGCATAGATGATACCATCGGCACCTTCGCAGAGACATGAGAATACCACGCTGGACAGGTCCTGCATATGGCGCTTGACGGTCTTACCGTTGTATGAGATGAGGCCCATGTGCTCTGTAACAATCCAAAGGGTACCCGTACGGTCCTCGACCATACTGTTAACAGTGTGTATGGTAGCCAAAGGGCCCTTCTCCTGGTAGGCAGTCTTCTTATCCTTGAACTTCAGGATACCTAAGCCAGAGGTTCCTACCAGTACGTCGCCATTGGCACGCTCCAGGAAGCAGTTGGGGTAACTGTGACCGGCGTTGCCGTTCTTGTCGTACATGGTGACATTATGAAATTTGGTGCCGTCCCACGTCTGCAGGGCGCCATACATACCAAAATAAAATAAACCATTGCGATCTTGCATCATGCTGTTCACGTAGTTGCTCGCCAGTGAACTGTCGTGCTCGTTCTCTTTCTTGAATACGCGGAACTGATAACCATCGTAGCGATTGATACCGTTACGGGTGGTTGTCCAGATGAATCCCTCGTTATCAAGATATACTTGTGTTACAAAGCTGCTTGATAATTGATGATCGGTAGTGAAGAACTTTCCCCTTTGGGCGAAAGCACTCAACGAGAGAAGTGAAGTAGCTAGAGTCAGTATATACTTAACTTTCATTGTTTTGTTAGTAATTAAATGGTTGCGTTAGTCGTTTTATTGTTTATATGTTGCAAAGATAGTGCATTTTTCGTGATGTAACAAACAAATGTTACAAATATTAAAGTTTTTGATACATTTAATGTGGTTTTGCTCCCAAAAATGCCCTATCTTTGCGCAAAATTATATAATTTGTAACATTCGTAGTGATGAATAAAAGACTGATTTTGTTGAAGACATTGGTATTTTTGGTGTGCGTAACAGCTGTCTCTCAGTTGAAGGCGGCCAGCCAATTTGTGTCGTTCCTGCCAGAGGCTGATGCCTGGCAGTTGAAGAACCTGACTGTTGGCTTGAGTCAGAAAGAGCATAGTTGTGTGCAGCTGGCAGCCAAAAATCTCTTGGTGGATTTTGAGAAAGTAACGGGGCAGAAAGCATCGCTCTCAGAGGGTGCCGCCGAGGTGTTGGTTGGTACGGTGGGGTGTAACCCGCAGATTGACCAATGGGTGAAGCAGGGTGTGTTGCCTGGTTTGAAGGGTAAGACCGAGAAGTATATCATTAAGACCATCGGTAGTCAATTGGTGATTGCCGGTAGCGATAAGCGTGGTACCGTATATGGTATCTATGAGCTGTCGAAACAGATAGGTGTATCGCCATGGTATTACTGGGCCGACGTACCTGTAGAGCAGCATGCTGCTATATATATTAAGAAAGGTGAATATACCGATGGCGAGCCTGCTGTTCGCTATCGTGGCTTGTTCCTGAATGATGAGGCACCTTGCTTGACTACATGGGTAAAGAATACTTTTGATACCAATTATGGTGGTCATCAGTTCTACGAAAAGGTGTTTGAGCTGATTCTGCGTCTGAAAGGTAACTATCTGTGGCCAGCCATGTGGGGATGGGCTTTCTATGCTGATGATCCTGAGAACCTGAAGACGGCCGATAGAATGGGTGTGATGATGGGTACTTCACATCACGAGCCTATGGCCCGTAACCACCAGGAGTATGCCCGCCATCGTAAAGAGTGGGGTGCATGGAACTATTCTACGAATAAAGATAATCTGGATCGCTTCTTCCGTGAGGGTATCGAGCGTATGAAGAATACCGACGACATTGTGACCATTGGTATGCGTGGCGATGGTGATGAGGCTATGGGAAACGGTACTGATACGCGTTTGCTCGAGGAGATTATCAATAACCAGCGTCGTATTATTAAAGAGGTGACCAAGCGTCCGGCTAAGGAAACACCTCAGATCTGGGCCTTATATAAAGAGGTACAGGATTATTATGATGCCGGTTTGCGTGTGCCCGATGATGTAACTATTCTGCTTTGTGATGATAACTGGGGTAACGTGCGCCGTATTCCTACTGCCGAAGAAAAGAAGCGTAAAGGCGGATGGGGATTGTACTACCATGTAGATTATGTGGGTGCGCCCCGTAACTCAAAGTGGATCAATGTGACGCCCATCCAAAATATGTGGGAGCAGTTGCAGCTGGCCTATAACGGTGGTATCCAGAAGTTGTGGATACTGAACGTGGGCGATCTGAAGCCGATGGAATATCCTATCCAGTTGTTTATGGATATGGCTTGGGATCCTGCTAAGTATCAGGTTGACAATCTGTTGGATCATACCCGTGATTTCTGTGCCGAAAGCTTTGGTGAGGCGTATGCAGACGAGGCTGCATCAATCCTGAACCTGGTTTGCAAGTACAACGGGCGTATCACTTCGGAGATGTTGGATGCACGTACCTATACCTGTGATGAGTTTGAACGTGTGGTAAACGAGTACAAGGCCCTTGAAACCCGTGCGCTGCGTTTGTTCTTAGAGCTGAAACCCGAGTGTCAGGATGCTTATCGTCAGCTTGTACTCTTCCCTGTACAGGCCATGGGTAATATCTATGAGATGTATTATGCACAGGCCATGAACCTGCAGTTGGCTAAGAATCATGATCCTGAAGCCAACGAGTGGGCCGACCGCTGTCGTCAGGCTTTTAAACGCGATTCGTTGCTGTGTAACTATTATAATAAGGTGATGGCCGGCGGAAAGTGGGATGGTATGATGATCCAGAAGCATATCAGCTATCGCACATGGAACGATAACTTCCGTGCTGATGTTTGTCCGCGTCTGGTTGAGGTGCCCACGCCTGTAAGCGGTCCTGTATTCTCACCCAGCAATGGTTATATCAGTATTGAGGCTGAGCACACCTATAGTCGTGAGGATGCTAAAAACGCTACTTGGACCGTAATTCCTTATATGGGGCGTACGTTGAGTGGTATCTCGCTGATGCCTTATACTGTTCCTACCGATCAGGCAAAGCTGACTTATCAGTTCAAGGCTGCTGATGTAAAGACGGTAAAGGTACATGTGGTGACCAAATCAACACTCGACTACTTGGATAAGGGTGGCTTGATTTACGATGTGGCTATCGATGGCAAGCAGCCCGTGGCTGTGAACTTTAATAAAGACTTGAACGAGAAGCCTGAGAATATTTACACGGTTTACTACCCAACGATTGCCAAGCGTGTGGTTGAGATGGTAGTGGAGTTGCCAGTTGATGCCAATGAGAAGGTACACACACTGACCCTCCATCCTCAGGATCCGGGCATCGTTTTCGAGAAGATTGTGATTGATCTGGGTGGTTATCAGTCGCAGTATCTGTTCGGTAAAGAGTCACAAAAAGCGTACAATTTACAATAAAAACTAACTCTTTATTATTAGTTTTCTTTGTTTTCTGTAACACGGACTTTATATTTTGTAACATTTTTCTTTAATTGTTACTGAATATAAAGTTTGTGTTTCTTCTTTTTAAACCTTTTTTTACTTAAAATATGTACTTTTGCGGCCGTTTTAGTCTGTAAGTCGAAAAAGTATGTAGAATCAAAACAAGTTTTTTTTATCTCAATTAACTATAGTCAAATTATGTATCAAAATCAATCAAAATGAAACAGCTAACAAGTCTTTTGAAACGTGCTGTTCCTTCTTTGCTTCTGCTTTTCTGCTCTGCTTTCGCGCAGGCGCAGGTAGGCAGTGTTAGCATTAAGGGATCGGTCGTTGACAATGCGGGTGAGCCTCTGATTGGCGCATCGGTTGTTTTGAAGGGAAACACTGGTCAGGGTACGGTAACGGACTTTGACGGTAATTTCCAGTTGAAGGTTCCTTCTGAGAGTTCTGTTATTGTGATCTCTTATGTGGGAATGAACACTCAGGAACTGAAGGTGGGCAAGCAGCGCACTTTCAAGGTGACACTGACCGACAACACCAAGTTGACGGAAGTGGTAGTAGTTGGTTACGGCCAGCAGAAAAAAGCCTCGGTGGTAGGTGCTATTACCCAGACCACAGGTGAGGTGCTGGAGCGTGCCGGCGGTGTGAGCAACATTGGTGCTGCCCTGACAGGTAATCTGCCTGGTGTAGTAACCATGCAGTCTACTGGTATGCCAGGTGATGAGGATCCAAAGATTGTGATCCGTGGTATTTCTTCTTGGAACTCAAGCGATCCTCTTGTATTGGTGGATGGTATTGAGCGTTCACTCGGAAGTATCGACATCGCCTCTGTACAGAGCATTTCTGTACTGAAGGATGCCTCTGCTACAGCCGTGTATGGTGTGAAGGGTGCCAATGGTGTTATTCTGGTTACTACCAAACGTGGTAATGATGGTAAGGCCAAGATCGAAATCGGTATGCAGGCTACTGCCAAGGTGGTTTCACAGCTGCCTGGAAAGCTGCACTCAGCCGATGCACTGGCCGTTCGTAACCAGGCTATCGAGCATGAGTTAGGTCTCACTCCTTCTTCATGGGGTAAGATTACACCAGAGGGAATCCTGAATAAGTATCGTAACCCTATCGATCAGGCAGAGCGCGAGCGCTATCCTGATGTGGATTGGCAGGACGAGCTCTTCAAGAAGATGGCTTTCTCTTACAATCCTAATGTAAACATCTCGGGTGGTACCAAGGCCGTAAAGTACTTTGCTTCGGTTGACTTCCTGCACGAGGGTGACTTGTATAGGGAGTTTGATAATAACCGTGGTTATAATGCCGGTTATGGTTTCAACCGTATCAACGTACGTTCAAACCTGGACTTCCAGATTACTAAGACAACAGTCTTGAAGTCGAACCTGTTCGGTAGTCATGGTCAGAAGAAGGGTCTGTATGGTATCGATACCGGTTCATGGTATGAGAGCCAGTTGTGGCAGGCTGCCTACAGCACACCAACAGATGCTTTCATGCCTCGTTACAGTGACGGTACATGGGGTTACTATCCCGACGACACTCAGGGTGCACATAACTCTATGCAGGATATTGCAACTGGTCATGGTTCGGCCACCAATACTACTACACGTGTAAATACCGACTTTATCCTGGAGCAGGATCTGTCGTTCATCACACCAGGACTCCGTGCTTCGGCTACAGTATCTTGGGATAACGTGTTTGTAGAGGTGAACCGTGGTATCAACGATATGAACCACTCTACACAGACCAAGTGGATTGATCCTGAGACAGGTCAGGAGAAGTATTCTCAGCCTCAGGATAGTAAGACCAACTTCGACTACCACGAGGGTATCCTCTGGAGTACTGATGGTGGTTCTATTCAGAACTGGAACACACAGCGTAACCTGTTCTATCAGGGACAGTTGTTCTGGGGCCGTCAGTTCGGTCAGCACGATGTAACTGCCATGGGTGTATTCAACCGTACAGAGCGCACATCGGGTGGTAACTTCACTAACTATCGTGAGGACTGGGCCTTCCGTACCACTTATAATTATGGTGGCAGATATTTCTTTGAGTACAATGGTGCTTACAACGGATCAGAGAAGTTCTCAAGTGCCAACCGCTTTGCTTTCTTCAACTCAGGTGCCGTAGGTTATCTGATTAGTGAGGAGAAGTTCTTCCAGCCTTTGAAGAAGTATATCGGCATGCTGAAGTTCCGTTACTCTTATGGTGAGGTTGGTGATGACTATATCAACAGTCGTTGGCTCTATGCTACACAGTGGGCATATGGTGGTAACATTCAGCAGGGCCTGCAGACTGAGACCAGTCCTTACACATGGTATAAAGAGTCTTCTGTAGGTAACCCCGATGTACACTGGGAGAAGGCTATCAAGCAGAACTTAGGTATCGACTACTCTCTGTTGGATGGTTTGTTCGCCGGATCGATTGAAATCTTCCACGAGAAGCGTTCCGACATTCTGATTGCTGGTGCTAACCGTTCTATTCCTTCTTATTATGGTGCTACACCTGCCACTGCTAACCTGGGTCGTGTTCGTACCAAGGGTTATGAGTTGGAACTCCGTGTGAACAAGGTGCTTCATAATGGCATGCGTTTCTGGGGTAACTTCAACATGACTCATGCTGAGAATAAGATTCTGGAGTATGATGATGCTCCTGGACTGCCCGATTATCAGAAGCAGACCGGCTTTGCCATTGGTCAGGATCATGCAAACCTGACATCTGGCTATGCTAACACTTGGGACCAGGTTATCGGTATGACCGATTTCAATACCAATGATGATCAGAAACTGCCTGGATCGTACATCATCCACGACTACAATGGTGATGGTGTGATTGATTCTAACGATTCAGCTCCATATAGTCTGACTGGCACACCACAGAACACCTATAGTGCTTCTATCGGTTGGGAGTGGAAGGGCTTCAGCGTTTATATGCAGTTCTATGGCGTTCGTAATGTGGTTCGTTATGTAGCCTTCAACTCTCTGCCTGGTGGAAAACTCGATACCGTATATGATGAGGGTAGCTACTGGACCGTGGATAACATGGATGCCGACGCACCTATGCCACGTTGGGGTTCTAAGCCCGACTATTACGAGGGCACACGTTTCCACTATGATGGTTCGTTCATCCGTCTGAAGAATGCTGAGATTGCCTATACATTCACTCAGCCTTGGGTTAAGAAGATGGGTGCACAGAGTCTGAAGGTATTCCTGAATGGTAACAACCTCTGGGTATGGAGCCGTATGCCAGACGACCGTGAGTCGAACTTCGCTGGAACTGGTCTCGCTTCACAGGGAGCCTATCCTACTGTTAAGCGTTTTAACTTAGGTCTTAAGATCAACCTATAAAAAAAGAAAACAATGAAATTTCTAAATAAGTATATAATGATAGGTGCTGCTGCCCTGACCCTGAGTCTGGGTATGACTTCGTGCACCGACTATTTGGACAAAGCCCCAGAATCAGATATCTCTGATACTGACGCCTACAAGGATTTCCATAACTTCCAGGGCTTTGTAGAGGAATTATACTATTGTCAGCCTGATCCTACCAACGGTTACTGGACTAACTCTTGGAACTGGGGTGAGGATGAGATTATGAACATCAATGTGAACTATCACATGTGTTATAAGGTTGACCAGGGTGACTTCTGGGGATGGCAGAGTGAATTCGACGGATGGCAGTCTGGTTGGATGGATCGTGCTAGCAACGAGACAACCAGTGCTAATGGTCCCGACCGTTTCAAGCACTCTATGTGGCCTTTGGCATGGTATGGTATCCGCAAGGCTAACATGGGTATCGAGAATCTGGATAAGATCACCGCTACCAAGGAGGAGAAAGACCTGATTGCCGGTCAGCTTTACTTCTTCCGTGGTTGGTTCCACTTCATGTTGATGCAGTACTTTGGTGGTCTGCCTTATATCGATTCTGTTCTTCCCGCTGGTGAGAAACTTACTTTGCCTCGTCTCTCTTATGCCGAGTGCGCTGAGAAGGCTGCTGCCGACTTCCGTAAGGCTGCCGACCTGCTGCCTGTTGACTGGGATAAGACTACTGTAGGACGTGTAACTGCAGGTAAGAACCAGTTGCGTGTTACTAAGATTGCTGCCCTCGGTTATCTGGGTAAGGATCTGTTGTGGGCTGCCAGTCCTTTGATGAACGAGGAGTCGACAGGTGCTACTACCTATAATAAGGACTTTGCTAAGCGTGCTGCTGAGGCATTTGGTGAGCTGCTGAACATTGTTGATGGTGGTAACACACAGTTCGGTCTGATTCCATTCGACGAGTACTCTGAGAACTTCGTAACAATGGATGGTTCAGGTAAGATGCCTGGACAGAATAAGGATAATACCATCACCGAGGCTATCTTCCGTGGTCCTACCTATGGTTCTGGTTGGGGTTGCTCAGCCTGGGGACAGGTAAAGTGCTATGGTGGTATGGATATCAACGACAGTGGTGTAACCTTTATGCCTACTGCCAACTATGTAAACTACTATGGTATGGCTAACGGTCTGCCTTTGGATGATAGCGATTCTCAGTTTGATAAGACTCATCCTTGGAAGGACCGCGACCCACGTTTCTATCATGACATCAAGTATGATGGCTGTCAGATGATTGTAAAGGAAGACGACGGCTTCAAGGATTGGCGTTATGCTGACATGCAGACCAATGGTAAGTATCGTGATGAGTTCCGTGGAACCCGTACAGGTTACTTTAACTATAAGTTCGTTTCTACCAAGTGTAACAAGGTGGACGATGGTTATGGATGGTCGCCACAGATTCACATGCATATCCCCTGGATGCGTTTGTCGGATGTATACCTGATGTATGCTGAGGCTGCTGCCGAGGCTACTGGTAGTGCTACAGGTTCTGTAGGTTGCAAGCTGACTGCTGTTGACGCAGTAAACAAGGTGCGCGAGCGTGCTGGCGTAGCTGCTGTTGCCGATAAGAACACTGCTTCACTCGACAATTTCATGAGCGAGGTTCGTCGTGAGCGTGCTGTAGAGCTCTCGTTCGAGGGTCACCGTTTCAACGACTTGCGCCGTTGGCTCCTCCTGGATAAGTATCCTTATAACATCAAGACATCACAGGAATTCTTGCGTGTAGGCGATATGAATGTGGATGATCCTACAAAGAACACTGTTGCAGAATGGAGCGAGAAGGTGATTCTGAAGCGTAATTTCTCTAAGAAGCACTACTGGCTGCCACTTAAGAAATCGGATACAACACTTTATCCTGAGTTTGGTCAGAATCCAGGATGGTAAGATCATCAATACTATTATTTATAAGAACATTGATTTATGAAACATATAATTAAGAATATTGCACTTGGCGCCGCTCTGCTGCCTGTAGCAGCAGTGGCACAGACAGAGAAGGAATATACCGACTCTGTGGCAAGTCAGGTGAATGTGGCCTTCCGCACAGTCAACGAGGCTGATCTGATGGGAGGTGTTTCAACTGTCAATATGATAGAGCAGGCCAAGAAGGACTATACAACCTATAGTCTGGATGGTATGGATGCTTTGGTTGGCGGTTATAACGGACAGCTTTGGAATCAGGGTGAGGCCTTGGTGCTTGTTGATGGTGTGCCCCGTGATGCCAGCAATGTACTGCCCACCGAGATTGAGCAGATTACCTTCCTGAAGGCCGCTTCGGCAGTAGTGCTCTATGGTAGCCGTGCTGCAAAAGGTGTGATTCTGATTACTACCAAGCATGGTCGTAACGACGGTCTGAATGTAAGTGTTCGTGGTAATGCTTCGCTCTATGTTCCAAAGAGCTATCCTAAGTATCTGGGATCGGCTGCTTATATGGAGCTTTATAACGAGGCTCTGCAGAACGATGGTAAGGCTGCCGTTTACTCTGAGGATGATATCTATCACTATGCCTCTAATGAGAATCCCTACCGTTATCCAAACATCAACTTCTTTGATAGCCAGTATATTAAAAAGACCTATCAGCGTTACGATGGTACAGCTGAGTTCTCAGGTGGTGGTCGTCTGGCTCACTTCTATGCCAATATCGGTTTGTCGAATGTTGGTAGCCTGATGAACTTCGGCGAGGGTAAGAACAATCATACCACTCGTTTGAATGTTCGTGGTAACATCGACCTGCGTCTGAATGACTGGATTGACGGTTATGTAAACGCCAATGCCACATTCTACGATGCCCGTAACGATAATAGTAACTTCTGGAGTGAGTCGGCTACTATGCGTCCTACCAGTCAGTATCCTTTGGTGCCATTCATCCCCATCTCGTATGTGGAGGAAGCTGATGCTGTAACGCTGAAGACCATTCAGAACTCTAACTATATCATCGATGGTAAGTACTTCCTTGGTGGTACTCAGTCGCAGCAGACTAACCCATTCGCAGCTATGTATGCAGCAGGTTACAACAAGTACACCTCTCGTCAGATGCAGTTTGATATGGGCATGAACTTCGACTTGAACAGTCTGGTAAAGGGCCTGAAGTTGAAGACCAAGTTCGCTGTTGACTACCACACACAGTATAACACCTCTATCAACAACGAGTATGCTGTTTACGAGGCTAAATGGAATAATTACTCTGGTCAGGATCTGATCACATCGATTACCAAGTATGGTACAGATAAGCGCACTGGTACTCAGAACCTCAGCGACAGTCATGACAAGCAGCTCATCCTGATGCAGGCTCAGCTCGACTACGACCGCTCGTTTGGTGACCACAACCTCAACGCTACATTGTTGGCTCACGGCTATCAGATTAGTGAGGATGGTGAGTATCACCGTACCAGCAATGCTAACCTTGGCTTGCAGTTGGCTTATAACTATGCTCATACTTATTATGCAGACCTCTCAATGGCTGCCATTCACTCAGCTAAACTGGCAGAGGGTCATCGTGAGGCCATCTCTCCAGTAGTATCACTGGGCTGGCGCTTGAAGAACGAGAGCTTCCTGCGTAATGTGAAGGCTGTAGATGATCTGAAGCTGACCGCTTCGTATGGTATCATCAATCAGGACCTTGACATCGAGAAGTACTATATGTACGACTACGTTTTCACTGCTACCGGTACATGGTGGGGATGGAACGAGGTTGCTAACTCTATGCAGACCAGCGATTCGCAGCAGGGTTCTAACTATAACCTCGGCTTCATTAAGCGTAAGGAGTTCCGTGCTGGTCTGACTGGTTCGTTGTGGGAAGGCGCATTGAAGTTCGATGCCAACTTCTTCACCACTTCAACAAACGGTCTGCTGACAACAGCTTCGACTATCTATCCAAGCTACTTCCAGACTTACTGGCCTGTATCTACTTTCCTGGCTAACACCAACTACAACAATCAGCGTCGTACTGGTGTTGACCTGACCTTGAACGTACATCAGAAGTTTGGTGAGTTTGATACTAACTTCGGTGTTTCGGCTATGTACTATACTTCGAAGAACACTAAGTGGGACGAGAACGTAGAGTACGACTGGTTGAAGGCTGAGGGACAGAGCATCGAGGCTATGCGTGGTTACGAGTGCCTTGGCTTCTTCAAGGATGCCGACGATGTAGCTAACTCTGCAAAGATTAATAACAACACCAAGCCTGGCGACCTGAAGTATAAGGACCAGAATGGTGATGGTATCATCGACTCTAAGGACCAGGTGGTAATCGGTAAGTGGACTGCTCCATTCCAGATGGGTGTACACTTCACTGTAAAGTATAAGGACTTTACCCTCTTTGCTCAGGGTTCTGGCACCTTTGGTGGCAATGGCCTGAAGAATGGCAAGGATACGTGGGTATATGGCGACGGCAAATACTCGGATGTAGTGCTGAACCGTTGGACTCCAGAGACAGCCTCTACGGCTACTTATCCTCGTCTGACCACAGAGAGTGGCGACCTGAACTTCGTCGCTTCTGACTTCTGGAAGTACTCTACTTCTGCATTCCGTCTGAACAAGGTTCAGCTCACTTATGATCTGCCTCAGTCAATCTTCGCTGGCGATTCATTCGTGAAGGGTGTTTCTGTATATGTAAGTGGCAGCAATCTGCTGACTATTGCCAAAGAGCGCAAGTATATGGAACTGAACGTAGGTACTGCTCCTCAGACACGTATGTATAATCTTGGTGTGAAGGTAAATCTCTAAAGATAAGATAAATATGAAAAAGATTATTAATATATTGACTCTGGCCGCAGTATCGGTAGCATTCACATCATGTGATGACCTGTTTGAGCCTGCTATTGAAAACAACCTCGGTCTGGACTATATGTATGAAAACCCTCAGTACGCTGAAGGCGTATTGGGTAATGCTTATACACGTATCCCCTGCGCTGACTTCCCATTCAGCGAGGTGGCTACCGACGATGCTGTGAGCAATGACGCTACAAACGACTGGCGTAAGATTGCTTCAGGTACATGGACTTCGAACGAGAACCCATCAGAGCGTTGGCGTAACTGCCGTGCTGCCATCATGTATCTCAACCTGTTCCTGGCTAATGCCGACAAGGTGAACTGGGCTAATGACGAGATGGCTTCGCGTATGTTTAACGACCGTGAGAAGGGTGAGGCCTATGGTATGCGTGCCATGTATATGTACTATCTGTTGCAGGCTCATGGTGGTATGACTGCCGATGGTCAGTTGCTGGGTGTGCCCATCGTAACTGAGCCAGAGGATGCAAGTAGCGAGTTCAATCTGCCACGTAACACTTTTGCAGAGTGCCTGCAGGCCATCTATGATGACTGCGACCGTGCTCTGGAACTGTTGCCTACTAATTATAAGGATATTAAGAATGCCAGTGAGATACCTTCAAAGTATCAGGGTGCAAACGTTGGTCAGTACAACCGTGTGTTCGGTGCTAACTTCCAGCTCCGTATGTCGGGTGCCATCGTTGAGGCTTTCCGTTCTAAGGCTGCTCTGCTGGCTGCCAGCCCTGCTTTCGAAAAGTCGGGTGCTACCATGGCTCAGGCTGCCGATTATGCTGCAGTAGTTCTGGACCGCATTGGTGGTGTAGCTGGTATGGATCCTAATGGTTGGACCTGGTACTGCAACAATGAGATTGACGCCCTCTCGGCTGGTCAGCTGCCAAAGGAAATCCTTTGGAGAGGTGAGGTAGAGAAGAGCGGTAGCAACGACCGCGAGGCAGATATGTTCCCTCCATCACTCTATGGTAAGGGTCGTATCAATCCTACTCAGAACTTCGTCAATGCCTTCCCAATGGCCAACGGTTATCCTATCGACAACGAAAAGAGTGGATTCAATGCTGCTAATCCTTATGCTGATCGTGATCCTCGTCTGACTGCGTATGTTGTTTATGATGGCAACGGTGCAGGTAAGGATAACACGGCTATCAACACTACAGTGGATGATTCACAGAACCGTGATGGTTTGAACAACGAGGTTGGTTCTTCTACCCGTACAGGTTACTATATGCGTAAGCTGTTGCGTCAGGAGATTAACCTTGATCCCTCGGCAAAAACCACACAGAAGCACTACAATGCTCGTATCCGCTTTACCGAGATCTTCCTGAACTATGCTGAAGCTGCCAACGAGGCTTGGGGCCCAACAGGTAAGGGTAACCACAGCTATAGTGCTTACGACATCATCAAGGCTCTGCACGAGCGTGCTGGTGTGGGTAACGACTATCTGGAGAGCATTAAGAACGACAAGGATAAGATGCGCGAGCTGATCCGTAACGAGCGTCGTATTGAGCTGAGCTTCGAGGGCTTCCGTTTCTGGGATCTCCGTCGTTGGAAGGCTAACCTGACAGAGCCCGCTAAGGGTATCAGCATTAAGACCGTTGATGGTAAGAAGACCTATACCACCATCGAGGTTGATAAGCGCGATTATAAGGACTACATGATCTATGGTCCTGTACCTTACTCTGAGATGCTGAAGTTCGATGAGTTGAAGCAGAACCAGGGCTGGTAATAAAACAATGTAAAACTAAAAAGAAAAAAGAAAATGAAACGAATATATGCATTCATTTGTGGAATCTGCGCGCTGAGTGCTTTCACATCTTGTGAAAACA